>OGMN01000055.1_pt1 | contig 123904 bp, 128 predicted proteins | sample 1573211 | NCBI WGS metagenome assembly OGMN01 (sample SAMEA2581876, study PRJEB24529) | metagenome | biome: Human gut stool | place: China | collected 2011
TATTACCCGATCTCGATGGAAGTTATTGAGTGATCTCCTTTCATGAAAATACGCAGAGCACCGTATTGACGCTTATTTATTGGTGAGAACTACGTTCCATGGCAGGAGTTCGTCAACACGGTTGGAGGGCCATTCCGGCAGTATGCTCAGAATATGGCGCAGATACGCTTCCGGATCGATACCGTTCAGACGGCAGGTGCCTGCTTTTCCGGCAACAAGCAGGAATCTCAGCGCTGAAGCAGGAATTAGAGGTAAAAACGCCCTACCGGGCCATGAATCACCCGGTCATTGGAGTAGTAACCAAAGCAGATTTAGCCAGCATGGAACAAATATCTTTGGTGAAAAGTTGGTTACGGGAAGCTGGAGCGCACAACGTGTTAGTAACCAGTGCAGTTAATAACAATGGAGTTACAGAACTTTTTGCCTTGCTGCATACAGAAGAAGGCTGTTGTTAATTTCGATTGGTTCTCAGATGAGAATGATGACGGTGATACACAGATAAGAATCAATGAGCAATGAGGGTTGCCGGGCAACCCTCATTGAATAAAACGGGAATTACTTCGCTTCGCCGTTTTTCATTTCGCCCATAGCTTTCAGCTTTTTGGAGATATCGCGGCGTTCTTTGGAGAGCTCGGCATTTTTGATGATGTAATCGTCAACGCGATCTTCATAGTCACCTTTCATGCTGGCGATGATGCCCTGGATTGCTTCAACGCTCATCCCTGGCTTGATGTAATCGCTCAGGTTGTCCAGCAACAGGACGCGCTTCTGGTTGTCACGGATCTTTTTCTCAACGTCCTGAATTTCACGTTGCAGTTTGTTCTTACGACGGAACAGACGAACAAATTCCAGTACGTCCTGGAATGAAGGCTTGGTAGTTTCCATTTTTATACCCCTGATAATGTGAGAGTCGGATTCGTTTAAGCAACCGCTATTCGTTAGGGCCAACATTACTCATAGCTGCCGCAGATGACAATGCTTTTATCCCTTTTCACTATCATACCCTTTATCCTTGCTGAATCGAAGCAGCAGCAAGATGATTCTGAAGTTCAGGAATTATTTGCGCAAGGCCCGGCAAATCAGATTCGATAGCAACTCAAGCTGATGTGCCGTTTCCATGTTCAGCCACACATAACCATAGATTGGTGTTTCCACGACTTTCAGGTCATGGTGGTTATCGAGCAACTGACGCAGCTCTTCCACAGCATCGTTCAATTTTTCCGTATTGGAAAAAACCGGCTGCGGATTACCTTCGTACAGCGCATGAACAAGGCTCAGCAGTATTTGCTGCATCATGTGCTGGGTATCACGAAGTTTTTGCGCGTTCAATAACACGAAATGGCTGGGGCGCGTGGCCCAGTATGCATTGATTTGCAACTCCAGCATACAAACCAGATTGCGATTAATGGTCTGGATACCTTCATATATCGATTTGGGAATACGGGTTTCTTTGCTGGCGGGCGCAATCAGCCCACGCATTTTCACGGCATCGGTCAGGAGTTTTTGTAGATGGCTTTCCAGACGTGGGCGTTCGAGTAAGTTCGGTGAGAATGCAGATTGATAGACCCGATTATACTCGGTCAGACTTTTCGCCAGTTGAATGCGCCAGTGGATGAACGCCCGTTGTGGCCAGATACCGGTAAACAACATTGCCAGTAAAGAGCCGAGGATCACATCGCCGCTTCGCCATAACGCCGTATCAATTTCACCTGTCGGGGAACCCACAACAATTGCCAGCGTCACCCCAATCAATAATCCTTGATACGGTTTCTTGCCCAGCGCCAGCCAACCGCAAAGAAACATCGCCGCCGCGCACCAGACTAACATCAGCGGTAACGAAATTAACTCCAGTTGCAGAGCGATAAGACCTAAAATCGACCCCAACACCGTACCGCCAATACGTTCGAAGGCACGAGGGACAACGTTCCCCCAGAACGAGATTGGCCCCATAATCACCACCATGGTGACCAGCGGCCAGGTGCTTTCCGGGATAGTAAACAGGCGGATAATGAGAAAAGTGAGCAGGAATGCCAGCGCGACCCGAGTACCATGCACAATGCGGTAATGGCGGTATACCCGGATTTCAAACGGGCTTAATGACTTATCGGCACGCACGCAGAAACTCCGTAATGAAGATTAAAAGCGCTCATAACACATCTGTCGGCCAGAAGGCGCGCCTCTGAGTTATCCGACGGACATACCGGGAACAGTGTAATTTCCCGGCAGGAGCGAAAAATTTGAAAGGCGCATCTTACTCTTTCCGCTTTCAAAAAAAGAGTGGTCTTCGCGTTAACACACCGCCCTGAGATGAATTAGTGATGTTTTGGCTGCACCGCAACATACATTTCGATATCCCAGTACCCATCTTCCGCGCCATTGTTCAAGTAAACCTCGAAGCAGGGCTTTGGTAACATTTCATAAGCACTGTCCTGCAAGAGGCTATTAAAGAACTGATACCAGGGTTTAGCAAAATCATCACCGACTACACGAGCCACCGCCACCGCATACTGACCACCTGAAATTTCTGTCAGAATGACGCCCTCACTGTTTTCGGGGAGCGTAAAGTTATTCGGTACCGTCACGACGGTGTCGCAGCGTAATTTTTCGGCGGGTGTTTCATCTGGATTGTCGTAATAGACAGCAACCCACTCCTTCGGCACAATATTTTTGCTATCTATCCACATCATCAACTGCTCAAAACCTTTCTTTACCGTCTGCTCCCACGGGCCAACAAGATGGAAACCTGCAACGGTACGTTTATCTTCCTGCTTAATCTCGTAGTTCATGACGCCTCCACTAATACTGTTTTTATATACAGTATAGTTGCAATATTAAAACCACAAGGAATGAGTGTTGATTATGCGAGCAGACTCGCACTCCTGCCAGTCTGCTGCAAAAGAAAGGTCAGGCCTTATGGTGGAAATAATCACTCAGGCGGGAAAACATGCTGCCTTCCCCGACAGATTCCAGGGTAACCAGCGGCCAGTGCGCCACCTGTTTATCACGGTCGTAAAGTTCAATTTCCCCTACCCGCTGATGGGCGCTAATTGGCGCGGTGAGTTCTTTACCATCAAGGGTATATTTGGCTTTGATATGTGGAATTTCGGCTTTCGGTAGCACCATCCAGAACTCTTGTTCCGTTCCCAGGGCGATATTTTCTTTATCGCCATACCAGATGCGTTCCGTACCGACCTTTTTCCCCCGGTGCAAAATTTGCACCGTAGTAAAGTTTTGTTGCCCCCAACGCAGTAATTTTCTTGCCTCTTCCTCACGACCTTTTGCACTGTCAGCCCCCATTACCACTGCAATGAGACGACGCTGCCCATCTACAGCCGAAGCAATGAGATTAAACCCAGCACCAGAAGTATGACCCGTTTTCAGGCCGTCAACATTCATGGTTTTATCCCACAATAACCCGTTACGGTTTTGCTGGGTGATACCGTTCCAGGTGAGGCTTTTCTCACTGTACATATGATAAAACTCGGGCTCGCCGTGGATGATAGCGCGAGAAAGCACGGCTAAATCATAAGCCGAGCTATGCTGGCCAGGTGCATCCAGACCATGCACTGTTTCAAAATGCGTATCCTTGAGATGCAGCTTCTCGGCATAGTTGTTCATCATTTCAACAAACTGCCGTTGCCCACCGGCAATATAGTCAGCCAGAGCAACACAAGCGTCATTTCCGGAATCCACAATTAAACCACGGCTTAAATCACGTACCGATACGCGATCGCCCTCTTTCAAAAACATCAGTGAAGAACCGACAAACACCGGATTATCTTTCGCCCACGCATCACGCCCCACGGTGACAATATCGTCTGGCGTAATGCGATGACTATCGATAGCGCGATCCACGACATAGCCCGTCATCAGCTTTGTCAGGCTGGCGGGATTGCGCTGTTGATGCTCATTACCCGCGGTGAGAATCTGACCGGTGGTGTAATCCATCAATACCCAGGACCCGGCATGAATCTCTGGAGGCTGAGGTGAAAAAGGAATGTTTTCCGCCGCAAAACCAGACGATAAATTAAAAACGAACAAAGAAGCAGCAATAATAAGACGGCGTTTCAACAGCAAACCCTCAGGTGTTTCAAATAGCTGTTCTTTTTACGGAAATACTTATGAACTGGCTGGAATAAAGTGCAAGAAAATGTGACTACTATCTCATTTTTATCTGACATGATCTGTTGCCACTCGCTGCCAAATTGTCGCGCTAAAGCTGATTAGCACGGTGATATTTGATACTCTGGCAGACAGCAGAAATAACGGATTTAACCTAATGATGAATGACGGTAAGCAACAATCTACCTTTTTGTTTCACGATTACGCGCAACACCCCTGAGAACCGCCATGAACAAGGGTTTCATGATTTGTGATTTTAGTTTGGTACGCAATTTGGTACACAACACAATTTTCACTTCAGCGGGTAGTCATCAAACTAACCTGCACGCGCATCGTTGATGATGCACCCATCCCATTTTTTTGATAGGATTAACACGAGAACAGAAAGAATTATATCCAATTGTTTTTAAAGCGGAAATTTTCATACCATCTTTTCCATTACCGTTTTTATATAAATGTAATGAAGTATAGCTTTAAATGATTTAACATCAGGATATTATATAATCCCTAATGGTCGTGAGCGTTTTTATGTTTGACTTGACGTTTATTATCTTTATTTTATCTTCCATCCCTGTATTTTTTGTTTTTTGGATTGCCGGAAGGTTTAAGAATGAATTAGTTGCAGACTCTTCTTTTGGGTTGCGAGGTGATGACAATTTATCTTGCCTCAGGGGGTTGGCGGCTGTCATGGTCGCCCTTCACCATTCAGTATATATGTTCAATTATCTTTATCATGATAAATGGAGTATATTTTTGAATGATGGATTTACGGCGAAGTCAAGCAACAATAGTTTATTGGCTATTGCATATTTTGGCTCCATTCCAGTCATGATATTCTTTATGATTACAGGGTTTCTCTTCTTTAGAAAAATAATAAACAAACCAATAAACAATGCTGCAATATTTTTGTCGGCGCGAGTTAAGAGACTAATTCCAATGTATGCATTCATGGTGCTTTGCGTTGTTTGTGTTTCTGAATTAATTCGACCCAACGATAGCATTGGGATTCACAACATTATTGTTGAAGTTGGCCGATATTTTACGTTTGGTATAATTGACCCTAATGGCCTTACACCTTCTATTCATGGATCTTTAATCGTTGGCGGGGTTATCTGGACTCTTGCATATGAGTGGGGTTTTTATATAATTTTACCATATATCTCTATGTTCGTAAAATCAATAAGAGATGCATGTTTTTCGGTAATAATTATGCTTTTCTCGGTATTAATTGCTTACCGCCAAGGGCTTATCAGTGAAATGTTTGCCACTCTTCTCTTTTGCTTTATTGGTGGCTTTGTTGCAGCGCTAGCTTCTGGTTACCTAAAGAACAACGCTATCAAACAAGCCAATAGCGTAATGATGACAATTGTGTACCTTTTATCGCTTATTGCTGTTGCATACTGGCAGGACTTTAACATTTACAATGTTTACATAGTGATTCCGCTATTTTTGTTTTTTTTAAGTGCGTGTACTGGCTCCAAAGCTTTTCAAATTATAAACACCAAGTTCTTCAAGGTGGCGGGTTCTGTAAGTTACAGCATTTATTTGATGCATGGCTTAAGCATGGTAATGACCTTTAATTTCATTTCAAGCTCATTAAACTATACTGCGTTTGCAGCAATATCTTTATCAATTTGTGCAATGATAAGTTGCTTAACTTACTTATACATTGAAAAACCCGCAATGAAAAAAAACAGTTTAAAAACAATTAGTTAAAATATTGGTCACTCAGCAAATGCTGAGTGACCAATGAAGTTAAGCTGGCTTAATAGGCCATTCTATGTCGGGAGCCTTGGTAACATTAATAGCTTCCAATTCATCAAGATAATCCAGCCATGCACCATACTGATATTTTTCATCATTACGGAGCCGACCCATAGCCGCTTTTCCAGGCCATTGCTTGCTGTTCATGTTAGAGTTGGCCTGTTCAATAAGAATCTGCCTCTTGCGTTCTGCTGCTGCTACCTGCTCATCATGAGTTAGTGCTGGTAGTTCACCCCATTCCGGATAACCATCTTTTCCAGCGATGCGGACCTTCCCAGTTGGCGGTTCCTTTGTATATTCTGTAAATATATCTTCGTCACATTCAACACCATCAGTAGGCCAGCAATTTCCAGAAATATAATCTTCTTTCATTGATGTTGGATAGAAAGCGTTATTTATTGCACTGTACACATATTTTTTCATTTTATTTACCTATAGCTATCCATCGACAATAAGTTGTATTGCTACCTGATGGCTGGGAACCCATTAAGCTAAAACCAAGACCGGTACTAACGGGTGTAGCCGCAAAAGAAGGAATTGAATTTACTGCAGATCCCGCATTATCATACGACACAACAATTTGCACGGTTGAGTAGTCGGTAAATGCAATGGGGAAATTTATAAAAGTGGGAGATCCAATCGCTCCTGCCACTGAAACACCACGTTGAAAGATAGTTCCATCAGGGTAACGACACCAGCCATTTCCACTTGTAAAGCTAGACATGTCAGGAATTTGATTGGTGCCTGTCCCTACATTTCTTTTAGCCGCTTCTCCCAAACCAAGGTTTTCGAGAGCCGTTGGTACCGTGCCGTCCGATTTGATATCACCAAACGGATTATTGCGGCTCAGGTATTCAACAGCAAACCCCGATCCCAGCAATTCAACAAAACCGGGCAGATCACCATTATCAAGCACATCCCGTTGCGTTTTATCACTTACAAACTGGGCCAGAGCTGCAGCAATAAAGCTGGCCTGCCGAATAACCTTATTGACTTGCGCACTGGAGGCTTTCCCTGCTGTAAATCCGGATAAAAGCGCGGGCAACGCTTCCCATTCCTCCTGCGATATAACATTGGCATTTCGATCCGTTGCAAACGCTTTAAAGTCATTTTTCGCCATCAGAGTAATACTCCCCATGCTCCTACATCAAAACCACTGATGAATTCGTTATCCATATCAAAACCAAAAAATTTTGAGCCTTCCGATGGGGTTTCCACCGAAGGTGTTTCAATGCCACCCGCCCATACCCCGGCAGCTTTTACTGTGAGATACCCCTGTTTAATTGCCGCAATTAACTCACGCGATACATCTGAAATATCAGTATCAGGAAAGACCCAGACCGATATCGTCATGTCCTGGTTATCGACTATCTGCATTCGCAGCCCGGATCCTGCTGTTGCAGCGTCAAGAATTGCCGGAAGCGAATCATTCCGTCCATCCCAGTTATTAATCGCAATCTTCGCTTTAAGAATGACACGATAAGTTTCATCGCTGAGGTACATGTATCCGGAATCAGGATCGTATGGTCCCTGCCATACCCCCTGATCATATCCAAGCCCGTCGGTATCCCAGCTGAAATAGACACCTGAGATAGGCTGGCTGACAACACGGCTACGTCCGATCCACAATCCCAGAATGTCAAGTTGCACACCAACCGCAGAGTCAATATCAAATGCAGTAATCAGCCCTCTGGTGGCAGCCGCAACATCAATAAGCGGCCGGGTCATCAGATCAACATGCGCAAGAAATTTAGGTTTGGTGGCGTGGTAGTTCGTGATTAGTTCGGTGTATTTGCTCATGACTCCACCGTTATAACGATATTTTCCGGGGTACAGGACGCAGATTCGTTGTATCTGATATCAATGTTTGATGACGACAAAGCCCCCGGGGATTTCCCAATCGTCAGTTCCTGAATATCGTAATAGCGTGCATTCCCGCCACTCACCACGCCAAGATTCGCCGGTGAGTAAATGCGACTTAAAAGGACCGAATCACCAATCGTCAAACTATTGATATAGTCGGAAATAGCCTGCTGGATCTGCTGCCCTATCTGTGAGGTATAACCCGTAAAAACTTTTAATTTAATCCGGGCATAAACAGGCACATCACTGGAACGCGAGAATTTGATTACATGGGGATTGCCGTATTTATCCGGAACCGTAACGGATGTTGTACCGTGAGTGGCTGTCCCCTGGCCTTTATTCCCTCTGATAGCCTGAGCAATATCCGTCACATCACCGCCATCCACAATTACAGCAACAGAGTGTGGCGGTAACCCGTTACCGTCCTCCGAACCAGTATCGTTTTCATAGAGTTTGTGGCGGGTTACACCGGTAACATTAGAAACAGCACCATCCAGTGCTTCAAATGGGGTTATTGATGGCAACGCAACACTTTGCGACTGGCGGATACGTAACTCAGCATCAGTTTCTGCCGGAGAACCAACAGTAGCCGCAGCAGGATTAGTTACCGAAACCCAGCCACGGGTTGGCGTATTAATTTCAGTGATAGTTCCAGCCAGCGCCGCCACTGCACCACTGACGGAACATGTTGCGGTCGCCATCACTGTACCATCCACGCCGACCACCACTGAAGCAGGCAAACGCCATATCACATTATTACTGTCTTTCACGCTGCCATTAATGATGGTTGTTCCGGCAGTTCCTGTAAGAAGCAAATCAACCGTAGAGTTCGTCGCGCCTTTACGTGAAATACCATTTATTTTCACGTTACTGGTCAGTGCAGCCCCATAGCCGGTTGCCGGTGAAAAACAGTTGTAGACAGTTATCGCCATATTATTGGCATCATGAATCGCCAGCGCCATCAGAGCCACCATCTGGCCGTCTTTGCTGTCCGGTTCGAGGTAGGCATCACTGCCATAAATCTGCTGAAAATAGCTAATCAGGGTGCTGAGTATCGTCTGATAATCAGGCGCACTGATCCCCTCCGCGGTTACCTTTGCAGATAAACCGAGAGAATCAAGGTTCAGAGCCATTACGCCTCCGATGTAACAGTCGTTATTCCATAGAGAGTGTCGATTTCAGCGGAAAACATGACACGTCGGGTCGTGGTATCCCACAATAATTTGCAAGCGTCCCTTCAGGAGAATGAAGAAAAATTATTCAACCTGCATAACCATTTGATATGGCATTCGTACCGTCCTTTCGAGGATGCGCTTACGGATCGCCAGGTTGTAAGTTTCTGGTTTTTGCCTGCCCAGCACGGACTGGATCCACGGTGTTCCCTCTGTGGTATCAAGAAACCATTGCCCATACCACAATTCGAATCGCGTTTTCACAGCCTGCGCTACGGCCTCAGGCGAGTTAATCAGCCAGGTGTCATCACCGCTGCCAAAGGTGTAATCGCCATCGGCGTCTTCACGTCTGTATCGCATCAGTTTACCCCGTCGGTACTGCTTCCACCACGCTGAACACCACCATGAGTGTGTGTATCATCGATTGGCTTGCCATTAGCCTTCACGCTCCCCAAAAACTCAACAGCACCAGTGATTTTTGAAGCCACACCAGAAACCACAGACCCCACCATGCCCCCCATCCAGGTTAACAGGCCATGAATGGTTACTTTCTCAGAAAAATCAGCCAGAGGGGCAACCACATCAAGACCACCTGGAGCGACAATTTTAATTTTCCTGGTATCAGGATTAAGCTCAAAATAGGTGCTGCCGTCATCACTACGCAACTGTGTGGCACTGGTATTAATACCGCTAATCTTCCTTGCCTGCGACTGGGGACCGACAATACAAAACGCATCCGATAAATCATGCATTCTGTCATCGACCGACTCCTGTATCCCGCCACTCTGCCACCAGAAATCAATACAACGATCGGCAAAAATCACCAAACATTCATCACCGGCTTTAACTGGGAACGTTAGCGTACATCCTCCGCCGCGCGGGAATACCACTGGCACATCCACCAGCAATGGGTAATTTTTGGTAATGCGGTTGCCGTCATTATCCTTTTCAACCGAACGGATAGCAGGCTGCACAACTGCCGTCACCGCATCAGGATCGAATGACTGAATAATGCCAGGCAAGGCGACACGGATCTGGTTCTTTGTTGTTTCCCGTTCAGATTTGAATGTTTCGGCAAGGTCGCCGCTGCGGGTCTGGTCAGATACTGCCATTTAGTAGGCTCCAGAAAGCAAAAAACCCGCCGAAGCGGGTTTGATAACGTTAATTTTATTCATGAAACTCTAGCAGACTTTAGCTGTTCCCAGCGCTCAAAATAGAGTTCAGCAGCCTCGATTGCATCCTGTCCCATCTCTTTCGAAACAGTCACATTCGTCAGATCATAGTCAGCTTCATTTCTAGCATCCCGCCACTGGCGAAGTACGAAAGCTAGGGATTTCAGTGTATTTGTCGGGTATGGCTCTGATTTGCACTCTGAGGGCGTTGACATATAACCCACAGTATTTTTGTGATGCTCATGGGTAAAATGCGGTATGGCAGTAAGTGAGCTAATAGACTCATGTAACATACTGTAATACGCCCTTGAGATAGCGCTTCGAAATCCACTCTCAATATTTTCAGACAGACATAATCGAGCGGTATCGAGAATCTGATTGCTAGTTACCGACATGGTAGCTCACCCCCGTATGCAACTGACGCGGAGAGGTAAATCTAGCTAACAGGGAACAATCATCCAGTTTAGATTCAGCGCAGACTCTATCAGCCAAGTCGAAGTTCATTTTGGCAATAGTTTTAGGCTCAAGATTTTTAATATCAACAACATAGCAACCGCTTCCACTAAGCTGAACGAAACCTGTCGTAGCCTTGTATTCACTTAGCAAGCCCCAGATTATGGATGCTAAGGTCTGGAACTGTTCCTTCGAGCACTGTGTGGCGCTATAGAAATTATCCATTTCTGCAAGGAGTTCTTCTTTGTGCTTCATAGCATTACTCCTGCCTTCTGATTCAGAAAGAAGCTTAATGTGCTCTTCCATATAAAATTTTAACTGTTCACGCTCGCCGCAACGGTACGCCCAACTGTATGCGTTGTGACTAAAGAGTTTTGTCCGATACTTCTTTGCCAGCGGGACATAGACATCCTTGAGTTCATTATAGCTAAATGTATTAATTAAAATGTGATGATAGTGCATTGCCAACGTTACATCGTTTACTTCTAGGCTTATCCTGAGATAACGTAACGCGCTTTCAATCTTTCCGGTTATTGCATCCAGATAAGATAGTGCAATGTTGGTAGCAGGCGTTGGAGAGACAGAAAGTTCCTCTCGAATTTTCTTTTCAGTGAAGGGATCTAAACTTTCCCTATCCAATAGAAGCGCATTGAATTGTTCAATATATTTTTGCGCTTTTTCTAATGGGATGCCTGCCGCCATGGATTATTTCTCTTACTAAAGGGATTGTGATTGTGAACTTTGAACAATATCTCGTCAACCTTAAAGCGCTCATCTCGGAAGATTGACATCAAACTTTAGCGTAACGCCTTTTTACAAGGGAATGATCCGATGATTTTAGGCGCATCCATGCTGTTCTGCAGAAGCTGGACGTTCAGGAAAGCTTTTCCGTTACGCTTCACAAACTCAAAGCCGTAATTGTTGCCATCGCGAGAAGGCATCAGGCCCATGTTAGTTTTAACGTTGTCCCAGTCATCTTTCTTACCAAGAAACGTAATCTTCTGTGATGTTACCTGCTCACCGTTGATTTTTGTCCAACCGTTATCAGCTGCATGAAGTAGATATCCGCCGCATTGCAAATCAGCAAAAGCTGCTGAACAAGAAAATAATAACGAAATTGTCAAAACTAACTTCATACGCTTCATGAATAAATCCTTTGCTGCGCTGAGGACGAAAGTAGATCAGCCGCGCCACGTGCTTCACACATCATATCCATGTACCACGCCTGCCCCCTTGTGTCGCCAGTGTACATAATCCCACGCACAATATAAACGCCATCCGTTGCGATGCTGGCAGGCTGCGATGTGGTGCCGCTTAGCGTAATATTTCCGTCCGTGTTCTGGTCGGTGATCTGCCCACCGGCCATCGCGATATCGTTGTTCGACAACGCGGTACGATACACTGAAGCCTGATCCAGTTGAATGAGCCCGTTAACCCGGATGTTCGGATTAATAAGCGCGCGGACGTTTACGCCGTTACCGATAGTCTGCTGCGGCATGCCAATAAGCCCGGTAGCGCTGTTGAGCACAATCGCTTCGTGAACATATTCATTATTCGCCACCATCTGGCGTTGACCATCCACGAATTGCCATGTTGCGCCACATTGCCCGGCTACATTATCCATAAGATGCCGCGTCATGCCAAAGAGTACCCGCCCCCGGGGGAATACAGTAGCAGGCATTTCAGGCGTCAGGCCTTCGGTCGCACCTTTGGCTTCGAAGTCTTTCATCAGCGCACGGTTCACATCAGCGACCGTGTAACCGGCAGCCAGCGTCTGTGAGGTTATACTGGTGGCAAAAGCCAGATCTGTATCGGCTGCCTGAATCAGGACGTAGGAATCAACCGGGCTGTCTTTTCCTGTGACCGAGTAGCGAATTTCACCGCTGAAAATCAGTCCGTAGTTGCGGCCATCACTCTGGCCCACGTCCGCCGCATCAACCTCCCGCACGGTCCCGACATCGCTTGCCGACACCTCCGGCGCGATACCGTCGTAACCCGCAATCAGACGCACTTTCGAAAACTCCTGCCCGGTAATTCGGTTCACAGTATCTGCCGAGAGGTTATAAATTTTGATAGTCCCTACCCGGGACGCGCTGCTGATGTTGAACCAGTCGATCGTAAAGGTGACTTTGAAATCACTTAGCTCAATTCCCTGACCGTTCCCGTCCACAAGCTGCAGCTCGAAATGTCTCATCCAGTTCTGTGTCATGCTTACTCCGTTGATACCAGTAAATGACTGCGCCCGCCCAGGTCAGTTTTCGTGGGATAATCCTGTGTGTTGTCATCGCAGACCACCAACAGCTTAAAACCAAGTCCCATACAGGCGTACTGCGCCAGCAGGTCAGCGCCAGTGACGAGAGGTATACCGGAGATTACCGGCTCCCCTCTGTCGTTCTGCAGGTCCATAATCCAGTAAGGATCGCGCCATATGATGCTAATCCGCCAGGTGACACCACCCAGGACGATGCTGAACTGCTGGTTGTCCGCTGTCAGCGGAATTTCCTGAATTGTCATTATCCGCCTCCCAGTAATGACACCACGTTACCCGTGATGCTTTTCAGCAGTGAAGTATCTGGAGGCTTTGTGGTTTTGTTGCCGCTGTTCTGTACCGCCGACGTGCTGGCCCCTTCCTTCATGTTGGTTTTATCAGCGACGGTGATCTGCTGTGTCCGGGAGATAAGGACCTCCCTCAGGGTGAGGACGGCGGACAGGACGTTTTCGGTTGTCTTGTCCGTCGTCACTTCCAGCGCCCGGATCAACATGTTGCTGTACAGCCGTTTACCGGTTACCACATCGAAGGGGATACGGCTTTCCTGCAGATCCAGTAGCTCCTGATACGTCTGCTGAGGACTCAGGCCGAGCAGGCTGGTAGCCGTCAGGTTACTGGCAAAATCCAGCAATGCGCCGCCACCGGCGAAACCAACCTCCATCACCACTTCTGACGGTTTTTTATAGGCATGATCAGCGACAGCAGCCCCGACCTCTACCGGATGCTCTGTTATTTCAAGCATATCTGTATGCTTCTCTGAAATAACAACACTGGGAACAATCATTCCTATTTTTCTGCTCTGCTGATGAAAAAGTGTAGAGAGAATATCCACTAACCCACCCTCACCTGATTACTTCGCATGACCTGAGCATTTGCAGACTGTTGCCGACGTGCAACCTCATTACCGACAGCGTGCGGATCTCCGCCACCGTAAATGTGGTAGGTATTTTGCTGGTTAACCTCTGTCACTTTGCCACTAATTCCTGCCACGGCAGCCTTATTAATCAGCTCTCGGGAATAGATATTTCTTCCATTTTCATGCTGGATAATGCTGCTCATCAATGCTGACATGGTTTGCGGATCGCTCATATTCAGGGCAGCCCGGGGATCCACTCCCAGTCGTTGCGATACAGCCCTGATATACGCAGTTGTGTTGTTATTATCAGACGCAGGTGCCCAGGTAGAGATAATTTTCTCCACACTGTTTATTCCCCGTCCGGCGTACAGCATTAACTGACGAGCAAGAGCCCGTAATCCATCAAAAGCAGTTTCAAATCTGGCAAATCGCCCGCCCGGGCGTTCAAGAGAAGCCCCTGCCTGACCAGCAAAATTAAGGTTTCCCGGATTGTTATTCCGTTCTCCTCGTTTCGTAGCCTGTGCATATTGTTCCGGCTCATCATCACCAAACCAGCCGCGTACCGTCCGGCCCACGCTGCGAGGATCGAATCCCCAGTGCTCTTTAATCCAGTCGGCAGTACTGTTAGCGCTGTCTGTAACCATCGGCATCGCTGACGGATTTTCGCTGCCCTGATTAAGTATCTGTTTGCCGATGCTGACGGCATCAGCCCAGCGGCCATCTTTGATAGCGTTGAGCAGGTCGGCGATCATGTTCAGCATTTTGCTGAATTCGCCCATCTGGTCGATGAAGTTGCTGAAATCCCACTTCAGGGACCATGATTTGGGGTCAATATTGAGCAGTTTCGCCAGCGCTTTCGCCAGTTCATTAACAGACCCTTTCAGGTCACGAACCATCTTCAGCGCGGCATCGACCTCCGGCTTCCACTTGCCCCAGTCAATCAGGCTGTCGCCGCCTTCCTTCCAGGTCTGATAGTCCTCCCACAGAAGGGCAATCCCCGCCGCCAGCGCGGTAATGAGGCCAATCGGCGACATCCAGAACGTACTGTTCAGAATGCGCAGCGCAATCGTCAGCGCGCCAAACAGCGAGATGAGCTCCCGCGTTTGCTTATCCAGCGATTGCCACCAGGTGATGAGGCCTGATGTTCCTTCAATCAGTCTGAAGAACAGCCGCCCGATAATATCCCCGAGCGCCAGAATGCCTTTTATGGCTTTCGTCAGGGTCTGCTCGATACGCGGGAAGTTGTCCAGGATATGGCGGCGCAGAGTGTCCAGCGAACCCGCAAGCCCACCCGCAAGATTAGAGCCGATTTTGTCACGGGCCATGCCTGCCATCGCGCCAAACTCACGCAGGGAGGTCATAAATTTGTTGGAGCTTCTGGCCGCCTCGTCAGCATTGAAGCCGATAGCTTTCGCCATTGCGCTGTACTGCCCGGAGAAACCACCCACACCCCGGCGCATCGCCATAAGGGTATTTTCGTCAATGCCCAGCATCTGCGCATACTGGTTAGCCCGGTAATACGGCATGCCGCTGAGCTTCTGTCCTACACCTGTAAAAATAGCGGCCATGTCACGCATGTTACCGCTGGCATCCCGTGTCTGTACCCCCAGACGATTCAGAAATCCCTCAGCCCCGGGGTTATTACGGATAAAACGGGCAAGGCTCTCCAGTGACCCGCGCGCAGCGTCCACGCTGCCGCCAACCTGCGAAACCGCATAGCCAATAGACTGAATCCCCTGAACCGTCGCGCCGGTGCGCTGTGACGCCCAGTAGAGATTATCCAGACCGGAGGCGATCTTAGCCGTGAAGGCCACCACGGACAGCGCAGCTCCTTCAACAGCCAGCCCCATTTTGATGACATTTGCAGTTGTACCGGAGAGGACAGAACCGAACTTTTTCGCTCCTGCATCATCCACACTGAAGCCAAGCGAGACGAGGAAATCTTTAATAGTTTCAGCGTTCATTATCCTCTCTCCATTTCTCAATGCGCCGCTGGTTATCCGCTTTTACCGCCAGATGGTCATTCAAGAGAGCAATGTCGTACAAATCGACAGAGCCATCTTTAAGTGCTGTATAAGGAATTAACCCGGCGTCAACCGGATTGAGAAGGTAGGACAGCCCGTCCGGCAGGCTGTTAAACGTCAGCCCTGTTGCAGGCTCTGTGTCGTGCTGGTAAGGGGTGTAGGCCAAAAATTTCCCAGTGAATCGGCGACCACCCGCGCCACCAGCTGCAGCATGGTTAGCAGGTCGATATCATCGAACATCAGCTGACCGCTGTTGAATACCGGCGTCCATCCGTCCATGTGCTTACGTGACACTACGGCCAGGCAAGGATGAATAATCGCGTTGGTATCTTCTTCAGTCAGGGAAGACAGTTCCTCAGCGATACGCGGGAGCATGGCTTCAAACACCGGTTTTAACTGCTCGAATTTCACGGTGTCGATTTTGCCGTCAGCAGGCAAACGGGAGCGAATGCTCCCGAAATCTGACATCATTCCTGCCAGCACAGGCAGAAGTTTGCGGGTCACTTTCAGCTGATCAAAAACGCTGAGTTTTGCCGCGCGATATTTCACGCCTTTGATTTCGAATTCCATGTATTAAAACTCCCCGAGAACCTGGTCAATCTTGCCGCAGTCAAACACCCACGGCATCGTATTACCGGTTTTAGCGTTGGCATTATCCGGTTGTTTCTGGAACGCAACACTACGTGCCGTGATGATGTCGCCGCTGGCCTTGTTTCGGATCACAATAACGTTATTCCCCCATGTGGCAGAAGACTGGCTCTGTGCGTTATACGCCAGCGACAATTTTTTATTTGTCGGTGATGTCTTCAGAAGGTTAACGGTAATCGTCCCGCTTTTATCTGCATGGAGACTGTGCATCACTTCGCCATCAGCACCGATGGTCATGGTGTTTTTAGGGCCGCCCATCGCAACCACAATCCCCTCTTCAGAACTTGCAGAACCGTACCCGAGGTCAATCGAACCGGTCGGCCCGGTCAGCGTCGCAGTGACATCCATAAAAGAATAGGTAGACATTCACTTCCCCTTAGCGAACAACGTTAATCTGTACGTCAGCGTAATGAACCGCGCCTGCAAGTTTTATTGCAGCCTGAATCACCGGAGCCTTACGGGCTTCACGTTCTGATTGTGCCTGTTCATCCAGCGGCTGGGCGTATACGTAATAACCTTTGGGCAGCGTGTCACCTGATGACAACTGGCCAAGGTCGCCCCCGTTCCATACGCCCGGAGCAATCAGTCCATTCTGAACGGCCTGATCCAGTGATTTTTCAACATTTGATAACAGTCGGGTAATACCGGCTTCAGTCTGGGGAACTTTCGTGGTGCTGGTATAAAGCAGGTTATAGAGGTTGGTCTGCACATAATTCTGTAACCAGTCCAGGCCGTGGCGTTCATCAAAGAAATCGCCGTTAGCCATCACTCCCTGCTGGAGGATAGCTGTATCATTCTGGTAGTACACGAACACATTGCAGTTTTTTGCATCAAGTGCCGATGCCTGGCTGACTGTCAGTGTTTCATACCCGACACCCGGCTCCTGCTTAAACTTGAGCGTAATCGCGGTATTACTGCCATTGAAATTAACCGTGAATGCCCGGCCAAATGCAGATAACGCAGCGTATTTATTACCCGATGAATATTGAATAAAACTGCGTGAATATCCGGCGGTTTTCAGTTTTGATGCCAAATCATCGCTGGATGCAGTCTGCAGGCATTTCTCATCGCTTGTCGTAATCGCCAGAATACGGCTTACAGAAGAGGATTCGATCGCCGCAGCCACTTTCAGCCAGTCTGCATCCGGAATATCTTCATCGTCTGCAATCCCCAGCCCATACCATGAAGTATAATCGAGCATGGCATTCACAGCCTGCTCCAGCGTCTCAGGCGTGGCCTGTTCGCTGTCTCCCTTCGTTTTCACCCAACGACCAACAAAAACCTCCTGAGGTTTCGGTGATTGTGAGAAAAACACCTGCGCAGCCTTATATTCTGGTGATTCCACGCCAAAATCTTTTCCAATATCTTCCGCGGCAGAATAACGACGAATGCGCTCACTTACCGGAATGATTGTGGACGGGCCGAGAATGAGTAATGCACCAAAATTTCGCCCTGATGCTGCACGCGGCGACATGATCACATCAACATTAACAACGTTTGATACAGGCAAGCCCTGTGCCATAGCTTAATCTCCGAAAAAGATGACTGGTGCTTCCACCAGCGATTTAATACCGTACTCGCGCACAACCTTCCGGCGCAGACGCACCGTCATATCGTAGCGGCGGACCCATTGCTGATTAATAAGTTCAGGGAAGGGAGTCAGACCTGTGTAATCGCCAAGAGACAGCCCCAGCGCATTCAGTGCTGCGTTGTTCTGCGGTACAGATATACCGTCACGAAACCGGGACGCATACACCATCCCCGCCGGACCATAAAACGAAGCCATACACTCAATCGTTTCATGCCGCCAGAGCTGAGAGCCATCATCGGTCTGTCTGGTGAATGCCGGACTGTCATCACCTGACCATCCGATAACCCCAAACGCACACCAGTTCGTTTCAGCCGGTAGCAGTGGCGGCTGCTCTTTCTGCCAGCGCGGGCGAACCATCCCGGCAGACAGACCGGAAACGTTACGCATCCACTGGCTTAACATCCTGTCGAGCGCTTCGTCATAATCCGGATCGCCACTGGTTGGTATTAACCATCCGCGCTCTGTACTGGTGTTATTGCTCAACCGGAGTTCCCCCATCAAACGGCATCAACTCACAATGCGCCTGAACGAATCCGGCCCCATAAGCTGTATACGGGTCGACGAAGGTCACACGATAATCACGGCCCTGATACGTCACGATATCGGCATCACGGCCAGTCTGTCCCTGCGTCAGTCGCTCAGTCGTCACAATCAGAATTGCACCGCTGATTACCTGCCCTGCCTGCATACGGCGGTTTTCCAGAGAGCGATCAACAGTTACGACTCCGGCAAACTGCTTTTTAACCTCACTGTCGCTGCCGATCCCGTCCTCATCCACCGTTTGCACTCGGCGTGTTACCCACAAATTGAAGTCGCAAAAATCGGGGTCAAAAAGCACGTCTGTTACATCAAGAGTAGGCATCTTTATCCCTCACAACATGGGTAATGGCTCTGCGATATTGCCCGGTGTCGATTAGCGGTTTCACCAGTTCGGTTCCGGGGGACTCGCCAGCAGCGCGTCGGGCAAGCTCCGCTTTCGCCCCTTTACGCCCTCGACGCGCGCGGGCTTCAACGGTGCTATCAGCAAGCGGTGTAAAGCCGGTAATAGTCATGTAACGCCTGACGCCATTAGCGGCCAGCGTTCCGGCGCGGTTGAGTGCTCTTTCCGCCCCCGCCGCATTTCCATCAAGCGCAGCCTGCGCCGCTGTTTTGAGCTGCGGCAACGTCTGTTCTTCTACCGATTTAACGCCGGGGACCAGGTGAGGTCGTGGCGGGATGTTTTGCGCCGGTGAGCCGTATTCGTTGAGGTAACCGATCCCGGCATTACCAAACGGAACATCCTCACGCTCGCTGTCTGCTTCCGGGATACCCACCAGCACTTCTTTTTTACTGATGGATTTGAGCGCATCCAGAATGGCCTGAGCGTTATCCACCCTCGTTGTTACACCGCTTTTGAAACTCATAGCTGGCGACCGCCCGCACCGAACATCGTGATCAGCTGATAAAATTCAGCGCCATATCGGGTGTTATTCCAGAAACCTGCATCAGGATTCAGCGTCGCGCTGGTGTCATAACTGACGCTTACCTTATCCACGGACTTTGAGGACTGAACACCATTGGTTGAACCGCCCGGACCACCAGCCAGCATCGCCCGGCTGTCTGCCGCCCAGAGCATCATGTAGTGCGCAACGAACAACCCGGCAAAGTACGGAAACAACTTTTTGCCGGTGACGTTTTCGCTCAGCAGTTCATCGGCCAGATTCAGACGAAACTGGATTTGCGCTTCGGGATATTTGGCAGGGTCAGCAAACTGCGGGAAGTCGCGGCGAAAATCACTTACCGCTGGCAGACTTTGATTCTTTGGCATTTTTTACCTCGTTACGCGCGTCTGTGGCTTTGCCAACGGATACTTCCGCGTGCGCACGAGTGAACCAGTGCGTGGCAACGTCTTCCTCCACTGCATGACGGCCTTTAACAAACTCGCGCCGAGAACCGTCGGGAAGCGTGAGCACAAACTGGGTATGTACGTGTATTACTGCATTATTTTTTGCCATCGGGTCATCCTTAATGGCCCCGCAAGGGGGCCATATGGCTGTTAAATGCCATCAACGTACGAAATGGTTTCTTTGTACACTGGCTCGACTGCACCCAGCTTGCCGTAGTAGGTCGCAATCTGATACAGACCACGATACTGGATAGGAACGCTCTGCAACGGCACCAGCGGATAGCGCACGTATTTCTTGTCGTTGGTGTACGCAACCATGCGATCCTTATTCCCCACACCACGGCCTTTCAGCCATTTAACCGCGCGGATATTCAGCGGAACACCGTTCTGGTGATAGCTGATGGTGTTGGTCTGAAGGTACGTCAACAGGGACTGGTTACCCGCAGATGAAACGATGATGCTGGACAACAGAGCAAACTGCTCAGGTGGGATCAGCAAATCACGCGGAACCACAGAGTAACCAGAAGCGGCCCACGCATCAGACAGCACCTGGTTAATGCTTGCGCGGATTTCGTCCGGTGTTGAGGTTGCCCACGTTTTGGCAGCGTTGTTGACAGGAACACCGTTCAGGGTAACAAGGCCTTTCAGGTTTAATGCGGAATCGCCAACATACACCTGTTCATCGTTATCCATCTGCCATTTCAGTTGCATCCCGTCATACTTCTGCGTATCAATCGGGCGTCCGACCTGCTGAGCAGCCTGCAATTCTATGACCGTCCAGCCAAGTTCCATCCCCCACAGGTTCAGCGGGTTACCGGATTTGCCGATATCCACGTTCACGCCAGCAATAGCGGTTGAGTCTTTGCCTACCCAGTTTTTGCCATTCGGATTTGCGCCAGTACCCGCAGCGGCGAAGCTGGTATTCGTCCAGCTGGAAATGTCATCTGCGATGGAGACATCTTCACGCAGTTGGATATCGCGGGTCCAGGTGTACCCCACCAGTGGCAGGTTCAGCGTCTGGTCGAGTCGTTCCAGCTCCCCGATGAGAAAGGCACCAGAGCTGTCAACGGTTGCCTGATCAAAAGTAATCATTCGTCTGTTCCTTAAATCTTCCAGGAAATTTCTGCATTGCCGTTAGCATCACCGGCACCTGTGAATTCAGCGTTGGTCAGCACCACGTTTTTGCCACTGACTGACGTGGCCATGAATCCACCCAGCGGCACTTTGATGGATTCATCAGTGGAGACGACAACGTATACCGGGTCGCCTTTTTTGATGGTGCTGGCATCAAAATCAGAACCGAGATTAACGGTCACGTAGCCACGCTTCATTGCGTCGCCCGGGAAGTTCTTGCCACTCCCCACCTGGCGAACCATGTCCGGCTGCGAAGTGGTCGGATAAGGGCGCACATAGATCCCCTTCACCTTGTCTGCGGTATCACCATCTGCCAGCGGCACGAAAAAACCGTCATCATCGTATTTACCAGCCAGCCCATAGGCAGCGAAGGCGTTATCGGATTTAAGGACCACCGGTTCGACGGTTAAGTCCTGCGGGCGAGAGACAGCCCCGGCAATGCCAATAGGCATCCGGTACAGAAATACATTATTCATTTTTTACCCTTTACGGTTTGCCCAGAATTCAGCGTTTTGTTTGTTCAGGGAAGCGATACTGGTCATGCCCATGTTTGGGCGCTGTGCATCGCCGGTGGTGGCGCGGGTGTTTCGCCCTTTGGCAATCTCAGACACGGCATTAAACGCCATGTCGACCGATTGTTTCGGCAATTTGCGGATATCCGCATCACCGACGATCTGGCGAACCAGCGTTTTATCTGCGGAAGCCAGAACCTCGCGTTTGAACGCGGTCGGTTTCATCTTACGGCTCAGATCGATACCCGGAACGATAACTTCGGCACGCCAGGCTGAGTCACCAGTAATCGTAGTTTCCTCTTCATCGTCCTCGCCGTCACCGGTCGGATTATCGTCAGGCTTATTGTCGTTATCGCCCGTCGCATTTCCTTCCAGCTTAGCCAGCAGGGCTTTCAGTAATGTTTTGAGGTCATCATCACTGTCGCCGGTTGGACCTCCACCCATCTCTGGTGCTTTGTCCGGTAGTGGTTGCTGCGGGGACAGGTTGATGTTGAGATTAACGCCCTGCGGCAAATCCCCCTCATCTCCTGTAACCGATGCGGGAGCCGACTCCACCAGTTCGTTCATGGTGTCGGCATCTCCTGTCTTGATGGCTGCACGCATGCGGTTCCACCAGTTTTTCTTTTGATTTGCCATTGTGTCTCTGTCTCCAATTGCACAACGATTTCCGGCTCTGCCTTTGGGGACAAGAGCCACATGGTTTCCGGTAATATCGACCTGCTCGGCTTTACCTGGCTCGGTCTGCTCGTACTCCGCGTCATAGCCGCACGACACTTCACGCAGGCCATCTTCGATAAGCTGAATGGCGTTTTCGTCTTTGACGATAAGGTCAGCCAGCATCAAATCAGACTGCTCACCCGTCCCGCGCCGGACATTCTGGAGGTGCCCGACAGCAAGCTCTTTCCAGTTCTCGGGATTTACCAGCCGCACATTCCCGTTTTCATCTTCAGGATGCAGGATCGTGATGCTCATCCCTTCGAATGAGGCGAGCGTGGCCGGATGGAATACCTGCTCAGGAGAACGCGTTACGACTATCTCACCGAGCTTGTCGGGTTTGAGGTTTGGCAGATCGGCAGCGCCGTAGAGCTGCTTACCCGTTCGACCTATCGGCACGTCTTTGCACAGCAGCGAGCCGTCAGCCAGCTGATAGCGGGTTTCCCCCAGCCGGGTATTGAAAAAATATTTCATGGTTTACCTGCGATTCAGGCGAGATAAGAATGAGGGTTGGGAAAAACGATTTCTTTATAACAGCGACAATTCGGGAGCTCGCCAGCGTGACCGGTCATGCCATCAAGCGTTGGAGGTTTGCCCCATTCGACAAACTTACCTTCCATCTCCCGATGAGAATGCCGGACGTCGCCATCTTCGGCTGTACGCCAGATATAACCATTCGAGCCGATTGACAGCGCACGCGCCTGATCCAGCGCGCCGGTTGCACGTCCAAGCTCGGTACGGGCGATAAGGTTCGCTCGTGAGCGTGACACGTCACCGGACGCTGCTATCTCTTTCGCGAATGGTTCAGCGCGGCCACCAGACACAACGGCCTCGATGGCCTTGTTCTGAATGTCATACACCCGATCGGCGGCCTCAAGAGGCAGTGACTTGATGTACTTAATTTGCTCGGCGACGATGGATTTCATCACCTGGCCTACCGGGGCGCGGTCGACCATGTTGCGCAGCTCTGCGCTGATGTTCCGGCTGTGCTGACGCCACTGCTTTTCATTCTGGCGTGCAATGTCGGCGGTAAAGTTCTCAGCAACCTTCGTCGCCCAGGGGGTGATGATTTCGCTGTAGCGCTCCAGCGCATCCATTATTTCGGTAACGCTATCATTTGAACCATCGTAGCGCCCATTTACGATATCCCCGACCGCCCGCGCTATCTGCCGTAGGCTCGTTCGATATCGGATCTCCGCCTGGCGACTCTGGCGGTTTGTCGCCAAGTTCGCCGATGTCTGGCGGCGCTTCGTCTTCGGCATTCTCTATGTCCTCGTCGGTAATGGATGCCCCGATGCCGGTGACGTCAGAGTTTTCTCGCAGGTCGGTCATCGCCGCCTTACGCGTCATCAATCCGTCGCCCAGCGCGGTGCTGATCGCGTTGGTGGTGTTTACGGCCACCGTTGAGCGGTCAACGTCAGACATTTGCCAGAGCGGGTTAAACTCAAACGTGAAATCGTCCGGCAGCGGCTTGCCAAGCTCCGAACGATGCATGATGTCCAGTATCCGACGCATCGGCAGCCGTAAGCGGCGTTCCTGCAACGAGCTCACCCGGTCGTAATAGTTGGCGAGGTCTGCATCACCGGTAGAAAATCCTTTCGGGGACTGTCCGAACAACCGCACCAGTGGGATACCAACAGCGCCACTAATCTGTTCTGCAAACTGTGATAGGATGTCATCCAGACCACTGAAGCTGTACTGATGCGTTTCAAACTTATCCCGCGAGTCCATGAGCGTCATGCCTTCATTGCTCTGGAACTGTCGAATCAGGTCTATATTCTTCAGCAACGCTTCATACGCAGGACCACCAAGTGCGATAAGCTCGCGTAGCTTCTCCACGCTGTAGGTACGCAAATGCGCTTTGTAGACCAGCTGCGCCGCGCCGACAGTAGCGCTGTCGAACGCGGTAAGACGATCCCAGATACGCTCTACAACCGACATTCCCCATTCGTTCTCGGTCATCTTCTGCTGAAATGGCAGCGTGACGCCATCAAAGCGAATCAGTCGACTGTGATGAATGCGCCAGGCAGGAATTCCCGTTGCTGTGGTCACCACATCGTAAAACTCAGGTTTACCCAGGTCCGGCCCCATATCTTTAATGCGGCGGGTCAGTACCGGGTCAATCATCCAGCGGTCGAGCGGGAGAATCCCCTTAAACTTGCCCTTACCGATGGTTTCGGGTCGCAGCGGGGTCATTGGTGCCTGCCCCTCAATCATGATGAAACCCACCGCGCCGCCGTAGAGGCGCGACCATTTCAGCACGTCATTCAGCGCATCCCAGATTTGCAACTCATCCAGTTGTGATTCGAGAATGCCACGATCTTTTGCATCAATTTCCGAAGTGATGCGAATGCCTTTGCGGGTCATATCATCCGGGATAGCATCGACTGCTTCGCCGATGATCCAGGATGAACGATAGGACCATTCCACCAGCATGCGGTTACGACTGGTGAAATTAGCCCGGTAGGTGGATGCTGAGTGCTGGTTAGGTGTCTGCATCCCTACGCGGGCAATAAAATTCTCATAACCATCAGCTGTGGCCTGCGCAGTTCGCCGCAGGGCTCGTTTGTTTCGTGCCATCAGGCCTGTCTCCCTAGCAGCTCCCAGATGTTCAGGGCTGAATTCATTGGGGCATAGTTGATCATCACCGAGTCGGCAAGGTTTGGCGACCGGGTTCCATCAGGCTGTTTATCAATAACGATTTTTCCCACACTATTAATGGAATAGGTCGGCTGCGAAAACTCGATGATGAGTTTATCTTTGAGTGCCATGCTACTGCTGATTGAGATGATTTCGTCCGGGTTGTAAGCCATACCTTCAACCACGGCGCGCCAGGTATTCTGAAAAAGTTTACGTAACCGCCACCAGCTCTGGGCTTTGGCGTTAGCGAAGAAGTCCTTGTTAAGACGTGCGGCTTGCCCGTTGTCCCCGCGAACAGCTTCATCATCCGGATCAAATACCGCGCCACTACCTCGAAACGGTGTGGCGAGTATTGACGGTCGACGCGCAGCGTTACGCAGTTCGTTGATAGCGCGTGCATCGCCGCGAACGCCAGCGCCCAGTCCGTCCTCGTCAAAGCGAAACTCTTCGAGGTTATCCTGTTCGCAAAAGCCGAAAACCTTCTCGACGGACTGATAAATGTCGCTGCCCACACCGGACCATTCCCGCACATTTTCCAGGAGGAAGCCATGACGGGTGGAAAAGGCATTTTTGTCCCTGCCTTCGTCGGCGACATCCATCGCGCCAAGTCGTTTGCCTGTTGGCTGGATACCCAGTTTGATATGCGCATCAACGGCAGCCTGTACCCATTCGGATGGAATCAGGACGCCTTCCGCTGATGCGCTGTAGTTCAGATCAAGTTCCTGTGCCACCACCACCGGATTATCGATTTTCTCGCATTCCCTGCGATACCACTCTTCATCCTTGCGAGGATCATCCCGCCAGTGGAATGTGAATACCGGTATCTTCCCGCCATGACGCTTCTGAGCGAACGGGTTAGCCATGCCGTTAACTGAACTCAGGTCGATACGGCAACGCGTCGTTTGTGACAACGCCGCATCAATCAGCAGAGGACGCTGAAGGAATGCAGCCTCATCAACCAGATAAAGCGTGGTACGGTCACCACGACCAATATTATCGCCAGCCTCGCCTTTGATAACGGCACCAGTTTCAGGAAACTCAACACGCATATATGGCGCGTGCTTCTTCTCACTCCACGAACCGCGAAACTCTACAGGTAGCGTTTCCACGAACTTGCGCGCCTTCCAGAACAATGCTTTCGGGTCACCAGTGCTGTCGACGTATTCCTCTTTACGGGAGCCAAAACCGATAACCATTTCTTTGTTGAAGAGACAAAGCGAGCATGCCAGTCCGATCGCGGTCCAACTGAGCCCCATTTCACGGGATTTTTCGGTAATACCATTCTCCCGATTGCTCCAGCGTTCCATAATCCAGTGGATCCACTCCTCCTGCTTAGGGAAGAGTAAAAACGGAATGGTCACCGGCAGGCCATAATCAATATTACGCGGGTCCGTTGTCATGCCCCAGTCGATGATGAACTGAGCCGGATTGGTTCGGTAAAACTGTTTTAGTGCAGGCAATATTTCAGGATTCTGGCGAATGCGCTGTAGGCGTTCCATCCGCCATTCAAAAACCATCTGGTAATCAGGATGTTTAAAATCGAAGGGGAATGGTAACGGCATACTTAGCCCATCATTTTTCTATACGCTTCTGCAACCTGCTCCGGCGTTAAGTTGGTAATTTCTGTTCTGACTGGTCCTCCGTCAGCACCAGTCACTTCATTTTTGACATTGTCTTTAAACGCCTGAACAGAAACATGACGCCCGAGCAACTCAAGGTTTTTAACCTTATCAGGCCATTTGATTTTCTTCAGAAGTGCGGCGCTATCTGCGGATGCCATCTCCACGACATCCATTCCTGATAACGTTGTGCGCCATACCTTAGGCCAGTCTTTAATGGGTTTTAGCTCACCGTTTTGCAGGAGAATGTCAAGCACATCCATCTGGTCGATTTCAATAAGGCGATTAAGTACATATTCTGCATTAATACCAACAAGATCATTGCGTTGCGCTTTCAGTTCGGCGATTCTTAACTTGATGTCAGGTTTTGACAGGTTTTCGGATGCGGTACGGTTGGCTGTTTTTGCGCTGTACCCCGCCCGAATAGCCGCTTGCGTGGCGTTTAAATCGATGAGGTACTCGCGACAGAACATCTCTTGCTTGTCTGTGAGTGCCATTTTTTCTCAAAGGTGAATTTATGAGCTCATTAACGTTTATCGGATTGTCACAGTTACTTTCTAGGAAAGGTGAGTTATTACAGCAAAATACGAATGATTTATTAGAACGTGTTAACACCGCATGGAATAACAAACGAGACCTTAATAAGCAAATTTCCATAGAGCTAAATGATGGAGAGCTTGAGGTTTCAATTCCACAGCTACGCTTTAAGTGTTTTACAGAAAGTAAGCTTTCACTTCACGAAGGCTCATTAATTGGGGTTATTACTTTTTACACATCGCGAGATGGAAAAAAACAGGAGTTTCATAAAATTTTTCTTGATTGGAACAATTGCATGCATTTTGGGGCGCTTGACTCAACAGCTCCAATAGACATCGACTATACCGAAGATGTTGAGTATCTCTTTATGAACGCTCTAATCGATTCTGCTTATCGAAATAATTTAATCTAATTGATGTTGGTGGTGAACTTTTGCCACCCAGTTAATCACTCTTAGCAGGATATAAGCCATTGTCGAGACCACTCATTGAATGGTCTCTGCAATAACCGATGTCTTTCCATCAGTCCGCCACCACAAAGAATCTTTTTTGCCATAAGGCAGGAGGTTCATCTTTCAGTGGCTGCCAGTGTTATTTCCCCACTTACTGGCTTGGGTTGTTTCGTGGTACTGCCGTTAACTGGTGGCGCACAGATTTAGTTAAATCCGTTCTCGCATGATCCAGCTTTTACATACCTGGATTGTGAGGGATGTAAATCACGGTTTCATTATCAAGCCCACCAGTAGATGGGCTTTGGAATGGTCACTTTGGCAGTCCGGGGATCGATATTTGCGCCTGCTGCTCAAGCCTTTCGATTCTTGCTATGAGTTGCGGTTTTTTGATCCTGCCCCAGCGGTTCAGCAAGCGTCCTGACATACTGGCAACATCCTTTTCCTTCATGAACTCCAGCATTAACTCGTTGTGCTCTCTTTGGTATGAGTGAGCCAACTCCATCAGCCTGTCACGCATCCAATTAAATGCTTTGATAAACGCCTCTTTGATGGCGGCAGCTTTTTTGCCGGTAAACGACATGATGATGTACATCGCGCCGTCTTTGGAAATTTCATATTCAACATACTGATTACCCTTGTGCTCATAGGTAACCCGCGAAAAGTTGCTGGTTAGAAATTCATCCGAACAGTCTAGCTTTTCGATTTTCTGAATGATGTGGTGATGCTGCTTGTCGAAGTAAGCTGCTACCTTGCGGGAGGTTGTGATCACGCGATCACCAGAAACAACCACCATGTCCCGGAAATCGAGATTAGCCAATTGATGATTCATAGCGTCTTTACCTTTTAGAAAGTGAGCCTGTCTCACAGAAAAGCCGCCCGAGAGAGGTCGCCACCTATAACGGCTTTTCTCAGGCTCGCTTACTGAAAGGCTCTCGTTAATATGCGCGTGAGATGCGCTGTGAAATTCAGATATAAAAAAGCCCCGCACCGCGAGGCTCATTAAATTGACTTTGTGATTTGCAAAAAAATTTATTTCAGGCATTGCGTCCTGATGTATTCCTGCAGGTAGTTAACCTGCGCGGTTATCCTGTCGATTCCACTTCGGAGACGGTAATAATTGAGTTCAGCATCTGCTGTAAGTCCTGGGCTTTCTCCATCGCCCATGCCGCTGGCTCCGGTCGTTGACTTTGCACAGGTGGCGGCGACTTGCAGGCGCTTACGACCAGCAGAAACATCAGCACGGAGACTTTCGATAGTCGCGTTAGCATCAGCAAGCTCCTTTGTGTATCTGGCGTCGAGTTCTGCTACATCATGTTGACGCTTCTGCATGTCAGCGATTGTGGATGTGGCCTTATCGCGCTGCTCTTTGTAGGCGATTGCGTTATCACGGTAATGATTAACCGCCCACGACAGACAGACGACGATGCAGATAATCAGAGCGGAGATAATCGCGGTTACTCTGCTCATACCTCAATCTCTCTGACCGTTCCGCCCGCTTCTTTGAATTTTGCAATCAGGTTGTCAGCCTTATGCTCGAACTGACCATAACCAGCGCCCGGCAGTGAAGCCCAGATATTGCTGCAACGGTCAATTGCCTGACGAATATCACCGCGATCAATCATCGGTAAAGCGCCACGCTCCTTAATCTGCTGCAGCGCAACAGCGTCCTGGCTTTTGGGAGAGAAGTCTTTCAGGCCAAGCTGCTTACGGTAAGCATCCCACCAACGGGAAAGAAGCTGGTAACGTCCGGCGGCTGTTGATTTGAGTTTTGGGTTTAGCGTGACAAGTTTGCGAGGGTGATCGGAGTAATCAGTGAATAGCTCTCCTCCTACAATGACGTCATAACCATGATTTCTGGTTTTCTGACATCCGTTATCAGTTCCCTCTGACCATGCCAGCATATCGAGGAACGCCTTACGTTGATTATTGATTTCCACCATCTTCTACTCCGGCTTTTTTAGCAGCGAAGCGTTTGATAAGCGAACCAATCGAGTCAGTACCGATGTAGCCGATGAACACGCTCGTTATATAAGCGAGATTGCTACTTAGTCCGGCGAAGTCGAGAAGGTCACGAATGAACCAGGCGATAATGGCGCACATCGTTGCGTCGATTACTGTTTTTGTAAACGCACCGCCATTATATCTGCCGCGAAGGTACGCCATTGCAAACGCAAGGATTGCCCCGATGCCTTGTTCCTTTGCCGCGAGAATGGCGGCTAACAGGTCATGTTTTTCTGGCATCTTCATGTCTTACCCCCAATAAGGGGATTTGCTCTATTTAATTAGGAATAAGGTCGATTACTGATAGAACAAATCCAGGCTACTGTGTTTAGTAATCAGATTTGTTCGTGACCGATATGCACGGGCAAAACGGCAGGAGGTTGTTAGCGCAGCCTCTTGCCACCCGCTTTCACGAAGGTCATGCGTAGAATGCCGCAGCGTAACTATCACTGATGAATTCAGGATAGCCAGTGGCTACGGCTCAGTTATGGTGCTGGTTAACGGACTTGAACCGCTACCCATTCGCTTACAAGGCGACTGCTCTACCATTGGAGCTAAACCAGCATATTTGGCGGGACAGCGTGGACTCGAACCACGATAAGAAGGTTAACAGCCTTCCGTAATGACCTTTATACGACTGACCCAAATAAAAAAAGCCACCGTTGCAACTTAAGAGTCACTAACGGCAGCTTATGCCAATAGTGTTGCTCATTTGCTCAATGATGTCAACACGTTCTATGCTACATGTTTAATTTTCTCTACACGTTTCCGATTTTTAAACGCACTATCCAGAACCGGGTAAATCATAAACAACGAGGCATTAAGGATTTCGTCAACTTCCCGTCGACAGGTTGCGAGCGATGGTTTTTGAATGCGCCCGCCGCCACGGCATAACATCTTGCGAGGTCTTGCGACGCGATGATAGTAAGATGCAATGGCGTGCTTGGAAGAGCCATGAGCGTAGTAGCTGAGGAGGATTCCAAAGGCTTTCTTGTCAATGTACATGACGGAATCGACGACCTGAGAAATCAACATTCCATCATCATCATTACACATTGGCCTTGTCATAACTCTTCCCGGCTCTACGCTCTCCATGAACTTCGCTATTACGCTGCTCATGCGCTTTTCCAGACGACCTGAATAAACCCATGCGCCCCACAGTTCAAGCCAGCCATTCAGCCACTCATGCTGTTCTTTGGTGAGGTTTAGTTCTCTTATGCCCACGCGCCTTCTCCCTGTACCTGAATCAATGTGAGATTTCCGCAGAACACTGCCCCAGTATCGATATACATCTGGTTGGCAAATTTGAGTGGTTTCACTGCTGGCGTATGACCAAAGATAAACGTGTCCGCGCCTTTAATTTCTTTAACGATCCCGTCTTGTGAGTTGCTGATTCGTTCGCGGTTCCAGATTACCTGCTGATGATCAACTGGCTTTCCAAATTCGTATTCGTCACAAGGATAATCGGCGTGGCAGATGACATATTTTTTACCTTTGCTCACCAGTTCGATGATTAACGGAAGTTCTTCTGCTTTATGGGCAAGAGCTTTAGCCAGAATTTCTTTGTCGTAATCGAGATTAAAGAACCAGCCACCGCCATTAAGCAGCCAGTGATTAACGTTTCCACGCTCTGATAAGCCATCAATCATCATTTGCTCATGGTTTCCACGTACAGCTCTGAACCAAGGGAATGTGATTAATTCCAGGCATTCAACGTTCTCTGCACCACGATCAACCAAATCGCCCACCGAGATAAGCAGGTCTTTTTTGTTGTCGAATCCAATCGTATCCAGTTTGTTCATCAGGTTCGTGTAGCATCCGTGCAGATCGCCAACTACCCAAATATTTCGGTATTTGCTGCCATCAATTCTTTCGTAGATATTCATGCAGCCTCACTTCTGCTGTTTCGCAGTTTTTTAAGTTTCTGTTGATACTCCGCCTTGATGGCCCTGCACTCTTCGACAGTCCAGCGATGGCGGTTATGGTTTGATTCGATTTCGTCTACTGCTTCCTGCCCGATGCGGTTAATCAGTTCGACGCGATACGGAACGAGATTTCCGCTTTTGTGCTGGTTGCACACCACGCATTGCTTGTGAATATTGCGTTCATCAAATCGGAGTTGAGGCGCCGCAGCAGTTGTCCGGTAATGCCCGGCATCCCACTGAGCAGACGTGAGCGTTCCGCACGAGATACATGGTAAGTCGCGGTCTCTTTCTCTGATGAAGGCGTTTACGGCTTGTTGGGCTTGTTTAATCCAGTAACTGCGGGGCTTTAAGGCGAGTTTTCGAATCTTAAGTTTATCTTTCTGTTTCTGCTCCTCTCGTCGTCGTTTCTTCTCTGCTGCCTTTTCCGCTTTTTCGCGTTCTTTGCTTCGTCGTTCGAGTGCTATCTTGGTTCCACACTCTGGAGAGCACCACCACTGATTGGCGAATGCAGGGTGAAACCATTCCCGACATTCATCGTTTTTACATCGTCTTCGCGCTGGTTTAGCCATCGTCTTCTTCCTCGTGCATCGAGCTATTCGGATCGCTCATCAGTTCTGCGCAGCAGTGCTCACACACGTGAACTTCCAGCACATGCAGCTTCTGACCGCAGTTAGCGCACGTTAAAGCTCGCTCGACACTTCCTTGTTCGTAACTTCGATTTTGGTCAATCACCTTGTTTTCCTCGCACGTTCTCTAAGCCACCGGATATCCCACAGGTGAGCCGTGTAGTTGAAGGTTTTTACGTCAGATTCTTTTGGGATTGCGTTTATTTCTGGAGCGTTTCGTTGGAAGGTATTTGCAGTTTTCGCAGATGATGTCGGTGATACTTCGTCGCTGTCGTCTCATGCCGCCCTGTCTCCCCATCGCGCTTTCCATTCGAGAGCCAGTCGCGCTTCGTCCGACCACTTAACGCCACGCTCTGTACCGAATGCCTGTATAAGCTCTAATAGCTCCGCAAATTCGCTTACACGCATCCTGCTGGTTGACTGGCCTATTACCACAAAGCCATTCCCGGCAAGGTTAGGAACAACATCCTGCTGCTTTAATGCTGCGGTAAACACACACTTCCAGCTTTCTGCATCCAGCCAGCGACCATGCCATTCAACCTGACGAGAGACGTCACCAAGGCAAGCCCAAAGCTTTCGATTCTGGTCTAAGCTGCGGTTGCGTTCCTGAATGGTTACTACGATTGGTTTGGTTGGGTCTGGAAGGATTTGCTGTACTGCGTGAATAGCGTTTTGCTGATGTGCTGGAGATCGAATTTCAAAGGTTAGTTTTTTCATGACTTCCCTCTCCCCCAAATAAAAAGGCCTGCGATTACCAGCAGGCCTGTTATTAGCTCAGTGATGTAGATGGTCATACGTCAGCCCCTTGTGCATATCGTCTGCCACGCGCAGCAGGTGCATTTGATGCTGTGCAAATCTGTCTGGCTTCATCCTGGTCACATGCAACAAAGTGTCCGTTGCAGAACCGCTGGTAAACCGTACCAAGCGAGCCAAAACGGTTTTTCGTCACGATGATTTCAGCAAATGGCGCGGCGCTACTGTTCTCGTCATATACCGCTTCCCGATAGAGCATGATGATTGAGTCTGCGTCCTGTTCAATGCTTCCAGAATCACGCAAATCTGCGTTTGTCGGGCGTTTGTTTGGTCGCTTCTCAACATCGCGCGAAAGCTGACTCAGGGAGATAACTGGCGTTTTCAGGTCTTTCGCCATCGCCTTCAGGCTTCCGGAGATGTGAGCAATTGCGAGGTCGTTGCGGTCTGCTTTCGGCTTCTCAATCAGGCCAAGATAATCCGCCATGATGAGTGACAGGTTTGGATTTTCCTGTTTGTGCCGCTCTGCGATTGAGCGAATTTCTTCTACAGATAACCGCGAGGCATCGACTACCCATACATCCAAATCTGCAAGCTGACTCATGCCGTTAGCAACACGCGCCCAGCCTTCGTCATCCATCGATGCAGGATTTCGCAGTACGCTAACCGACATCCTCCCGGCGTTGGCAATGCTTCGCTCTGCAATCTGCAATGCGCTCATTTCCATTGAGAAAATCAATACCCCGCGCCGGACGTCAGAACCAGGAATAACGCGGCTTGCCACGCCTTCGGCAATCTTCAGCGCCAGTTCGGTTTTCCCCATACCAGGACGAGCGGCGATAATCACCAGGTCTTCTGCGTTCATCCCTCCGGTGATAGCGTCAAGTTCTTCGATTCCGGTCTTCAGGGTATCTGACTCTTCTCCGTTCCTCAGACGCCTGTCAAGCGTGTCAGTGTAGTCAGTGATGATTTCCCCTAACCGTACAGGTTTAACCTCGTCACGGGGCTTTCTGATAGCTGAGAGACGTTTTACAAGTTCATCCATCGCCTGACTCGATGCGTCGATGGTTCCGCTCTGAATTGGTTCACGCATTTCATCCATGATTTCCAGCACCAGACGGCGGTGATAGTTATCCGCGACCATTCCTGCATATCCCTTCAGGTTTGCGGCACTCGGGCAGTTTTTGCTGGTCATCAGGATTGACGTGAAATGCTCCTCTCCGCACGCCTCGGCAACCATCAGCGCGTCGATTAGGTTTCTGTTTCGCGCCTGCTTGCGGATAACCTCGAAGGCTTTCCGGTAGAGCGGAATTGAAAACGCTTCCGGCTCCAGCGTTGCCAGAACGTCGCTGGCGGTTGGTGTTAATCCACCAATCAGCAGGCCACCGATAACGCTCGCTTCGATATCCTGTTTCATGCAATCCCCCTGTCTGCAAACTTCCCTTCCCGAACTCCCGTTAACGAATCTTCCCTCAGCAGGTAATCAAAATCGGCCGTCCAGCCAGTGTCGTTGTCTCCGAAGTAAAACGGCTTGGCCTGATGTACAAACGCCCTGACATACGCTCTGAAACCGTCCACGTTTGGCGTTTTCAGTTGCGGGATGATTTTCTTCAGGCGGCGTTTGCGTTTCTCGTTGACCGCAACAGCGTGTGGCAGTCTGTCACCGACTTCGGTGTTGTAGGCGTTCAGGAAGGATTCGTAGTCGATTCGTTCTGCCTTGCGACGTTCAGGTTTAACCTGCCCATCGCCGCCCCCGTTAGGGGGTAAGGGGGTATTTGTATTTATTGTCTTTTGTATATTGTCTTTTGTGTTTAGCTGACTTGGCTTATACCCATTAGCCGACTTGGCTAATGTTTTATTAGCTGTTTTAGCTAATGTTAAGCTGTCCTGGCTAATCCACTGAGAAACCACCTTGTTCACTCCGATTTTCACGCCATCAGCAATGAGGAATTTACGCTCGATAAGCTGGCGCTTGGCAGCGCAAACATGAGTGTGATGAATACCTGTCATGGCTGATATCTGCGTGTTTGTGAGTCGATCCATCGGCTTATTGAATCCGTATGTCTTGCGCATGATAGCGAGCATCACCTTCAACTGCCGGACGGTTAAATCAGCCATCAGCAGACTGTCGGTAATCTCGTTAGCAACGCGCATGAAACCATCTTCGGTATCTGCCACGCGATGCTCCACGACCTCCAGTTGAGGCCTGTAATCAGCTAACTTAACGACGCCCATGTTTCACTCCTGCTTTGGCTAGTCTGTAAACACCAACAAGGCGCTCTGCGAACGCCCTGTTATTTGCTGCGGCTACCACTAATCCCTCAGGTGAATCAGGGTGTCGAATCTCTTCTTTTTCCTGGTATTTCTTACGACGTTTTGTCATAATTACTCCTGTGGATTGATCCAGTCTTTCTACATTAGGCCTCGAAGAATTCGCCGTTCTTCGGGGCTTTTTCTTTTGTCAGCATTCTGGCTACTTGCTTAGCCAGTTCCGCCAACTCCTCGTCTTCAACACCCCATTCCAGCACAGCCAGAAGCATGGCCATCTTTGGGATAAAGCTGTCTTTCCATCGCGAAATTTGCGATTCATTAATCCCTAACGCGTCGGCAACCTTTCGCTGACCACGTACAGCAATTCGATTCAGGATGTTGCTTGTAATTGCATTCGCTTTCTTGCGAGTACTTGTAAGTTGCATATGTAAGTATTTCCTTAGATAACAATTGATTGAATGTATGCAAATAAATGCATACACCATAGGTGTGGTTTAATTTGATGCCCTTTTTCAGGGCTGGAATGTGTAAGAGCGGGGTTATTTATGCTGTTGTTTTTTTGTTACTCGGGAAGGGCTTTACCTCTTCCGCATAAACGCTTCCATCAGCGTTTATAGTTAAAAAAATCTTTCGGCCTGCATGAATGGCCTTGTTGATCGCGCTTTGATATACGCCGAGATCTTTAGCTGTCTTGGTTTGCCCAAAGCGCATTGCATAATCTTTCAGGGTTATGCGTTGTTCCATACAACCTCCTTAGTACATGCAACTATTATCACCGCTAGAGGTAAAATAGTCAACACGCACGGTGTTAGATATTTATCCCTCGCGGTGATAGATTTAACGTATGAGCGCAAAAAAGAAACCATTAACACAAGAGCAGCTTGAGGACGCACGTCGCCTTAAAGCTATTTATGAAAAAAAGAAAAATGAACTTGGCTTATCCCAGGAATCTGTCGCAGACAAGATGGGGATGGGGCAGTCAGGCGTTGGTGCTTTATTTAATGGCATCAATGCATTAAATGCTTATAACGCCGCATTGCTTGCAAAAATTCTCAACGTTAGCGTTGAAGAATTTAGCCCTTCAATCGCCAGAGAAATCTACGAGATGTATGAAGCGGTTAGTATGCAGCCGTCACTTAGAAGTGAGTATGAGTACCCTGTTTTTTCTCATGTTCAGGCCGGGATGTTCTCGCCTGAGCTTAGAACCTTTACCAAAGTTGATGCGGAGAGATGGGTAAGCACAACCAAAAAAGCCAGTGATTCTGCATTCTGGCTTGAGGTTGAAGGTAATTCCATGACCGCGCCAACAGGATCCAAGCCAAGCTTTCCTGACGGGATGTTAATTCTTGTTGACCCTGAGCAGGCTGTTGAGCCAGGTGATTTCTGCATAGCCAGACTTGGTGGTGATGAATTTACCTTCAAGAAACTGATCAGGGATAGCGGTCATGTGTTTTTACAACCACTAAACCCACAGTACCCAATGATCCCATGCAATGAGAGTTGTTCCGTTGTGGGGAAAGTTATCGCCAGCCAGTGGCCTGAAGAGACGTTTGGTTAAGGCCAGCAACGGATCACAACAAACACATGGGGCGGCGGATTAAGGGTGATGGAGAATCGAAATAAGTTGAGGTCAACATGAACACGTTCAGCATAATCGCGATACCTTTTTTTGCCCTTTCAGTGGTTCTGTTGACTCTTGGCGCTACCAGGAAGAACCAAGCCAGCTTCATCGTTGGCGGCGTGTTTATGGCGTCATGCGTGGTTAATGCCATTATCGGCATGTCTCTTTGAGCGCTATGAGATCAGGCATCCTCGTTACTTTGTCATGTGTGACAGCCTGGTATGCACTCTGCGAGCTTTGATGTGGTTTACCACTTTAATAGTCACCGTATCACTAAACTGATTAGCTTTACTCATACTCTTGTGGATTCGCTATTTCTGATGTCAATGCAAAAAAATACTAAGGAAACAAAAAGGATACTTATGTCAGATAACACTATTAAAATCATACCTCAGCACATGACCGCCACATCAGTTCTTATTACGCCTGATCGTGCTGAAACAATCATTACTTTTTACCGCCATGAATTTGAGCATCACATGCAGCCTGATGAGCAAGGAAAGAATAGCTTCCAAGTAAAAGTTGAGTTGACCCCTAACATGTCAGTCTCAATGAGCCCGGATCAAGCTGTTGCATTAGTAAAATCATTACAGGTAGCTCTCAGGGATAATGGGCTATGGAAAGACTGAAGCCAGTTTCTTCAGTTCAACCTACCTCAGGAACAACATCATCAGTTCTTCCAAGTATTATAGTTAGTGCAACCCTAGCAGCGACAACCGTTTCTCCTTATGGGGATCCATCTCAGTACCAAAGTATTGGTATTGATGCTAAGGTATCAAATAGAGTTTCATACGCCATGGACGAAACGGGTTTGCGCCCAAGTAAGGAAGATGTAGCGATGAAGAGTGATACCCTGGAGGTAAGCGTGAGCGGAATGTCCAGAGAAGAACTTGACGCAAAGCTTTCACAAAACAAATCAGAGGTAGAGTCTATTGCTGCGGAAATGCGTCGCGAATCAGCTGACTTTAAAACCTATTATACTCAGCAATTTTCTTCTATTGAGAGAGGTATTGCTGAAATTAAAGGTGAAATCGGCGGTTTGAAAACGGGACTTACAACGACTCAGTGGGCGATGGCCGTTGGCTTGACTTTAGTTACTGTGATTCTGTCTGGCGTGATGTTAGCCTCAAGTTGGATTATCTCCGGCAATGACAAGTCACCATCAGTAACCAGCCCGGCTCCAATTATAATACAGGTACCGACACAGCAACCATTAACGAGCGCTCCAACTAACCAATCGTCATCACAACAAGCTCCTAAGCAATAAATAAACCCGGCCACCGCGCCGGGTTTTCTTTGCCTCACGTTCGCCCCAAAACACATAACCAATTGTATTTATTTGAAAATTAATAGATACAACTCACTAAACATCGCAATTCAGATCTCTCGATCACCTCCCAAGCCACACACCCCTGCAAAAAAATAAATCTATATAAAAAACATACAGATAACCATCTGCGGTGATAAATTATCTCTGGCGGTGTTGACATAAATACCACTGGCGGTGATACTAAGCACATCAGCAGGACGCACTGACCACCATGAAGGTGAGGCTCTTAAAAATTAAGCCCTGAAGAAGGGCAGCATTCAAAGCAGAAAGCTTTGAGTAGCGCGAAATGCAGCTGCAAGACAGCAACCGTGGAGATAAGCATCACGGCGCGTTACTCAAAGCTAACTGACAGGAGAATCCAGATGGATGCACAAACACGCCGCCGCGAACGTCGCGCAGAGAAACAGGCTCAATGGAAAGCAGCAAATCCCCTGTTGGTTGGGGTAAGCGCAAAACCAGTTAACCGCCCTATTCTCTCGCTGAATCGCAAACCGAAATCACGAGTAGAAAGCGCACTGAATCCGATAGACCTTACGGTGCTGGCTGAATACCACGAACAGATTGAAAGCAACCTGCAACGTATTGAGCGCAAGAATCAGCGCACATGGTACAGCAAGCCTGGCGAACGCGGCATAACATGCAGTGGACGCCAGAAAATTAAGGGAAAATCGATTCCTCTTACCTAGTTACTTAGATATTGGCCTTGGCTTTATCTCAATATTATATGGATCATAGCTGGCAACTAATTCAGTCCAGTAAATATCCTCAATAGGGAATAATATATGCTTCCCGTTCCATCGGGAAAAAGTTTTGTTCAACACACCAAGCTCAATCAACTCACTAATGTATGGGAATTGTTTTGATGTAACCACATACTTCCTGCCTTCATTAAGGGCTGCGCACAAAACCATAGATTGCTCTTCTGTAAGGTTTTGAATTACTGATCGCACTTTATCGTTTTGCATCTTAATGCGTTTTCTTAGCTTAAATCGCTTATATCTGGCGCTGGCAATAGCTGATAATCGATGCACATTAATTGCTAGCGAAAATGCAAGAGCAAAGACGAAAACATGCCACACATGAGGAATACCGATTCTCTCATTAACATATTCAGGCCAGTTATCTGGGCTTAAAAGCAGAAGTCCAACCCAGATAACGATCATATACATGGTTCTCTCCAGAGGTTCATTACTGAACACTCGTCCGAGAATAACGAGTGGATCCATTTCTATACTCATCAAACTGTAGGGGTTGTAATAGTTTATCCGATTTCTCGCTGTAGGGGTACACGAGAACCACCGAGCCTGATGTGGTTAAAAGACAGGCACAATCTTTACTACCGCAATCCACTATTTAAGGTGATATATGGAAGAAGAATTTGAAGAGTTCGAAGAGCATCCTCAGGATGTGATGGAACAATACCAGGACTATCCGTATGACTACGACTATTGATAAAAATCAATGGTGTGGACAATTCAAGCGATGCAATGGATGCAAGCTGCAATCGGAATGCATGGTTAAGCCTGAAGAAATGTTTCCTGTAATGGAAGATGGGAAATATGTCGATAAATGGGCAATACGAACGACGGCAATGATTGCCAGAGAACTTGGTAAACAGAACAACAAAGCTGCCTGATAGTGGCCTTTATTTTTGGCATAAATAACAGAATAAACACTGCACTGTGTATTCATTCCAACGAGTGAATACACGGAGCAATGTCGCTCGTAACTAAACAGGAGCCGACTTGTTCTGATTATTGGAAATCTTCTTTGCCCTCCAATGTGAGGGCGATTTTTTATCTGTGAGGATATGAATAGATGTCAAACATCAAAAAATACATCATTGATTACGACTGGAAAGCATCAATAGAAATTGAAATCGACCATGACGTAATGACAGAGGAAAAACTTCACCAGATTAATAATTTCTGGTCAGACTCTGAATACCGACTAAATAAACACGGCTCTGTATTAAATGCTGTATTAATCATGCTGGCGCAACATGCTCTGCTTATAGCAATTTCAAGCGACTTAAATGCATATGGTGTTGTGTGTGAGTTCGACTGGAATGATGGAAATGGTCAGGAAGGATGGCCTCCAATGGATGGTAGCGAAGGAATAAGAATTACCGATATCGATACATCAGGAATATTTGATTCAGATGATATGACTATCAAAGCCGCCTGAGCGCGGCGTTACCGCATACCAATAACGCTTCACTCGAGGCGTTTTTCGTTATGCAATCAAACAGAAGGAGCATCCTATGCAACAGTTCGCTATTGCAGGGGCGGCATCGGTTCGCCCTTTCAACCCGATTTTATCGGTACAGCATTCACGAAAAAATATTTTAACCGGAGCAGACTTTAAACAACCAAGAATGAAAAGTTTGCTCGAAAAGCTTTGGGATATTTTGAAACAACAAGGCCGTCCATGAGTTTTACAGATAACTGGTCAGACGAAGAATTCATTCGTCAGATGAAAGAAATGCTCAATCAGCACAAAGAACAGGAGAAAGATGATGATTCTGACTCTGAAAGATGAGCGTGAAATATCGCAAATAATCGCAAGTTTTACTGATGAAGATTACGAACGAATCAACAGTGAAGTTGATCGCCTTTGCAAACGTTGCGACCCAATAAGCGAAATGCTTCGCTCATATAAACCAGATGAACACACTAAGGACGCTATCGACTGGCTGGAAGATTATGACTGTAACTATCAGGAAAAAGCCGCTGAATGGTTCTGGGATGCAATAACCGAAAGAGTTAAGGCTGAATATGCCTTCGCAATATTCAAACGCAGACACGTTTATGGAGAAGCAGCATGAGCAATATCGTTGAATTCGTTAAACAGCAAGAGCAGTTATTCTGCGGAGCATTGACTGAACAGACGGTGACATGGGCTAAGGAAAGCCAGTTTGCAATTCAGTATTTCCAGAAAAATGATTACCTGGCTAAAACAGCACTGGCAAATCCAACCAGCGCACAGAACGCCATCATCAATGTTGCGGCGATCGGTATCACCTTAAACCCGGCTAGCAAACTGGCTTATCTGGTTCCGCGCGACGGCATGGTGTGCCTTGATATCAGTTATATGGGATTGCTCCATATTGCAATGGAGTCTGGTGTTATCTCATGGGGTCAGGCAAAACTTGTTCATGCTAACGATATCTATGAGTCAAACGGGCTTGATAAAGCACCAACCCATAAATACAACGCCTTCGGTGATCGTGGTGATATTGTTGGCGTTTACTGCACAGTTAAGACGCCAGCAGGTGATTATCTAACGGAAGAGATGAGTCTGGCTGAAATTGAGGCTGTAAGGAAAACAAGCAAGGCAGCATTCAGCGATAAAGGACCATGGGTAAATCACTGGAATGAGATGGCGCGAAAGACGGTCGTAAAGCGTGCAAGCAAGTATTGGCCTAAGGCATCACGTCTTGATAGTGCTATTCACGTACTAAACGAAGAAGAAGGTGTGTGGACTGAACCAGTTATGCCGCACAAATCAGAGGAAGATATCCGCGAAGATGAACGGAAACGCCAGCAGGAAATAATGGATAAAGCACAACTTCTTTGCGATGAAATGGCTCAGGCAGAAAACATGGATGATTTGAAGCGATATTTTGCAGAAGCATATCGCCTGACATCTGGAATGAAATTGCAGCAGAACGTACAAGCCATTTACATAGAATGCAAAGCGAAACTGGAGGTTGCCAGTGAGCAAACTATATGAAATAGCCAATGAATACGCAAAATTGATGGATTCAGATTTAGAGCCAGAGATGATTGCTGACACAATAGAAGGAATGGAAGGAGAATTTACCGATAAAATAGAGCAACTTCTCGCCATTATTAAAAATGAATCTGGTTATGCTGAACGCCTCAAGGACGAGGCAAAGTCACTGAATGAACGAGCCGCAGTAATTCAAAATAAGATTGACAGCATTATGGCGTATATAGCGTCATCGCTTGAAATGGTTGGCAAGAAAAAGATTCGAGCAGGTATTCACCAGGTAACAATCCGCAAACCGTCAGAAACTGTAGAAATCATCGACTCAAGCGCCCTTCCTCCTGAATACGTTGAGTTTGAAACGACAATTAAAGCCGACAAACTGGCAATCAAACACCAACTAAAAGCAGGAATAAATATCCCCGGCGCTCAACTCAAAGTTGGGAAACCTTCACTTCTTATCAAATAATGGTATCGCCTATGAAAAAGACTCCATGGGAGAAATGGGAAGTCGATTTCTTGCGCGAAGTAGCGGCGACAATGCCAGTTGAAGTTATCGCTGAAAAACTGGAAAGGACTGAAAAAGCAGTAATGGCGAAAGCAACAAGGATTGGCGCTGACATTGTTAGCCGACTTCGTGGAAGACGATGGACAAGAGCCGAAGTATCACTTTTCGGTAAGTTCTCCGCAGAAGAAATAGCAATTGCAACCTGCCGCTCAATTTATTCAGTAAGAGCTATGCGATACAAGCTAAAAAAACTCGATGAAGAAAGAGCAGGCATACGAATAAATTAACAAAGAGGAATTTACCATGAGAGGACTTGCATACAATCCCGGCATTCTTCCGGCAGAAATGATTATTCGCCAACGCGTAAAGCCAATGCCATCGAGAGAGGAATTGCTTAAGAGAAATTCTTTTCCGTCAGTAAATCAAAACAAATATCTGAATGCGATGTGGCGGAGTGGGAAGAAATGAAACAAATGTCACTAATTGAGATGGATGGTTTTCTGAAAGGTAAATGCATCCCCCGAGATTTAAAGGTTAACGAAACAAACGCTGAATATCTGGTGCGTAAGTTCGGTGAACTTGAATCAAAACTGGAAACTGCGTTGCGGGAGTATCGTTCTGCTGGAATCACGATTGATAACCTTGAGGCTAAATGCGCGAAGATGGCTGCTGAAAATACCTCGCTTAAGCAATCTGAGAAGGAATTTAATGACTTTTGTCGTGAGGAGTTTGGCGAATTGGAAGATGATGTTACTGAAACCCCAGCCACCGATGCTTTTCTGGCTGAAGTACGGGCTAAGGCGTTTAATGACCTTTGCTCGGCGTTCGTTAAGCACGCGTCGGTGTCCGGGCTGGACGATGGCGACTGCGTTACGGTGAAAGAGGCGACTGACGCCCTGCTGCATTGTGCGGAACAGCTTCACGAGGGAGTGCATTCATGAGCAACCTACTACCATGTCCATTCTGTGGCGGCGCAGCGCACGTTGCCAGCGAAGCAGATCACCCTGAATATGGCTCTGGCGGTCGATTCTATTTCGTTCGATGCGGTACGTGTCGCGCTCAATCTGGTAGCAAATATGCAGCGCCTGGAAATGACTGCGCGATTTTTTATTCAGAGGTTAGAGCAGAGTGGAATCAGCGAGCAAAGGAGGCAACCAGTGAGTAATTCAGCACGACTACGGCTTGGTTTTTCACCGCTATCAAAAACCATCGTATTGGCAAAAATGCGTGACTTAGGAGACGGAACAAAACGCCGCGTAGGAAATGATCGCGGTCGCGATGTAACCAACGAGGCCGCTCAACTCGTTTGGCATCTAGTCATGGCAGAAGGCGGTGAAATTAATTGGGAGCTGGATGATGGTTCTCGCATGGTGTTGAAGGCAGAAAAGCAGGAGGCAACCAGTGAGCGAGATTGACTATCAGGCACTGCGTGAAAAGGCAGAGAAAGCAACGAGTGGTGTGTGGTCGCTCGAATATGGAGAGGAGAGATTTGATGCTGATGATGCGCTAATTCATCGTGAAGTTGTTGGATATCTTCCCATTTGCAGAATTGAAGGAGCGCATCCTGAAAGCGGTTTCGATGAAGATTTCCAAATGGAACAGCAGGCCAATGCTGAATTCATCGCCGCAGCCAATCCTGCTACCGTCTTGGCGCTGCTGGATGAGCTGGAAGCAGCAAATAAGCGCATAGCAGAACTGGAAGCCGAACCTGTAAGCCAAACTTACAACTTGCCAGAATTAATCGAAGGGATGGAAGTTTACATTGATGTAAGCACTTGTGATGCTGATTTAGGTAATCGCTATTTCGGCACCGTCACCGAGGCGTTAGAACTTGATACTGCCAAGAATGGTTACATCCTCCTGGTTCAGGACGCAGAGCCAAACTTCGATATAAATGGCAACTCTCCGGTAACTCCGGATGGTTGGATAAGCTGTAGTGATCGAATGCCGGAAGACACCAAAATGTTACTGGCATTTAGTCAAGGTAAAATCGTGGCCGCATATTGGAACTGGGTTGTAAATCCAATTGATTACAAAAAATATAGAGCTTTCACGTATTTATCAGGATATATCTTGGATGACGTAACTCACTGGATGCCGCTACCAGAGCCTCCACTTTGAAAGCGAAGCTTATACATATCTTTTACATCAGCAATCTATTGTTAATCTCCAATCAATGTTACGTTGTCATCTCACTCATGCTTTGGAGGTAGTGATATGTCTTGTCCAAAATGCGGTTCTGGAAATATTGCAAAAGAAAAAACAATGCGTGGATGGTCTGGTGATTATGTGTGCTGCGATTGCGGATACAACGACTCTAAAGACGCATTTGGAGAGCGTGGTAAAAACGAGTTTGTCAAAATTAATAAAGAACGCGAAGGCAACGAAAAAAGCTAATTTATTTATTCATATATGAAAACAATGTAACCAATATTCGAATTGAAGAACTGAAAGAACACCAAACCGCCTGATGGCGGTTTTTTATTGGAGACAAGAAATGTCAGATTTGGCTATGAAGGTTTTGAAATGGCAATCGACTGGCGATGTCGGCATCAGTAGCGCAACTCTTGCCTCAATCGCGTGTGGACTGAAAAAGAATATCTATGGTCATCACTTCGGCGCTCCACATGACGCAGCCGATTTCCGACGATGCGTTGCACTTGTTGAGCAGATCCCAGAAATCAGAGATTCATTCGACAAAGTTGCAAAGCGCGTTCCGACATTCAAAGGAATCCTCAACGAATGGGATTCTCTCGTTGCTCTGTTGAAGTCTGAAATGAAGATACACGGAAACAAAGCACCAGAGACTTACAGAAGAATCAGCGAGCTAAGAAAGGACTAACGCCTCACACTCGATGAGGCCTGTACATATCTGATAGAGCCGCTATATGGCGGTTTCTTTTTTCCTGGAGAATTAAGATGACCGATACCAGCCTGATTCCTGAGAAAGAAGTGATGAACAAGCTCGGTGTTTCATCACGTCAGACAATCTGGAACTATACCAAACGGCACGGATTTCCGAAGCCAGTCAGAACCCACCCCAAATCATACCTTCGTGAAGCTGTTGAAGGGTGGATTCTTAACGGTGGCGTTAATCAGAAATGCTCCTGATGTGCCAGAACAATTTATCAGCGTGAAGCTCATACGCTTTGCGCTGAGCCTCTATCCAGTCGTGTTTATTGTACACGGACATTATCCCGCCAAGTTCATGACCGAGCATTCGCTCAGTAACATGAGGCTCGACATTCATCTCGGACAGACGTGTAACAAGCGTTCTTCTGAAATCGTGTGTTCGCCAGTAACCTAGATCCATCCCTCCCCTTATTCTATTTACGAATCGGTTGGCTGCAGCGATGCTGATCGGTTTGTTTATGTCTTCTCCAGGGAAAAGAACATCATTGTACGTTGTCATGGCCTTTTCGAGGAAAGGCTTAATTTGTTCGAAGATTGGACGGCGGATAACATTACCCATCTTGCTATGCTCTTTCGGTACGGTCCATACGTTTTCCAGCAGGTCAAATTCTGTCTTTTTTGCCAGCCTAAGCTCTGAGAGCCTCGCCCCCCACAGCATAAGCATCTGATGAAGTAGCTTATTTGACGTAGACGCACGGCTTCTTTCAATAGCAAGCCAAATCTTAGCCAGTTCGTGATACGACAGTACCCGATCCCCTACCTCAGCGCGGGAGCCGAAGTCCCTTGGTTGGATGCTCATAATTGCGCAACTATCTATCAACTGACGCCGCATGCACCAACTAATTGCTGATCTTAGTTGACTTAGCACCTGCCTTGCTCGGCGTGGATTATCTCTTTCTTCTTCGGTAAGCAGGTCAACCCATTGCTTAACCGTGATAGAAGATGCCGGACGATTAGGAAAGGCGTCATGCATGCGCTTCATAACCGTTGATCGGTAAAGTGCCTGGGTCTTTTCTCTGAGAGTTGTAGAGACGTAGTTGTCGAACCAGTAGTCGAGACACTGGGCGACCGTCATGGAGTTCTCCACCTTCTCTTCAAAATAGGTGCGTGGATCCGTTCCTGAGAAATAGAGCTTTCGCAAGTCAGCAGTGATCTGTCTGGCATCCTTCAACGACAGGGATGGGTATCGACCAAGCCCAAGTCGATTAGGCTTGCCATGCCAGCGATAGCGGTACTGGAACTGGATGACCCCCTTCGGTGAAATTCGTACGCTGAGGCCATCGGCATCAGCCACTTCTTGTGGGCCCGAATATGGTTTACCATAAATAGTACGCAGTTTTGTGTCGCTTATAGCCATAAATAATATTTGGTACGCTCAGAAATAATGGTTTGGTACACATCTGGTACACAATATCACATGGACAACAGCGCACAGTAAACAACTATATTTGACGTTCGTAGACATACTCAGGTGAAAAAATGGTTGTTTTTCGAGTTATAACAGACAGTTAATTAACTACAGTGGACAATGCTAGACAATGACAGACGCAGATAAACAACCTACCTTCCTCTTTCACGATTACGAAACCTTTGGAACGCACCCCGCGTTAGATCGCCCTGCACAGTTCGCAGCCATTCGCACTGATAACGAATTCAATGTCATCGGCGAACCCGAAGTCTTTTACTGCAAGCCCGCGGATGACTATTTACCCCAGCCTGGAGCAGTATTAATTACCGGTATTACCCCGCAGGAAGCACGGGCGAAAGGAGAAAACGAAGCCACGTTTGCCGCCCGTATTCACTCGCTTTTTACCGTACCGAAGACCTGTATTCTGGGCTACAACAATGTGCGTTTCGACGACGAAGTCACACGCAACGTTTTTTATCGTAATTTCTACGATCCTTACGCCTGGAGCTGGCAGCATGATAACTCGCGCTGGGATTTACTGGATGTTATGCGTGCCTGTTATGCCCTACGCCCGGAAGGAATAAACTGGCCTGAAAATGATGACGGTCTACCGAGCTTTCGCCTTGAGCATTTAACCAAAGCGAATGGTATTGAACATAGCAACGCCCACGATGCGATGGCTGATGTGTACGCCACTATTGCGATGGCGAAACTGGTAAAAACGCGTCAGCCACGCCTGTTTGATTATCTCTTTACCCATCGTAATAAACACAAACTGATGGCGTTGATTGATGTTCCGCAGATGAAACCCCTGGTTCACGTTTCCGGAATGTTTGGGGCATGGCGCGGCAATACCAGCTGGGTGGCACCGCTGGCGTGGCATCCTGAAAATCGCAATGCCGTAATTATGGTGGATTTGGCAGGAGACATTTCGCCATTACTGGAGCTGGATAGCGACACATTGCGCGAGCGTTTATATACCGCAAAAGCCGATCTTGGCGATAACGCCGCCGTTCCGGTTAAGCTGGTGCATATCAATAAATGTCCGGTACTGGCCCAGGCGAATACGCTACGCCCGGAAGATGCCGACCGACTGGGAATTAATCGTCAGCATTGCCTCGATAACCTAAAAATTCTGCGTGAAAATCCGCAAGTGCGTGAAAAAGTGGTGGCGATATTCGCGGAAGCCGAACCGTTTACGCCTTCAGAGAACGTGGATGCACAGCTTTATAATGGCTTTTTCAGTGACGCCGATCGTGCAGCAATGAAAATTGTGCTGGAAACCGAGCCGCGTAATTTACCGGCACTGGATATCACTTTTGTTGATAAACGAATTGAAAAACTGTTGTTCAATTATCGAGCACGCAACTTCCCGGGGACGCTGGATTATGCCGAGCAGCAACGCTGGCTGGAGCACCGCCGCCAGGTCTTCACGCCAGAGTTTTTGCAGGGCTACGCTGATGAATTGCAGATGCTGGCACAACAGTATGCCGATGACAAAGAGAAAGTGGCGCTGTTAAAAGCGCTTTGGCAGTACGCGGAAGAGATCGTCTGAAACAAAAAAGCCGGAGCGACAAACTCCGGCTTTTTGAGATTTACCGGATGATTATGTCATCCGGTTTGTAAGATTACGCTACGTCTTCGTACTGCGGAACCGGGTTACGGAAACTCTTGGTTACGCAAGCCAGGTAAATCAGACCGATAGCAGCCCAGATCAGACCCAGAACCATTGAGCTTTCTTCCAGGTTAACCCACAGCGCACCAACGGTCAGCGCACCACACATCGGCAGGAACAGATACTGGAAGTGATCTTTCAGCGTTTTGTTACGCTTCTCACGGATCCAGAACTGCGAGATGACCGACAGGTTAACGAAGGTGAACGCCACCAACGCACCAAAGTTAATCAGCGCCGTAGCCATTACCAGGTCGAAGTTGATTGCCAGCAGGGCAATCGCGCCAACCAGAATGATGTTCATCGCCGGAGTACGCCATTTCGGGTGTACATAACCGAAGAAGCTTTTCGGGAACACGCCGTCACGACCCATTACGTACATCAGACGCGCTACGCCTGCGTGCGCCGCCATACCGGACGCCAGTACGGTAATGGTGGAGAAGATCAGCGCGCCAACCTGGAACGCTTTACCCGCAACGTACAGCATGATTTCAGGCTGTGACGCATCCGGATCTTTAAAACGAGAGATATCCGGGAAGTACAGCTGCAGGAAGTAAGTTGCAAAGATGAAGATCATGCCGCCGATCAGCGCGGTCAGGAAAATCGCACGCGGGATCACGCGCTCTGCATCTTTGGTTTCTTCCGACAGGTTGCTGATGCCGTCAAAACCGGTAAAGGAGAAGCACAGGATTGTCGCCCCGGTAATCATCGGGATAACATGCGCATCGCCAGACCAGAACGGACGAGTGCTCGCCAGCGTACCAGCGCCTTCACCTTCAAATACGCCATAAACCACCATGCCCAGAATCACCGCGATCAGCACTATCTGCAACACGACGATTACAGTGTTGAAGTTCGCTACGGATTTCAGACTACGCAGGTTAAAGGCGGTCATAAAGGCCACCAGCGCCACCACAAACATCCACGATGGAATGGAAGGCACCAGAGCTTCAAAATAGATTTTCGCCAGCAGAATGTTGATCATCGGCGCGAACAGATAGTCGAGCAGAGAAGACCAACCCACCATAAAGCCGACAGTCGGACTAATGGATTTCTGGGCGTAAGTATATGCAGAGCCAGCAGAAGGATAGCGGCGAACCAGCTTCCCGTAGCTCAGAGCCGTAAACAGGATCGCAATCAATGCGAACGCATAGGCTGTCGGCACATGACCATCCGTGAGGCCTGAAACGATACCAAATGTATCAAACAGCGTCATCGGCTGCATATAGGCTAGACCCATCATTACAACCGGAACTAACGTAAGCGTTTTACGCAATTCCACGCGAGAGGTGTTTGGAGTAACGTTATGCGACATGGTCATTCTCCTTTACGGTGATAACCGTCGCGTAAGCAAAAAATTGCCCCATTTTTTTGGATTCCTCAGCGACAACAACTGTCGATTTTTAGTAAATATCTATCCGGTACGAAGCCCGGCCTCTTGGTATGAATGATTGGTTTGAAGCAAAAAATAACCGACGCTAATTAAACGTCGGTTTTTAGTCATTTTTTGACAGCGGCGCATTGTGCCTAAATGGGGGGGAAATGACAAGAGAATGAGAGGCTTGTCATAATAATTTTTCTTTAAATGGCTGATTTTCCGTCATCAGATTTTGCATAAACACCGGCGATCGCACTATTTGCTAAAATTTCATCTCGCCACCAGCCGCTGGCAAGCCCTGCGGTCTGTTCATTCCAGCCAATCCAGACAGGTTCAAAGAGAGTTTGGGCGACCACTTTCTTCTCGATTAACGCGCCACTATCGAGAAAACGTTGCGCCAGATAACGGGGTAAATAGCCGCAGCCAAGGCCGCTAATTTGCAGCTCCAGCTTGGTTTTAAAATCGAAAACGGTAATGGCTTCTTGTTCGTCGAGAAGTTGTGAGGCCGTAGAAGCGCCTGCCTGCGCAGTGTCCCCCACCACAATCGCCCGATATCGTTTAATGATACGACGGTTTAACGGTTCTTCTTCCTGGGCTAACGGATGATGAGGCGCGACCGCAAAGACTTGTTCAAGATCGCCCAACCGCGAGAAACCAAACTCACTGGAAGATGGTGGCTCATGCATCGCGCCAACGATAATATCGGCTCGCCCCTGAGTCAGGGCATCCCAGGAACCACCGAGTACGCCATTGATAAACTTCAGGCGCGTCACGCTATGATGTTGATAAAAAGCTTCAATGAGAGGCGCAAGCAGAGAAAAAGGAAACGTGTCGTCCACGCCAATCACCAGCTCGTTTTCCCAGCCTTCATGCAGTTTGATCGCCTGCTTTTCCAGTTCTCGCACGGTATGCAGAACTTCCCGCCCTTTCTCTAATAACATTTTTCCGGTACGGGTGAATTTAGCGCGGTGTCCGCTACGATCAAGCAATTGAATATTAAGGTCGCTTTCCAGCTTGTGAACGGTGTAACTCAGAGCGGACGGCGTCTTGTAGAGTTTGGCTGACGCCGCCGCAAAACTGCCTTCTTTTTCTAAGGCATCGAGGATCATCAACACATCCAGCAGTGGTTTCATACACGCCCCCTTGCAGTGCATGCGGCGTCCTGCTGGCGTGATCGTTTACTCCAGCGGCATTACCAGCGGATCGGGATACTGGTATTCAAATCCCAGTTCATTACAAATCCGACTGCCATCAATAATCTTACCTTTGCCGCTGTCCAGACTATTTCTGAACTGCGGAGGTTCCAGCCCCAATAAACGGGCCATCTGCGGATAGAAAACATTACGCGCAGGGTGAGCTGGCGCACATATATTATAGATGTGTCCGCCTTTAGGTGCCTGTAACAACAGAGTGATAGCGCCAATAACATCTTCTAAATGGACTAAATTAACACCATGTTCACCATCAGGGGCGGTTTTTCCGGCAAAGAAGCGTCCGGGATGACGTCCCGGTCCGACCAGGCCCGCAAGACGCAGAATATCGACCGAAGTACCGGGTAAATTGTGCAGCCAGTCTTCGAGTTCTTCTAATACTCGTCCACTGTTGGTCACCGGATTACGCGGGGTGGTTTCTTTCACCGTGCCTTGCGCGTCGCCATAGACAGATGTCGAGCTGGTAAAAATAATGCGGGGAATACGATGGGCCAGCGCGCTATCCACTAACTCTTGTACCGCTTGTAAATAGAACTCATCGCCGGGGCCGCTACGACGTGCCGGAAGCGTAATGACCAGCGCATCGGCATCCATAAGGGCATCCAGATCGTCAGAATCGCAAACTAACTCAGGCTCCATGCGAAGCAGATAGCTATCAATGCCACTCATTCGGGCCGCTTCGACACCATCTTGTGTGGTTTTACTCCCGGTGACTTGCCAGCCTCGCGCTGAAAGTGACATCGCCAGCGGCATGCCTAACCACCCTAACCCGACAATTGCGACCTTTTTCATCCGTTATCTCCTGATACACCTTAGATCTATAAGGCTACGCTAGCGTATCAAAACTGACAATTCATTCTATGAATGAATCTGTTCAATAATGATAACGACATGCTGCAATGAGCAGTGAATCGTCGGTAACCGCGTATACCAGACGGTGCTCCTCTGTAATGCGTCGGGACCAGAAGCCTGACAAATTATGTTTCAGGGGTTCTGGCTTCCCCTTACCTTCAAATGGTGTTCTGCGTGTATCTTTGATAATTTCATTGATCTTTTTAACAATTCGCTTATCTGTTTCCTGCCAGTACAGATAATCATCCCATGATTCCTCAGACCAGATTAGTTTCACTCAATAATGTCCTTTTCCGTTCCTTTGCCTGATTTCAGGCTATCGATTGAGTCCATCAATCTCCGGGCGTTAGCGGGGGAACGCAGTAGATAAGCCGTCTCTTCCAGCGAGTTGTATTCTTCGAGTGACATCAGAACACAAGCCTCTCCATTCTGACGAGTAATGAGGATCGGGGCATGATCTTCAACGGCTTTCATCATTGTTGCCGACAAATTCTGACGCGCTTCGCTGTAGCTAATTGTACGCATGTAAATCTCCTCTTTTGTACAGCTCATTGTACAATGATGGGCGTTAATTAACTATTTATTAATTAGTTTGTAGATCAAGATATTGTCAGCGAGACGAAAAATCAGACTTTGCTCTTTTTGGTGCTGTCAAGTTAGAGGACAGTCCTCTTAGCCCCCTCCTTTCCCCGCTCATTCATTAAACAAATCCATCGCCATAAAATATATAAAAAACCCCTTGCTTTCTAACGTGAAAGTGGTTTAGGTTAAAAGACATCAGTTGAATAAACATTCACAGAGATTTTTATGACACGCGTTCAATTTAAACACCACCATCATCACCATCATCCTGACTAGTCTTTCAGGCGATGTGTGCTGGAAGACATTCAGATCTTCCAGTGGTGCATGAACGCATGAGAAAGCCCCCGGAAGATCATCTTCCGGGGGCTTTTTTATTGCGCAGTTGATAACGGTTCAGACAGGTTTAAAGAGGAATAAGAAAATGACAGACAACACTCGTTTACGCATAGCTATGCAGAAATCCGGCCGTTTAAGTGATGACTCACGCGAATTACTGGCGCGCTGTGGCATTAAAATCAATCTTCACACCCAGCGCCTGATCGCGATGGCAGAAAACATGCCGATTGATATTCTGCGCGTGCGTGACGACGACATTCCCGGTCTGGTGATGGACGGCGTGGTAGACCTTGGGATTATCGGCGAAAACGTGCTGGAAGAAGAGCTGCTTAACCGCCGCGCCCAGGGTGAAGATCCGCGCTACTTTACCCTGCGTCGTCTGGATTTCGGCGGCTGCCGCCTTTCGCTGGCAACGCCGGTTGATGAAGCCTGGGACGGTCCGCTCTCCTTAAACGGTAAACGTATCGCCACCTCTTATCCTCACCTGCTCAAGCGTTATCTCGACCAGAAAGGTATCTCTTTTAAATCCTGCTTACTGAACGGTTCTGTCGAAGTTGCGCCGCGCGCCGGACTGGCGGATGCGATTTGCGATCTGGTTTCCACCGGTGCCACGCTGGAAGCTAACGGCCTGCGCGAAGTCGAAGTTATCTACCGCTCGAAAGCCTGCCTGATCCAGCGCGATGGCGAAATGGAAGAATCCAAACAGCAACTGATCGACAAACTGCTGACCCGTATTCAGGGTGTGATCCAGGCGCGCGAATCAAAATACATCATGATGCACGCACCGACCGAACGCCTGGATGAAGTCATCGCCCTGCTGCCAGGTGCCGAACGCCCAACCATTCTGCCGCTGGCGGGTGACCAACAGCGCGTAGCGATGCACATGGTGAGTAGCGAAACCCTGTTCTGGGAAACGATGGAAAAACTGAAAGCGTTGGGTGCCAGTTCAATCCTGGTCCTGCCGATTGAGAAGATGATGGAGTGATCGCCATGAGCTTTAACACAATCATTGACTGGAATAGCTGTACTGCGGAGCAACAACGCCAGCTGTTAATGCGCCCGGCGATCTCCGCTTCTGAAAGCATTACCCGCACCGTTAACGATATTCTCGATAACGTGAAAACGCGTGGCGATGAAGCCCTGCGTGAATACAGCGCGAAGTTTGATAAAACCACGGTTACCGCGCTGAAGGTGTCTGCTGATGAGATCGCCGCCGCCAGCGAACGCCTGAGCGACGAGCTAAAACAGGCGATGGCGGTGGCAGTAAAGAATATTGAAACCTTCCACACTGCGCAAAAACTGCCGCCGGTAGATGTAGAAACGCAGCCAGGCGTGCGTTGCCAGCAGGTTACGCGCCCGGTGGCTTCAGTGGGTTTGTATATTCCTGGCGGCTCCGCCCCGCTCTTCTCAACGGTATTAATGCTGGCAACTCCGGCGCGTATTGCGGGCTGTAAAAAAGTGGTGCTGTGCTCACCGCCGCCGATTGCCGATGAGATCCTTTACGCGGCGCAGCTGTGCGGCGTGCAGGACGTGTTTAACGTCGGCGGCGCACAGGCCATTGCCGCGCTGACGTTTGGTACGGAATCTGTGCCGAAAGTGGACAAAATCTTCGGGCCGGGTAACGCCTTTGTCACCGAAGCAAAACGCCAGGTAAGCCAGCGTCTGGACGGTGCGGCGATCGATATGCCCGCAGGCCCGTCGGAAGTGCTGGTGATTGCTGACAGCGGCGCTACGCCGGATTTCGTGGCTTCTGATTTGCTTTCTCAGGCTGAACACGGCCCTGACTCACAGGTAATTTTACTGACCCCCGACGCTGATATGGCGCGTCGCGTTGCCGAGGCCGTCGAACGCCAACTGGCAGAACTGCCGCGTGCCGAAACCGCCCGCCAGGCACTGAACGCCAGCCGCCTGATCGTGACTAAAGATTTAGCGCAGTGCGTAGAGATTTCCAACCAGTACGGCCCGGAACACCTGATCATTCAGACCCGCAACGCCCGCGAACTGGTCGATGGCATCACCAGCGCCGGTTCGGTATTTCTTGGTGACTGGTCACCGGAATCGGCAGGTGACTATGCCTCCGGCACTAACCACGTTCTGCCGACTTACGGTTACACCGCCACCTGTTCCAGCCTCGGGCTGGCGGATTTCCAGAAACGCATGACCGTGCAGGAACTGTCGAAAGAAGGTTTTTCCGTGCTGGCGTCGACCATTGAAACACTCGCCGCCGCCGAGCGCCTGACCGCCCACAAAAATGCCGTTACTTTGCGTGTTAACGCCCTTAAGGAGCAAGCATGAGCACCGTGACTATTACCGATTTAGCGCGTGAAAACGTCCGCAACCTGACGCCGTATCAGTCGGCGCGTCGTCTGGGCGGTAACGGCGACGTCTGGCTGAACGCCAACGAATACCCCACTGCCGTGGAGTTTCAGCTTACTCAGCAAACGCTCAACCGCTACCCGGAATGCCAGCCGAAAGCGGTGATTGAAAATTACGCGCAATATGCAGGCGTAAAACCGGAGCAGGTGCTGGTCAGCCGTGGTGCGGACGAAGGTATTGAACTGCTGATTCGCGCTTTTTGCGAACCGGGTAAAGACGCCATCCTCTACTGCCCGCCAACGTACGGCATGTACAGCGTCAGCGCCGAAACGATTGGCGTCGAGTGCCGCACAGTGCCGACGCTGGACAACTGGCAACTGGACTTACAGGGCATTTCCGACAAGCTGGACGGCGTAAAAGTGGTTTATGTTTGCAGCCCCAATAACCCGACCGGGCAACTGATCAATCCGCAGGATTTTCGCACCCTGCTGGAGTTAACCCGCGGTAAGGCGATTGTGGTTGCCGATGAAGCCTATATCGAGTTTTGCCCGCAGGCATCGCTGGCTGGCTGGCTGGCGGAATATCCGCACCTGGCTATTTTACGCACACTGTCGAAAGCTTTTGCTCTGGCGGGGCTTCGTTGCGGATTTACGCTGGCAAACGAAGAAGTCATCAACCTGCTGATGAAAGTGATCGCCCCCTACCCGCTCTCGACGCCGGTTGCCGACATTGCGGCCCAGGCGTTAAGCCCACAGGGAATCGTCGCCATGCGCGAACGGGTAGCGCAAATTATTGCAGAACGCGAATACCTGATTGCCGCACTGAAAGAGATCCCCTGCGTAGAGCAGGTTTTCGACTCTGAAACCAACTACATTCTGGCGCGCTTTAAAGCCTCCAGTGCGGTGTTTAAATCTTTGTGGGATCAGGGCATTATCTTACGTGATCAGAATAAACAACCCTCTTTAAGCGGCTGCCTGCGAATTACCGTCGGAACCCGTGAAGAAAGCCAGCGCGTCATTGACGCCTTACGTGCGGAGCAAGTTTGATGAGTCAGAAGTATCTTTTTATCGATCGCGATGGAACCCTGATTAGCGAACCGCCGAGTGATTTTCAGGTGGACCGTTTTGATAAACTCGCCTTTGAACCGGGCGTGATCCCGGAACTGCTGAAGCTGCAAAAAGCGGGCTACAAGCTGGTGATGATCACTAATCAGGATGGTCTTGGAACACAAAGTTTCCCACAGGCGGATTTCGATGGCCCGCACAACCTGATGATGCAGATCTTCACCTCGCAAGGCGTACAGTTTGATGAAGTGCTGATTTGTCCGCACCTGCCCGCCGATGAGTGCGACTGCCGTAAGCCGAAAGTAAAACTGGTGGAACGTTATCTGGCTGAGCAAGCGATGGATCGCGCTAACAGTTATGTGATTGGCGATCGCGCGACCGACATTCAACTGGCGGAAAACATGGGCATTACTGGTTTACGCTACGACCGCGAAACCCTGAACTGGCCAATGATTGGCGAGCAACTCACCAGACGTGACCGTTACGCTCACGTAGTGCGTAATACCAAAGAGACGCAGATTGACGTTCAGGTGTGGCTGGATCGTGAAGGTGGCAGCAAGATTAACACCGGCGTTGGCTTCTTTGATCATATGCTGGATCAGATCGCTACCCACGGCGGTTTCCGCATGGAAATCAACGTCAAAGGCGACCTCTATATCGACGATCACCACACCGTCGAAGATACCGGCCTGGCGCTGGGCGAAGCGCTAAAAATCGCCCTCGGAGACAAACGCGGTATTTGCCGCTTTGGTTTTGTGCTACCGATGGACGAATGCCTTGCCCGCTGCGCGCTGGATATCTCTGGTCGCCCGCACCTGGAATATAAAGCCGAGTTTACCTACCAGCGCGTGGGCGATCTCAGCACCGAAATGATCGAGCACTTCTTCCGTTCGCTCTCATACACCATGGGCGTGACGCTACACCTGAAAACCAAAGGTAAAAACGATCATCACCGTGTAGAGAGTCTGTTCAAAGCCTTTGGTCGCACCCTGCGCCAGGCCATCCGCGTGGAAGGCGATACCCTGCCCTCGTCGAAAGGAGTGCTGTAATGAACGTGGTGATCCTTGATACCGGCTGCGCCAACCTGAACTCGGTGAAGTCTGCCATTGCGCGTCACGGTTATGAACCCAAAGTCAGCCGTGACCCGGACGTCGTGTTGCTGGCCGATAAACTGTTTTTACCCGGCGTTGGCACTGCGCAAGCGGCGATGGATCAGGTACGTGAGCGCGAGCTGTTTGATCTCATCAAAGCCTGTACCCAACCGGTGCTGGGCATCTGCTTAGGGATGCAACTGCTGGGGCGGCGCAGCGAAGAGAGCAACGGCGTCGACTTGCTGGGCATCATCGACGAAGACGTGCCGAAAATGACCGACTTTGGTCTGCCACTGCCACATATGGGCTGGAATCGCGTTTACCCGCAGGCAGGCAACCGCCTGTTTCAGGGGATTGAAGACGGCGCGTACTTTTACTTTGTTCACAGCTACGCAATGCCGGTCAATCCGTGGACCATTGCCCAGTGTAATTACGGCGAACCGTTCACCGCGGCGGTACAAAAAGATAACTTCTACGGCGTGCAGTTCCATCCGGAGCGTTCTGGTGCCGCTGGCGCTAAGTTGCTGAAAAACTTCCTGGAGATGTGATGATTATTCCGGCATTAGATTTAATCGACGGCACCGTGGTGCGTCTCCATCAGGGCGATTACGGCAAACAACGCGATTACGGTAACGACCCGCTGCCGCGCTTACAGGATTACGCCGCACAAGGTGCCGAAGTGTTGCATCTGGTGGATCTGACCGGGGCCAAAGATCCGGCTAAGCGTCAAATCCCGCTGATTAAAACCCTGGTCGCGGGCGTTAACGTCCCGGTGCAGGTTGGCGGCGGTGTGCGTAGTGAAGAAGACGTGGCGGCGTTACTGGAAGCTGGCGTTGCGCGCGTGGTGGTCGGTTCCACCGCAGTGAAATCACCGGACGTAGTGAAAGGCTGGTTTGAACGTTTCGGTGCCGATGCGCTGGTGCTGGCACTGGATGTCCGTATTGACGAGCAAGGCAACAAGCAAGTGGCAGTCAGCGGCTGGCAAGAGAACTCGGGCGTTTCACTGGAACAACTGGTGGAAACCTATCTGCCCGTCGGCCTGAAACATGTGTTGTGTACCGATATCTCGCGCGACGGCACGCTGGCGGGATCTAACGTCTCTTTATATGAAGAAGTGTGTGCCAGATATCCGCAAGTGGCGTTTCAGTCCTCCGGCGGCATTGGCGACATTAACGATGTTGCTGCCCTACGTGGCACTGGCGTGCGCGGCGTAATAGTTGGTCGTGCATTACTGGAAGGTAAATTCACCGTGAAGGAGGCCATCGCATGCTGGCAAAACGCATAATCCCGTGTCTCGACGTTCGTGATGGTCAGGTGGTGAAAGGCGTACAGTTTCGCAACCATGAAATCATTGGCGATATCGTGCCACTGGCAAAACGCTACGCCGAAGAAGGTGCAGATGAACTGGTGTTCTACGATATCACCGCTTCCAGCGATGGCCGTGTGGTAGATAAAAGCTGGGTATCTCGCGTGGCGGAAGTGATCGACATTCCGTTTTGTGTGGCGGGTGGGATTAAGTCTCTGGAAGATGCCGCGAAAATTCTTTCCTTTGGCGCGGATAAAATTTCCATCAACTCTCCTGCGCTGGCGGACCCGACGTTAATTACTCGCCTGGCGGATCGCTTTGGCGTGCAGTGTATTGTGGTCGGTATTGATACCTGGTACGACGCCGAAACCGGTAAATATCATGTGAATCAATATACCGGCGATGAAAGCCGCACCCGCGTCACTCAATGGGAAACGCTCGACTGGGTAGAGGAGGTGCAAAAACGCGGCGCCGGAGAAATCGTCCTCAACATGATGAATCAGGACGGCGTGCGTAACGGTTACGACCTCAAGCAGCTGAAAAAAGTGCGTGAAGTTTGCCACGTCCCGCTGATTGCCTCCGGTGGCGCGGGCACCATGGAACACTTCCTGGAAGCCTTCCGCGATGCCGACGTTGACGGTGCGCTGGCAGCTTCCGTATTCCACAAACAAATAATCAATATTGGCGAATTAAAAGCGTACCTGGCAACACAGGGCGTGGAGATCAGGATATGTTAACAGAACAACAACGTCGCGAACTGGACTGGGAAAAAACCGACGGTCTGATGCCGGTGATTGTGCAACACGCGGTATCCGGCGAAGTGTTAATGCTGGGCTACATGACCCCGGAAGCCTTAGACAGAACCATCGAAAGCGGTAAAGTTACCTTCTTCTCGCGCACTAAACAGCGACTGTGGACCAAAGGCGAAACCTCGGGCAATTTCCTCAATGTGGTGAGCATTGCGCCGGACTGCGACAACGACACGTTACTGGTGCTGGCGAATCCCATCGGGCCAACCTGCCACAAAGGCACCAGCAGCTGCTTCGGCGACACCGCTCACCAGTGGCTGTTCCTGTATCAACTGGAACAACTGCTCGCGGAACGTAAATCCGCCGACCCGGAAACCTCTTACACTGCCAAACTGTATGCCAGCGGCACCAAACGCATTGCGCAGAAAGTGGGCGAAGAAGGCGTGGAAACCGCACTGGCAGCAACGGTACATGACCGCTTTGAACTGACCAACGAGGCGTCTGATTTGATGTATCACCTGCTGGTGCTGTTGCAGGATCAGGATCTGGATTTAACGACGGTAATTGAGAACCTGCGTAAACGGCATCAGTGAGTTGCGTGCTGAGCAGGTGTGATGTTGTTGTCACACCCGGAGCCATTGCCCGATGCGCAAGCTTATCGTGCCTACACATTATCTCAACACACGTAGGCCGGATAAGATGCGCCAGCATCGCATCCGGCAAAAAAAACGGGCATGGTGTCACCACCCTGCCCGTTTCTCTTAAATGCACAATAATATTATTTCGCGTTGTAATTACGCAGCGCGTTACGCCCAAGCACAATCCCCGCGCCAACCATGCCGCCCAGCAGCACAGCCAGAATCAAGGTAATTGCTTTCTTCGGGCTATCGCGACGAATAGGTAACGTCGGTTTCATTACATAGCGGTAAGCATGAATATCAAGTTTATCAACGTCAAGATTGTCAATATCCAGCAGGTTTTGACGAGTCTGATAGTAGTTTGATGAGAACACCAACGGACGGGTCGCTTCGTGCTTAATCATCGACTCCAGCGCTTCGCTCCCCAAAAGAAACATAGTATCCTGGGTTACGTCCTGTGTCTGTTGAATCTGCGGCTTTGTCACCTGCGCCTGATTCGCATACTGCAACGCTTCCTGAATCTGACGGATACGCAGATCTTTCTGCTCCTGCGCGACCACTTCCTGGGTTCTTAAAGAGTCCTGCAAGTTTTTCCGTCCCAGAGCAATGTTGTCCTTGAGATCCTTTTCTAGCTCTTGATTCACTTTATCATCAACTTGCTGAATGTATTGGGCCAACTTCATTTGTGCGCCCTCTGCAGTTTGCCCAACATAAGAAACAGTCAATGGTAATTGCTGGTTCTTAACAGAAGGTTCGATGGTAAGTTTTTCTGGCTCTTCCTGATTATCCAGCGTTTCTGCTAATGCAGAGAAGGCAGAACTGAAGCGACCAATTAACGTCTCCTGCAAATCCGATACTTTCGGTGCAGCCTGACCATAGATAACATTCATGGCATTGTTATAGCCAGCAATTTGCCCCACGTCGGGCTGAGTGATAATTGCTGTTGACGTCCATTTCTCCTTCGCTACTGCCAAATATCCAATAGCCAGGGCAATAGCCACAATGACGGAAATGATGATTGTCATCTTGCCACGCCACAACTGCACTAGTAAATCAATCAAATCAATCTGTTCCGGGTCATGGTTTTGCCCAGAAACATTATTATTTTCTACTCTCATCATTACCCTAACTGACGGAAATTTCCAAGTCCGCATAGTTTAGCGATAATCCTCGTGAATGCTATAGGATAAGTGATAAAAATAATGAATTGTTGTGTACGTAACAAAAGACAATCAGGGCGTAAATAGCCCTGATAACAAGATGTTAGTCGCTGCCAAAGAGATCGCGGGTGTATACCTTATCTGCCACATCCTTAAGCTCTTCTGCCATTCGGTTAGAGATAATGACGTCGGCTTGTTGTTTGAAGGTGGCGAGATCACGTTCCAGGCGAGAGTTGAAGAATGAGTCTTCTTTCATCACTGGCTCGTAGATGATCACTTCAACACCTTTCGCCTTGATACGTTTCATAATCCCCTGAATAGAAGACGCACGGAAGTTATCTGAACCGCTCTTCATAATCAGACGATAAATACCCACCACTTGCGGCTTGCGTGACAAAATGGCATCGGCAATAAAATCTTTACGCGTGCGGTTAGCATCGACAATTGCCGAGATCAGGTTATTCGGCACAGACTGGTAGTTCGCCAGTAACTGCTTGGTATCTTTCGGCAGACAATAACCACCATAACCAAACGACGGATTGTTGTAATGGTTGCCAATACGTGGGTCGAGACAAACGCCTTCGATTATTTGACGGGAATTCAGACCTAAACTTTCTGCATAGCTATCCAGTTCGTTAAAGTACGCCACGCGCATCGCCAGGTAGGTGTTTGCAAAAAGTTTAATCGCTTCTGCTTCAGTGGAGTCGGTAAACAGCATCGGGATATTTTGCTTAATCGCGCCTTCCTGTAACAGAGCAGCGAAACGTTCTGCGCGTTCTGAACGCTCACCGATGACAATACGTGAAGGATGGAGATTATCGTAAAGGGCTTTACCCTCACGGAGAAATTCCGGGGAGAATATAATATTTTCAGTGCGATATTTCTTATGCATCGCTGCGGTAAAACCAACGGGAACCGTTGATTTGATGACCATAACCGCATAAGGATTTATCTCAACTACGTCTTTAATTACTGATTCTACACTGGATGTATTGAAATAATTAGTTTTAGGATCATAGTCGGTTGGAGTGGCGATGATGACATAATCAGCATCCCGGTAGGCTTCATTTTTATCTAATGTGGCATTAAAGTGTATTTTATCTGATTGCAAAAACTGCTGAATTTCCTTATCAACAATAGGAGATATCCGATCATTCAGCATAGCAACGCGTGACGGTAAAATATCTAATGCCACAACCTCATGATTTTGTGCGATTAGAAGCCCGTTTGACAAGCCTACATAGCCAGTACCGGAAATGGTGATTTTCATTTCATGCTCTCAGAATTAACTTAACTGTGAATCATGATGTTTTTAGCATCCTGATAAGAGCTAAAAGTTTTAACGCTACGTTGTTCGATGGTCAACGCAACGAAAAACAATTCAGATTTTCTTTATAAGAATAGCTGATATTTATTAAGTTAATATTAAGCAGTGAAATTTAGTCTATAAGATATTTGGCAAAAAAAAGCCCGGTGCAATATACGCCGGGCCTCAATTTTATTGTTGGTTAAATCAGATTAATCCAGCCATTCGGTATGGAACACACCTTCTTTATCAATACGCTTATAAGTATGCGCACCAAAATAGTCACGCTGTGCCTGGATCAGGTTCGCAGGCAGAACAGCAGCACGGTAGCTGTCGTAATAGGCAACCGCTGCGGAGAAGGTCGGAACCGGAATACCGTTCTGTACTGCATAAGCAACGACATCACGCAGCGCCTGCTGGTAGTCATCGGCAATTTGCTTGAAGTACGGAGCCAGCAACAGGTTAGCGATCTGTGGATTTTCGGCATAAGCATCGGTGATTTTCTGCAGGAACTGCGCACGGATGATGCAGCCAGCACGGAAAATCTTCGCGATTTCGCCGTAGTTCAGATCCCAGTTGTACTCTTCAGACGCAGCACGCAGCTGAGAGAAGCCCTGGGCGTAAGAAACGATTTTGCCCAGATACAGCGCACGACGAACTTTTTCGATGAACTCAGCCTTGTCGCCTGCTGGCTGTGCTTGCGGACCAGAGAGAACTTTAGATGCGGCAACACGCTGATCTTTCAGAGAAGAGATATAACGTGCAAACACAGACTCGGTAATCAGCGACAGCGGTTCGCCGAGATCCAGCGCGCTCTGGCTGGTCCATTTACCGGTACCTTTGTTAGCCGCTTCATCCAGGATCACATCAACCAGGTAGTTACCGTCTTCATCTTTTTTGGTGAAGATATCTTTGGTGATGTCGATCAGGTAACTGCTCAGTTCACCGTTATTCCACTCGGTAAAGGTCTGCGCCAGTTCTTCGTTGGTGAGGTTCAGGCCACCTTTAAGCAGAGAATAGGCTTCAGCAATCAGCTGCATATCGCCGTATTCAATACCGTTGTGAACCATCTTCACATAGTGACCTGCGCCATCGGCACCAATATAGGTAACGCATGGTTCACCGTCTTCAGCTACGGCGGCGATTTTGGTCAGGATCGGTGCTACCAATTCATAGGCTTCTTTCTGGCCACCAGGCATAATAGAAGGACCTTTCAGCGCCCCCTCTTCACCGCCAGAAACACCGGTACCGATGAAGTTAAAGCCCTCTGCTGAAAGCTCACGATTACGACGAATAGTGTCCTGGAAGAAGGTGTTACCACCATCAATGATGATGTCTCCTTTATCGAGATATGGTTTGAGGGAATCAATAGCAGCATCCGTGCCTGCACCTGCTTTCACCATTAACAGGATGCGACGAGGCGTTTCCAGAGATTCGACAAACTCTTTCACCGTATAGTAAGGAACCAGTTTCTTGCCTGGATTTTCGGCAATCACTTCTTCCGTCTTCTCACGGGAACGGTTGAAAATAGAGACGGTATAACCACGGCTTTCGATGTTGAGCGCAAGGTTGCGTCCCATCACTGCCATACCGACTACGCCGATCTGTTGCTTGGACATTACATACTCCTGTCAGGTGTGATCACCGCGCTGAATGCTCGCGGCCTGGAATGTTCGCAAATAAGTATACAAAGTACTTATTAAAGTATAAATAGCTTATCCATGCTTATATGCTTACGGCTTTATATTACGGGTGAAAAACTGATGAAATTCGATCAAAGTTGCGATTTGATAAAATACGTTTTCTGGCTAAATATCTAAAAGTACTTTTTAAGTGCCATCTGAAGGCTTTTGAAAAAAAACTTCGATTGTCATGATGAGCATAATGTATCGCATGAAAAGCGGGAACATAATGAAGTCTGACACCAGCCAGGCTAAGCCTCAAGCACAGGTCAATATCTTCACAGTACATAAAGTAACCTTGATCGAAGCCATTTACACGCACAAAATCTGAAAAACGTACCAGCATAAATGATCCTGCGCACCAATCAACAACCGTATCAGAATAGATACTTTCTTTAGGAATTTTTGTTTTATTAATCCCTAACATAAATGACACAATAAAATCAGAAAGCACAGGAAATTTTCTTACGGAATAATCATGTAAAGATTTCGCTTCATCTCGGAACAGGCATAATGTACTAAAAGCATAACGCTTACTTTCGACATATTTAATATATGTCAGCAAATCATCATGCTTCATGATGATATCGGGATTCAAAAACAAAATGTAATCATCATCTGCGGGTCTATATTTTTCCTTTACATACGCCACCGCAATATTATTATTATGACCAAAGCCGTATACACCTCCACTAATATAGTCCAGGCCTGCATAATGCTGGCATATTTGTTTCAATAATAGAGAGTCTTTGTTGTCGCGTACGATAATCTTGTAGTGCTCATCGTCAGCATTAAGATTTTCGAGTAATTTTTTGATGTAGTCTTCATGTCCGTGGGAAACGATTATTATATATACCATTTCAATGTTCTTCAGTAATAAAATTAACTAGTTCATCAAACCCAACTAATACATTTTCATTACGATAAATGAAATTTGCATCAGAGATATCTTTTTTGAGGTTACCTTTTTTGAAGTCAATAATAAGTTTAACTAACATGTCATCGTTATTAGAATCAAAAAAAGCTTTCTTTTCATAACTACCAAGAGTTTCTCTAGTAAATGGGAAATCTGATGCTAATACCCACTTACCTCGCTCTTTAGCCTCAGACAACGGCAATCCCCATGTTTCTAACCTAGAGGGAAAACAAACTATATCTGAAATATTATAACAATGATCGATTTTTTCTTTATCCAAGTACCCGAGGAAATGAACATTATCCAGTCCTTCTGCAAGACTGATAATATATTTTGCATACGCATTTTCTGTACCACTGATAGTAAGCAGAAATTTAATATTGGATTGTTCTTTCAATTTCCTTGCTGCACTAATAATAAGCTCGTAATTTTTAAATACTCGTGGAACAGCAGGGTAAAATATTGTCAACTCAGAAGGGTTATTCTTAAATTGAGAATCATCATCAGTAAGTTGGCTTTTATCAGATAATTTAATTTCTGGCCGACTGACAATGATGTTATTTATAGAATATTTCTTGATAAATTTTTCTTTCATCCAGAATTGTTGAACAAACACTGCAGTATTTTTTTTAATGTTTATTTTATATATCAGCCCGTATAGCATTTTAAATAAGAAAAAGCTAGGCTCCATAAGAATTTCACGGAATAAAATTCCTTTATAAAAAGGGGCAGGGTTATGACAATACACATATCTTTTTTTAGTGACGACATTGGCCGTAATATCATGCAGACAAATCCAATGCGTAGCATTCAGCTCTTTTGAAAGTTTTTTACAAACTACATATTCAAAGTGCAAACGTTTTAGCCACGACCCTTTAACCTCAGGAAACTCAATGAATTTAACCCATGGATAACTTTCTTTTAACTCTTTAGCAGAATGGACTAATGCGATAAAACTGACATTTTCTTTATTATTAGTTGCTGCCAAAAATTTTTTCAAAATGGTAAATGGACCGCCAGTGGTAAAATTGACCGCAGAAACAACGACTATGCTTTTTCCCATAATTTGGTCTCATGATTGTATTTCTTTATGATTTTTGCTGGTACTCCCGCAATGACAGTATTTTCGGGAATAGAACCTCTAACAACAGAATTGGCGCCGACTACGACTCCATTACCAATAATTGTTCCAGGCAAAACCGTCACATTCTCACCCAACCAAACCCTCTGGCCAATTACAACAGCTGAAGATTCCAACGTGCGCATGTCTGGAGGTATATTTGGCGAACTCATTGGATCAGAGTGCTTAAAGGAACCGTGATTATGATCGGTAATAAATACTTTACTTGCAATAAGCGTATCCCGACCTATCGTAACGCTCTCAATTGAGGCGATATGAACATAGTCGTTAACTTGCACATTATCGGAAAAAAAAATCACGCCACGTCCAAATGCATCCAGCCTGAGACCGACTCCACTTGTGAAATTTTCACCAAAATTAATGCTACCATCATTGCGAATATAGCAGGGAAATCGAATAATTCTACAGTTCCGGTAAAATACACGAGTCAATAAGACATCTCTAACAAGCCGAATAAAACCACAGAGACCATATCGTTTAGCGAGTTTTAAGATCATCGATCACCTCTTCAAGAACATCCCTGAAGTAACTTCCTGTTCGAATTTTCTGAGAAATAATTTTTGTATTCTCACTAATTTGCTTATAAGTTTCTATTGTCATGGAGTCAACAATCTCTTGCATTTCTTTGATTGATCCCACTGCATATCCTATTCTATTATCTACAATGAAATCCGCAAGGGCGGCTTTATCCCATATAAATACTGGAAGTTCCATTGAAAGATAAAGAGATGTCTTATGAGGGTTATTAAACTTTAAATAGTCGCCAAAGGCACCACTACAGGTTTCGACAGAATCTCCATCCCAAATGAGTCCAAATTGCATGCCTGGGAGGTTAATCTTTTCCGGAGATTGAGCATCAAAACTTCCAAGATATTTAGGATTATCTTTATTTTCATAGTTGACACCAAAGAGAGTAAAATCGCATCCTTCAGTATATATGAAAGAACATTTATGCCTAGAAAGGTTGCCAGCATATATGACCCCTCGTTGCTTATCCGTAACATCTCGATGCTCCACATCAGATGAGACGAGGTAATCAAATATTTTTATGTCTTTGATTTTATCCTGAGACATATATTTACTAAGGTACTTTGTCATTTGTGGATTGTGACTTATGACCATATCACAGGTAGCAAGCCGCACAGAATCACTACCCCCTCCTCCTCTTAATTCATCAATATCATGAATCAGAGGTACTATTCTAAATTTTAGAAGGCGGTGAAAGAATGACAATATATGCCAAAATGGTTTGGCCATCGGGAAATTGAAAATTAAAACATCTTTATTTTCAAGACCGCAGAGAAATGTACTAAGCTTAACAGAACTAATAATTCTCTGGACTACTCCACCCCATAGAGGAATGTTAACAACAGAAATGTTTTCATAATCTGAAGCAATGTCCAGTGCATCTTTTCTTGCTTTAAATCCAGCATCGCGTCTAGAGAAATTTAAATCATTCAAAAAATACATTTTCACTTTATTTTCTGGGCCTTAAGAAATTGAGAGAATACTATGATACAAAGAGTTATTTGTATCCAACTGCTAATATTAGTCATGAAGCTTTCATGATAAAAAATGAAAGAAAAGGTATAAATAAAATATGAATAAAATATTTTCACAGATATGTAATTTCGAGACAATCTCCATAAAACACCTGAAATACAGCCATGAATAACCATCATCAAATAGCTTAGCTCCGCGGAAATATAAACATAATCCGAAAAAGCAGTATAAACATTTGTTGGCAAACCCACCCACACAAATTCTTTATGCAACGACATAGAGACTCCACCTGTTAATAGCCCCATCAGCCTTTCAAAAAACCAAAAGACATGAGAACTGGCAGAGTTAGATACTTGCTGAAAATAAAACTCCTGAAACGCGATTATAGGGCTGACCAAATACATGGATAGATAATATGCCATCCCCCCAGGCAGTCCACGTAAAAAGAGCATATACAAGGAGAATAGAACACCTACAGCTGTAATAAGATAAACATAATGTTTTACTCTATTAACACCTACGATGAATGCATAAGAGATGATAACCATAAAGACAATTTGCTTACCAGTATTCAGTATAATTGCAAAGATGAATACAATAAAAACAAGTAAAGTAAATGTTTTACTTACCTTTGTATTAGTAAATTTTTTAGACCAAATAAATAAAGCAAAAGTAGTTAGAATGATTGGCTGCATGTATGCTGAGAAATTTCTTGATGTGTCTTCAACATCAGCATCTCTTATCAAATTCATATAGCTAAGTAAGCTAGTCCCGAACTGGTAGTTACTTAACCTCATGCATATATATATCATCGAAAAAGAAATAACTAACAAGCCTACATTATGCACTTTCTTCGATGGTATGCTATAAATAGCATTATTGACTTTTCTGATATTTAGATCTAATACACTTTCCGTCAATAAACATGACAGGGTAAATGTCAAAACATTGCAAAGTAGAAAAATCAACGTAGCGTCATTTAACTGAAAAGCATATATATCTGACGTTATTTCATATCCCAATAAGACCAGTGCGAAGATGATATTAACGCATACGGCTGGATAAAATATATCCTTCTTAAGATATAAACAGATAAATGCTGTAATGAGAAAGACACTAATTACAAGATAGATCATTAATCCGTACTCATTATATTTTTCACTTGATAAAGAGCGGCAGATATCACTTGATGCATATCATAATATTTATACTCGGCCAAACGCCCGCCAAATATAACCTTGTCTTCTCTGCTAGCTAACTCTCTATATTTCTTAAAAAGCTCCATGTTTTTATTATCATTAACTGGATAGTAGGGTTCGTCGCCAACTTTCCACTCTAATGGATATTCTTTTGTAACAACCGTATGCTTTGTCTCAACATAGTCAAAATGTTTATGCTCAATTATTCTGGTATATGGTACATTAGCATCAGTGAAATTTATTACTGCATTCCCTTGGAAGTTTGGAAATTCATGGCGTTCCGTCTCAAATTTTAAAGAGCGATATTCTAACGCTCCAAACCTATAGTCGAAGTACTGATCAATGGGTCCAGTGTAGATGATTCTATGGGCTTTACTCGCTAGAGAATCTTTGTCTTTCAAAAAATCAATGCCTAATTTTACGTCCACACCTTCAAGCATTTTTTCAATAAGCTTAGTGTAGCCTCCCACCGGAATACCTTGATAGCGATCGGAAAAATAATTGTTATCAAACGTAAATCTCACTGGGATTCGCTTAATAATAAATGCAGGCAATTCTTTTGCACTTCTTCCCCACTGCTTCTCCGTATAACCCTTTATCAATGCTTGGTATAAGTCCTCCCCAACTAATGAAATCGCCTGCTCCTCCAAATTTTCAGGTACCTTGTCACCATACTTTTTTTTCTGAGCATTAATGATATTTTGAGCTTCTTGAGGATCTTTAACTCCCCACATTTGGTGGAAAGTATTCATATTAAAAGGAAGGTTGAATAATTTGTCTTTATAAATCGCCAGTGGAGAATTAGTAAAACGATTAAATTCTACTAAATCATTAACGTAATCCCATATATATTTATCATTGGTATGAAAAATATGTGCACCATATTTATGAATCTGGATACCCTCACAGTCCTCTGTGTACGCATTTCCACCGATATGATTTCTTTTCTCAATCACTAAAACTTTTTTGTTTAGCTTTTTTAACTCATTCGCACAAACGGCACCAAACAAACCAGAACCAACAATGATATAATCGTACATAAAATCCTCAGCAAACCAGTAATTTATTATTTCTTACGAACATCAGCATGAGTGACGTAACTAAGCACTCTGTTGCAAGCAATGTTATTGCTGCACCAATCTCTTTAAAAAGAGTTGTTAGCGGAAAAATCAACAACAAACTCAACAAACCCGCAGCGATTAAAATCTTACTGAATTCTTTCTTATAATTATGGGTCAGCATAACTTGAATGCCATAGACATTACTTAATGAAATAAGAAAAGGCAGAGGCGATATAATCATTAGCACAATCACTGCATTATCATATCCCGGCCCTATACTTATTTTTACTAGTATAGATGCACCCAAGAGCAGAATTAATGAAAAAGCACCACCAATCAAACTCAAGCAGGTCAATGATTTTTTAATTAAAATCACACCCTTCACACGATTAAGAACAAGCGTACTTGATATTCTTGGGTATATTGCTTGGGTGATAGGATTTAATAGCCCTTGAAGCGCGTTTCTTATAGTATTGGCCGCATTAAAATTCCCTACGGACGTTGGTCCAGATATAAATCCCAGGATAATAACTATTCCCGTAGAATATAAACTAATAGCAGATGTGGAAATAAAAACATGAAAACCGTCTGCTAAAGATCGACGCACATTATGTAATGATAGCGTAACTTTACCAATCCAACCTTCATGAACAACGATAGCTAGTGCAATAATTCCAGCAACCAGATTTGCACTTGACTGAATAAAACCGGCAATTGCTATATCTGACTTTGTGTTCACAAAAATAAATGTTAGAGGGATAATAGCCAAGCGGGATAAAATACTACTTAAAGTCAGCCATTTCATTTTTTCTTTTCCCTGAAACAGCCAGATAGGGTAGATTAAATTCCCGACTAATGCAGGAACAAACGACCATATAATTACGGCATGCTTGTTATATTCAGGAACAAGCAAGGTCATCGACGTTAAGAAAATCAATGTAATGACGATAAGAACTATTTTTGAAAATATCACCGCCCAAAAAATAGACGTTACTTTATCTTTACTATCTGCTGCTTTGGCAATACTCTGAGTTGCTGTGAGATTGAAACCATATTCAACAAACATTATCATATATAGCATAGTCGCTTGGCAAAAACCGAATATACCGAAATTTTCAGGACCAAGTGTTCTTACAAGATATGGAAATGTAAGCAATGGTAAAAGATAATTGCTACCTTGAACGACAGCCAGATATATAACGTTTCTTCTTAAAGATAATTTATTCGTATTCATGCAATTAATTTTAATCTGATAAGCTCATCTAACGTAAAGAGCCTTTCATCTTTTGGCGAAAGGATTAACCCTGATGTTTGGGGCCAATCAATTGCAATGCGTTCATCATTCCAACATATTCCACAATCGCTTTCAGGATGATAATAGTTTGTAGTTTTATATTGAAATTCAGCGATATCAGACAGAACCAAAAAGCCATGAGCAAACCCTTTTGGTATCCACAACTGCTGCTTATTATCAGCTGAAAGCAGAACACCAACCCATTTACCAAAGGATACCGAATTGGGTCGAATATCAACAGCAACATCAAAAACTGCTCCATGAGTGCAGCGTACAAGTTTATCTTGTGCGTACTCGCCGCGTTGAAAGTGAAGGCCTCTGAGTACATTTTTTGATGAACGTGAGTGATTGTCTTGAACAAAGCTGACCGGATAGCCTAGAATATGTTCAAATGCTGATTGATTAAAGCTCTCATAAAAGAAACCTCTATCATCACCAAATACTCTTGGCTCCAGAATTAGCACATCTTCAATTTCAGTTCTAATCACATTCATTAATTTGAATCCTTCGTCATTTTATAAAGATACTGCCCATAATTATTCTTTATTAGTGGTACAGCTAATTTTCTTACTTGCTCAACATCAATAAAACCTTTACGAAATGCAATCTCTTCAGGACAGGAAACCTTCAATCCCTGGCGCTCTTCAATTGTCGCAATAAAATTACTTGCTTCTATCAGACTCTGATGAGTCCCCGTGTCCAGCCACGCGTAGCCACGCCCCATCATCGCGACAGACAGACGTCCCTGCTCAAGATAAATACGGTTAATATCTGTAATTTCTAACTCACCACGTGCAGACGGCTTCAAGTTTTTCGCCATCTGAACCACGTCGTTATCATAGAAGTACAGACCTGTAACGGCGTAATTACTCTTTGGTTCTAACGGTTTTTCTTCCAGACTGATTGCCGTACCGTTTTTATCAAACTCAACGACACCATAGCGTTCTGGATCATTAACGTGATAGGCAAATACCGTTGCACCACTTTCTTTGTTAACAGCGGCCTCCATTAGCTTCGGCAGATCGTGACCGTAAAAGATATTATCACCAAGAACCAAAGCACAATCATCACCACCAATAAACTCTTCACCGATGATAAATGCCTGCGCGAGGCCATCTGGGCTAGGTTGCACTTTGTACTGAAGATTCAGGCCCCACTGGCTACCGTCACCCAGCAATTGTTGAAAACGAGGAGTATCCTGAGGTGTACTGATAATCAAAATATCGCGAATACCCGCCAACATCAGTGTAGAGAGCGGGTAATAGATCATCGGTTTATCATAAATAGGTAATAGCTGTTTACTGACAGCCATAGTCACAGGATAAAGACGTGTACCAGAACCACCCGCTAAAATAATACCTTTACGCATTTTCATTTCATCATTCCTTTTAATTCATCTTGCTCCACCATCACGAACAAGATGCAAAAACTATTAAATTGCTGTAGTCGTAAATAATTCGTTGAGCATTCGTTTCACACCCACCTGCCAGTCAGGCAAGACAAGCGCAAAGTTCTGCTGAAACTTTTCTGTATTGAGGCGAGAGTTATGGGGTCGACGGGCTGGTGTGGGATAGGCCGTTGTTGGCACGGAGTTAAGTTTGTTAAGAGCAAGGTTAATCCCTGCTTTGCGCGCTTCTTCAAATACCAGAGCGGCATAATCGTGCCAGGTTGTTGTACCGCCAGCAACCAGATGGTACAAACCAGCAACTTCTGGTTTGTCTACTGCTACGCGAATGGCATGAGCGGTGCAATCAGCCAGCAATTCGGCACCTGTTGGTGCGCCAAACTGATCGTTTATCACAGCCAGTTCTTCGCGCTCTTTTGCCAGACGCAACATTGTTTTGGCGAAGTTATTTCCTTTACCTGCATATACCCAGCTGGTACGGAAAATAATATGCTTCGCGCAATGTTTCTGTAACGCTTTTTCTCCGGCTAGTTTAGTTTCACCATAAACATTCAAAGGTGCTGTAGCATCCGTCTCCTGCCACGGTATTTCACCGGTTCCCGGAAATACGTAGTCAGTAGAGTAGTGAATAACCCAAGCACCGACTTCATTGGCTGCTTTTGCAATCGCTTCGACACTTGTCGCGTTAAGTAATTGTGCAAATTCCGGTTCTGATTCCGCTTTGTCTACTGCAGTGTGAGCAGCCGCATTAACAATAACATCAGGGCGAATTTTTTTGACAGTTTCAGCTACACCTTCGGGATTACTAAAATCACCACAATAATCAGTGGAGTGAACATCAAGAGCAATCAGATTACCCAGCGGTGCCAGAGCACGCTGCAGTTCCCAACCCACCTGCCCTGTTTTGCCGAATAGGAGGATATTCATTACTGGCGGCCCTCATAGTTCTGTTCAATCCACGACTGATAAGCACCGCTTTTCACATTCTCAACCCAATTTGTATTAGCCAGATACCATTCCACCGTTTTACGAATACCGCTCTCAAACGTTTCTTGCGGTTTCCAGCCCAATTCGCGGCTAATTTTATCGGCATCAATTGCATAACGGCGATCATGCCCTGGGCGATCAGCAACATAGGTAATTTGCTCACGATAAGATTTCTCTTTCGGGACTATCTCATCCAACAAATCACAAATAGTGAACACTACGTCGATGTTTTTCTTTTCGTTGTGTCCACCAATGTTATAAGTTTCGCCCGCTTTACCTTCGGTTACGACGGTATATAACGCTCGAGCATGATCCTCTACATACAACCAGTCGCGGATCTGATCTCCTTTGCCATAAATAGGTAATGCCTTACCTTCCAGTGCATTAAGAATAACCAGTGGAATAAGCTTTTCCGGGAAATGATAAGGACCATAGTTGTTCGAGCAATTAGTCACAATGGTCGGTAAACCATAAGTACGTTTCCATGCGCGAACCAAATGATCGCTGGAAGCTTTAGAAGCAGAATATGGACTACTTGGCGCGTATGCTGTCGTTTCCGTAAATAGCTGCAACGTTTCATTGCTATTTACTTCATCCGGATGGGGTAAGTCACCATACACCTCATCAGTAGAAATATGATGAAAACGGAAGTTTTTTTTCTTTTCATCATCCAGACCAGACCAATAATTGCGCGCCGCTTCTAAAAGAACATAAGTACCCACAATATTGGTTTCAATAAATGCCGCAGGGCCAGTTATTGAGCGGTCAACGTGGCTCTCTGCTGCCAGGTGCATCACCGCGTCTGGCTGGTGCTGTGCGAAAATACGAGCCATCGCTTCGGCATCGCAGATATCTGCATGCTCAAATGAATAACGTTCAGAATCAGAAATTTCAGCGAGTGATTCCAGGTTTCCGGCGTATGTTAATTTATCGACATTAACAACACTATCTTGCGTATTATTTATTATGTGACGAACAACAGCAGAACCAATAAATCCTGCGCCACCAGTAACAAGTATCTTCACTTTTTTATTCCATATAGCCAGAGAGCATGCTGTGAAATAGACTGCTCCAGATTTGATTAATAGATGCATTAATGCACGCTACCGCCCCTGGCTTAACAGCTACCAGAGCACTGCGTACATTTCCACGATGTGACGAGCGTAACCTACTCGTGCCAAATCCGAAAAATTCAAACGCTAATTGTCTTACCAAACAGCTGTAGAAACAAGGAAAATCCTGGAAAAATTTGAACTATGATTGCAAGCTAACATGCTGTTTTTATTGTACTTATAAAAAAGACAACGGCAGTGAGATTCAATGAGCAAAACTTATGCTATGAATCTTCACTGCCGTTTTTAATTACTTACTGACCGACACTTCCAGTCAGGAATTTGTTACTCGCTTAACAGCTTCTCAATCCCTTTACGGAACTTCGCCCCTTCTTTCAGGTTGCGCAGCCCATACTTCACAAACGCCTGCATATACCCCATTTTTTTACCGCAGTCGTAGCTGTCACCTGTCATCAGCATGGCATCAACGGACTGTTTTTTCGCCAGTTCAGCGATGGCATCAGTCAGCTGAATACGCCCCCATGCACCAGGCTGAGTGCGTTCAAGTTCCGGCCAAATATCTGCAGAAAGCACATAGCGACCAACGGCCATGATGTCTGAGTCCAGCGTCTGCGGCTGATCCGGTTTTTCGATAAATTCAACAATGCGGCTGACTTTACCTTCGCGATCCAGCGGTTCTTTGGTCTGAATGACGGAGTATTCAGAGAGGTCACCCGGCATACGTTTTGCCAGCACCTGGCTGCGGCCCGTTTCGTTGAAGCGCGCAATCATGGCAGCAAGGTTGTAACGTAGCGGGTCGGCGCTGGCATCGTCGATCACAACGTCTGGCAGTACCACGACAAATGGGTTGTCACCAATGGCAGGTCGCGCACACAAAATGGAATGGCCCAAACCTAAAGGTTCGCCCTGACGCACGTTCATAATTGTCACGCCCGGCGGGCAAATGGACTGTACTTCCGCCAGCAGTTGACGCTTCACGCGCTGTTCAAGGAGAGATTCTAATTCATAAGAGGTGTCGAAGTGGTTTTCGACCGCGTTCTTGGACGCGTGAGTTACCAGGAGGATTTCTTTGATCCCTGCAGCCACAATCTCGTCAACGATGTACTGAATCATTGGCTTGTCGACGATCGGTAGCATCTCTTTGGGAATCGCCTTAGTGGCAGGCAACATATGCATCCCAAGACCCGCTACAGGAATAACTGCTTTTAAATTCGTCATTATTTCATCCACCTGTAAAATGGTTGCTGAATTATAGCTTGTTCGATTTTTTTCGCCAGCATCAATTACCCTGAATTGATTACTGAATTACTTGTGATGTTACGCCGCTTCGTTGTGGATTGCAGTAGCATTGTTCCTAAGTATGGCTCCATTTTTCCAGGAATGGTCGCAAATCTACTCTCTCCGTTCCGGCAATCTAAAGTTAATCTTTTCCACATTAACAATATGGTGATTTATCCTGTCGATATCGACGGAGCTTTGCCCTCTTTCATTCACCGCATGAACATTTGCAAGAGACAGCAGTGTTTCTTTTTTCGCCATAAACACGCCGCGAACGTCTTTGCGCATGTCGAAGTTCATGCTCAATGCGGGTCCAACAGAGGATTCCTGCATCACTTTGATATTTCGCATAAAAAGATGTTGCGGTTTGTTGTGTAACTCCAGCGACGCACGCTTCACCTCAATGTTAGTCAGTGCCACAAAGGAGACGGCGTTCCCGGCGGAGATTTGGATGCCGCGCAATTTATAAGCAAGATGAGTATTATCCAGTTGAATATCATTCACTCGGAAATTCTGCGGTATCGAGAGATATTTGCCTTTAATTACCCCATAGCCAATTAACATCCCGGCACTATTAATCATTTCAATATTATCAATCACAAAGTTGTCACAACCATAAATAGCAACTGTGGCGTTATCAATACCTGCTTTCTTACTGAAATCCGGCGTGATATTACGAGCTTTGATATTACGGATAACAAAATGTTTACCATTTTCAACATGGATCAGTTGCCGACAATCTGATCCCGTGATATTCGCCACGACAAAGTTTTTCACTGCCTGGTTTTCCGGATAATTATTATCGTAGGTACTTCCCGCAAGGCCTATGCCAATACCCCAGTTGATTTTGCCGTTAGTACAGTTGATGCGCTCGATGACATGGTCGGATATCAAAATGTCGCGATCATTGATTGCTACATTCCATTCAATGGCGTCGCCCTGTAAGTCGCTGAACTTACAATTGGTGATATTGGCACCGATAATCTGGTTATGAAATCCCTGGCGTAAGATGGCGTAATTAGCGTGGCTGACAGTGAGGTTATCGATGATCAGGTTGCGCATGACCCGTTTGTTTTTGCCGCCGATATAAATCTGCGTTACCGGGCCAAAGCCGCTCATCGCCAGACCTTTGATGGTGCAGTCAGAGCCGCGCACATCCAGGGTGATGTTATGCATACTGCCGCCCTCCTCCCCTGTCACCTGGCTGCCGTCCTGTAAGACAAATCGCCCTCTGCCGTTGCCGCGCAGGCTTCCAAGGATGTGTAACGTTTTGCCAGGAGGAATGAAGATGCCGGTGTTGATATTGTCACAAACCAATCCGGCAGGCACGACGACCGTTTGCCCTTCACTAAAAGCTTGTTTAAATGAGGCAATCCAGTCGTGTGGGTTGTAGTCGTTAATGTTAACGCTTGGTCGGGCGGGAAGCGCGCGAGCGAAAGGGGTATGGAGGAAGGCAAGCACCGAGCTTGCCGTCAGGAAGGTGCGTCGGGAGATTTTTTTAAATGGCATACGTTCTCCTCTATAAAGCTTGCAGCAAGCTGGCGAGTTCTCGATTAATCACCTGCTGGTTAAAATCGTGTTCGACTTTTTCGCGCGCACGTTTGACGACCGGAGCCAATTCGTCGGTGTCCAGTTGGCTAAACGCCGCCAGTCGTTGCGCCAGTGCGCGAGCATCGTTCTCAGGCACCAGCCAGCCGGATTTATCGGCCTCCACCAGTTCCGGTATTCCGCTATGCAGAGTAGAAACCACCGGAATGCCGACCGCCATCGCTTCCATTAGCGCCACCGGAATACCTTCCATATCGCCATCCGCACCTGTAACCGATGGCAACAGGAAGACATCCGCGTCATCGAGCATCTCTTTCACTTCGTGGCTTGGTTTAAAGCCCGGCATCTCTACCACATCTTCCAGTTGATATTGTTCGATGAGCGTGCGCAGGCGTCGTTCCCACGGGCCAATGCCGAGGATGCGATAGCGAAATGCCACGCCCTGCTCTTTCAACTGACGGCAGGCTTCAATCGCCACATGCAGGCCTTTTTTCTCGGTTAAGCGTGCGACGGAAATGATTTCCAGCGGCGTTGCAGGCGCTTTCACCGGACGCGGGCTAAAGCGCGTCATGTCTACACCCATGCGCGATACGGCAATTTTTTCCCTCGGGCAGCCCATTTTTTGCAGCCTTCCGGCCCACAGATCGCTAATCGGTAACATCAGGTCGCCACGGCGAAACAGTTGTTGATATTCGGGAGTGTAATGGTTGAGCACTTCCCGACTGGAGATATCAATACCGTGGAAGATAGTGGCGATTTTGCCGCGAATGACACCCAGTTCCCGTAGTTTTGCTGCGGTTACCCCCGCAGGGCCAAAATGTGCGATAAACACATCAGCATGAAACGGTGTTGCGACCTGACCACAAATGGCAGACAAAATCAGGTTCCGCGACTCAGCACCATAGCGTTTGAGGTTGAGCGCCTGCCAGGTATTTTTACGATGAATGCCGCGTAAGGTCTGGCTGGCGCGGTGGCGCAGTTTCGCCACTTTGCCCGTAGGTTCGTCCTGTAACCAGCGGGTTCTGGCGGCAAGGTTGTATTTCGTCCATGCCGCGTGGGTGTTCTGGGTGTCGCCTTTTTGCAGCGCGACAATCTCCACCTCAAAGCCCATATCAATAAACGCGGTAATTTGATTGAGGACGAAGGTTTCCGACGACAGTGGAAATTTCAGTAAAAAGAAGCCGACCTTCATTTCGCCTCCCCGATGCGTTCAAGCACAGATTTCACCATCTGCATTCCCGTCTGACGTTCGCGACTGACGGCTTCGTTAAGTCGCGTGTTCAGTGCCGGAAGCTGGCCTAAGGTATCCGCAACCATCGCTTGCAGGCTGCCGTCTAATAAATGACGGATATCAATTGCCATCTCTGGTAGCCCCAGTTGTTGCATAATCCCGGCGGATTTATGTTCGTAGTTGATGGCAATTGCCGGAGTAGCAAAATTCATCGAGATAATGGCGGAGTGCAGGCGCGTACCGACGGTGAGTTCACAGGCACCGAGGATTTTGCCCATTTCCAGATCGTTGAGTTCATCCATCACCACGTGGTAACGGGCAGGATCGCTGATGTGCTGGCGAAGATTGAGCGCCACCATGCGGTCGTCTTTGTTATAGCTGTCGATGCCCGTACAGGTGGAGAGCGCAATCACCTGATACCCTTCGTCGAGAATGCGATTGACCACCCCGGCAAAGGCTTTTTCATACGCTTGTTGAGTGGTGCCGAGACGTTTGTCGAACGGTGCCAGTTCGCGCAGGGTAATTGCCACCGCTTTCTGTTGTGCGGCAACATCCAGCCAGTGTTGAACAGCATAGCTGGCGGTGAAGTCTTCTGTGTGGTGATCGACCAGCCACGCGGTATCGACGCCATGTTCAACTTTTGCAGTGGTGATATTGCTGCGTTTCATCAGATCAAGGCTGACCGATTCGCGCAGGATCAGCGCGTCGCAGCGACCGAATACGTATTTCGCCAGTTGGTTAAATTGCTCGTCCTGGAACGGGCCGACGCTGTGACCAATCATAAACAGCGGCTTTTTCGCCATGAAAGTGCAAAGCGCGTGTTCAAACTGCGGCACACCGTAGAGATCGACAAAAAACGATCCGCCGACCTGAATAATGGCGTCGTAACCTGACAGCAGGCGCACGAAGTCGGTGAATCCCTGGGCGATGGCGATATTACGCAGCTTGCCAGTGTCGGTGACGCGTGAGAGCAATACCTGGTGCTGGTAGCGGCGACGGAGGACTTTTTTAACGCGCCCAACCACGCCCGCTGCGCTGTTGTGTTGTTTCATTTGCAGGAACAGCGGATCGCCCATTACCGGGCGGTTGAGCAGCCAGGAAGAACTGACCGGATAGCGGCTCATCACGTCCACTTCGGCATGTGGATTGAGGATATTGATGGCATCAAGTAAGCCACGCAGGATGGCGCTATCGCCACGATTGCCGCAAGTGTGGTTGCCCAGAATAAGTAATTTCATTTTTTCCTCATAAATTTGATGCCAGGTGAGGCTGTGTTTGTTGTGTTCGTTGCCGTTTTTTGCCTGATGCGACGCTGGCGCGTCTTATCAGACCTACAAGTCCCGAGCACAGAACCGTAGGCCGGATAAGGCGTTCACGCCGCATCCGGCATTCAGTGCCTGATGCGACGCTGACGCGTCTTATCAGACCTACAAGATCCAAGCCCAGCCCCCCAGGACGGATAAGGCGTTCACGCCGCATCCGGCAACCGTTGTCGGAACCGAAAACAACAACTCACCCCGCCCGTAAAAGCATTTTCATTTTTTCGCTGCGACAAAACTGACGCTTCACTTCCACCACCAGCGAATGGCGCGACAGCACAATCATCACCACAAACGCCAGCACGCCCGCGGCTATTTGCACCGCCAGCAGCATCCCCAGCGCCAGTTGCCCTTTCAGCACAATGCCCAGCGCATAACTGACCACCAGCGTCGGCAGCGAGAGATAAAACGGCAGCCATAAACTCAGGATGTACTGGCGATAACTGGAACCAAGAACCGGTTTAATCATCACGAAGTAACTCAGAATGGTGTTGATAATCTGCACCAGCAGGAAACCGAGCGTGACGCCGATTGCGCCCGCCATCTGCCCACCCATAACAATCGCCGGAATAAACAGAAATGTTTTGAATACGTTGAATTTAAAGCTGATATCGACCCGCGCTTTCGCCATCAGCAGCGAACCAATCGGGTTACCTACGGAGCGCAGCAGACCCACCACACACAGCAATTGCAGCACCGGAATAATGCTGTTCCACTTCTCACCAAAGACCAGCGGTACAAAGTTATTCGACACCACCATCAGCCCCAGCAGAGCCGGAAAGTTGATAATCCCCACTACCGACAGCAGCTTGTAGAAGTTAACGCGCAGCTTTTCGGTGTCGTCCTGAATTTTGGCGAATGCCGGAAACAACACGCGGGTGATGATTGGGTTCAGCTTCATCGGTGGCACAACGGCCACGTTGTACGCCAGGTTGTATCCCCCTGCCACGCCCGCGCCGAGAATACGCGCCAGCACCAGCGTTGAAAGGTTGGTATTGAGATAGTTGATGATGCTGTCCGCCGTCAGCCAGGCACCAAAGCGTAAGTTCGGTGCCACCGACGCCAGCGAGAAATGCAGACCGGGGCGATAAATTTTGCGGCCAAAGTAGCCAAACAGCAGCGTTCTTACCGCACTATTGACCAGATAACCGAGGATCGCGGTCATCGCCAGCGGCCAGAAATGGGCGCTAACCACCGTAAAAGTGAAGCCCGCCAGCACCGCGCTGGTTTCGATCATGCCGATTTTGTTGAACTCCAGTTCCTTCTGCATCAACGCGCGGAACTGTTGCCCGTGGGGGATCACCACAAACGCCAGCGACAATGTTTTAATCAACGGTGCCAGGTCCGGGTTGTTCAGCACGTCGCCGATGAGATCACTCAACAAAAACACCGCCACGCACACCACAAGCCCCAGCCCGACGTTCAGCCAGTACAGCGTGGTGAGTTCCAGGTGGCTGATTTCTTTTCGCTGAATAATCGAGTTAGCGATACCGAAGTCAGAAAGCGTATCTGCCAGCGCGATGATCACCAGCGACACGGTAAGCAAACCGAACTGGTGGTTGTCGATAATCCGCGCCAGCACGGTCATCTGCACCAGCCCGAGGCCGATGATGATCACCGTAGCAATCGCCGACCACTTCGCGCCGCTGATGGTTTTTTCACGTAAGCTCATATCAATATGCCGCTTTGTTAACGAAGCCTTTGAATACCGTCAGGAAAACGATTTTGATATCGAACCAGACGCTCCATTCGCGGATGTACTCAAGGTCGAACTCGACGCGTTTTTCCATTTTCTCCAGCGTGTCGGTTTCGCCGCGCCAGCCATTAATCTGCGCCCAGCCGGTAATGCCCGGTTTCACCTTATGGCGCAGCATGTAGCCTTCAATGAGCTGGCGATACTGTTCGTTATGCGCCACTGCGTGCGGACGTGGACCGACAATCGACATCCCACCGGTCAGCACATTGATAAACTGCGGCAGTTCATCCAGCGAGGTGCGGCGCAGAAAGTTCCCCACTTTAGTGACGCGCGGATCGTTCTGCGTCGCCTGAGTCACCACTTTGTCGTTCTCCATCACTTTCATGGAACGGAACTTCCACACTTTGATCGGCTTGCCATCCATGCCGTAGCGAGTCTGGCGGAAAATAACCGGCCCTGGTGAACTCAGTTTCACCGCCAGCGCAATACAGCACAGCACCGGGGAGATCAGCAGCAGAATAAGCGTCGCCAGCACAATGTCTTCCGCACGTTTTATCAGGCGGTTAACCCCGGAAAGCGGCGTATCGTAAAGCGGCACCACCGGAACGCCGTTCATCTCTTCGAGACGTGAATGGAGAATGTTGAAGGTAAAGACATCGGGGATCAGCAGCACCGAACAGGTGGTGTCCGCCAATTGATGGACCAGTTTTTTCACTCGCGCGCCGTCGCACATCTGCATCGCGATATAGACGTTATGAATCTTGCCCGCTTTCGCATCCTCGACCAGCTGTTGCAGATTACCCGCCCAGTCGTTAGAAACGCCGCCCGGTTTCGGGTCGTGGTAAACGCCCACCACTTCAAACCCTAACCACGGCTGATTACGGAAGCTCTCCATCAGCATTTGTCCGGCGGCTAAATCCCCCGCCACCGCGACCATACGCTTGTTATAGCCATGATTACGCAGCCAGCCCGCCCCAATACGAATACATGAACGGCAAACCACCAGTCCGATGCTGGTCAGCCCATACCACGCCAGCCAGATTTTCAGTTGCGTGTCGAAATCATTATTGAACGCCACCAGTCCGGCGCTGAAAATCACGCTTAACGTCCAGTTTTGTAGCAACAGAGCAAATTCTGTCGCTGCCCGAACACCGCGCCATGAGCGATAAAAATCGGTGATGCCGCCCAGCATCTGGAACACCACCAGCGTAATCAGTGCCACCAACAGGTGCATGTAGAGGAATGACAGTCCGCTGACTTCGCAAACCAGCCATAGCCCGGCAAACATGATGGTGATATCTGAAAAGCGTTGCACCATAGAGATTAACGATGCATTGGTTTTCGCTCGCTCGCGCTTTTTTAGATTTGTCATCGTTGTTCCTGTTTTTAGCCCCTTACCCGCAGTAGGGTAAGGGAAGATCCGACATTACTCGTTCAGCAACGTCAGCAGAGTTCGCGTTCGCGCTTCCATCAGCGGCACATCACCGCGTGATTCCACATTCAACCGCACCACCGGTTCGGTGTTGGAGGAGCGCAGATTAAAGCGCCAGTCGGCAAAGGTCATGCTGATGCCATCGGTGCGATCCACCGCCAGCGCCTCACGGCTAAAGTGCTGTTCCACGCGGTTAATCGCCTCAACGGGTTGCGCCAGTTTGCTGTTGATCTCACCGCTTGCCGGGAATGCCGCCATCCGGTCGCGCACCAGTTCGCCCAGCGTTTTTCCTTTCAGGCACACCAGTTCGGCGACCAGCAGCCACGGGATCATGCCGCTGTCGCAGTAAGCGAAATCACGGAAGTAATGGTGGGCGCTCATTTCGCCACCGTAGATGGCGTCTTCCTTGCGCATACGTTCTTTAATAAAGGCGTGTCCGGTTTTCGACATTACCGGGGTGCCGCCTGCGGCAGTCACCACATCAACGGTGTTCCAGGAGAGACGTGGATCGTGGATGATCTTCGCGCCGGGATTTTTTTCGAGGAACGCTTCTGCCAGCAGGCCGACAATGTAGTAGCCCTCAATAAACTGCCCTTTTTCGTCAAACAGGAAACAGCGGTCAAAATCGCCATCAAAGGCAATGCCCATATCCGCGCCGTGTTTGATGACCGCATTGCGGGTGTCGTCGCGACATTCCGGCAGCAACGGGTTAGGAATACCGTTGGGGAAATTGCCGTCCGGCGTGTTATGCACTTTGATTAACTCCACCGGTGCGCCGAGGGCTTTAAAGCGGGCTTCAATGGCGTCCACCACCGGACCCGCTGCGCCGTTCCCGGAGTTGATCACCAGCTTGAGCGGCGTAAGGTTTTTGAAATTGATATAACCGAACAGGTGATCAACGTAAGCGTCACGCAGATTGATTTGCTGATAGCGACCGCGTTTGGTTTCATCGACGGGAGGAAAGTCGTTGGCTTCTGCCAGACGCTGGACATCGCGCAGTCCGGTATCGCCGCTGATCGGGCGAGCCCCTTCGCGCACCAGCTTCATGCCGTTGTAATCCATCGGGTTATGGCTGGCGGTAACTTCAATGCCGCCATCCACGCCGAGATGGAACGTGGCGAAATAGATTTCTTCGGTGCCGGACATGCCGATATCCAGCACGTCGACGCCCGCATCCTGTAAACCTTTCGCCAGCGCCAGTTTTAAGGTTTCGCTGGTGAGGCGGACATCACCGCCTAACACAATGGTTTTCGGTTTGAGAAATTCGCCATAGGCGCGACCAATGCGCCAGGCGATATCTTCATTCAGTTCTTCGCCTAATTTCCCGCGAATATCATAGGCTTTAAAGCAGGTTAATTTTTTCATATCGTTACCCTTTTTCAGGCAATAGTTGGCCCTGACCGAAACGGCCAATTTTGTTTTTGTCGTTATTTACATCGCGGTTTCGCATTCATTGCCTGATGCGACGCTGCCGCGTCTTATCAGGCCTACAAACCCGAACCGTAGGTCGGATAAGGCGTTCACACCGCATCCGACAAACAGCGCCTGATGCGACGTTTACACCCGTCCGTAGCGATCCGCGAAGCGCACCACATCATCCTCTTCGAGATAAGAGCCGGAGCGCACTTCAATTAAATCGAGCGGAATTTTCCCCGGGTTTTCCAGGCAATGCGTCGCCCCCAGCGGAATATAAATGGACTCGTTTTCACCAAGCAGTTTGATATCACCGTCGATAGTGACTTTTGCCGTTCCCGCGACAACCACCCAGTGTTCCGCGCGGTGATGATGCATCTGTACCGACAACCCTTCGCCCGGCTTCACGGTGATGCGTTTCACCTGGTAGCGGTCGCCCGCGTCGATAGAGTCATATTTGCCCCACGGACGATACACTTCGCGATGCACCCGATGCTCATGGCGACCATCAGCTTTGATCTGCTCGACCACTTTTTTCACATCCTGCACCGCGTTACGGTCGGCAATCAGCACTGCATCTTTGGTCTGCACTACCACCAAATCTTTCACCCCGACGGTGGTGACCAGGCCAGATTCGGCATACACATAGCTGTTTTCAGTTTTGTGATTAATCACATCGCCATGGCAAACGTTGCCCTCGGCGGTGTGAGCGCAGATCTCCCATAATGAAGACCAGGAACCGACATCGCTCCAGCCCGCATCCATTGGCACCACAACGGCATCTGCCGTGCGTTCCATGACCGCGTAATCCACCGACTCTTCCGGGCAGGCGAGAAACGCTTCTTCATCCACGCGAATAAAATCGAGATCCGGATCGACGTCGCTCATCGCCTTTTCGCAGGCGTCGAGAATATCCGGGCGATATTTTTTCAGTTCTTCGAGATAGCGTCCGGCACGGAACAGGAACATACCGCTGTTCCAGTAATATTCGCCACTTGCCACATAGGCCTGCGCGGTTTCCAGATTCGGTTTTTCGACAAACTGCGCCACTTCAAAGGCCGCCGCATCCTGCTCACCCGCCGACACTTCACCGCGACGAATATAGCCATATCCGGTTTCAGGTAGATCCGGCACAATGCCGAAGGTCACCAGCTTGCCCGCTTCGGCATACGGCATGGCATTACGCACGGCGGCACGGAACGCGTCTTCATCGGCAATCACATGATCCGCCGCCAGCACCAGCATTAATGGGTCGTTCTCCGGGCTATGACGTTTTGCCGCCAGCGCCGCCAGCGCAATGGCAGGTGCGGTGTTACGCCCCGCCGGTTCGAGAATAATGTTCTCGGTAAGTTTATTTAGTTGACGCAGCTGTTCCGCGACAATAAAGCGGTGCTGCTCATTGCAAATCACCACCGGGCTTTCGCACTCCACGCCGTTCAGGCGGCAGATGGTGGTTTGCAGCATGGTGAGATCGCCTTTCAGGCATAAAAACTGCTTGGGGTAAAGTACGCGGGAAAGCGGCCATAAGCGGCTACCGGAGCCACCTGCCATCACAACTGGATAGAGTTTCGACTGCGCCATAATTATCCCCGAATATCATTTATAAATTGACGTAACACGTTCTCTTTATCGAGCGTGCGTTCGGCATATTCGCGTGCCACCGTGTTGTGTTTGGGCAGCAGGAGCGCCTGACGAATCCCCGCCACCAGCGCCTCGACCGATTCCGGTTCCACGCAAACCGCAATGCCCGGAAAGGTTTCGCAAAGCTGCCCCAGTTCTGTGTGGGCTTCTGCGGTAATCACCGCGTTACCGCCTACCGCCAGAATATTGGTCAGTTTCGACGGCAATACGGCATCTGCCGCGCCGCGTTTTTGCACCACCAGATGGCAATCCCCCATCTTCAGCAGTGCGGGTAAAGCGTCATACGATTGCAGCGGAAAAAATTGCATGTTGCGCAGTCCACGCTGCTGCGCCATTTTTTCCAGCCGCGCTTTGCCGCCGCCCTGCCCGACAATGGCAAAAATCAGCGGTTCATCGCGCAGGCGATCGGCAGCTTCAATAACGTTTTCCAGTCCCTGCTTTTCACCAATATTGCCGGAGTAAAGAATGATTTTTTTGTTATCCGGCAGGCCAAGCTGGTTACGAAGGGCGTCAACATCGGCGTCTGCAACATGTTGAAAACGGGCGATTTCCGACCAATTGGGGAAGAAGATGACGTTTTCCGCCGCCACGCCTTTTTCGATGGCTTTATTCATCATCGAGCGCGAAATCGTGGAGACGTTATCGACGTTATGCAGTCCGCTACGTTCGAACGCCGTTGCCAGCTGTGCCACTTTGCCTTTTCCGGCAAGGCCCAGCCCCAGCATGGCGTCCACTTCGTAATCCTGAATATGCAGCACGGTACGCGCACCAGAGAGCTTCGCCAGCAGGCGCATTCCCGGCGTGCAAAACAGCGTTGGCACCACGCCGATAATGCGATCCGGCTTCCAGCGGCGTTGCGCCATCAACGGGAAAAAACTGCTGACGGCAAAACTGCCGAGATGCAACAGGCGTTTCAGGGTGCTCGGCTGTTTTGGCACGTACAGCGGGCAGCGCCACACCGTGGCGGCCCCCTCTTCCCGTTTGTACCGCCAGGCGGAATAGTTCTCGCCCACCTGCCACTGCGGGTAGTAAGGCGGCGCGGTAATGACCCGCACCTCATGACCTTGTGCTGCCAGCCATTCCACCATCTCGCCGGTGTACTTGCCGATGCCGGTTAACTCCGGCGAGTAGTTAATGCCGTAGACCAGTATTTTCATAATCCGGGTACTCCGGCACGCTTCTCAGAGAGAAAATAGGCGCGGCTGTTAGCGTGAACATTGTCACTGGCGAGCAACGCGTCCGGCGTCAGCCAGCGGTAATCGTCATGCTGCTCATCCGGCAGTAACAGCTCATCTTCCGCAACTCTGATGCGAAAACCGAGCACCACATAGTGAGTGGTGAATTCCGTGCCGGAGAAGTTATCGTCATAAAAGTGCTGCCAGACACCGTAAAACTGGCCTGCTGTTATCGGCAGACGCAGCCCCAGTTCCGCCATCGTCAGCCGCTCAAATGCGGCTTCCAGCGTTTCGTCTTTCTGCACGCGCCCTCCCGGCACAAACCAGTAACCCTGCGCCGGGCGGTTGGTTCTTTTGCCAAGCAGAAACTCGCCGCGACTGTTCTCAACAATAAAGTCGAGAGAGACAAGCGGTGTGGAGCGCACTACCGTGGCAAAGTCTTCCTGACGTAAAAACATCATTACCCCCGAAAGCGGTCTTGATTCTCAAGGAACCACTGGTAAGTGCTGGCAAGCCCCGCTTCCAGTGAGATTTCGTGATACCAGCCAAGCTGATGCAACCGCGTCACATCCAGCAGTTTGCGCGGCGTACCATCCGGTTTACTGGCATCAAAAACCACCCGACCTTTGTAACCCACCACTTTGGCGATGGTTTGCGCCAGCTCACGGATAGTGCAGTCAACGCCCGTGCCGACGTTAATGTGCGACAGCATCGGCTGGGTGTTCTCCTGCCAGACTTCGTGCGCCAGCTCCATCACATGAATGCTCGCCGCTGCCATATCATCAACGTGCAGAAATTCGCGCATCGGCGTACCGCTGCCCCACACCACCACGTCCGGCGCATTCTGTGCCGTCGCCTCGTGGAAGCGACGCAGCAATGCTGGGATCACATGCGAATTACTCGGGTGGAAGTTGTCGTGTGGCCCGTACAGGTTGGTTGGCATGACTGAGCGGTAATCCCGTCCGTACTGGCGGTTGTAAGATTCACACAGTTTGATCCCGGCGATTTTGGCAATGGCATAAGGCTCGTTGGTCGGCTCCAGCGTGCCCTGCAACAACTCGCTTTCTGCCATCGGCTGTTTTGCCAGTTTCGGGTAGATGCAGGACGATCCGAGAAACAGCAGTTTGTTCACGTCGTTCTGATGCGCGGCGTGAATGATGTTGCTCTCAATCATCATGTTCTGGTAGATGAAATCTGCCGGATACGTGTTGTTGGCAACAATACCGCCCACTTTCGCCGCCGCCAGATAGACCTGGTCAATGCTTTCGCTGGCAAAGAAATCATGCACCGCGCGGCTGTCCAGCAGGTTCAGTTCATCGCGGGTGCGTAATACCAGCTCCACATCACCGCGCTGTTCGAGCTGCCGCCTGATGGCGGAACCGACCATCCCGCGATGGCCAGCGATAAAAATGCGTTGTTTACTCATGCTTATGACTCCAGCGCGATCGCCACGTCGTAGCCGTGAGATTTCAGCAGAGAGTGTTTTTTCGCCGCTTCAAGGTCATTAGCCACCATTTCAGACACCATCTCTCTGAGGGTGATTTCCGGTTTCCAGCCCAGTTTTTCGTGCGCTTTGGTCGGGTCACCGAGCAGCGTTTCAACTTCAGCCGGACGGAAGTAGCGCGGGTCAACGGCGATAATCACATCACCCGGTTTAACGCCCGGCGCGTCATGCCCGGTGACGGAAACCACAATGCCCTTCTCTTCAACACCCGTGCCTTCAAAGCGCAGTTTGATACCCAGCTGTGCCGCCGCCATTTCCACGAACTGACGCACGGAGTACTGAACGCCGGTGGCAATAACGAAATCTTCCGGTTGTTCCTGTTGCAGCATCATCCACTGCATTTTTACGTAGTCTTTGGCATGGCCCCAGTCACGCAGGGAATCCATATTGCCGAGATACAGGCACGACTCCAGCCCCTGGGCGATGTTGGCGATTGCGCGGGTGATTTTGCGGGTAACGAAAGTCTCGCCACGGCGCGGGGATTCATGGTTGAAGAGAATACCGTTACAGGCGTACATGCCGTAGGATTCGCGGTAGTTAACGGTGATCCAGTAGGCGTACAGTTTGGCGACCGCATACGGAGAGCGTGGGTAGAACGGCGTGGTCTCTTTCTGCGGAATTTCCTGCACCAGACCGTACAGTTCAGAAGTGGAAGCCTGATAGAAACGGGTTTTCTTTTCCAGACCGAGGAAGCGGATCGCCTCCAGCAGGCGCAGCGTACCCATCGCATCGACGTCTGCGGTATATTACGGTGACTCAAAAGAAACCGCAACGTGGCTCATTGCGCCCAGGTTGTACACTTCATCCGGCTGCACTTCACGCAAAATGCGCGTCAGGTTGGAGGTATCACTCAGGTCGCCATAATGCAGATGGAATTTCGGGTTGCAGGTGTGCGGATCCTGATAAATATGATCCACGCGCTCGGTGTTGAATGACGATGCACGACGCTTAATACCATGCACCTCGTAACCTTTTTCCAGCAGAAACTCTGCCAGGTAAGAACCGTCTTGTCCGGTTACACCGGTGATGAGAGCGACTTTTGACATGTCTTATTCCTCTGTATTTTTTGAATTTATTCAGTTTCAACGCGTTTGCGTATCACCACTGCGGGGTTCCCCCGACAAACCACATTTGCCGGAAGCGATTTAAAAACACTGCTTCGCGCACCCACGACGGTGCCGTCGCCGATCGTGACGCCAGGGGCAACAAAGACATCGGTTGCCAGCCAGCATTTCTCGCCAATCACAATAGGCGTGGCGTTAATGGTGAAATGTTGACTTGCATGGTCGTGGCTACCAGTGCATAAATAACTTTTTTGCGATATCACCGAATGTGCGCCAATGGTTATTTCACCGAGGGTATATAAATTGACGTCATCGCCGACCCACGCGTAATCACCTAACGTTAATTTCCACGGATAGGTAATTTTTACTGACGGACGAATGACTACGTTTTTTCCTATTTTTGCGCCGAATAAACGTAATAAAAATGCCCGCCAGCGATACAATACTTGTGGCGACCAGGCAAATATTGTTGCCTGTACTGCCCACCACAATTGCACTTTAATAGCGTTGCCACCCCGGAACCCTTTCGGCACCGAGAATCCACTTAAATCCTGCATCGTTTTCCCTTATATTCAGCTTTTGTTATATAAGGCTTTCGTCTTTGAGGTCGTACGTTGGCGTAAATGCCAGGATAATTCAGCCCAAAAGCCAGGCACGTGCAATATTTGCCGTTGGACTTTTTTGGCGTCAGCACACAATTCCATATTATTGGTGGTAGATACCCCACCCATAGAAAATTCAGACACCAGGCCATTGAGTTTTTTAAATGCATAACCGGCTTTATACATTTTGGCCGCCAGCGCGTAATCGGAAGAAACTTTATACTCCAGGTCATAACGCCATTTCTTCAAGCCGGACACCGGGAAAAATATCGCCTGATGACTGGCGGGCAGGCTGTGGTAAATATACCAACCCGGTTTGGCGCTACGTTTAATTTTATGCCCGTCGCCAAAATCCAGCAGCGCATCGCCGGTGATCATCACGTTATCTTTTTGCACTTTTAACTTACGGACAAAATATGCGGCATCCTGATGAAAAATATCGCCCGAGTTGAGAAACAACGCGAACTTGCCTTGCGCCATTTCAATACCTTTGTTCATGGCGTCGTAGATACCGTTATCTGGTTCGCTGACAAAGCGTAGGTTATAGATACCATTGAGATTTTCCAGATACTCACGGGTGCCGTCGTTGGAACCGCCATCAACAACAATCCATTCGAAGCTGATATCGTCCGCCTGCGCCAGATGCGCCAGCGAGGCGTGTGTTTTGACTATCCCTGCGAGGTTACGAAACGCGACAGTGATTATGCTAAGCAACATGTTCTTATTCTTACCTCGTAATATTTAACGCTTTTCGCAAAATAAACGGACAGACGATTAAAAACGCATATTCCGGGCTAAATATCGAACCGGTAAAAAACAGCGATACCGGAGTAAAAAGATATAATTGCACGCGAAAATTGCGGTTATCACCAAAAGCGTTGATCATCATTTTTATCACTTTTCCCATGTACCACAGCGATAAAAACACTGCGAACCAGGAAAAATAAATAATCAGCAGATACAAACCATTGTCTATGGTTTTTCCGACATCCGCACCGTTAAATATTCCGAATGATGCGACATATTCATAAAGTGAGCCAAATCTGACTACACCGTCAATATGGGTTAAAGAATAACCGACCATCACCAGCGGACCGACAATACGATAATACGATGACGATCCTTCTGTACCTAAATCGCCCAGACGGGTGGAAATATAAGGGAACGCGATTACCACACCAACCAGGAATACAGCCAGAGAAATCAATGCTAACGGTAACTTTTTCTTAATCGCCTCTTTATTCAGATATTGAAATGCCCACTCCAGCAAATAAAAAAGGATAAAGGTCATAACCCCTGAAAATGAACCGGATAATATTATCCCTGCGAGAATCATAGCATCTGTTTTAGGCGTTTTGATACCAAACTGTTTGATGCTGAGCCAAATTGAGATTAATGCCAGAGCGAAAAATGCCGGTTCGAAATAAAGTGCTGTCGTGCGCTTGCCGCCGAATTTAATGAAATTCAGCACATAGCTGTTGCTGTAAATCAGATATTTCGAAATCGACTCCATAATACTGCTACCGCCGGTGAGGATAATTTGCGCCATCTCCACCGCCGCCAGCACCACCACCAGCCCGACCACCAGATAAAAGAAACGTAATATCTTGCGATGGTTGTGTGGCGAAATCGTTTTAAAGCGAATACTCCACACCATGCCAATAATGATCACAATATAGACAAATAGCATGGTTGAAGTGACGTATTTACTGGCATCCAACGACTGACCAAACAGGTAATTAAACGCCGTGAGTCCCGCGCCAATCCCTAAGGCAATCATCAATTTTTTAACGCTGATGCGCTCTAAAAACAGCAGTAACAAGACAGGTAAAAAAGTGACGATGGTGATGGGGAAACTTTCGCCAAGCTGGGCGATTTTGACGTTAACCAGCAGGTAGATCAGCGGCAGCAGCAGGTAGCTACAGATTCTGATAGAAGTTGACATACTCCTCCAGCATCTGTTGTCCACTGTAGGCGGCGCGGCTGCGCTGGCTGAACTCAGCCAGCGTGGTACCAAATATCGCCTGTGCGATTTCCGGTTTGCTTAACTGCACCAGTTGCAGCACATCTTCTTCGCTGACGGTTTTACCGCCGGATTTTTGCAGCACTTCCCGCGCCGCATCGCTATGGGTGGCGATCACCGGCACACCAATCGATAACGCCTCACACAAAATCAGCGGGTAGTTATCGACGCGAGAACTGAATACCAGCGCATCCATCTGATTGAGCGCGCTCATCAGTTTACGTTTGTCGGTTTCAAAGCCGTGATTGACCACATTACCAGCGGTGAACGGTGAGAACTTACCGAAAGTATGCAGTTCGATTTTGTCACCCAGCGCCATCATCTCGCGCACCAGTTGCTGGTTAGTTTTGCCGTCGTAACGCAGATCATGCGCCACCACTGCGATTTTCGGCTTGCCCTGAGTTTCGCGCACCGGAGGCAAGTCCGCCAGAATCGCTTCGGTTGCCATATCAATACCGTTATTGATAATCCGGCAACGCCCTGGACCGTACAGACTATTGAAAGCGTCTGCCACATGCTGGCTGGGGGAAATAAACTGACAGCCCAATGCCAGCATCTCGCGGAATAACTGCCGTTTGCCCGCCACCAGTTGGTGTGCGCGATCAATCTTCACCGGCGGATAATTATTTAAGGTCGGGCATTTCTGGCAGCCCGTTTTCCAGCCTTCGCAACCGTCGGTAAAGGCGCAGCGTCCGGTAACGCTCCAGTGATCGTGCAGCGTCCAGACCAGTGTGATATCCGGTTTATGGTTTTTCACTTTTTCGCAAAAGCGCACCACGCTCTTAAGATTCAACCAGTAGCTGTGCAGCACATGAAAATGCAGGACCACCGGACCCGGTGTGCGAGTAATGGTGCGATATAACTCATTGAAATTGCCGAACAGATCGCGATTAAACAGACGAAACAACGCAATGTTCGCCATCGCGGTCATCCGCGGCGTATGTTTGATGACCTGCGGATAGTTCTGATGGCTGACGCTCTCTTTGCCGCCTTTGCCGTAGCCGTAGACAAAATGTGACGCCAGCCCATGTTGCAGCGCACGCTGGTGGAGATCTAACGCCACTCCAGCCGCCCCGCCTTCCGCCAGGCGCACATTAAATTGCAGAATATTCATTTAATTACCTTCACTCGCGCTTTTTCTCCCACCACCAGCGCGTTGTCCGGGACCGAGTCGAGCACCACGCTGCCCGCGCCCACGGTGACGTTGTTCCCAAGCGTGATATCACCAAGAATAATGACGTTGGCACCGAGTTCGACGCCGTTGCCAATGTGTGGACATGCCATGTTATCGGCACCACGATTGCCGATAGTGACGCCGTGACGAATGGTGAAATCATCCCCCGCGACCACGTTTTTATTGATCACCACGGCGTAACCGTGATGGATAGTAAAGCGTCGGCCTATGGTCGCGGCGGCCTGGATTTCATAACCGAAAAAGCATTCGGTGATAATGCGATACAGCACCAGCAGCGGGGCCGCCCACAGATTGTTGAGGACGTTCTTTTTGCGCCACACCGAACAAAAATGAGCGGCGCGATAGGCAAGAACCATGCAGCACGGGCGTAAACTCCAGCTGTTGGCGCGCAGATCTTCCAGCATCTTTAGCGCCCCCGAATACCATCAGCCAGACGTTTGCCGTTACGCACCGACAGCAGCGTCAGCAAAGTGCGCCAGGTCATGCGTTTATTGCGGATCTGGTAGAGGGTAAACAGCTGATATTTTTTGCTGGCACGGTCGAATTTGTCTTTGTGCTTGCGGTAAAAGTGGAAGTATCCGGAGAATTTTTTCGGTGACGAGGTGATCTGCATTTCGCCGTGATTGATATGCAGGATCTGCGTCGCCTCTTCTACTTTCCACGGTTCGCCGTACTCCACCACCATCCGCAGGAAGATGTCGTAATCCTGTGCCGCTTTCAGTTCGGTATCGAACAAGCACTCTTTGAAACGCCACGCCCAGGTAAAGACCTGATTGCCAATGATATTGCGTTTGTAAAACAGGCGGCGTGAATACGGCGATTTGGGATACAGCGGCAAACTTGCCGGTTGGGAATAAACTTCGCCCTGGCAAACGTAGTCGTTAGCGTACAAAAAGGCGTGTGTGACCAGTTGCTGTTTATGGGCGAGGAAGACGCTCAGGCGGTTGGGTGTCCATTCATCATCGTCATCGATCCCGGTGATGTATTCCCCTTGCGCCAGCATAATCGCCTGGTTACGTACCGCGCACGCTCCGCTGTTAATGTCGTTGTGAATGTAAGTGATGCGCGGATCGTTGAGGGCGGTGACGTACTGTTGTAGTTGTTCCCAGGAGGTGGAGCAATCATCCACGATAATCATCTCCCAGTTGTTGTAGTCCTGGCGCAGGACCGATTTTATCGCCCGAATCGCCAGTTGTTGGCGGTTCCAGGTCGGCATATAGATTGAAATCAGCGGATTGTCTTTCATAGGTTGTTCTCCCGGCTTATGAGCTGGTTTGCTTGCCGGATGCGGCGTGAACGCCTTATCCGGCCTACGGGGCGGTGCGAATGCAGGCGTCGTTATTTCGCATCCGACTTATATTCGTATTCGTAATAGCCATAATCCTGATACGCGCTGGCGCGGCGGAAGATGGAGTTCAGAATCACCCCTTTCACCGGAATACCGTTTTGCTCAAAGCGGCTCAGACTGGTTTCCACTTCTTTCAATGTGTTGACCGCATAACGCGCCACCATCAATGTGGTTCCGACATGACGACCAACAATTGCCGCATCGGTCACTGCCAGAATCGGCGGCGTATCAATCAACACCAGGTCGTAGTTTTTACTCGCCCACTTCACCAGTTCGGCAAAGCGTTCGCTCATTAACAGTTCTGAAGGATTTGGCGGCACCTGACCGCGCGGGATCAGGTCAAATTTGGCAATAGAGGTCGGTTTAGCCGCGGTAGTAATATCGCCCTGTCCAATCAGAATTTCCGACAGGCCATTAACGTTATTAGTGCCCAACAGCTCGTGGGTGTAGCCTTTGCGCATATCGCAGTCGATCAACAACACCCGTTTATTGGTCTGGCTGATCACCGCCGCCAGGTTGGCGCAGACAAAGGTTTTACCGATTGACGGGCTAACCCCGGTCATCATCAACACATTGTTCTGTGCCTGCATCATCGCGAAGTGCAGACTGGTACGCAGACTACGGATGGCTTCAATCGCCAGATCGGTTGGATTCCCCACCGCCAGTAGCTGGCTCTGTTTATAGCGTTTAATCCCTTTGATGGTTTTGACGCTATCGCGCGCTTTCTGCCACTCCGACAGCGGGATGCTGGCATAGACGCTGATACCGTGTTCTTCCAGCACTTGCGGGCTTTCAATGCCGCGATTAAACAACGAGCGCAGCAGCACACCCACGATAGAGAGCATCAGGCCGAGGATAATCGCCCCAAGGATAATCAGCCCTTTCTTCGGTTTCAGTACACCTGGCTGGGTGATTGCCGGGTCAACAATGCGCACATCGCCGACGGTGCTGGCTTCGGTAATTTTCAGCTCCTGCTCTTTATTCAGCAGCTGCATATAGACCTGCTGACCAGACTCGACATCGCGGGTCAGACGCACAATTTCCTGCTGGGTTTTCGGCATCGCCGTTACGCGACCGTTAAGTTTGGCTTTTTCGTCTTCCAGCGCCTGCCGTTTCTCCAGCAGCGTGCGGTACGCCGGGTGAACTTTGGTGTACAGCTTGGAGATTTCCGCCTCTTTAAAGGTCAGTTCGTTCAACTGCGCGTCGATGTTCACCATCGAATCGAGCACCGCTTTCGCTTCCAGCGGCAGATCAACTGAATCTTTATCCTGACGGAAGGCATTCAGTTTGTTTTCGGCAACATCAAGGCGGCTACGTACTTCCGGTAACTGTTGCGCGAGGAAAGCGAGGCTTTTCGACGCTTCCGCCGATTTGCGCTCAATATTTTGCTCCTGATAGTTACGGGCGATGCTGTTAAGAATGTCGCGGATCTGTTCGCGATCTTCACCGGTGTAAGTCAGGCTCAGAACACCTGCGTCTTTGCCGTTCTCCGTTACCGTCAGGCTGTTTTGCAGTTGGTTGATCATCCCCAGCGTGGAGTATTTGGTGACGGTAAACTCACTGCCCGGGCTGGCGTGAATGGCTTCAACCATCAGCGTGACACCTTCTTTTTTCAGCATCTGGCCCGCTTGCCCACGGGCACTAAAGCCGCCATCGCTGCTCAGGGTGTAGTTTTTGTTGTCCAGCACATTAAGCGTAAACACCTGATCCGCCATCTCCTTCGGTCGGTTAAAGGTGGTCACTTTCACCGTCTCGTTCTGGCGTCCCATCAGGCGCTCCCAGCCCGCACCGAAAATCGGGAACGTGTTTTTGCTCACCGCAATATCGAGGTCGAGATCGTCCACCGTTTTACCAAGCACCAGGCGCGAACGAATCAACTGGATTTCGGCGTCCGATGCAGGCGGTTTGTTGGCTAATGCCGATCCGATATCCTGCACTAACGAATTGCCGCTGCTTTGCTCGATTTGTACCAGTGCGTCGGCGCTATAAATCGGCGTAGCAAAGAAGGTGTAAACCACGGCACAGAGGGCAAATACGGCGGTGATGCCAATCACCCACCAGCGCGCTTCAATGACGGTGCCGACCAGGCGACCAATATCGATTTCATCACTGCCCGTTACCGGAGCGGCATGTTGTTTTACTTTTTCTGTCATTCTTATACCTGCTCTGCGTTCAATGCCTGCGCCCACTGGCGGGCAGACCGTTCAAGTAATGCGTACACCGCTGTAAACGTTTCCCGGCTTTTGCGATATGGATCGGGGATTTCACATTCGTTATCCCAGTGACCAAACAGCATCACTTTGCCGCGCATCTCGGGTGCCATCTCGCATAAGCGTTCGATATGGCGCTTTTCCATGGTCAGAATCAGGTCGTAGTTGCGACACAGACGGCGGCTGATTTGCCGTGCGCAATGACCTTCCAGAGACAGTTGATGTTCTGCGGCGACGCTGATGGCGGTAGGATCAGCGCCCTTACCGACCAGCGCGCCGAGTCCAGCGGACTCCACTTTTAGCTCCGGGTGATAACGTTGCAGTAAGCGTTCCGCCGTCGGGGAACGGCAAATATTGCCGACACAGACAACTAAGATGTTGTTAAACATGAAGATTACCAGTTATGAATGTCGCTGGCTGTATCCGTCATGTAACGGACACCGCTAATAGTTGGCAGCAACTGATTGATCAGACGGTTCCAGCGGGAAACCGGGGCGGTGGTGACATACACCACGTCATAAGGCTGCAGGCGGAATTCTGTCGCCATCACCAGCGACGTGGCATCGGACATATCCAGCTGGTAGATATTGGCAATCTTGCCGTTACGCCCGCCCTCGCCTTTCAGCGGACGAATGACAAAGATGCCGCTGGCGTTGGAGGTGGTCATGTCGATGCCTTCAGCATTGCCCAGGGCTTCAGTCAGGGTCATGCCGCTAAAGTCCATTTTCAGGGTGCTCTGTTTCTTCACTTCACCCATCACAAACACTTTCAGATCATCATTACGTGGCACGTAAAGAATATCGCCGGGGTAAAGCAGTCGGTTCTGATTGAGGTCGCCGTTTTGCATCAGCGCCTGCAAAGAAATGCGTTCTTCACGACCATTGTGTGTTAGCACCACGTTGCGCCAGTCAGCGGTGTCGGTCAGGCCACCTGCGGCGTTGATAGCGTCGAGAATGGTCAGAGGCACGTTGGTAATGGCCTGTTGACCGGATTTATTCACCTGACCTGAGATATAGGCCTTTTGTGAGCGGAAGGCGGCGATATTAACGTCCACCTGCGGGTCAGCGATATACGTTGCTAAGCGCCCGGTAATATCACTGCGGATTTCGGCGAGCGTTTTCCCCACGACGTGAACCTTGCCGATATACGGGTAGAACATGGTGCCGTCAGGCTGTACCCAGTTGCCGGTGTCGCTGGAGCTGCGGTACTGACCGGCTGGCGTGGTGAGTTCCGGGTGATCCCAGACGGTGACATTAAGAACGTCCCCCGGCCCGACGCGATACTGGTAATTCGCGATCTCACTTTCCAGCGTCATATTGGGGCGCGCTACGTTGGGTCGTGGGCGTAATTGATCAATCAGGCGCGGGGTTAACGGATAAACATTCACCATTTTGTCGAGGTCGAAATCAGCGTCCTGCTGTTTGATGACGTCTTTCCCCATCGTCGACATATTGCTGCCCGGAAGTACTGTGCAACCGCTTATCAAGGTTACTGACACCAATAATGGCATCAATTTCATTTTGGATTTCATCATTGTTTATTTATCACTTTGGCAGAGTAATTATCCTGTGCACTATTAATAGCAATGTCGCCATGCACATTTACCTTGCAGTTAATTGAATAAAAATTTAACTGGCATCAGTCCTAAAAAAATTGATTTCATCCGCAGGCTATTGACAGAATAATTCAGACTGGTCTTTCAGGCACCCAGACACGCTACCGCCCCTGGCTTTTTAGCTACCAATACACTGATTTAGCTTAATTTTTCAAACCCTCTCTGCATACAGTCGTTGATGAGAAAGGGTTATTGCGGAAATTAATTTCCGAATATAAGGTGGCATTATGGTAATTGAATATTGGCTTCCAATAATGCAGGAGGAAGTGTTACAGCTAACGGAATAGCAGGCAAGGTAACAATTCGGCAATTGGCTATTTTTAAGAATTATATTAAGTGTCATTCAATATGGTTTTTAGGAGTTTCTTTAGGTTGACAATATTTAATATGGCGTCTCCACATGCGATATTTCTTAAATGACGTTTTATTATTACCACTTATAATTCGGGGATAATGTGAGGTTATAACCCTCAAATAATATGAGATAAATAGTGCTGCAACATTGCATTTTTGCCCCGATTTATCCATGATCGAATTGTGACATTTGTCATACAACGAATAGGTTTTGTACTTACTATGGAATGGATTGCCGATCCGTCTATCTGGGCTGGATTAATCACGCTGATTGTGATCGAACTGGTCCTCGGCATTGATAACCTGGTCTTTATTGCCATCCTCGCCGAAAAACTACCGCCTAAGCAGCGCGACCGCGCACGGGTTACCGGGCTCCTGCTGGCGATGTTAATGCGCCTGTTACTGCTGGCGTCAATCTCCTGGCTGGTCACCCTGACTCAACCGCTGTTCAGCTTCCGCTCGTTTACCTTTAGCGCCCGCGATTTAATCATGCTGTTTGGTGGTTTCTTCCTGCTGTTCAAAGCCACGATGGAGTTGAACGAACGGCTGGAAGGGAAAGACAGCAATAACCCCACACAACGCAAAGGTGCGAAGTTCTGGGGGGTGGTGACACAAATTGTGGTGCTGGACGCCATCTTCTCACTCGACTCGGTGATTACCGCCGTCGGGATGGTCGACCATTTACTGGTCATGATGGCCGCCGTGGTTATCGCTATCAGCCTGATGTTGATGGCCAGCAAGCCGTTAACCCAGTTTGTTAACAGTCACCCGACGATCGTTATTCTCTGCTTAAGCTTCCTGTTGATGATTGGCTTTAGCCTGGTGGCGGAAGGTTTCGGCTTCGTCATTCCGAAAGGCTACCTGTACGCTGCCATTGGTTTCTCGGTGATGATCGAGGCGCTCAATCAGTTGGCTATCTTTAACCGGCGACGTTTTCTTTCCGCTAACCAGACACTGCGCCAGCGGACTACCGAAGCGGTAATGCGCCTGCTTAGCGGGCAAAAAGAAGATGCGGAACTGGACGCCGAAACCGCGTCCATGCTGGTGGATCATGGTAACCAGCAGATCTTTAATCCGCAGGAACGGCGGATGATTGAGCGGGTACTTAATCTTAACCAGCGTACCGTCAGCAGCATTATGACGTCGCGCCACGATATTGAGCATATCGATCTCAACGCGCCGGAAGATGAGATCCGCCAGTTACTGGAGCGAAATCAGCATACGCGGCTTGTCGTTACTGATGGCGATGACGCAGAAGATTTGCTCGGTGTTGTTCACGTTATCGACCTGTTACAACAGTCACTGCGCGGCGAACCGCTCAACCTGCGGGTGTTGATTCGCCAGCCGCTGGTGTTCCCGGAAACCTTGCCGTTGTTACCTGCCCTGGAGCAGTTCCGTAATGCCCGCACACACTTTGCTTTTGTGGTGGATGAGTTTGGCTCGGTGGAAGGGATTGTGACATTAAGTGACGTCACTGAAACCATTGCCGGTAACTTACCGAACGAAGTGGAAGAGATCGACGCCCGCCATGATATTCAGAAGAATGCGGACGGTTCCTGGACGGCGAATGGTCATATGCCGCTGGAAGATCTGGTGCAATATGTGCCGTTGCCGCTGGATGAAAAACGTGAATATCACACCATTGCCGGGCTATTGATGGAATATTTGCAACGTATTCCAAAACCTGGCGAAGAAGTTCAGGTGGGGAATTATTTGCTTAAAACGTTGCAGGTGGAAAGCCATCGCGTGCAGAAGGTGCAGATTATTCCGCTGCGTAAGGATGGCGAGATGGAGTACGAGGTGTGATGGTATCGGCCATTTTACCCAATGCTGCGTAACGCCTTATAACTTCAGCAATGAAGCGTTGTCTGTGGTACATGGACATCACAGCGGGGGTGTGGGTCCGGCTGTAAATCGCCGAATCGTTTCCTGTAGGCCGGGGCAGCCCACATGGATGTGGGCTGAGGGCGCGTTTTACAGGGATGTTACCTCGCGCCCGTACCCGATAGCCGAAAGGAATAAGATGAGGGAACCGCGCCAGCGGCGATTTACCGCCGGGAGCCCGGGTTGCCAGGGTGGTGGCGATTGAGCCACCCTGGCACGTTCACCGGCTTGAGCGTTCCATAGTAGCGAGGAACATCAAGTGAACGGAACAGCCTTCGATCTTACATATTCAGAATATAATGGTGCCGCCACGAACGCCTGATGCGACGCTTTACGCGGGTTATCAGGCCTACAGGACTGGTCACCTGGTAACCTACATCTTCTCCAGCAACTTCTTCACATCTTTGCCATTGCGGGAATCTTTATTCCGCTCGGCCCAGTCGTTAAGACGGCGTTTTGCTTCATCCTGTAGATGTTTACGCAGTAACTGATCCACTTGCAGGCTGTAATTAAGTTGCTGCCAGTTGCCATAAACCCGCAGCGGTACTGGCGTTTCTTTGAGGAAATCAATCAGTTTGCTTTCCCCGTTCCAGCCACCCACGACCCGAATATCAAACTGGGTGTCGCAGGTTTGATCTGCCAGATTCAACATGCCTTCCCCTGTCAGCGCCAGCACAGGCGATTGACCTTGCATGTCGTTTAACGTCACGACGCCATCCTTCAACGTCAAATCGGTGGTAAAGCGGTCAAGACGCGTCACGTTATCGAAGTTTTCAGCGGCCTTCACATCACCACCATTACGTTCTACCGCTTGCTGAATCATCTGCTGGAAGTTCATCCCTTCCATGCGTGTGTCGGTCATTTCGACATGTGCCTGTCCTTGCCAGTTGTGGCGGAATGCGTCGGCATCTATGTCAGCACCGGAGAAATCACCAGCCAGTGACATCTTTCCGGTCAACGAAATCGGATAGTTAAACGCCTTCAGAATGGTGCCAATCTCAACGTTTTCCAGCCGTGGCTGGAAGTTTATCCGCGGATTTATTGATGTCGCGTCCAACGTGCCCGGCAGTGAAACCTGTCCACCGTTAAGTTTGCCCTGCAGTTGAGTAATTTCCAGCAAACCCGACTTGTTGGTCATTTGCGTGGCAACATCTGTAAAATTCATTCCGCGCCAGCGCACGTTACTGGCCTGCAACAAAATATCAGCCGTAAAGCCTTGCAGTCCCTGATAGGCCGGTTCATCAATACGCGAAGAAATGACCGGGCGCGGCAACGTTGATTGGCTCTGCCCTTGCTGCGCGGCACCGTTCTCACCGTTCGCTGTTTCATTAAGGGGGATGAGGTTGTCAAGATTCAGTTGCGGGAATTGCAGTCTCAGCTGCCATTCCGGTTTCTCTGTCAACGTGACCTGTGCTTGCCCGCTCAGCGTACTGTCATTGGCGGTCAAACTAATTTGGTTAAATGAAAGGCGTTTATGTGACTCCTGCCACTGGACCTGGAAACTCCCCTGCCCCTGAATACCTTGTTTTGGTAAATCGGCACCCTGCAACTGCCAGTTAATTTGTTCAATAGCCGCCGTTAAATCATGCGGATAATCAGAAGCATCTACTGTACCGTTAAGGGATATCGTGAGATCGCGCTGATCGCGATTAACCCGCCCGGAGAACTCAAATGAGCCACGATGTTGGGGATCTTGTTCCATTTGCAGGCGGATATTGCGGATTGTCACCTGCTCGTCATCTTCATGCTGGAACACCAGAACGCTGTCCGCCACCTTAAGACTGGATATATCAAACGACCATCCGCGATCGTCTGACAGATCCGGCAAGGTATTGTCGCGCGGTGCAACCGGAGCGTCTTCACTGCGCACCGCTTCCGTCTGCGGCGTCAGTTGGATCACTGCCCCTTTTAGCATCACCTGCTTAACGCTCAGTTGATGACTCAGTAGTGGTAAAAGCGCCACGTCCAGACGCATGTTGTCGGCGCGAACCAGTGGCTGGCTTGCGCCCTGGGCGGTGAGAGACATTCGCCCGGAGAGGATACTAAGCTGCGGCCAGACGTGCCAACGCAGTGGCCCGTCGAGCTGCAATTGATAACCGCTACGTGCAGCAACTTGCTTGACCATATAGTCGCGGAAATCATTCGGATTCACCAGCAACACTAACGCAGATAACCCGGCCACCAGCACGACCAGGAGTATCATCAGCGTCGTCAGAAATCGTCTCATGGTATCCTCAATGGGCCTGAATTAGTCTTTATCGATTCGGCTGGCTACCGCGCCCTGCTGGTTGCGATATTTCGCATCTTCACGGCGGTTGTAAGGTCGCGCCGCCGGGCCGGAGAGCGGCTCAAAGCTCAGCGCACCAATTAACATGCCCGGACGCAGCGCCAGCGGCAGCTTACCGGAGTTGTAAAACTCCAGCACAATGCAGCCAGACCAGCCCGGATCGATACGGTGCGCGGTGACGTGCACCATCAGCCCCAGACGCGCCAGTGAAGAACGCCCGTCCAGCCAGCCCACCAGATCGGCTGGCAGCGTCACCGACTCCAGCGTCACCGCCAGCGCCAGCTCTCCTGGGTGAAGATAAAACGCCTCGCCCTCGTCGAGCACGATTTCATCGCTCATCACGCGGTCAAGCGCGGCGCTCACTTCATCTTTAGGACCGCTCAGATCGATAAACGCTGCCGTGTGACCACGGAAGGTACGAAATTTATTGCCCAGGCGCACATCCACCGTCGCGCCGTTAATACGCTCCACTGGCGGACGTGGGTTGATCGACAAACGGCCTTCATCAAGCCAGGCTTCAATATCTCGGTCACACAGACGCATGGCATTTTCTCCTTTCGAGCATCACTCCCTTAACGCCAATTACGTCAAGGGCATACCAGGTTATCACTGAACGGTACACAATTTATCAAGCTTATTCAAAGAACTGACTTATTTTCGCTTTCAATATATCGATCGCGATGCGGTTTTTCCCGCCGCGCGGCACGATAATGTCCGCATATTGTTTAGAAGGCTCAATGAATTGCAGGAACATCGGACGCACGGTTTTTTGATATTGCGCCATCACTGAATCCATTGAACGCCCACGCTCGTTAACGTCACGCTTGATGCGGCGCATCAGACAGATATCCAGCGGGGTATCAACGAAAATGGAGAAGTTAAGTTCGTCACGTAAACGCGCATCCGTCAGCAACAAAATGCCTTCGAGAATGATGACCTTCTTCGGCTCAACCGTCACCGTTTCTTTCATACGCGTATGTTCAACATAGCTGTAAACCGGCAGGTCAATTGCCGAGCCGCGTTTCAACGCTTGTAAATGCTCAAGCAGCAGGCTGTGATCCATCGCGCTGGGATGGTCGTAGTTGGTCTTAACACGTTCTTCCATCGACAGATGGCTTTGATCTTTGTAATAGCAGTCTTCGGGAATTACGCCGATGTGTTCATCACCGACTTGCTCACGTAATTCACGATAAAGGGTACTGGCAATAAGACTCTTGCCGGAAGCCGATGCGCCAGCGATACCGATAATGACGCACTGATGAGACTGATCAGTCATATATTTAGCGACCTGATTAACCTGGATGTTAGGAAGGGGGCGACGAAGCGCCAAACGCGGCAATTATAGGGATTTCATCCGCCTGATACCAGTCGAATAGCGTTGCCGCGCGCTCAGAGTTAATTGTTGACGAATAATTCCCGGTGGCAAATTACGTTGATCAGTTTTATACAAGGTAAAAAATGTTATACGCAGTTGCGCAAATTATCTGCCTTTACGTCACTTTATGAGCAATTCGCATATAAAATGTAAAACTTTTGTACTAGCATGAACACAGAAACGAATACTGACGACCTGGCCTTGCGGATAAAGCGGTAATGAGCAAACAATCACAGCATGTATTAATTGCCCTGCCCCACCCGCTGCTTCACCTGGTCAGTTTAGGTTTAGTCTCGTTTATCTTCACCCTTTTCTCACTTGAGCTTTCGCAGTTTGGCACCCAACTCGCCCCACTGTGGTTCCCGACGTCCATCATGATGGTGGCGTTTTATCGCCATGCCGGGCGCATGTGGCCGGGAATTGCGCTGAGCTGCTCGCTGGGAAATATCGCCGCATCCATCCTGCTTTTTTCCACCAGCTCGCTGAACATGACCTGGACGACCATCAATATTGTTGAAGCCGTGGTCGGGGCAGTGCTGCTACGTAAATTGCTGCCGTGGTATAACCCCTTGCAAAATCTGGCTGACTGGCTGCGTCTGGCACTCGGCAGCGCCATTATTCCGCCTCTGTTGGGGGGTGTTCTGGTTGTCCTGCTGACGCCCGGAGACGATCCTCTCAGGGCATTTTTGATATGGGTACTGTCAGAATCCATCGGCGCTCTGGCACTGGTGCCGCTGGGATTGTTATTTAAACCACACTATCTGCTGCGCCATCGCAACCCAAGGTTGCTTTTTGAGTCGCTGCTCACGTTAGCTATCACGCTGACGTTAAGCTGGCTTTCGATGCTGTATCTGCCGTGGCCTTTTACTTTCATTATTGTGCTGTTGATGTGGAGCGCCGTGCGCCTGCCACGAATGGAAGCCTTTTTGATCTTCCTTACCACAGTGATGATGGTATCGCTGATGATGGCCGCGGATCCCTCTCTGCTTGCTACGCCGCGTACGTACCTGATGAGTCATATGCCGTGGCTACCGTTTTTGCTGATCCTGCTGCCCGCCAACATCATGACCATGGTGATGTATGCCTTTCGTGCGGAACGCAAACACATTTCCGAAAGCGAAACCCGCTTTCGGAACGCGATGGAATATTCCGCTATCGGCATGGCATTAGTGGGCACCGAGGGACAATGGCTGCAATCCAACAAAGCGCTCTGCCAGTTTCTCGGTTACAGTCAGGAAGAACTGCGCGGACTCACCTTTCAGCAACTGACCTGGCCGGAGGATCTCAATAAAGATCTGCAACAGGTTGAAAAGCTGATAAGCGGTGAAATAAACACCTATTCAATGGAAAAACGCTACTACAACCGCAATGGCGATGTTGTCTGGGCGTTGCTTGCCGTCTCACTGGTGCGCCACACGGATGGCACGCCGCTCTATTTTATCGCTCAGATTGAAGACATTAACGAGCTAAAACGCACCGAACAGGTGAACCAGCAACTGATGGAGCGCATCACGCTGGCCAACGAAGCGGGCGGGATTGGCATCTGGGAGTGGGAGCTAAAGCCGAATATTTTTAGCTGGGATAAGCGGATGTTCGAGCTGTATGAAATTCCTCCGCATATCAAACCGAACTGGCAGGTGTGGTACGAGTGCGTGCTGCCGGAAGATCGCCAGCACGCCGAAAAAGTGATTCGCGATTCATTGCAATCGCGCTCTCCCTTTAAACTGGAATTTCGCATTACCGTGAAAGACGGCATTCGCCATATCCGCGCCCTCGCTAACCGGGTACTGAATAAAGAAGGCGAAGTCGAACGCCTGCTCGGCATTAATATGGATATGACCGAGGTTAAACAGCTTAACGAGGCATTGTTTCAGGAAAAAGAGCGCCTGCACATTACGCTGGATTCCATCGGTGAAGCCGTGGTCTGTATTGATATGGCGATGAAAATTACCTTTATGAATCCGGTGGCGGAGAAGATGAGCGGCTGGACGCAGGAAGAAGCGTTAGGTGTTCCGCTCCTGACGGTGTTGCATATTACTTTTGGCGACAACGGACCATTAATGGAGAACATTTACAGTGCCGACACCTCACGTTCCGCGATTGAACAAGATGTGGTGTTGCACTGCCGGAGCGGCGGCAGCTACGACGTGCATTACAGTATTACGCCGTTAAGTACTCTGGACGGCAGCAATATTGGTTCGGTTCTGGTGATTCAGGACGTCACCGAATCGCGCAAAATGCTGCGCCAGCTGAGCTACAGCGCCTCCCATGATGCACTGACGCATCTCGCCAATCGCGCCAGTTTTGAGAAGCAACTGCGTATCCTGCTGCAAACGGTAAACAGTACGCACCAGCGACATGCCCTGGTGTTTATCGATCTTGATCGCTTTAAAGCGGTGAATGACAGCGCCGGGCACGCCGCTGGCGACGCTTTACTGCGCGAACTGGCGTCATTGATGCTGAGTATGCTGCGCTCCAGCGACGTGCTGGCGCGACTCGGTGGCGATGAATTTGGTCTGCTGCTGCCAGATTGTAATGTCGAAAGTGCGCGTTTTATCGCTACACGCATTATCAGCGCCGTGAATGACTATCACTTTATCTGGGAAGGACGTGTACATCGGGTAGGTGCCAGTGCAGGGATTACCTTGATTGATGACAACAATCATCAGGCGGCTGAAGTGATGTCGCAGGCTGATATCGCCTGTTATGCCTCCAAAAATGGTGGACGGGGCCGGGTGACGATTTACGAACCGCAGCAAGTTGCCGCACATAGCGAACGGGCTGTGATGTCGCTTGATGAACAGTGGCGGATGATTAAAGAGAATCAGTTGATGATGATCGCCCACGGTGTCGCTTCGCCGCGGATCCCGCAAGCGCGTAATTTGTGGCTGATTTCACTTAAGCTCTGGAGTTGCGAAGGCGAGATTATTGATGAACAAACATTTCGTCGTAGCTTCAGCGATCCGGCACTTAGCCATGCTCTTGACCGACGGGTATTCCACGATTTTTTCCAGCAGGCCGCAAAAGCGATTGCCAGTAAAGGCTTAAGCATCGCCCTCCCCCTTTCCGTTGCCGGTTTGAGTAGCGCCACGCTGGTGAATGAACTAATTGAGCTGCTGGAAAATAGCCCTCTACCACCACGGTTATTACATCTGATTATTCCGGCAGACGCGATTTTAGATCACGCAGAAAGCGTGCAAAAACTGCGGCTGGCGGGATGTCGGATCGTATTCAGTCAGGTGGGCCGCGATCTGCAAATCTTCAACTCGCTGAAAGCGAATATGGCAGATTACCTGCTACTTGATGGTGAGTTATGCGCCAACGTGCAGGGAAATTTGATGGATGAGATGCTGATTACGATCATTCAGGGGCACGCTCAGCGGCTCGGGATGAAGACCATCGCCGGGCCAGTCGTTTTACCCTTAGTGATGGATACGCTTTCTGGCATCGGCGTCGATCTGATTTATGGCGATGTGATTGCCGATGCCCAACCGCTGGATTTGCTGGTAAATAGCAGTTATTTCGCGATTAACTAAGGGAGCGTTTGCCCATTGCCTGATGCGACGCTAACGCGTCTTATCAGGCCTACAAATCGCTCATTCCCCAGGCCGGATAAGGCGCTCGCACCGCATCCGGCAACCAACGTCATGCTTCGTCTGGTTGCCAGCCTTCCGTATACCAGATATGCAACAGCGCATAAGAACGCCAGGGCTTCCAGCGTTCGGCATAACGGCGGATTTGTGCCGGTGTCATTCCCGGAAATCGCTGTTTAATCAGATAATCATCCGGCAGGAAAACATCTTTCGCCTGCCAGCCACGTAAGGCGAAATAATTCGCCGTCCAGCGCCCGATACCCGGAAAAGTTTGCAGCGTTTTCATCGCTTGTTCTACGTCGCCCGGTATTGTCATTGGTAAGGTGCCCTCCAGCGCCGCATTTGCCAGATGAATCAGTGCCTCTGCCCGTTTCAACGGCATACCTAACGCTTTTAATGCCTGCGGGTCGGCTGCAGCCAGCCGATGAGGCGTCGGGAAGCAGACATAATCAGGAAAATCATCCAGCCTTTCGCCATAAAGCTGTGCCACTCTGGCGGTCAATTTTGCCGCCATCGCCACGCTCACCAGTTGGCCTAAAATCGCCCGCACGCCCTGCTCAAAAGCATCAACACTGCCGGGTAAACGCAATCCGGGCCGCCCCGCGCCTAACTTTCCCAACGCACCGTTAACAATCTGCGGGTTACATTGCAGATCAAACAGGCGGCTCATTTTCGCCAGACACTCTGCGGCAACAGGTTCTAAACCTGCACTTAAATTTATGTGCAGAGTATGGCGGGCTATATCCGGAATAGCAGTCACCACGCCGCGATATTCGCCCACCGCCAGACTACGGGCATAATAACTGTCCGCGACCGTTTCCACACCGTTCACCGCACGGGCGGCGAGAAATCCCAACATCCACGACCAGTCATACGGCGGCTGCCAGTTCAGGGTATACATCGCATCTCCTTATTCATCCGCTTTCAGCATAAACGTTATTCAGACGTTACGCTTTGCTTTCATATTCCGGTTGTCGCGACGGCAACATTTCGCTAAAGTCACGCCCCTTCTTCACCGGCATGGGGATTATTTCGTGTTTATTGGTTTTGATTACGGTACAGCAAACTGTTCAGTGGCGGTCATGCGCGACGGTAAGCCGCACTTGCTAAAAATGGAAAACGACAGCACGCTGCTGCCTTCAATGCTTTGCGCGCCAACGCGTGAAGCGGTAAGCGAATGGCTGTACCGCCATCATGACGTTCCGGCAGACGACGATGAAACGCAGGCGCTGTTACGTCGGGCGATTCGTTATAACCGCGAAGAAGATATCGATGTTACGGCGAAAAGCGTGCAGTTCGGTCTTTCCTCACTGGCACAGTACATTGATGATCCGGAAGAAGTGTGGTTTGTGAAATCACCAAAATCGTTCCTCGGTGCCAGCGGCTTAAAACCACAGCAGGTAGCGCTGTTTGAGGATCTGGTCTGCGCAATGATGTTGCACATTCGCCAACAGGCGCAGGCGCAGCTGCCGGAGGCAATTACTCAGGCGGTGATTGGTCGCCCGATCAACTTCCAGGGGCTGGGCGGTGATGAAGCAAACACCCAGGCGCAAGGGATTCTGGAACGCGCGGCGAAGCGTGCCGGGTTTAAGGATGTGGTATTCCAGTACGAGCCGGTCGCGGCTGGGCTGGATTACGAAGCCACCTTGCAGGAAGAAAAACGAGTGCTGGTAGTGGATATCGGCGGTGGTACGACTGACTGTTCATTGCTGCTGATGGGGCCGCAATGGCGTTCGCGTCTCGATCGTGAAGCCAGCCTCCTGGGTCATAGTGGTTGCCGTATTGGTGGTAACGATCTGGATATCGCACTGGCGTTTAAGAACCTGATGCCGTTACTGGGCATGGGGGGCGAAACCGAAAAAGGCATCGCCCTGCCGATTCTGCCGTGGTGGAATGCGGTTGCCATCAACGACGTACCTGCGCAAAGTGATTTCTACAGTAGTGCCAACGGTCGTCTGCTTAACGATCTGGTACGCGATGCCCGCGAACCGGAAAAAGTGGCCCTGTTACAGAAAGTCTGGCGTCAGCGTTTAAGCTATCGCCTGGTACGTAGCGCAGAAGAGAGCAAAATTGCGCTTTCAAGCGTAGCGGAAACCCGCGCCTCACTGCCGTTTATCAGCGATGAACTGGCTACGCTGATTAGCCAGCAAGGGCTGGAAAGCGCCCTCAACCAGCCACTGGCGCGGATTCTGGAACAGGTGCAACTGGCGCTGGATAACGCCCAGGAAAAACCGGATGTTATCTATCTGACCGGCGGTAGCGCCCGTTCACCGCTGATTAAAAAAGCGCTGACAGAACAGTTGCCGGGCATTCCGATTGCAGGTGGCGATGACTTTGGCTCCGTCACCGCCGGGCTGGCACGCTGGGCGGAAGTGGTGTTTCGTTAATTGAAAACTGGCTCAGCAACGGCTTAAATCAGCCTGCGCCTGAGCCAGTTTTTCTGCCGCCTGACGTAACGGTTCCATCAACGGCATGGTCCGTGCTGGAGCTTGAAGGCGGAATCGCTGCAACTCTGTCGCACCGACAGTCAGCGCCGATTCCAGCCGATGTCGTTTGGCGGCCATTTTTGCCATTACCGCTTGTCTGTCTGCAGGCGTTACCGCTTCGTTCGGCCTGAAAACAAAACGGCGTTCGCAACTCGCTTTCCAGTCGATAACCGCCTGGGTCAGATGATCACCAAAACCCCTAACTTGCTTAACGCTCCGTCGGGTAACGTCCGCTGCTGTTTCAATACCAAAGGACCGTAACGCCGCTTTACGCGCAGGGCCAACGCCGGGAATAGAGGCAACATCAATAAAAAATCCCTCCAGAAACTTCTGCTTCTGCCGTTCCCTTGCGGTGTCGTGAAGTGCTGCCAGATCGCGCTTTTCTTCTTCCGGTAACCCAAGAATTTCGTCCTTCATTTTTTCGAGCATCGCCCGTTTGGCGATAAAACCTTCCAGCCCGCCCAACTGTTGGATCTGGCTGACTAAATGGTCATAGTCCATTTTTGCGCGATTCAAAGCCTCTCTTCGTCGCTGGACTTCTGCTTTGTACGCTTTGCTTGTCAGGCTGCCAATAATCCAGATAGCCGCCAGCACGGGAACCAAAATGATATAACGCGGTTCTGTCTGAAGGCCGCAAAGCAGCAGCGATAACGCTGACAGTGCGATCTCAATCAGAATGATGTATTCGCGCCGTAACAGGCCTGAAGGAAGCAGCCTGCCAGCAGCCTGGAAATGATCGGGTAATGGCAGTTGCAATGCTGGCGGTGCTACTGATGCCATCACCATCGCCCAGACTCTCGCCAGCACAAAATCACCGCCGGTGGTAATGACCTCTTCGCCGAGATCAATAAAATAGATAACGCCTTGATTATCCAGCGCACACCACGGGCAGTCAGTCAAATGAGAGGGGTAAACATGCATTGCCGAAACGGTACATTTCTTTAACTGTTGGCGTAGTAAATCAAGTGCCGCTACCCACGCTTTTGCCGTCGGACGCCCAGTTGCCACGCCACTTTCCGTGAATGCCTGCTGAAACATGGCTTCAACATCGCCCGGTAACATCGACAGCGGAATCGATCGTGGCGGCGGTTTTAAACCACGTCGCTGATTATCTGACGCGTAGGCATAACGGAAATGGGCAATATCCGTCTCCAGCGCATTACCCGCATCAGAGATAAGCGGTACACCGGAATAAGGATGCCGCCCACCAAACAAGACGTGAAATATCAGCAACGCAAGGCCAAAATTATCGTGATTTTCTGTGCGTTCAAAGCCGACAAATGATGGCATGGTTTGCAGCTCTGGCGGCGTAAAATGCGACACGCCGACTTCGCATAAATGCAGTGTACCATTGGCATTAATCTGAAAGGAGTTGCTATCAATCATCACCACTTTGCTGTCGCGACCTACCATAAAGCTGTTCTGGTTTACGTCACCCACGACGTGCCCGTGCTCGTGAACCGTAGCAAAAGATGAAGCAATATTGCGCGCAACATAGAGTAGAAAATCCCACGCACAATGAGGGTAACTCTGGCGACGATGTGCCGGGCTATAGATCATATGAATCGGTTCTTTACCAGAAACTTTTGGCATCATAAAACCGATAACTTTTCCGCCTCGTCCACCGTGAAGCGTTGCCTGCGGCCAGGCGACATAATTCAACAACTGCGCGTCAGCTGTCGCAGCCATAAAGGCAAGTTTGTCCTGTTTTAAAGCGGGAGGCGGCGTGTGATAAATCTTGGCGACGCTCTCGACAAACTCCTCGATATCATAAACCGCACCTTCGCCGCCTTTGCCCAGTTCACGGCCTGGCGTAACGCACTCACCAGTAGCAGTATATAAAGTGGGTTTCATGGTAACCACAGCGCCAGTGCCAACGTTTTATCATCATCCGTACGCTCGTTTACCGCCGGGCTGGACAAAAACTGCTTTAACAATTCAGGTAATAAATCGAGTTGTTCCTGCGTTGCTGACGCCAGTCCATTGAAAAACGGGGTAAAGAAAGGCATATGCGGAGAATTATCCAGCATATTTAACACCAGTCGCTGAATACCATCCGTAAATGCTGCAACTTTGTGCGCACGCTCAGTGCTGGTGAAAGTATCCAGTCTGGAAACGGCATCTTCATCAGTAATGAAGTGCGTCATATTGGCATATTCCCCCACCATCGGCGTGAGCGGCAGTTGCAAACCGTGACCCAAATCTACCACCACGCCGCCATCGCCAATCTGCATAATCAAGGTGCCATTAGCTGATGAAATCAATCCCAAAAACGTGCAGGCAAAATCGCGAACCGCTAATTCTTTGGCTTCCGCCTCGGCAAAAAGTCGCTGACGAATGGTCAGCACAATGTCCGTTGCGAGGACATCATTAAGCCCCAATTCCCCGCCCTGCACTTTTTGCGACATATAAGCCATCGCTTCATTGACGGCGAGCATCGCACCTTCGCCTCCCTGCGAGGCGCTACCTGCGCCATCAGCGACAAATACCGACAATAATGGCTGCTGGTCATTTAGCCAGGCAACCTGCATCTGGCAGGCATCCTGGCAAGGCAAGTCCGCACTGATGTGCGACGTTCCAACGGCTGATGCATAGACCAGTCGCCAGCTCACACTGACGTCCAGCCTTTTGGCGCTTCCAGCACAACTTCCGTTCCCGGCGTGGAGCGGGAAACCGAACGCAGCGAACTGGATAACCAGCTAAACAGTTCACGGAATTGTAATCCCTGCAGAGACAAAGGCTGACGGACGCTGATTTGGGCCAGCGTCTTCATATCCGCCCCCTGAACACCGATGGTAAAGAAGGCAAACTTCTTATCTTCTTCCCCCTGAAACACTTTGTTGGCGGCAGCCTGCCACTCATCGGTTGGTGCGCCATCGGTGATCAGGAAAATCCACGGACGATAATAGGAAATACCATTGGCACGATATTCACGTTTCCGCTCCTCAACCATATCCAGGGCTTTGGTAATGGCAGCGCCCATTGGTGTATCGCCCTGGGCAAACAGGATGGGCGGGAAAAAATTAGCGGCGCTGGTAAAGGGTTGTTCCACATGCACCGGGCCGAACGTCACAATGCCGAGTTCCACTCTTTTTAAGGCCAGCGAATCGGCAAGCAGCTCATCGCGAAAGGTAACCAATCCGGCGTTAAGTTCATTAATGGGTCTACCGTTCATAGAACCAGAAACATCCAGCAGCAAAATGCAGGGGCAACGTGGTTCTGGGTTACTGGCAAAATCGCTGGTGGCAAACGTGATTTGTTCGCTCATAAGAAATCCTTTCTTAGAGAATTATTGAGGTCCGGTATCATACCGATTGCAATAATGAAATAAGAGCAAACGAAGAAACTTTCAGAATTAGGCCCGGCGGCGCAGAAAATTTTGCTATTCGCCTCGCAAGAACGGAGAGCCGTCGATTGACACTAAGGGCGGAGTGACATAATTTCAGGAGTGAGGGTTAGGGAGAGGTTTCCCCCCTCCCCCTGGTGTTCTTAGTAAGCCTGGAAGCTAATCACTAAGAGTATCACCAGTATGATGACGTGCTTCATCATAACCCTTTCCTTATTAAAAGCCCTCTTCTCCGGGAGAGGGTTTCCCGTTTCAGCGTCCCGCTGAAATCGTCGGCTTACCTCCTTTCGCCCTGAATGCAGTCTATCGCTAACGCGTGAACAAAATAGTTTCCTCTGTGATTATTGCGTAACGACTCGCAAAGAATATTTGCTGGCAGGATCGCAGACTACAAAGCCTGCGGATTGACAATCTGATTGTGAAGGCATACTTTCAGGAGTGAGGGTAGAGCGGGGTTTCCCCCGCCCTGGTAGTCTTAGTAAGCCGGGAAGCTTATGACTAAGAGCACCACGATGATGATCCACTTCATCATGACCCTTTCCTTATTTAAGGCCCCTTCCTCGGGAGGGGCTTTCCCGTTTCAGCGTCCCGCTGAAATCGTCGGCTTATCTCCTTTCGCCATGCAAGCAGTCTATCGCTAACGCGTAGATAAAATAGTTTCATGTGTTATTACTGGATGCGTGCTCGCAAAAGTGCCCGTCATTCAGACGATTCCCGACAGTGTTTCATAATTCCTCCATTTTTCTCCCTTATTGGCTGGCTACACTAGTATCATTCCGCGAAACGTTTCAGGAAGAGAAACTCTTAACGATGAAAGGCAGTTATAAATCCCGTTGGGTAATCGTAATCGTGGTGGTTATCGCCGCCATCGCCGCATTCTGGTTCTGGCAAGGCCGCAATGACTCCCAGAGTGCAGCCCCAGGGGCGACGAAACAAGCGCAGCAATCGCCAGCGGGTGGTCGCCGTGGTATGCGTGCCGGCCCATTAGCTCCGGTTCAGGCGGCGACCGCAGTAGAACAGGCTGTTCCGCGTTACCTCACCGGGCTTGGCACCATTACCGCCGCTAATACTGTTACGGTGCGCAGCCGCGTGGACGGTCAACTGATGGCGTTACATTTCCAGGAAGGCCAGCAGGTCAAAGCAGGCGATTTACTGGCAGAAATTGACCCAAGCCAGTTCAAAGTTGCATTAGCACAAGCCCAGGGCCAACTGGCAAAAGATAAAGCCACGCTTGCCAACGCCCGCCGTGACCTGGCGCGTTATCAACAACTGGCAAAAACCAATCTCGTATCTCGTCAGGAACTGGATGCCCAACAGGCGCTGGTCAGTGAAACCGAAGGCACCATTAAGGCTGATGAAGCAAGCGTCGCCAGCGCGCAATTGCAACTCGACTGGAGTCGCATTACCGCACCAGTCGATGGTCGCGTTGGTCTTAAGCAAGTTGATGTTGGTAACCAAATCTCCAGTGGCGACACCACCGGGATTGTGGTGATCACCCAAACACATCCTATCGATCTGGTCTTTACTCTGCCGGAAAGCGATATCGCCACCGTTGTACAGGCACAAAAAGCCGGAAAACCGCTGGTGGTAGAAGCCTGGGATCGCACCAACTCGAAGAAGTTAAGTGAAGGCACGCTGTTAAGTCTCGATAACCAAATCGATGCCACTACCGGTACGATTAAAGTGAAAGCACGCTTTAATAATCAGGATGATGCGCTGTTTCCCAATCAGTTTGTTAACGCGCGCATGTTAGTCGACACCGAACAAAACGCCGTGGTGATCCCCACCGCCGCTCTGCAAATGGGCAACGAAGGCCATTTTGTCTGGGTACTGAATAGCGAAAACAAAGTCAGCCAACATCTGGTGACACCGGGCATTCAGGACAGTCAGAAAGTGGTGATCCGCGCAGGTATTTCTGCGGGCGACCGCGTAGTGACGGACGGAATTGATCGCCTGACCGAAGGGGCGAAAGTGGAAGTCGTGGAAGCCCAGAGCGCCACTACTCCGGAAGATAAAGCCACCAGCCGCGAATACGCGAAAAAAGGAGCGCGCTCCTGATGCAGGTGTTACCCCCGAGCAGCACAGGCGGCCCGTCACGCCTGTTTATTATGCGTCCTGTCGCCACCACGCTGCTGATGGTGGCGATCTTACTCGCCGGGATTATCGGTTATCGCGCCCTGCCCGTTTCGGCGCTGCCGGAAGTGGACTATCCAACCATTCAGGTGGTCACGCTTTATCCAGGTGCAAGCCCGGATGTCATGACCTCTGCCGTTACCGCGCCGCTCGAACGCCAGTTCGGGCAGATGTCTGGCCTGAAACAGATGTCGTCGCAAAGTTCCGGCGGTGCGTCAGTTATCACTTTACAGTTCCAGCTAACATTGCCGCTGGATGTCGCCGAGCAGGAAGTGCAGGCCGCGATTAACGCTGCGACCAACCTGCTACCGAGCGATCTGCCTAACCCGCCGGTTTACAGCAAAGTGAACCCGGCAGATCCACCGATCATGACGCTCGCTGTCACCTCAACCGCCATGCCGATGACGCAGGTGGAAGATATGGTGGAAACCCGCGTCGCGCAGAAAATCTCGCAGATTTCCGGCGTAGGGCTGGTGACACTTTCCGGCGGGCAGCGTCCGGCGGTACGCGTAAAACTCAACGCTCAGGCAATTGCCGCTCTCGGCCTGACCAGCGAAAGTGTGCGCACCGCCATTACTGGCGCGAACGTTAACTCAGCGAAAGGGAGCCTTGACGGCCCTTCTCGCGCGGTCACGCTGTCAGCGAATGACCAGATGCAATCCGCCGAAGAGTATCGCCAGCTAATCATCGCCTACCAGAACGGCGCACCAATTCGTCTTGGCGATGTCGCAACCGTAGAGCAAGGAGCAGAAAACAGCTGGCTCGGCGCGTGGGCGAACAAAGAACAGGCCATTGTGATGAATGTTCAGCGCCAGCCCGGTGCTAACATTATCTCCACCGCCGACAGCATCCGGCAGATGCTACCACAGCTCACCGAGAGTCTGCCGAAATCGGTGAAGGTGACGGTACTTTCTGACCGTACCACCAATATCCGCGCATCGGTCGACGATACCCAGTTTGAGCTGATGATGGCTATCGCGCTGGTAGTCATGATTATCTACCTGTTTTTGCGCAATATTCCGGCGACCATCATTCCCGGTGTTGCTGTACCGCTGTCGTTAATTGGCACCTTTGCGGTCATGGTGTTTCTCGATTTTTCAATCAATAACCTGACGTTGATGGCGTTAACTATCGCCACCGGATTCGTGGTCGATGACGCCATCGTGGTGATCGAAAACATTTCCCGCTATATCGAAAAAGGCGAAAAACCGCTGGCAGCCGCGCTCAAAGGCGCGGGTGAAATCGGCTTTACCATTATCTCGCTGACCTTCTCGCTGATTGCGGTATTGATCCCCCTGCTGTTTATGGGCGATATCGTCGGGCGACTGTTCCGCGAATTTGCTATTACCCTGGCAGTCGCGATTTTGATCTCAGCAGTGGTGTCGCTGACCCTGACACCGATGATGTGCGCGCGGATGCTCAGCCAGGAGTCGCTGCGTAAACAGAACCGCTTCTCCCGTGCCTCGGAGAAAATGTTCGACAGGATAATCGCCGCCTATGGTCGTGGACTGGCGAAAGTGCTGAATCATCCGTGGCTGACCTTAAGCGTAGCGCTCAGCACGCTGCTGCTTAGCGTGCTGCTGTGGGTGTTCATTCCGAAAGGTTTCTTCCCGGTACAGGACAACGGCATAATTCAGGGCACTTTGCAGGCACCGCAATCCAGCTCCTTTGCCAATATGGCCCAGCGGCAACGCCAGGTCGCGGACGTGATTTTGCAGGATCCGGCAGTGCAAAGTTTGACCTCATTTGTTGGCGTTGATGGCACTAACCCGTCGCTGAACAGTGCGCGTTTACAGATCAATCTCAAACCACTGGATGAACGAGATGACCGGGTGCAAAAAGTCATCGCCCGTCTGCAAACGGCGGTGGATAAAGTGCCGGGCGTAGATCTCTTCCTGCAACCAACGCAGGACCTGACTATTGATACTCAGGTCAGCCGCACCCAGTACCAGTTTACCTTGCAGGCCACGTCACTGGATGCGCTCAGTACCTGGGTGCCACAGTTGATGGAAAAACTCCAGCAGCTGCCACAGCTTTCTGATGTCTCCAGCGACTGGCAGGACAAAGGGCTGGTGGCGTATGTCAATGTCGACAGGGACAGCGCCAGCCGTCTGGGGATCAGCATGGCGGATGTCGATAACGCCCTGTACAACGCGTTTGGTCAGCGACTGATTTCCACTATTTATACTCAGGCTAACCAGTATCGCGTGGTGCTGGAACACAACACCGAAAATACCCCAGGCCTCGCGGCGCTGGATACCATTCGCCTGACCAGCAGCGACGGTGGCGTGGTGCCGTTAAGCTCAATTGCCAAAATTGAGCAGCGTTTTGCGCCGCTTTCCATCAACCATCTGGATCAGTTCCCGGTAACGACTATCTCCTTTAACGTGCCGGATAACTATTCGCTGGGCGATGCGGTGCAGGCGATTATGGACACAGAGAAGACGCTGAATCTGCCGGTGGATATCACCACGCAGTTCCAGGGCAGCACCCTCGCCTTCCAGTCGGCGCTGGGCAGCACTGTCTGGCTGATTGTCGCGGCGGTGGTGGCGATGTATATCGTGCTCGGCATTCTGTACGAGAGCTTTATTCACCCGATCACCATTCTCTCGACGCTACCCACCGCAGGGGTCGGCGCGCTGCTGGCGTTAATGATTGCCGGTAGCGAACTGGATGTGATTGCCATTATCGGCATTATTTTGCTGATCGGTATCGTGAAGAAGAACGCCATCATGATGATCGACTTCGCGCTGGCTGCTGAGCGCGAGCAAGGCATGTCGCCGCGCGAAGCTATTTACCAGGCCTGTCTGTTGCGTTTTCGTCCGATCCTGATGACCACTCTGGCGGCTCTGCTTGGTGCGCTGCCGCTGATGTTGAGTACCGGGGTCGGCGCGGAACTGCGTCGTCCGTTAGGTATCGGCATGGTCGGCGGTCTGATTGTCAGCCAGGTGCTGACGCTGTTTACCACGCCGGTGATTTATCTGTTGTTCGACCGTCTGGCATTGTGGACCAAAAGCCGTTTTGCCCGTCATGAAGAGGAGGCGTAAGTGAAGTTTTTTGCCCTCTTCATTTACCGCCCGGTGGCGACGATTTTACTGTCGGTCGCCATTACCCTGTGCGGCATACTGGGTTTCCGTATGCTGCCAGTCGCCCCGCTGCCGCAGGTCGATTTTCCGGTGATCATGGTCAGCGCCTCGCTGCCCGGTGCGTCACCAGAAACAATGGCGTCTTCCGTTGCCACGCCGCTGGAGCGCTCACTTGGGCGCATTGCCGGAGTCAGCGAAATGACCTCCAGCAGTTCGCTCGGCAGCACGCGCATTATTTTGCAGTTTGATTTTGACCGGGATATCAACGGCGCAGCGCGCGATGTGCAGGCGGCGATCAACGCCGCGCAAAGTCTGCTACCCAGCGGGATGCCCAGCCGTCCGACCTATCGCAAAGCGAACCCATCGGATGCGCCAATTATGATCCTCACGCTGACATCCGATACTTATTCGCAGGGTGAACTGTACGATTTCGCCTCGACACAGCTGGCTCCGACGATTTCGCAAATCGACGGTGTCGGTGATGTCGATGTTGGCGGCAGCTCGCTGCCCGCCGTACGCGTCGGGCTGAATCCGCAGGCGCTGTTTAATCAGGGCGTCTCGCTGGACGACGTACGCACCGCCATCAGCAATGCCAACGTGCGTAAACCGCAGGGGGCGCTGGAAGATGGTACTCACCGCTGGCAGATCCAGACTAACGATGAACTGAAAACCGCCGCTGAATATCAGCCGCTGATTATTCATTACAACAACGGCGGAGCGGTTCGTCTGGGCGATGTGGCGACGGTGACCGACTCAGTACAGGATGTGCGCAACGCCGGGATGACCAACGCCAAACCGGCTATTTTGCTGATGATCCGCAAGCTGCCGGAAGCCAATATTATCCAGACGGTAGACAGCATCCGCGCCCGTCTGCCGGAATTACAATCCACCATCCCGGCAGCAATTGATCTGCAAATTGCCCAAGATCGCTCCCCTACTATCCGCGCGTCGCTGGAAGAGGTTGAGCAGACGCTGGTAATCTCAGTTGCACTGGTGATTCTGGTGGTGTTTTTGTTCCTGCGTTCGGGTCGCGCCACCATTATTCCCGCCGTTGCGGTGCCGGTTTCGCTGATTGGTACGTTTGCGGCGATGTACCTGTGTGGTTTCAGTCTCAATAATCTTTCGTTAATGGCGCTCACTATCGCCACTGGCTTTGTGGTGGATGACGCCATCGTGGTGCTGGAAAACATTGCCCGTCATCTGGAAGCGGGGATGAAACCGCTACAGGCCGCGCTACAAGGTACTCGCGAAGTCGGCTTTACGGTGCTGTCGATGAGTCTGTCACTGGTGGCGGTGTTCCTGCCGCTGCTGTTGATGGGCGGATTGCCGGGTCGCCTGTTACGCGAGTTTGCCGTGACGCTTTCTGTCGCCATTGGTATTTCGCTGCTGGTTTCCCTGACGTTAACGCCGATGATGTGCGGCTGGATGCTAAAAGCCAGCAAGCCGCGCGAGCAAAAGCGACTGCGTGGCTTTGGTCGCATGTTGGTAGCCCTGCAACAAGGCTATGGCAAGTCGCTGAAATGGGTGCTCAATCATACCCGTCTGGTGGGCGTGGTGCTGCTTGGCACCATTGCGCTGAATATCTGGCTGTATATCTCGATCCCGAAAACCTTCTTCCCGGAGCAGGACACCGGCGTACTGATGGGTGGGATACAGGCTGACCAGAGTATTTCGTTTCAGGCGATGCGCGGTAAGTTGCAGGACTTCATGAAAATTATCCGTGACGATCCGGCGGTGGATAATGTCACCGGCTTTACCGGCGGTTCACGGGTGAACAGTGGAATGATGTTTATCACCCTTAAACCACGCGGCGAGCGGAGCGAAACGGCCCAACAGATTATCGATCGCTTGCGTAAAAAACTGGCTAAAGAACCGGGAGCGAATCTGTTCCTGATGGCGGTACAGGATATTCGCGTTGGCGGACGTCAGGCTAACGCCAGTTACCAGTACACGTTGTTATCCGACGACCTGGCGGCACTGCGCGAATGGGAGCCGAAAATCCGCAAAAAACTGGCGACATTGCCAGAGCTGGCTGATGTTAACTCCGATCAGGAAGATAATGGCGCGGAGATGAACCTTATTTACGATCGCGACACCATGGCGCGATTGGGAATTGACGTGCAAGCCGCCAACAGCCTGTTAAATAACGCCTTCGGTCAGCGGCAAATCTCGACCATTTACCAGCCGATGAACCAGTACAAAGTGGTGATGGAAGTGGATCCGCGCTATACCCAGGACATCAGTGCACTGGAAAAAATGTTCGTTATCAATAACGAAGGAAAAGCGATCCCGCTGTCGTATTTCGCTAAATGGCAACCGGCGAACGCTCCACTGTCGGTGAATCATCAGGGATTATCGGCGGCCTCGACCATTTCGTTCAACCTGCCGACCGGGAAATCGCTCTCGGACGCCAGTGCGGCGATCGATCGCGCAATGACCCAGCTTGGTGTGCCTTCGACGGTGCGCGGCAGTTTTGCCGGAACAGCGCAGGTGTTCCAGGAGACGATGAACTCACAGGTGATCCTGATTATCGCCGCCATCGCCACGGTATATATCGTACTGGGTATCCTTTACGAGAGTTATGTGCATCCACTGACGATTCTCTCCACCCTACCTTCGGCGGGCGTCGGAGCGCTGTTGGCGCTGGAGCTGTTCAATGCCCCGTTCAGCCTAATTGCGCTGATAGGGATCATGTTATTAATCGGCATCGTGAAGAAAAACGCCATTATGATGGTCGATTTTGCGCTTGAAGCCCAACGGCACGGTAACCTGACGCCGCAGGAAGCTATTTTCCAGGCCTGTCTGCTGCGTTTTCGCCCGATTATGATGACTACCCTGGCGGCGCTGTTTGGTGCGCTGCCGCTGGTATTGTCGGGCGGTGACGGCTCGGAGTTGCGGCAACCATTGGGGATCACCATTGTCGGCGGTCTGGTCATGAGCCAGCTTCTGACGCTGTATACCACGCCGGTGGTGTATCTCTTTTTCGACCGTCTGCGGATGCGTTTTTCGCGTAAACCTAAACAAGCGGTAACCGAGTAAATGACAGATCTTCCCGACAGCACCCGCTGGCAATTGTGGATTGTGGCTTTCGGCTTCTTTATGCAGTCGCTGGACACCACCATCGTTAACACCGCGCTTCCCTCAATGGCGCAAAGCCTCGGGGAAAGTCCGTTGCATATGCACATGGTCATTGTCTCTTATGTACTGACCGTGGCGGTGATGCTGCCCGCCAGCGGCTGGCTGGCGGACAAAGTCGGCGTGCGCAATATTTTCTTTACCGCCATCGTGCTGTTTACTCTCGGTTCACTGTTTTGCGCGCTTTCCGGCACGCTGAACGAACTGTTGCTGGCACGCGCGTTACAGGGCGTTGGCGGCGCGATGATGGTGCCGGTCGGCAGGTTGACGGTGATGAAAATCGTACCGCGCGAGCAATATATGGCGGCGATGACCTTTGTCACGCTGCCCGGTCAGGTCGGGCCGCTGCTTGGCCCGGCGCTCGGCGGTCTGCTGGTGGAGTACGCATCGTGGCACTGGATCTTTTTGATCAACATTCCGGTGGGAATTATTGGCGCGATCGCCACACTGATGTTAATGCCGAACTACACCATGCAGACGCGGCGCTTTGATCTCTCCGGCTTTCTGTTGCTGGCGGTTGGCATGGCGGTATTAACCCTGGCGCTGGACGGCAGTAAAGGTACAGGTTTATCGCCGCTGGCGATTGCTGGCCTGGTCGCAGTTGGCGTGGTAGCACTGGTGCTTTATCTGCTGCACGCCCAAAATAACAACCGCGCCCTGTTCAGTCTGAAACTGTTCCGCACTCGTACCTTTTCGCTGGGCCTGGCGGGGAGCTTTGCCGGACGTATTGGCAGTGGCATGTTGCCCTTTATGACACCGGTTTTCCTGCAAATTGGCCTCGGTTTCTCGCCGTTTCATGCCGGACTGATGATGATCCCGATGGTACTCGGCAGCATGGGAATGAAGCGAATTGTGGTACAGGTAGTGAATCGCTTTGGTTATCGTCGGGTACTGGTGGCGACCACGCTGGGCCTGTCGCTGGTCACCCTGTTGTTTATGACTACCGCTCTGCTGGGCTGGTACTACGTTTTGCCGTTCGTCCTGTTTTTACAAGGAATGGTCAACTCGACACGTTTCTCCTCCATGAACACCCTGACGCTGAAAGATCTCCCGGACAACCTGGCGAGCAGCGGCAACAGTCTGCTGTCGATGATTATGCAATTGTCGATGAGTATTGGCGTCACCATCGCCGGGCTGTTGCTGGGACTTTTTGGTTCGCAGCATGTCAGCGTCGACAGCGGCACCACACAAACCGTCTTTATGTACACCTGGCTTAGCATGGCGTCTATCATCGCCCTTCCGGCGTTCATCTTTGCCAGAGTGCCGAACGATACGCATCAAAATGTGGCTATTTCACGGCGAAAAAGGAGCGCGCAATGAAGTTCTGGCGACCCGGTATTACCGGCAAACTGTTTCTGGCGATTTTCGCCACCTGCATTGTCTTATTGATCACGATGCACTGGGCGGTACGTATCAGTTTTGAGCGCGGCTTTATCGATTACATCAAGCATGGTAATGAACAACGGCTGCAAATGCTCGGCGATGCGCTTGGTGAGCA
>OGMN01000059.1_pt1 | contig 121996 bp, 121 predicted proteins | sample 1573211 | NCBI WGS metagenome assembly OGMN01 (sample SAMEA2581876, study PRJEB24529) | metagenome | biome: Human gut stool | place: China | collected 2011
GTATTCCTGATAAACCTAAGAGTACGAAACAGTTATTTTATTGTGAATAGGATTTATTGATGATATATGTTTGGATATGTGATGGGGATTGAGTAGATGGAAATAGCATTTAAGAATGGTATTGATTATGTGAATACTCATTATGGAGTAACATTGCAATATGAACAAATGCAATGTGGATTCACAGATTTTAATGAGCAATGTATAAAGGAGAGGTGTCCATTTTATGAGTAATGTAAAAGTAGCTTTTATTTGTGTTCACAATTCATGTAGAAGTCAGATTGCTGAGGCTTTTGGAAGACATATGGCATCAGATGTGTTTCAAAGTTATTCGGCGGGGACAGAAACAAAACCACAGATTAATCAGGATGCTGTCCGTATTATGAAGGAATTATATAATATAGATATGGAAGCAGAAGGACAGTTCAGTAAGCTGGTTAGTGATATTCCAGATCCGGATATTGCAATATCAATGGGATGTAATGTAGGGTGTCCATTTATAGGCAGACCATTTGATGATAATTGGGGACTTGAAGATCCAACTGGGAAAAGCGATGAGGAATTTAAGATAGTCATTGAGCAAATAAAGAAAGATATTTTGAAGTTAAAAAGTAGATTGAACCATAACAGGTCATCAGTAACCTGATTATTAAATAAAATGATATGAAAATGATATGAGATAAAATTAAGTAATGGAAACAGATAATTATTATGTTATACTATATATGAATATGTATACTATGTAAGCATATGATATGTATTTATATATAGGGAAAGAGAGGATATAATGTTGGCAAAGGCTACAGATGAACAGAAAGATAGCTTGAAAAAATACATGAAAAAAATTAAAGACATAAAATTGAGAGCGCCAGAGGAATATCTTGAACCTATTAAGGAATATGCAGAATAAGCAAAATGAGGGTGAATAATTTGTGATTTTGAAACATGCGTTTCATTCGAAATTTTAAAGGAGGTATGACCTATGACAGCGTTAAGACAGAGTGCAATGATGGAACTGGAAAAGATACCAGAAGATAAATTATCCTTTGTGATTCAGATAATGCAAGGGGTAAACGGATTATATAACGATACCAATAGCGAAAGGAAAGAAGCATTTGCCAGATTAGAACAGTTACGCAAAAAGGGAACTGTTACAGATGATGCTGCAGAATTAGCTTCTTATAGGGAAGATAAGTATGGCAGGTAAAATTCTGATAGATACTAATGTACTGCTTGATTATCTTCTGGAAAGAGAGCCATTCTTTGAGGATGCAAAGAAAGTAATTATGTTATGTACAGAAGGGAATACAAAAGGCTGTATTGCAGCACACTCAATATCTAATATGTTCTTCATATTAAGAAAAGATTATACAGCAAAGGAACGCAGAGAAATATTGTCAAGTCTATGTACAATTTTTGATGTTGAAGGCATAGACAAAGCAAAATTATTATCTGGTCTTGCAAACGAAGATTTTTCTGATTTTGAGGACTGCTTACAGATGGAGTGTGCAAAGAGTTATGGTGCAGATTATATTGTGACAAGAAATGTGCCAGATTATTCTATATCAGACATAAAGGCAATTTTACCAAGTGAATATTTAGGATTATAACAAACAAAGCACCAACGGAGCTACAAGTGAAAATGGAAACTGTCTATAAAGGTGTCATTTTACGGAGAATGTATATTATGTAGGAAAATGTATTTGTAAAGGTATCAATATAATTTACAGATATATTCGTAAAGCTAGTATGCCGACTATTGAAGAAATTGAAGCAGAATTAAATGAATAACTTTATGCTATAGAAGGAGAATAGATGGTGAAAAAACGAATTATAAAATGTTATTTTGGACGGAATGTAGTTTATTTATGAATGAATATGTAAAAAATTTAAATCGAATTGAATTTGTTGTTACAATGGCGTGTACTGGAAAATGTAAACATTGTTCTGAAGGTGATCATATAAATTGTAAAGGACATATTGATACAGAACTTGCAGTGAAGTCTGTTCGACAGATTTGTGAAAAATATAAAATTGAATCGTTGATGACTTTTGGTGGTGAACCGCTGATATATCCGGATGTTGTTTGCACTATCCACAAAACGGCAACGGACATGGGAATCGAAAAAAAACAGTTAATTACCAATGGCTTTTTCTCTAAAAAAAGGGAACGTATAGAAGAAGTGGTTACGATGCTTGAGAAAAGCGGGGTAAATAGCTTATTGCTGTCTGTTGATGCATTTCATCAGGAAACAATTCCTCTTGAACCGGTAAAATATTTTGCTGAATGTGTTGTGAAATCAAAGATTCCCGTTAAATTAAGTCCAGCATGGCTTGTTAGTGAAGAAGATAATAATCCATATAATCTTAAAACGAAAGAAGTATTGGGGAAATTTAAGGACTTGCATATTCCTATAGGAAGTGGGAATATTGTTTTTCCGAGTGGAAATGCATTGAAATATCTTAGTGAGTATTTTGAGGATGGTGTCGCATATTCGTCTCCTTATGAAGAAGATATATTTGATGTTCGGGCGATTAGTTTTTCTCCTAATGGTGATGTGTTGAACGGAAACATTAATAATAATGATATACAGGATATTTTAGAATCATATCGACCATAAAATTGAACATAACAGGTCATCAGTATCCAGATTATTAAATAAAATGATATGAAAATGATATGAGATAAAATTAAGTAATGGAAACAGATAATAATTATGTTATACTATATCAGAAAGATTATATTTTATACTAGGAGGATTATTTATGTCAGAGATTAATATAAGTTATTTTAAAAGTATCATAGATCAGGATAGAGCCGCAGTCGTTATATGCAATCTTAATCATGAAATAATATATATGAATCCTGCTGCGGTTGTTAATTATGGAAAGCGTGGTGGAGACAAGCTGATTGGCAGAAGCCTGCTTGAGTGTCATAATAAGGAATCACAGGAAAAGATAAGACAGGTGACAGAATGGTTTGCACAGGACGAAAGCCATAATATTGTGTATACATTTCATAATGAGAAGCAGAATAAAGATGTATATATGGTGGCGCTTAGAGATAGTGGCAAGCTGATTGGATACTATGAAAAGCATGAATATCGAGATAGAGAAACAATGAAAATGTATGATTTATGGTGAGTTCCACCTAATGAGGAAGTTGTATAAGTGTAAGAACCACCATAGGCTAAGAATCCTGCTTTGCAGGATTTTTTTTTATATTGAGAAGTCAGATAATGAAAATATAAGAAGGCTGTAAATAAGATAACATCTAAAAAATAATCATGAGAAATTCTTTAAAAAGTATATGTCGAAAGATGAATATTATAATATTTAGTTATTTACGATATAATGTATTTGAATTTATGTACTGGAATTTAATAAACATACGTATGCAAAAAATAAAAAATATTGTAGAATTGAGATTAATATGATAGATGTTAATGCTTTAAGTGAAAATAAAGTATATAATACTATGTTAGAAAGTATAGGGAGGGACAAGGTAAAGATATATGAATAATAAAGATTTTGTAGAGCATTTAAAGCAACGTTTATTTATAGAATTGTTGGAAGGATGATTATATTAAAACAATGTTTAGATAATGATATTATTGATGATGTGACGTTTGAGATGAAAAGCTAAATGGCCTGTAAAATGTCAGTGAATCAAATTAAAAAAACGAAAAGCATAGTTAGGAATAGAAGGAAAATGAAAGGGAAAAGAGTTATTGCAGGTATTCTGCTTGCGGGGATTTTAGCAGTTACCCTGGCAGGGTGTAAAAACACAGATAACACTAAAGAAGAATCAGAAAAGCCTGTTATTACACTCGGCAGTGACAGCTATCCCCCATACAATTATCTGAATGAGGATGGTATACCGACGGGTATAGATGTAGAACTAGCTACAGAAGCCTTCAAAAGAATGGGATATCAGGTGAATGTTGTCCAGATTAACTGGGAGAAGAAAAAAGAACTGGTAGAGAGTGGCGAGATTGATTGTATCATGGGCTGTTTTTCTATGGAAGGACGCCTTGACGATTACCGCTGGGCGGGACCATACATAGCAAGCCGTCAGGTGGTCGCTGTAAATGAGGACAGTGATATCTATAAGCTGAGTGACATGGAGGGAAAGAATCTGGCTGTCCAGTCCACAACCAAACCGGAAGGTATTTTTCTTAACCGGTTGGATGATAGAATCCACAAACTGGGAAATCTGATCAGTCTTGGACACAGGGAGCTGATATATACATTTCTTGGGAAGGGATATGTAGATGCAGTTGCTGCACACGAGGAATCAATCGTCCAGTATATGAAAGATTATGACATAGACTTTCGTATTCTGGAAGAATCGCTGATGATTACGGGAATAGGTGTTGCTTTTGCAAAAGATGATGACAGAGGAATCTGTGAGCAGATGGACAAGACCCTTGAAGAAATGCGTAAGGATGGCACATCCTTGAAAATTATTGAAAAATATCTGGATGATCCCCAGAAGTATCTGGAGGTGGATGATTTTGGATATTAAGAGAAAGAAAAAAGAAAAACGAATCCAGCTGCTTGGAGGTCTGATGGGAATCTGTGTGGCTGTAGTCTCTCTGTTTTATTTCTTCCATGCAGAAAAATCAGAAGCAGAGAAAAGAATGGTGGAGATTGTAAACTATGTTAAGGTGCAGTGCTCAACCTACACACATTATAATGAATCTTCAGAATCTAAAAGTCTTTTACGTACCATTGAAAGTGCCAGACAGATGAGTACAAATATTCACATGGAAATAGGAAACGGTGGTTGGCTGAGCCAGGATTTTCTGAAAGAAAATCTGCAGACTCTATGGGTGGATGGTATCATTATACTGGATAAAGAAGGAAAGACGGACTGTGAATACAGCACGGATGAATCTTTGACCAATGAGATTACGGAGTATCTGCAAAAAGATATTATCATGGATTTTGCCGGATATGAAGAAAGATCTTATTCAGAACGGTTTACAAGGGAAGATGGTTCCTATATTGATATTGCAGCCTGCGCCAGAAAAGATGCACCGGGCATTGTGGCAATCTACTATTACACATCTCCTGAATTTGCCAGAAATTATACCCTGACGATACAGGGGCTTTTAAACGGATATAGTGTCCAGAAAGATGGAACGATTATTATCGCAGACGATGGAATAGTTGTTGCCAGTAATGATGAGAGCCTTCTGGGACAGAATACAACTGGCAGTGGGGTTATTCAGGAAATGAAAAAGCATACAGACAGTCAGCACATTTATCATTTGAAGAATGAAGGAACCGGATGTTACGGAATCATGCTTAAGCAGAGGGATTATTATATTTATGCATATCTTCCGGATACAGAAGTATTTCACAACCTTCCATTAAGTGTAGCAGGTGTTATTTTCCTTTATTGCCTGCTGTTTAGTACATTTTGGTTCTGGACATACAGAACTAATCTGATGCATCAGAAAGTAGAACAGGAAAAAGATGAAAAATATAAGGCAGAACTTCTGATAGCTGCAAAAAAGGCAGAAGCTGCCAATGAGGCAAAAACCGAGTTCCTTCAGCGAATGAGTCATGATATACGGACTCCAATCAATGGAATCTGCGGTTTTGTCAATATGGCAGACCATTATGCAGATGATATAAAGAAACAGACGGAATACAGAACAAAGGTTAAAGAGGCATCTAATCTGTTGCTGGAACTGGTAAATGATGTTTTGGACATGAGCAAGCTTGAGTCAGGTGAAATCGTTCTGGAAGAGATTCCATTTAATCTGAGCAGTATTTTCAAGGAAGTATTTGTTGTGATCGAGCAGATGGCTTCAGAACAGAATATCCAGATTGAGTGGGAGAAAAAAGAAATCATACACAGGGATTTTATTGGAAGTCCAGGGTATGTGAAACGTGTGATGATGAATATACTGTCGAATGCGGTGAAATATAACAGAGAAAACGGACATATCTATATCAGCTGCATGGAAATTCCATCAAAACAACCAGAAATGACGACAATGGAATTCGTTTGTCGTGATACTGGAATCGGAATGACTGAGGAGTTCCAGAAATGTGTGTTTGAACCATTTGCACAGGAACACACAGGAAGCCGAACAAAATTTGCCGGAACAGGCCTTGGAATGTCAATTGCAAAAAATCTGGTAGAGAAAATGGGAGGAAGCATTTCCTTTGAAAGTAAAGAAGGAGCAGGAACTACCTTTGTTATCCAGGTTCCATTTAAAATAGATCCGGATGCTGATAAACGTGAAGAACAGAGGGATGTATCAGAAAAATCAATAAAGGGACTACATATTCTTCTGGCAGAAGATAATGAGCTGAATATGGAAATCGCTGAATTTGTGCTTCAGAATGGAGGCGCTGACGTGACAAAAGCATGGAATGGTCAGGAAGCTGTTGAGCTATTCAGAAAAAGTGCATCTGGTGAATTTGATGCCATTCTTATGGACATTATGATGCCAGTTATGAATGGTTATGAAGCTGCAAAGAAGATAAGGTCTTTGGACAGAGAGGATGCAAAGACAATACCAATCATTGCAATGACAGCAAATGCATTTACGGAGGACAGGCTGAAAGCTAAAGAAGCAGGTATGAATGAGCATATTGTTAAGCCTCTTGATGTTGAATTACTGATAAAAGTAATTCATAAATTGGTGGAATATTGATATGAAAGTGACAAATAAGCGGTGAAATATAGACAGGAGGACATAAGTATGACAATACAGGAATGCTATAAAGCTATCGGAGGAAACTATGAAGATGTCTTAAGACGCCTTCCAAACGAAGCTCTTATCAGGAAATTTACATTAAAGTTTCTTGAAGATCAGAGTTATCTGCAGCTAAAACAGGCATTGAAAGATAAAAATTATGAAGATGCTTTCCGTAGTGCACACACACTTAAAGGGGTTTGTCAGAATCTTTCTTTTGACCGTCTATATGAGGTTAGTAATGAATTGACAGAACTTTTGAGAGATAGAACTGGAGAGCAGCCGGGGATACCAGAGGCAATGGAAAAAGTAACAGAAGTATATGAGCTTACGATTGAAGAAATAAAGAATGGATTGTCGCATTAAGTAATGCGACATGACCTTCTGTCTTTGAGCAGGTGTTTGGAGCATAATAAAACCCACACAGATAAAGGAAATAAAAATATGGATAAAAGACAAAAAATCTTAATTGTAGATGATTCAGAATTAAACAGGGACATATTGAAGGAGATTCTCGGAGAAACTTATAATTATCTGGAAGCTGAAAACGGAAATCAGGCAATCCAGATGATAGGAGAAAATATAGGAATTGATCTGATGCTTTTAGATATCAATATGCCGCAGATGAATGGTTTTGAAGTCCTGGAAATAATGAAAGAAAGCCAGTGTATTAATGAAACTCCTGTAATCATGATATCTTCTGAAGCTGATGTTGATACTATGCGTAAAGCATATGAGCTGGGAATCACAGATTATATCACACGTCCGTTTGATTCTGTGATTGTGCAGAAAAGAGTTCAGAATACATTGGGACTCTATATGAATCAAAAGCATCTGATAAATGTGGTTTATAATCAGGTTTACGAAAAAGAAGAAAATAACAATATTATGATTCAGATTATGAGTAATATATTGGGATCCCATAACAGCGAGAGCAGAGAACATATCCTGCATATTAAAACAGCAACAGAAATGATGTTAAGACAACTGGCAAAAACAACGGATGAATATCATCTGACAGAGACAGACATTGCTTTAATCACAACGGCCTCTTCACTTCATGATATTGGTAAGATCTGTATTCCAGAGGAAATATTGAATAAACCAGGCAGACTTACAGATGAAGAATTTAAGATTATGAAGACACATAGTGAGCTTGGTGCAGCTATAATTAAGGATATGGATTTTCCACAAGATCATCCACTGGTACATACCGTATGGGAAATCTGCAGATGGCACCATGAAAGATGGGATGGAAAGGGCTATCCGGATGGATTGAAAGGTGAAGAAATACCAATCGCTGCACAGGTGGTATCAATTGTTGATGTTTATGATGCACTCACTAGTGAAAGATGTTACAAGAAAGCATTTGATCATAATACAGCAATTAAGATGATTCTGGATGGACAATGCGGTCAGTTTAATCCGATACTTCTTAAGTGCTTTAAAGAACTGAGCCCTTCTTTTTCTAAATTGATTAGCAAAGAGAATGATGATAATAAATATTATAATGAAGTACAGAGACTTTCAAATGAAATACTCAGCGATAAATCATTACCGAACCAGATTTATTCGCAGAGTCTTATAAAGGTTATGCAGGAAAAGATTGATTTCTTCAAATCAAACAGTGGCTTATATTCGATTGATTATAATGCGGTTTCAGGTCAGTTAACTATACTAAATGAAAAACAGCAGATATTATGTCAGGTAAATAATCCGAATTTCAATCTGTTCAAAGAATTTGGAATAAATAGGGAAGATGCTCAACGTATTCAAGTTTTCTTACATCAGACATCTGTATATAATAAAGAAATCTCTGTGCAGATAAAAGCAAAAGTGGAGAATGGCAGTCAGATGTATAAACTGAAATTACATACGTTGTGGTCTCATTTAAAAAAGGATGGATATATCGGAATCATTGGATATTTTGACACTGTAAAATAGATAAACGCAAAGAGGGGAGAATTCGTAATGAAAAAGAAAAAATGGAACAGAGTTTTGCCGTGGTTTCTGGTAATGGTGACAGTTATATCACTTTTGTCAGGCTGCGGCGGCAAAAGTGCGGAAAAAGAAGATGCAGAAACAATTACGGTGTACTTATGGAGCACAAGCTTATATGAAAGATATGCACCATACATCCAGGAACAGCTTCCGGATGTCAATGTTGAATTTGTAGTAGGGAATAATAATCTGGATTTCTACAAGTTTCTTAAGGAAAATGGTGGCTTGCCGGATATTATAACCTGCTGTCGCTTTTCACTGCATGATGCGAGTCCCTTAAAAGATGGTCTGATGGATCTTTCCACAACCAATGCGGCAGGTGCTGTCTATGATAGTTACCTTAGTAATTTTATGAATGAAGACGGAAGCGTAAACTGGGTTCCGGTGTGTGCAGATGCACACGGTTTTATAGTCAACAAAGATCTTTTTGAAAAGTATGATATCCCTCTTCCAACAGATTATGAAAGCTTTGTTTCCGCCTGTCAGGCATTTGATAAAGTGGGAATCCGTGGGTTTACTGCAGACTATTATTATGATTATACCTGTATGGAAACACTGCAGGGTCTGTCTGCATCAGAGTTGTCTTCTGTAGATGGACGCAGGTGGCGTACTACCTACAGCGACCCGGATAATACAAAGAGAGAAGGTCTTGACAGTACCATCTGGCCGGAGGCTTTTGAACGTATGGAGCAGTTTATCAAGGATACTGGTCTGAGTATGGATGATCTGGATATGAATTATGATGATATAGTTGAGATGTATCAAAGTGGAAAGCTTGCAATGTACTTTGGAAGCTCTTTTGGAGTAAAAATGTTTCGGGATCAGGGGATTAACACAACATTTCTTCCATTCTTTCAGAAGAATGGTGAAAAGTGGCTTATGACTACGCCGTACTTTCAGGTGGCTTTAAACAGTGACCTGACAAAGGATGCGACACGCCGGAAGAAGGCAATGAAGGTGCTGAACACAATGCTTTCAGAGGATGCACAGAACCGGATTATTAGTGATGGACAGGATCTGTTAAGCTACAGTCAGGATGTGAATCTTAAGCTTACGGAATATCTGAAAGACGTGAAACCTGTGATAGAAGAAAATCATATGTATATCCGCATTGCGTCAAATGACTTTTTCTTGGTTTCCAAGGATGTGGTCTCTAAAATGATTACAGGAGAATATGATGCAGAGCAGGCTTATCAGTCATTTAATTCCCAGCTCCTTGAGGAGAAATCCGCTTCTGAGAAAGTAATATTGGATTCACAGAAATCTTATTCCAACCGTTTTCATAGCAGCGGCGGAAATGCGGCATATTCGGTTATGGCCAACACTCTGCGTGGCATTTATGGGACAGATGTGCTTATTGCAACCGGAAACAGCTTTACAGGAAATGTGTTGAAAGCCGGATACACAAAAAAAATGGTGGGAAGCATGATTATGCCAAATAGTCTTTCAGCTTATAGCAGCAAAATGAGTGGGGCTGAGCTAAAAGAGACAGTGAAAAACTTTATAGAAGGCTATGAGGGAGGCTTTACACCATTTAACCGTGGTTCTCTTCCTGTGTTCAGTGGCATTTCTGTGGAAATCAAAGAAACAGATGATGGTTATACATTGAGTAAAGTTACAAAGGATGGAAAGAAAGTTCAGGACAATGATACTTTTACAGTAACCTGTCTTGCGATACCTAAACACATGAAAGCTTATCCGGCAGATGAGAATATTGTGTTTGATGCAGCAGATACCACTGTGAAAGATACCTGGACAGAATCTGTGTCAGAGAATAATGCCGTTCTTGCAGAGCCCAAAGACTACATGACCTTGAGGTGAGAAGTATGGATATTAAGAATCATAATAAAGGCAGAAAGAGAACTGTTATGGGAAAAAGATTTAGGATAGCGGCCTTTATAGCTGTTTTTGCGTGCATTATTCTGCTGATTTTCCAATATTTTAGATTTGTATCGAAAACTGTTTATGAGGAAAGCGTTTCTCATCTGACGGAAGTTTTTCATCAGTCTGATAATATGCTGAGAGAATTGACAGATAAGAATCTGACTTATCTTCATATGTGGGGTGAGAATCTGCAGAATATCCCTAGTGAAGACGAAATTCGTGATTATATAAAGAAAGCACAGGAAGATGCAGGCTTTGTAGAATTTTATTTTCTGTCAGCTGACGGGAACTATAAGGTTGTAACAGGCAATACCGGGTATCTTGGATTACAGGAAAATATTGAAGAGGAAATCCGGCAGGGAAAAGATGTTATTGCGAATGCAGCAGTTCCAGGAAAATCCCAGCTGCTTGTTTTTGCCACTCCTAAGGCTCATGGAATTTATCAGGGATTTGAATATGATGCGATTGCTATTGCCTATGAAAACTCTGATATCGTAAATGTACTGGATATCTCTGTTTTCAATGGAAATGCCCAGAGTTTTGTTGTTCATCCGGATGGCCGTGTTGTGGTGGATCATTCTTCTGCATCATGGGGGAATGTGTATAATTTCTTCGGGTTTCTAAGAGAGCATTCTGATATGTCTGAAAAAGAGGTCAATGAGCTTTTGGATAAGTTTAAAGCAGGACGTACCGATGCGATGCTGCTAAATCTGGATGGAAGGAGCTACTATCTGGTCTATGAAAAATCGGATATCCAGGACTGGATGTTCTTAGGACTTGTACAGGCGGATATCGTCAATGACAGTATGAACAGTCTGCAGCGTAGTACGATACTTCTTGTCAGTGCGGTTGTGTTATGTATTGCCGCATTCTCTATAAGCCTTGTTATTCAAAAAAGCAGGATAAACTTAAAGAAAAAAGATACGGAGATACTGTACCGGGATGAGCTGTTTCAAAAGCTTTCAATGAATGTGGATGACGTTTTCCTGATGCTGGATGCAAAAACATACCATGCAGATTATGTTAGTCCTAATGTGGAAAACCTGCTTGGCATTACGGTAGAACAGATTCGTAAAGATATTAATATTCTGGGAAAACTGCATATAGCAGAACAGGGAGATCCAGAGAAAAATTATCTGGAAGAAATACAGGTTAATGGACAGAGAGAATGGGATTTTGAATATGTTCATCTGAGGACAGGGGAAAAACGCCGGTTCCATAATATTGCAATGGGCAGTGAAGTAAACGGTAAAAAGAAATATATCCTGGTTATGTCAGATCGTACTGCTGACTGGAAAATGAATCAGGCACTTTCTGAGGCAGTACGTGCTGCAGAGACGGCAAATAGGGCAAAGAGTACTTTCCTTTCTAATATGTCTCACGATATCCGCACACCAATGAATGCGATTATCGGTTTTACAACACTTGCGGTAAGTAATATTGATGATAAAAAAAGAGTCCGGGATTATCTGGGCAAGATTCTTTCCTCCAGCAATCATCTGCTCTCACTGATTAATGATATATTGGATATGAGCCGTATCGAGAGTGGAAAAATTCATCTGGAAGAAACGGAGGTAAGTTTGTCGGATGTACTTCATGATCTGAAGACCATCGTAAGTGGGCAGATTTATGCAAAGCAGCTGGATCTTTATATGGATGCAATGGATGTGACAAATGAGGATGTTTATTGTGATAAGACAAGACTGAATCAGGTACTTTTAAATCTTTTGTCTAATGCAGTTAAATTTACTCCTGCAGGAGGAACTATTTCTGTAAGGTTGAAGCAGTTCCCAGGGACGGTAAAGGACAGTGGACTGTACGAGATCCGGGTAAAGGATAACGGAATCGGTATGAGTGCAGAATTTGTAAAGAAGATTTTTTCACCTTTTGAGAGAGAGCGTACTTCCACAGTCAGCAGGACTCAGGGTACAGGACTTGGCATGGCCATTACCAAGAATATTGTAGATATGATGGGTGGAACGATAGAGGTTCAGACAGAACAGGGCAAAGGTACTGAATTTATTGTCCGTCTGCCATTTCGGATTCAGTTTAAGCAGCATCATACAGAGAAGATTGCAGAACTGGAAGGCCTTAAGGCACTGGTTGTAGATGATGATTTCAATACCTGTGACAGTGTGACAAAAATGCTTGTGAGGATTGGAATGCGTTCAGAATGGACACTTTCCGGAAAGGAAGCTGTTCTTCGTGCACGACAGTCTATGGAATTGGGAGATGCATTCCACGCTTATATCATCGACTGGCGTCTGCCGGATATGAATGGCATTGAAGTCACCCGCCAGATTCGCAGCCTTGGTGATGATACACCAATCATTATCCTGACTGCTTATGAATGGTCAGATATCGAAGTGGAAGCCAGAGCTGCAGGGGTAACTGCTTTCTGTGCAAAACCAATGTTCATGTCAGATATCAGAGATACGTTGATGATTGCCATTGGACAGATGCAGGCAGAAACAGAGGATACACGCCCTTTAGCATCAGGTTCAGATTTCAGAGGCAGATGTATATTGCTTGTGGAAGATAATGAACTAAACAGTGAAATTACAGTGGAGATTCTTAATGGATATGGATGCCAGGTTGATACTGCCGTAAATGGAGCAGAGGCAGTTAAGAAAATTAAGAATTCGAAGCCGGGTGATTATGATCTGGTGCTGATGGATGTGCAGATGCCGGTAATGAATGGATATGAGGCTGCCCGCCAGATACGTGCTCTGAATGACCCGGCACTGGCTGGAATTACCATTCTTGCCATGACTGCCAATGCATTTGATGAGGACAAAAAGAAAGCACTGGAATGCGGTATGGATGGATTCTTAACCAAACCAATAGTTATTGATGAATTAATCGGTGTATTACAGAAAAATCTGAAAAAATAACGTTCTGTATGGTTGCAGGTATATAATGCAGGTATAACAAAATATATGATAACGATAATAAGAAGATAATACAAAATATACAACAAATTGTAGGAAACTACTAAAAATATTCGGAATAATTATATAAAAATAGCAATTGTACCCAATAAAATAATGTGATACAATCAAGGAAACTAAAACAAAAGAAATAGTTTCCTTGATTTTTTGTTTTTTAAGCGTTACTGATACATAACATTAAAAGGAGCATTATGGATAATAAAGAGAAGATTTTACAGGCAACGATACAGGCATTTAATCAAAAAGGCCTTAAATTTACAATGGACGATATTGCTTCTATTCTTGCAATGAGTAAGAAGACAATATATACAATTTTTAAAGATAAGAACACTCTGTTTATGGAGATGGTAGATTATCTGTTTGACACTATTAAAGAGAGTGAATCAGAGATAATTGAAGATGATACATTATCAACAATTGAGAAGATAAGACGTATTCTTGGAGTTATGCCTGAGAGTTATAAAGATATTGATTTAAGACAATTATATATGTTAAAAGACAAATTCCCGGAGATATACAGACATGTTGAAGAACGTCTGGAGAATGGCTGGGAGACAACGATTAAGCTTTTAGAACAGGGGATTGAGGAAGGAGTGATAAGACCGGTTAATGTATTGATGTTTAAGATGATGATGGAGGCATCAATAGAACAATTTTTCCAAAGAGACATTCTTATGAGAGCAGGAATGACATATACACAGGGACTTGATGAGATTGTAGGAATATTATTAGATGGTGTGGCAGTTAAGGAAGGTAATTGATAATAAAAAGGAGAAATATATAATGCAGGACAAATCAAAGGTTATATTTAACAATGAAATTGATAGAAAGGCATATAGAAAAGCTATTAATTCCAAAAAGAAATACGCAAGAAAATATGGTGATGACAGCAATGCCGACTATAAGGTGACAATAAAGAAGAACAAATACATAGGTGATATGCTTGGCGTGTATGATGTGAGAGTTGCAGATAAGCCTGCCAGCGTATCTAACGGTAATAAAGAAGAATTTGATACTGATAAAGGTATTATAGTTGGCAATATAAGAATGGGTTTTGGACATTACAGAATATCAATGGCGATTGCTTCAGCAGCTAATGCACTTGGATATGTTCCTTACTGGATGGATCTTAATTCTTACGATAATACAACCTGTACTAAAGTTATAAGGGCACAGAACGACCTGTATTCGCTTGGTTCAAGGTTATCACAAAAGAGCAGGCTGTTTAACAGACTGGTGTGGGAACCAATGAATTACGAGGGTTTCAGGAAGCTTTCCTATAACGCTTCAGACCAGAAGAATGCCGAGCTTATGGCACCTGTATATAAGAATATTCCTAAGAATATTCCGGTTATTGCAACTCATGTATGGCCGGCACAGGCGGCAGTACACGCAGGTATGAAAAATGTTGTTAATGCAATACCGGATAACTGGCCAATGGCATTGCATTTGTCAGAAGGAAGTATTCATACAGTCCAGACTCATTATGCTTATCAAGGTTACAGGATACTTAATGGAATGGACGGAAATAAGGTGTTAAATGAAATGCCAGCAGATAGTCTTGTATACACAGGACATTATATCGACCACGAGCTTGTAGCTAATATTGAGGATGACTGCAATGCAAGAATAGCAAGAAAACAGAACGGAAAGCCTATGAGATTTCTGCTTACAATTGGTGGCGCAGGTGCACAGAAAGAGATATTTGCCCATATAATTAAATACCTTATTCCTTATATTAAGAAGAATAAGGCAGTGTTATATGTTAATGTTGGTGATTATAAAAATGTATGGGACGAACTTATAAGATATATCCCACAGATGAGAGAACTGGCAACTGAGCATTTTGACAACTGGAAAGACACCAAGGCATTTGCTGCTAAGGCATTATCAGTCAGCCAGATAAACAATTCTGATGTAGTGACAGATAACAATAGAGATGATAATTCTAAGAATATTACAGCAGATAATTCAAGTGAAGACACATCTGATAATATAACAGGTATCCACGGCTTTTATCACAAGAATATATTCGAGGCAGTGTATTGTACTAACCTTTTGATGAGGAGTGCAGATGTGCTTGTTACAAAACCAAGTGAATTAGCATTCTATCCAGTGCCAAAGTTATTTATAAAGCGAGTTGGTGGACACGAACAGTGGGGTGCAGTCCATTCAGCAGAGATAGGTGACGGAACACTTGAGTGCAGAGATATACCTCATACTTTACAGATGATAAAGCTGTTTATGGAAGATGATACGTACATTACAGATATGTGTGAGAACATAAAGAAGAATAAGCAGATGGGTATATATAATGGTGCATATGAGGCTGTCAAACTGGCAGTGACTATGAAGAAATCAGACATTTAATATGGCATGCAGTAATCAGACACTTAAAAAATATGAAGAAATCAGACATATAGAAAGAAAAGAGGTAGCGTATGGGGCTTAATAAGAAAGAAATGGCATCTTATGGCATAGGTGCGGTTGGCAAAGATATGGTTTATATGTTTTGTGCAAGTTATATTCTGTATTATTATCAGGATATACTTGGGGTTAGTGCGATAGCAATGGGGATTATACTTCTTGCGGCACGAGTATTTGACGCATTTAACGACCCTATAATGGGTGTAGTTGTTGCAAAGACAAGAACCAGATGGGGGAAGTTCAGACCATGGCTGTTTATTGGAACATTGCTTAATGCTGTTGTATTGTTTCTGATGTTCTCTGCACCACCAACACTTGATGGCGGCGGACTTGTTGCTTATGCCGCAGTAACTTACGTTTTGTGGGGCGTTACTTATACAATGATGGATATTCCTTATTGGTCAATGATACCTGCATTTACAGAGGGCGGCAAGGAAAGAGAGAATATGTCAACAATGGCACGTTCCTGTGCAGGCGTAGGTTCAGCACTTGTTACAATTATTACAATGCAGTGTGTATATATGCTTGGAAAGGGCAATGAATATGCAGGTTTTAAATGGTTTGCACTTATAATATCAATACTGTTCTTTGCTGCAATATTTATTACCTGCCTTAATATTAGGGAAAAATCAACAGTTGATGTTGAAACAGTATCAGTAAAGCAGATGTTCAAGGCACTTTTCCAGAATGATCAGGCTGTTACAGTAGTTATAACAATTGTTCTTATTAATACATCTGTGTACATAACTTCTAATCTTGTCATATATTTCTTTAAATATGATTTTGGCGGTGCAGACTGGTACAACGGTTATACACTATTTAATACATTTGGTGGTGCAATACAGATATTATCAATGATGGTATTGTTCCCACTTCTTAGAAAGTTTTTGAATACAATAAAGATATTTTATGTAAGCTTTGTTATGGCTATTGCTGGTTATATAGTTTTATTTATTCTTATATTCACATCAATGTCGAGTGTGTTTATTTTGTTTATTCCAGCATTTTTCATATTTGCGGCAAATGGAATGTTATTAGTCTTAACGACTATATTTCTGGCGAATACGGTTGATTATGGCGAATTTAAGAATAAGCGAAGAGATGAGAGCGTTATATTTTCAATGCAGACATTTGTTGTAAAGCTTGCTTCAGGCATAGCCGCATTAGTTGTGTCAATATGCCTTTCAGTGTGCAGGTTAAGCAGTAATACAGATGCGGTTACAGATGCTGTGGGTGGTGGTTCGGTAGTAGGACTTAGAATGACAATGACAGTAATTCCGATAATTGGTCTGCTTATCGCAGTATTTTACTTCCACAGAAAGTACATTTTAACAGAGCAGAAAATGGAAGAGATAACGGAAAGAATTAAGGAGAGCCATTAATGATAACGATTAATAATAATATGTATGTGCTTGATACTGACAATACATCTTATGTATTTGCTATGCTTGGAAGCGGGCATTTGGAGCATTTGTATTATGGAAGAAAGTTACACGCCAATGAGGCTGTGATGACAGAGAAGCATACATTTATTCCGGGTAATACTAATGTATACAATAAAGATTATTCGTCTTATTCGCTGGAAGATGTGTGCCTTGAAATGTCATCATTGGGAAAAGGTGATATAAGAGAGCCTTTTATCGAAGTCACATATCCTAATGGAAGCAGTACAACGGATATGGTGTTTGACAGGGCAGAGATTATACAGGGCAAGGAAGAATACGATACGCTTCCGGGGTCTTATGATGATAATGGAGAGGTTGAACAGCTCGTTATCTATCTTAAGGACAGGAATTATAATCTCACACTGGAGCTTCATTATTATGTATATGAAAAATGTGACATTATAACGAGAAGTGCGAAGCTTGTTAATTCAGGAAATGAGAGCGTAAGGCTTGAAAGATTAATGAGTATGCAGCTTGATTTAAGCGAGAGTGATTATGAATTGTCTTTTTTTAATGGTGCGTGGGCAAGGGAGATGAATAGAAGCAGAATACCCATTCGTGCCGGTAAGTATGTAAATGAGTCTGTAACAGGAACATCATCGAACAGAGCTAACCCTTTTTTTATGCTAGGAAGAAGTTCAACGACAGAAGATTATGGTGAATGTTATGGATTTAATCTTATATACAGCGGTAATCATTATGAGGCGGCACAGGTCAATTCATATGGTAAATTAAGGCTTGTATCGGGAATTAATCCAGCTGCATTTTCTTATATTATTGAAGCAGGAAAATGCTTTGAAGCTCCGGAGGCTGTGCTTACTTATTCATACCAGGGGTATAATTCGATGAGTCATAATATGCACGAATTTGTAAGAAAGCACATTGTGCGTGGAAGCTGGCGTGACAAAGAAAGGCCTGTTCTTATTAATAGCTGGGAAGCGGCATACTTTAATATTAATGAAAGAAAGCTTGTGAAGCTTGCAAAGGCGGCTAAGGATACAGGTGTTGAATTGTTCGTTATGGATGATGGCTGGTTTGGTGAGAGAAATGACGACACAAGTTCATTAGGTGACTGGACACCGAATAGCAGAAAGCTTCCAAATGGAATAGCTGGCATTGCTGATAAGATAAAAGAATCCGGGCTTAAATTTGGAATATGGGTTGAGCCTGAGATGGTGAGTGTGAACAGCAGATTATATGAGGCACACCCTGAATGGGTAATTGAAATACCAGATGTAGAACATTCAGAGGGACGGAACCAGAGAATTCTTGATTTAACCTATGAAGCTGTTCAGGACTATATAATTGAGGAGATGAGTGAGGTGTTCTCATCAGCAGATATATCTTATGTAAAATGGGATATGAATAGAATATTCAGTGATTATTATTCTAAAAATCTGCCGCCTGACAGGCAGAAGGAAGTATCACATAGATATGTGTGTGGTTTATACAGATGTATGAAGGAGCTTACTAATAGATTTCCTGACATATTATTTGAGGGCTGTGCGGCAGGCGGCAACAGATTTGATCTGGGAATGTTGTGCTATTTTCCGCAGATATGGGCAAGTGATAACACAGATGCACTTTGCAGGGCACAGATTCAGTATAATTACAGCTATGGTTATCCGTTATCGTGTATTTCAGCCCATGTATCGGCAAGCCCTAATCATCAGACATTAAGAAATATGCCGTTAGAGAGCAGATTTGCAGTTGCTGCATTTGGGCTTCTTGGCTATGAATGTAATATGTGTGATATGAATAAAGAGGAATTAAATGCTGTGAAATGTCAGATTGAACTGTACAAGAAGTTAAGAAATGTATTCTTTACTGGTACATTTTACAGGACAGAAAGCTTTGAAGAAGAAAATGCAGGTAATGCGAGTGTATTAAATAATGGTAAAGGCAACAGGGCAGAATGGACAGTAGTATCAACGGATAAGAAGAAAGCTGTCGGATTAATTATGCAAAAACACGTTATACCTAATACACAGTATGCTTGTTACAGGGCTAAAGGCCTTGATGAAGCTAAGAAATACCATTTTTACAACAGAAAGCTTCAATATGATATTAAAGAATTCGGTGAGCTTGTTAATATGGTATCGCCAATACATATTAAGCAGGGTTCTATGTTACAGGATATACTGTCAAAGCTTAAGAAAATGGACGGGGAAACAGAAGATTATGTTGCGTATGGAGATACACTTATGTATTCAGGTGTTAAGTTAAAGCAGGGTTTCAGTGCAACTGGATATAATGAAAATGTCCGATTTTTTCAAGACTTTGCAACGAGATTATATTTTATGGAAGAGGTAGAAGATGATGGTTACATCACAATTATATAATACTACTGAATTAACTGAAGTAATTGGTTCGGGTGGCATTGATAATATATTAAAGGATTTATATATTGATAAAAGTCAGCTTGAATACCAGAGAAAAAGATATATTAATGCTCTGAACCGCTTCACACAGTTATATGGTGAAGGAGATGTGCTTATATTCAGTGCACCGGGAAGAAGTGAGATTGGCGGTAACCACACAGACCACCAGAATGGAAAAGTTCTTGCGGCTTCTATTAATCTGGATATTATTGCAATAGTAAGACCTGTGAATTCCAAGGATAGTGTGTCAGAGGAAGGCAGTTTATCTGGGCATAGTGGTGTTAATGCCGGAATTATAAGAATTGTGTCAGACGATTATCCAATGATACAAGTGTCATTATCGGACACGGATATTAACAAGGAAGAATACTCAACAACTAAGGCACTTGTTAAAGGTGTGATTGCCGGTTTTAAGAAAAATGGTTTTAAGACAGGAGCATTTGATGCGTTTATAACAAGTGATGTGCCTATGGGAGCAGGGCTTTCATCATCTGCGGCATTTGAAACACTTATAGGAACAATACAGTCACATATTTATAATACCGGAAAAGTATCAGCAGAAGATATTGCAGTTATTGGACAGATGGCAGAGAATGAGTATTTTGGCAAGCCTTGTGGACTTATGGACCAGATGGCGTGTTCAGTTGGCAATATGGTCTATATTGATTTTAATAATAAGGAAAAGCCCATTGTTAATAAGCTTGCTGTGGATATTAAAAAATTCGGATACAGCCTGTGTATAACTGACACTAAAGGTTCACATAAGGATTTGACAGATGATTATGCAGATATCCGCCGTGAGATGAATGCAGTTGCAAGTTATTTCGGGCAGGAGGTTCTTCGTGGTATTACATTAAAGGATATACTTGATAATTTTAAAGAACTACAGGAGAAGTTCGGTGACAGGTGCATACTAAGAGCAGTTCATTTTGTAGAGGAAAATGAGAGAGTAGAAAATGAAGTGAACGCTCTTACATCTGGAAATATTGATGAATTCTTGAGGCTGGTATCAAAGTCAGGTGATTCATCTTACAAATATCTTCAAAATATATATTCAACCAAAGATACTGCCAATCAGGGCGTTTCACTTGGACTTATGATGAGTGAAATATTCTTAGGTGATAATGGTTCATATAGTAATGGTGCATACAGTAATGGAGTATGCAGGGTTCACGGAGGTGGATTTGCAGGAACAATACTTGCAATTGTAAAAGATAATGCCGTAGATGAATACAGAAGAAATATGGATAAGATATTCGGTGATGGTGCAAGTATGATATTACAAATCAGACATTGCGGAGGTGTCAGAATAATATGAGAGATATAGACAGTCTTATATTAGAGCTTGTTAATTATGCTTTAATGAATGAACTGATAGAAGATGATGACAAGATATATGAAACTAACAGACTGCTGGAAGTCTTTGAAAAAATCGGACTTGATACAGACAGTGATGTAATTAATGGCAATGTTGATAATAAGAAGTATACTACAAGGAGAATATCCGAAATTCTCTCAGACTGCCTTGAAATAGCTATAAAAGACGGACTTATTGAAGATACCCAGCTTAACAGGGATATATTTGACACTAAGATAATGGGTGTACTTACTCCAATGCCTTCTGTAGTGAGAAAGCATTTTAAGGAGCTTTATAATAATAATCCAAAGCTTGCGACAGACTATTTCTATGAACTTAATAAAGCCTGCAATTATATAAGGTGTGACAGGATTGAGAAAGACCAGAAATGGAAGTACAATTCAGAATATGGTACTATAGATATAACGATTAATCTGTCAAAGCCAGAGAAAGACCCGAGGGATATAATTAAGCAGGGACAGATGGCGGCAAGTGGTTATCCAAAGTGCCTTTTGTGTAAGGAAAATGAAGGTTATGCCGGTACGCTGTCACATCCTGCAAGACAGAATTTGAGGGTTATACCGCTTGAATTAAGCGGCGAGAAATATTATATGCAGTATTCGCCATATGTATATTATAACGAACATTGCATAGTGTTTAATGACAAGCATATACCTATGAAGATTGATAAGAGTACATTTAAGAAGCTTATCGAGTTCACGGAAAAATTTCCTCATTATACATTAGGTTCTAATGCTGACCTGCCGATTGTAGGCGGTTCAATATTAAGCCACGACCATTTTCAGGGTGGTGCATATGAGTTTCCTATGGCAAGGGCAGAATATGTATATACATTTGATATGGGGCAGTTTGGTGATGTCAAGGCAGGAATTCTTAACTGGCCTATGTCGGTAATAAGACTCAGCAGTAATAATAAAGAAAGTCTTGTTAATGCCTGCGATTATATATTAGACAAATGGAGAGGCTACACTGATGAAGAAGCTTTCATATACTGCAATACTGATGGTGAACAGCATAATACGATAACTCCGATATGTAGAAGAAAAGCTGATAATTACGAGATGGATCTTGTATTAAGGAATAATATTACGACTAAGGAGTGTCCTTGGGGTGTGTACCATCCGTCAGCTAACCTTCACCATATTAAGAAGGAGAATATAGGCCTTATTGAAGTTATGGGAATGGCAATACTTCCGGCACGTCTTGATAAGGAAATGGGTATTTTGAAAAATGTACTATTAAATAATGAAGATATCCGCTCAATCAGCGAGATTGAAAAGCACGCAGAATGGGTTGAAAGCTGGAAAGATAATTATGATATAACCAGCGGCAATATTGATGAGATAATAAAATCAGAGATTGGCAAAGTATTCGTTCAGGTGCTTGAGTGTGCAGGTGTATACAAGACGGATGAAAAGGGAAGAGAGGCATTTATAAGATTTATTAACAATTTAACATAGTATGATGAGAGAGTCGGAAATTTAAAAATATTACACAGTAATTTAAGAATGATATTATAATTGGAATTGACCACGGCTGGTCGATGATGAAAACCGTAACTCAGGTATTTGTCACAGGCGTTAAGGAGATTACAACAACTCCGGCACTTTTCGGCGATGTACTTGAGTATGAAGGAAAGTTCTATAAGGTTGGAACTGTAAGGCAGGAAGTAAAGGATACCAAGGTCGAAGATGACAGCTTTTATCTTCTCACACTTGCAGCAGTTGTTAAGGAACTTAAAAGAAGAGGTCTTGCAGAGGCAAAGGTATTCCTTGATGTAGGACTTCCACTTACAAGATTTGGAGCTGAGAAGAATGACTTTATCAAGTACCTGACAAATAATAAGCGTGTAAGCTTCAAATATCGTCGATTTGTTTCAGAACTACACAGCCACAACAATTTTAGATTGCATAAATGCATTTATTCCGCTATTATCAACCGAATATGAATTCAATGATTGAGGTTGATTATCTTATGGAAAACAACATGGAGAGCAGGAATCTATATATGAGTTATCCACTAAATACAGGACATAAAAGAATTAATACATCCCTGTGTCCTGCCTTATGTGGATAATAGTTCTAAAACACCAGAAATACTGGCTTTTTAGAAGTGTTATCCACTGTCATAATGACCAATCAGAAAAATGCCATGAGTGGCATAATAACATGATTTCTGCTATACTTAATGTCATGAAAAGGAGTATGTGGTTATGGAGATTAAGTATATAGAGGAAGAACTGAATAGTATAGATAAGACACTTGTGAAAGTTATTTTTTATTATGTACCAGTAAATATGCAGGTATTGGATCCAATATATTTGTGAAAGGTAAATCCAACATATACTGCATCATTTAGGGAAAGATGAAACAAAAGGAGAACATATGGAATCAGACATAATTAAAATCAGCCATCTGAATAAAAGCTTTGGCGAAGTAAAAGCAGTAAATGATTTGAGCTTTCGTGTAAAAAAAGGAGAATTGTTTGCGTTTCTTGGAGTAAATGGTGCAGGGAAAAGTACAACCATTTCCATTCTCTGCGGATTACTGAAAAAAGACAGCGGAACTGTTCAGGTAAACGGAATAGAAACCGACAAAGCCGGTGCACAGACAAAAAGAATGCTTGGTGTTGTGTTTCAGGATAGCATACTTGATAAACCGCTTACGGTGAAAGAGAACCTAATGAGCAGAGCTGCTTTGTACGGCATTACAGGAAATGCCTTTGATAAGAGATTACATGAGCTGGTCGAGATTCTGGATTTTGACGAGTTTTTAAACAGACCTGTAGGTAAGCTATCGGGAGGTCAGAGAAGAAGGATTGATATTGCCCGTGCATTATTGCACAGACCGGAGATTTTGATTCTTGACGAGCCTACTACAGGGCTTGATCCGCAGACAAGGCAGTTAATATGGGATGTTATTAAGAAACTTCAGAAAACAGAAAATATGACAGTATTTCTAACTACCCATTATATGGAAGAGGCTGCTAATGCTGGGTATGTTGTGATTCTTGACAAAGGAAGTATCGCAGCAGAAGGTACACCATTTGAACTTAAAAATGCTTATGTACAGGATATAGTGTCTGTTTATGGTGTTTCCGAGGATGAAATAAAGTCATTGAACAGAGAATATAAAAAAATACGTGACGGATATCAGATAAAAGTAAGAAATACGAAAGAAGCGACGGAGCTTATTGTAGAACATCAGGAACTGTTTAGGGATTATGAGGTAGTAAAGGGCGGTATGGATGATGTATTTCTTGCAGTTACAGGAAAGAAGCTTGGAGGTGAACGCTGATGAGAACAGTATTGGCATTAATGAACAGGAACAGGAAATTGTTTTTTAAAGATAAAGGTATGTTGTTTACATCAATGATCACACCTGTCATTCTGATTGTTCTGTATGCTACATTTCTTGCAAAGGTTTTCAGAGATTCTTTTACAGCAGCGATTCCGGATATGATTCCGATTTCGGATAAGCTTATTAATGGAACCGTGGCAGCACAACTGACAGCATCACTTATGGCAGTAAGCTGTATTACTGTAACATTCTGTGTGAATCTGACTATGGTGCAGGACAAGGCAAATGGAACAAGGAAGGATTTTAATGTTTCGCCTGTCAGCAGTGGAAAAATCTATTTGGGATATTTTCTGTCAACAGTAGCTAATTCATTGATGGTCAATGGACTTGCGTTTGTATTATGTCTGGGATATCTATTTAAAATGGGATGGTATATGAATACACCAGATGTATTATGGGTTTTATTTGATATGATATTGCTCGTCCTGTTTGGAAGTACGCTGTCAAGTATCATTAGCTTTCCTTTAACAACACAGGGACAGCTTTCGGCTGTGGGTACAATTGTCAGCGCAGGATATGGTTTTATATGTGGTGCTTATATGCCGATTTCAAATTTTGGACCAGGTCTTCAGAAGACACTGTCTTATCTTCCGAGTACATATGCCACTTCATTGATTAAGAATCATATGCTTCACGGAGTTTTTAAGGAGATGGAGAGAAAACATTATCCGGATGAAATGGTTGAAGCGATAAGAGACACTCTTGATTGCAATCCAGTATTTCAGGGAAATGTGGTAAGTGTAAATCAGATGATTGGCATTATGCTGGGAAGCATAGCTATATTTGGAATTATTTATTATTTTGTTACATTGCTGCCAGTGGGTAAAGGCAGACGATAAGCAGCATTATGTTTAGAAATATTCAGTGAAATCTCAATCGGTATTTATAGGAGAACTATCATTATGATTAGAGAATTACGAAAAGCAGATATAAATAGAGTTGCAAAGATATGGCTGGATACCAATATAAACGCACATTATTTTATATCTGCTCAATATTGGAAAAGTAATTTTGAATTAGTTATGCATACAATGTTAAACAGAATAAAAGGATGTGAAATATATGGAATTTTTATTTGTGGCTCTTGGTGGAGCAGCAGGTGCGGTGTCAAGATATGCCATAAGTCTTATACCTGTTAAAAGCGGATTTCCGATTTTAACATTAATGACTAATATTATAGGAGCGGTTCTGATAGGATTTATTGCTGGTATTGCCGGCAGTAAGAATGAAATATCAAAAAATACGGTTTTATTCTGGAAAACAGGGGTGTGCGGTGGATTTACCACATTTTCTACATTTTCTTTGGAAGCATATAATCTGTTTGATGATGGAAAGTATGTAATAGGAGGACTATATGTGCTGTTAAGCTGCTGTGGATGTATATTGGGAGTCTTATGTGGAAGGAAACTATCAGCGTTTATAAGATAACATAGGAAATTTATATACATTTATGTACATTAATATGCTTGCTTTTTGTGTAACAATTAGAATCATCCAGGCAGGTAAATTAATTGACAAATACTGTTAAAAAGTCTACAATAAATACATTATATTAGTACGTTAATTAATTTCTATTATGATTTGTCAAATTCGTGTGAAGTAATCTGAACGGAATTGGATTGTGATTTCGATTTTACATTTATTAATTTATTATTAAATTTCAATCGGTATACAAGAACGTAAATTTACACAAAGGAGTATATTAATATGAATAAAAAGATAGTGAAGAAATTATGTGCTATTGGCTTGATATCTTCGATTGTCTTATCAGGATGTGGTAAAGCTGGTATAACAGGTGGCAACAGAGAGGAATCAGCAGGTGGCACAGATAAAGTTGTCTCTTTAAAGGTGTGGACAGAAAAGGATGGCCTGGGTGTCATGAATAAAATGATAGACAGCTTTAAGGAACAATATAAAGATGAAGCAGAATTTGATATAACGGTTGAGATTCAGGCAGATTCACAGGTTCGTGATGTCATGCTTACAGATGTACACAATGGTGCAGATGTGTTTTCATTTCCAGATGATCAGATTATATCATTAACGGCTGGCGGAGTTCTGACAGAGGTACCCAATGCAGATGAAATAGCAGCAGCTAATGTAAAGGAGTCAGTTGAAGCGGCTACCCTGAATGATACATTATACGGATATCCTATGACAGCAGATAATGGATATTTTATGTATTACAATAAAGATTATTTTTCAGAAGATGATGTTAAGTCGCTAGATAAAATGCTGTCCATTGCAGCAGCTAACAATAAAAAGGTTGCTATGGAGTTTAATTCCGGATGGTATCTTTATACATTTTTTGGAAATACAGGACTTAGTCTTTCTATTAAACCAGATGGTATAACTAATGAATGTAACTGGAATTCGCAGACAGGTGACATAACCGGAGTGGCTATAAAGCAGGCACTCGATAGTATAGCAGCTAATCCAGGGTTTATAAGTATGCCTAACGGAGATATAGCTGAACACATTAAAAGTGGTGATGTTATAGCAGGAATAAGTGGTGTATGGGATGTTATGAATGTAAAGGAAGCCTGGGGAGAGAATTATGGTGCCTGTAAGCTGCCAACATATACAGTTGCAGGAAAGGAAGTTCAGATGTCTTCATTTACAGGTTATAAGATGATGGGAGTAAATGCCTACTCAAAGAATAAAGAATGGGCCTGCAGGCTTGCTGACTGGCTGACTAATCAGCAGAACCAGGAGCTCAGGTTTAAAGAGAGAAATCAGGGACCATCTAACAGCAAGGCATCAGAATCAGGTGAAATCAAAAAAGTGGCTGCAATACAGGCAATCATTGCACAGTCCCAGTATGGAACATTACAAAGAGTAGGAAACAGCTACTGGGATGCCTGTAAGAAGTTTGCTAATACCGTACTTAGTGGAAATAATGGTGGTTTATCAGATCAGGAAGTCATGGATACATTAGTTAATGAAATTACAGCTTCTGCTGTTAAGTAACAGTAGGATGGCCAAAGTTGATTTACTGAGAGTGGAAAAGATTGGAGAACAAGCATGAATAATAAAAAAAGGACGAGCCTGAAGACACTGATATTATTGCCAGTATTTATACTAGGTGCTTTAACAATAATATGTAATGTTATGGCTATAAACAATATAAGAACTGTAAACTCTAATGCCGCTGATATAACAGATAACTGTATGAGGAGTGTTTCAGATCTTGGTGAAATAAAGAATGATATACAGGTTATTCATACACTTGGATTATCACATATTATTGCAACAGATCTTAATACTATGATATCAGTAGTAGGCGAGATTAATGATAATCAGGAAGAATTAGAGAAAAAGCTGGATGAATATAAGAAATATGTCCAGAATGATGATATGGAAACATATAATTCATTAGTAAGTAATTATAATACCATGAAATATGAGCTTGGAAACATTATGGCATACAGTGCTTTAGGCAAGAATGAGGAAGCATATGCTATTGCTAATGGAGTCGTAAGTGATAGCAGTAAAGCAATCCAGAAGGATATAGAGGTGCTAAGCACACATGCCAATGATACAGCTTCAAAGGCAAGGGAAAGGCTTACCAGTGTGTATGTAAGTTCACTTGTCAGCAATGGCATAGTTATTATTATAAGCGTTATATTGATTATTGTAGCAATATACTGTGTTATGAAGTATGTTATTAAACCAATTATCGCAACTAATAAAGATATCAGGGATATTATTGATGGAATCGATAATGGAGAAGGAGATCTTACAAAGCGTGTAAGAGTTATTTCTAATGATGAGATAGCAGATCTTGGTAATGGTATCAATCTTTTTATGGATAAGCTTCAGGAAATTCTTAAGCTGATTATAGAGAATACTAACTATATGGAAAATGTTGTTGCTGAGGTTGATGGCAGTGTTGTCAAATCCAATGACAGCGCATCTGATTTATCTGCCATGACAGAGGAATTATCTGCAACTATGCAGGATGTAGGACTTTCTGTTAATACTATTAATGACAATGCTGATGATATGCTAAAAGATGTCGAGATTATAGCAACTAAGTCAGATGATATTAATCAGTTCTCAAAGGAAATGAAGGCAAATGCAGAAAAAATAGAGAGTGATGCCAGATATAATATGGTTCAGACAGGTGAAAAGGTTGGAAATATATTAGATGTTCTTAATAAAGCAATAGAAGATAGTAAGAGCGTTGACCAGGTAAATAACCTTACGAATGATATTCTTAATATATCAAGCCAGACGAATCTGTTAGCACTCAATGCTTCAATAGAAGCTGCCAGAGCAGGTGAAGCGGGTAAAGGCTTTGCAGTAGTGGCAGATGAGATTCGTCAGTTAGCAGATTCAAGCCGTGAAACTGCCAATAAGATACAAAGTATTAACTCGGTTGTTGTTGCTGCTGTTAATAATCTATCAGATAATGCTAATAATCTTGTTTCGTATCTTCAGCAGACTATTCTTCCTGAATTTCAGACATTTGTTGATGGAGGTGTGAAATATAAAGAAAATGCTTCCTATATAGAGAATGCAATGGACGAATTCGTTGAGAAAACAGATGTCTTAAAGAAAAACATGGATGAAATAGCTCATTCTATCAATACGATAACAACTGTAGTTGATGAGGGTGCTGCCGGTGTTAATAATGCAGCTATAAGCACACAGAATCTTGTTGAGGATATAGTCAATATCAGTAATAAAATGATAGAAAACAAGAGCATTGCCCAGAATCTTAAGAATAGTACTAACATATTTGCAAAGTTCTGATTGCAGGAATTGCATAGTAATGAAGCTATGTTTACAATTTACATCTGAAAAGATATTTGACATTTTTATATTTTTTTAATAATATTATATTATGTGCGATTTTTGCATAAGAATATTAAGAAAGAGAGAAAGAGTATGAACGAAAAGAAAGAGTTCAAGCCTTATATTCCAGCTGATAAGGTTATGCCTGAGTTAACAGTTACATCTGTTATTATAGGTGTTTTATTAGCTATATTATTTGGCGGTGCTAACGCATATTTAGGACTTAGAGTTGGTATGACAGTTTCTGCATCCATACCAGCAGCGGTTATCTCAATGGGAATTATACGCTTTATATTAAGAAGAGATTCCATATTAGAGAATAACATGGTCCAGACTATTGGCTCTGCTGGTGAATCGGTTGCAGCAGGTGCTATATTTACACTTCCAGCATTATTTATGTGGGCGCAGGAGGAAGGTACAGCTATGCCTTCTTTAGTTGAGATAGCGCTTATTGCATTAATCGGTGGTTTCCTTGGAGTATTATTCATGATTCCACTTCGTAGTGCATTGATAGTCCAGGAGCACGGTGTTTTACCTTATCCAGAAGGACAGGCATGTGCTGAGGTATTAGTTGCAGGTGAAGAAGGTGGTGCTAAGGCTGGCACAGTATTTGCAGGTCTTGGTATTGCTGCTGTTTATAAGTTTATAGCAGATGGACTTAAGGTGTTCCCAAGTGAGGTTGATTTTACAATTAAACCATATAAGGGTTCAGCAGTAGGTGCAGATGTATTACCTGCACTTTTAGGTGTTGGTTATATATGTGGACCTAAGGTATCATCATACCTTCTTGCAGGTGGTTCTGTGGCGTGGTTTATGATTATGCCATTAATCGCATTATTCGGTGGAGATAATATCATTGGACCAGCACTTATTCCAGTTTCACAGATGAAGCCATCACAGATATGGTCTAATTATGTACGTTATATTGGAGCCGGTGCAGTTGCAGCTGGTGGTATTTTAAGCTTAATTAAGTCATTACCACTTATTGTAAGGACATTTAAGCAGGCACTTAAGGGATATGGTAAGAAGGCAGATGGAGTAGAATCAAGATTAACTAAGGATATTCCTATGATGTTTGTTGTATTAGGAATCGGAGTACTTGCTATTATTATGTGGTTAATCCCAGTTATTCCAGTAAATCTTCTTAGTGCAATAATCATTATCATATTTGGATTCTTTTTTGCAACAGTATCATCCCGTATGGTTGGATTAGTAGGTAGTTCCAATAATCCTGTATCAGGTATGGCTATTGCGACACTTCTTATTTCATCAGCGATTCTTAAAGCAACAGGTACTGTTGGAATGAAGGGTATGGTTGCTGCTATAAGTATCGGTTCTGTAATATGTATAATTGCAGCTATAGCAGGAGATACATCACAGGATTTAAAGACAGGTTATATAGTAGGTGCAACACCTTACAAGCAGCAGGCTGGTGAACTTATTGGTGTAGCTGTATCAGCTATTACAGTTGGTGGAGTACTTTATTTACTTAATGCAGCATGGGGCTATGGTTCAACAGAATTACCAGCACCACAGGCAACTCTTATGAAGATGGTTGTTGAAGGTGTTATGGGTAACAGCCTTCCATGGTCACTTGTATTTGCAGGAGTTGCAATTGCAATAGTAGTTGAGATTCTTCAGATACCTGTGCTTCCATTTGCAGTAGGACTTTACCTTCCAATCTATTTAAGTACACCTATTATGGTTGGTGGACTTGTAAGACTTTACTTTGATAAGAAGAAAGGTATTACAGAAGAAGAGCGTAAGGCTAAGGTTAATCAGGGAATACTTTATTCATCAGGTCTTATTGCCGGTGAAGGACTGGTTGGTATCCTCTTAGCAGTATTTGCTATTATTCCTGTTGGTGCAGCTACTCTTGGCGATGTTATTAATATATCAAAGATTATTAATATTGGTAATATCGGAGGACTTGTATTCTTTGTATGTCTTGTTGCAACATTAGTAGCATTTATTAACAAAAAAGAAAAGAAGACAAAATAATAAATAATATGTTATAATGAGTCTGCCGGTTATTTTGCCGGCAGATTTTTATTTTCTAGGATTAAAGGAGAAGGCTTGATTTATGGCTAAGCAGAAGGATAATTACTTAGACTATGTTCCAAAGCATAATTCGTTGTTCGAATGCAGGGAAAACAAAAAAGGTCATGTAGAAGTCAAAGTACACAATAAAGGGATTTTTAACAGAATAGCGCAGCTTATTGCACGAAAACCCAGATATAGTTACATTGAACTAGATGATTTCGGTACATTTGTATGGCATAGCATAGATGGTGTAAGAAGTATTTATGATATAGGACAGCTTGTGAAAGAGCATTTTGGAGATAAAGCGGAGCCGCTGTATGAGAGATTGTGTTATTTTATAAAGCTGCTTCATAAGAATCAGTTTATTGTATATATGAACAAGATAAATAAGTAGTTAAATAGGCAAATAAATAAGCAGATAAACAAATGAATAAAATAGATTTGTAGATTATAAATATTTTAAAGGAGACAGTGTTATGAGAGTATTATCTGAATTAGAACCTAAAAATGTATTTTCTTTTTTTGAGGATATATGTAATATCCCACATCCATCATATAAGGAAGAAAAAATCAGCAATTATCTTGTGGATTTTGCCAAGGAAAGAAAGCTTGAATATTATCAGGATGCACTTAACAATGTGATCATAATAAAGGAAGCCTCAAAGGGGTATGAGGATGCAGCACCTATAATACTTCAGGGACATATGGATATGGTGTGTGAGAAGACACCTGATTGTGATAAGAATATGGATGAGGATGGACTAGACCTTGAGGTAAATGGTGATTTCATATCTGCTAAGGGAACAACGCTTGGTGGTGATGATGGAATTGCCGTTGCCTATGCACTTGCAATACTTGATGACAACAGTATCGCACATCCACGTCTTGAGTTCGTGTGTACAGTATCTGAGGAAGTAGGCATGGAAGGTGCTTCTTCCATAGATGTATCTATGTTAAAGGGCAAAAAGCTTCTTAATATGGATAGTGAAGAAGAAGGAATCATGCTTGCAAGCTGTGCAGGTGGCTGCAGTAGCAGAGTTACACTAAAGCTTGATAAAAATAAGGTTACTGGAACAAAGCTTAGTATTACTTTATCAGGACTGACAGGAGGTCATTCAGGTGTTGAAATAGATAAAGGCAGAGGTAATGCGAATGTTCTTATGTCAAGAATATTAAGGGATGTTATCACAGACAATAATGTATATCTTGCAGCCTTTAACGGTGGAAGAAAGGATAACGCTATTCCAAGAGAATGTATGGCTGAGATTATTGTAGCAGCAGACAAGACAGCAGAGGTTAAAGCAGCTATTGAGAATGCAGCAAAAGAGATAAAAGAGGAGTTTGCTACATCAGATGCAGACTTAAAGTGTGTTATAGATATATCAGAGGGCTGCAGCGCAGAGGCAGTAACATATGAAGATAGTACAAGAGCAGTTTCACTTATACAGGCATTACCTAACGGAATAATGAGAATGAGCCAGGATATAGATAATCTTGTGGAAACTTCGCTTAATCTTGGTGTGGTTTCACTAGATGAATCAGGTATATGTCTTAGATTCTCACTTAGAAGTTCAGTAGGAGCTGCTTTAAAGAATCTTAAGGGACAGATTAAAATCGTTAGTGAAGCATTCAGGGCAAATGTTGAATTTACAGGTGAATATCCAGCATGGGAATATAAGAAGGATTCTAAGCTGCGTGATGATATGGTAAGGATATTTGAACAGATGTATGGTAAAAAGCCAACTATTGAGGCTATTCATGCAGGTGTTGAATGTGGTATACTTGCAGGTAAAATAGAAGGACTTGACTGCATATCAATGGGACCTGATATTTTTGATATTCATACAACTGAGGAACACCTAAGCATATCTTCAACAAAGAGAATGTATGAATATATACTTAACGTAATAGCTTGTAAATAATAACAGGATAATAGAGCACATTAAAGCAGGGTAAGTCTATGTATAAGATATTAATAGTTGAGGATGACAGGATTATAGCTGATAATGTATGTGAACAGTTATTAAAATGGGGATATGATGTTAAAATAGCAGATGATTTCAATGATGTTTTAAAAATCTTTGCAAAGTATGAGCCGCAGCTTGTACTTATGGATATCGGACTTCCATATTTTAATGGTTATCACTGGTGTATGCAGATAAGAAATATATCAAAGGTGCCGGTTATATTTATGTCCTCTATGTCTGATAATATGAATATAGTTATGGCTATTAATATGGGTGGAGATGACTTTATTGTAAAGCCCTTTGATATCAATGTGCTTATAGCTAAGGTGCAGGCAATGCTAAGACGGACATATTCATTTGCAGAGAGTACGAATATCATAGAACATAACGGCTGTATACTTAACCTGAATGACCAGACATTTACGTATAATGGGAAAAGGATTGAACTTACTAAGAATGAGTACCGTATACTGCAGAGTCTTCTTGAGAATATAGGTAAAGTAGTTTCGCGTGATAATATTATGATGAAGCTTTGGGAAAGTGATGACTTTATTGATGATAACACGCTGACTGTTAATGTTACAAGATTAAGGAAAAAGCTTGAACAGGCGGGGCTCATAGATTATATAAAGACTAAAAAGGGAACCGGATATATTATTGAGTAGTATCCTTATATATCAGACAGCAGGGCTGATAGAAAGAGATGTAAGATGAGATTGCTATTTTTATATTTAAAGAATAAAAAGAGTAATATAATACAGGTTGTACTTGCTTATGTAGTGCTTCTGCTTGTGATATGGTTATACAATCTTCCATATTATGAGGCGTTTTCGTTTGGAATAGAATTATATGGTGCGCTATACATAATATATCTTATATATGACTATTCGGTGTTTGCTGACAAAATAAGGACACTTGAAAGAAATATAAAGACAGATGATATACAGAATATAGCATTGCCGGATAAGAAGAATGATGTTGAGGCGTTGTATGCTGATATTATTATAAAACTACAGGAACAGAAAAGAAAACAATATGATGCCGGTGTAGAAGCATCAAGAAATCTCAAGGATTACTATGCATGCTGGGCACATCAGATTAAAACTCCTATTGCCGCAGCAAAGCTGATAATCCAGTCACTTGATGATGTAGTAAGGAATCTTGAGAATAATTCATTGGGCAATTCCTATGATGAGTGTTATGATAAACGTTATGATGATTTAAAAAACAATCAGAGTAATGAAAAAAATGGTGATAATGATTTAGAAAAGCTTAACAGGAAGTTAAATGAGCTTAGCCATGAAATGTTCAGGATAGAGTTCTATACGGATGCAGTTATGGATTATCTGCGGCTTGAAGATATTTCATCCGATTATGAATTCAAGATGTGCAGACTGGATGTGGCAGTGAAAAAGGTGGTTAAGAAGTTTGCACCACAGTTTATCGGAAGGCATATTTCACTACATATTGAGCAGATTGAAGATTCAGTATGTACGGATTCCAAATGGCTTGGCTTTATTATAGAGCAGCTTATATCCAATGCAGTCAAGTATAGTAAAGATGGAGGAAGTGTAAGAATATATACTCTCCATGGCAATGGTGATATAAAAAAGAATTCAAAAGATGATTCCCTGCAGCTTGTGATAGAAGATACAGGAATAGGCATAAGTGAAGAGGATATTCCAAGAATAATGGAAAGAGGCTTTACAGGATATAATGGCAGGCTTGATAAGAAATCGTCAGGAATAGGTTTGTATCTGTGCAGAAAGGCAGCAGACAGGCTTGGATTTGTTATAACCTTTGATGCCAGTTATAAGAATGGCACCAGAGTTGTGATTGATATGACACAACGTTATACAAAGCATGAATAAACCTTACATTATTGTAAGAAATGAAAATGAAATGTAAGCCATATCAATGGCTGTGCATTTCATTTTTTTATATACTCTGTAATGTAATGAGCGTAAAGGATAAACAAAGAGTAATTATGTGATGTAAAGAAAGGCTGGTGCTAAAATGGCATTATTAGAGGTGAAAAATTTAAAAAAGGTATATACAACAAGATTCGGTACTAATCAGGTAAAGGCCTTATCAGATGTTAATTTCAGTGTTGAGAAGGGTGAGTATGTAGCGATTATGGGTGAATCAGGCTCAGGAAAAACAACGCTTCTTAATATTCTTGCTTCACTCGATAAACCGACGAATGGCGAGATACTTCTTAATGGAAAGAATACAGTACAGATAAAGGATAAAGAGCTTTCTGCCTTCAGAAGAGACAATCTTGGTTTTGTGTTTCAGGATTTCAATCTGCTTGACACATTTACTATAAGGGATAATATATTTCTTCCGCTTGTTCTTTCAGGGAAAAAATATAACGAGATGGAAGAAAGGGTAAAGCCGCTTTCTAAAAGACTTGGTATAGAACAACTTCTGGATAAATATCCCTATGAGGTATCTGGTGGACAGAAGCAAAGAGCAGCAGTAGCAAGGGCACTTATAACTAATCCGCAGATAATACTTGCTGATGAACCGACAGGGGCGTTGGATTCAAAGTCCTCAGAGCAGCTTCTTACTCTTTTTAATGAAATCAACTGTGATGGACAGACGATTCTTATGGTTACACACAGCACAAAGGCTGCAAGCCGCGCAAACAGAGTGCTTTTTATAAAGGATGGGGTTGTATTTCATCAGATATATAAGGGCTCAATGACTGATGACAGTATGTATACAAAGATATCAGATACGCTTACAGCACTTGCTACAGGAGGTGATAATATTGAGTAAAATGTTATTTCCTAAGATGGCAGTATCTAATATAAGAAAAAATAAGAAGCTTTATGTGCCATATATAATAACTGCCATATTTACAGTAATGATGTTTTTTATGAATATTTCTATTGTTAAGAATAAGAATGTTGCAGCTATGAGAGGCGGACAGAATGTAGTGGTGTTGCTGCAGGTTGCACTTGTTGTATCGTTTATATTCTCAGCGGTATTTTTATTTTATACAAACAGCTTTCTTATGAAGCGAAGGACAAAGGAGATAGGCTTATATAATATTCTTGGAATGGAAAAGAAGCATATATCTCTTATGATGCTTTTTGAAAATGTAATAATAACAATAATATCATTAACAGCAGGTATAGTGTTCGGTATTATATTCAGCAGGCTTATGTTTCTTGTGCTTATGAAGCTGATTAAAGCCGACTCTGTTCCAGCGTTTGTAATATCAACAAATGCGGTGGTTGTCACTATTATATATTTTATAAGTATATTTGCAGCTATATACATATACAATTTTGTCAAGGTACAGAAGTCTAAGCCAATCGAGCTTCTTCATAGCGACGAGATAGGTGAGAAGGAACCAAAGACAAAGCTTATTATGACAATTCTTGGACTTTTATGTCTTGGAGGAGGATATTACTTTGCACTTACAGTTTCTTCAATTCTTAAAGCTGTACAATATTTCTTTGTTGCAGCATTGTTTGTTGTTATAGGAACTTATCTGTTATTTACGGCTGGAAGCATTGCGCTGCTTAAGCTTATGAGGAAAAATAAAAGGTTTTATTACAAGACAGGACATTTTACGGCTGTTTCAGGAATGTTATACAGGATGAAGCAGAATGCAGTAGGCCTTGCAAATATATGTGTTTTATCAACAATAGTTCTTATTGCGGTTGCATCTACTGTATCACTTTATGCTGGAATGCAGGATTCGCTGAATACGGCATACCCTAGTGAACAGAATATCGTTATATATGGAACAGATGCCGATGTGCTTGAGGAGACGAAAAACAGAATATATGATTGTATTGATGCACACAATGCTGCTATAAAAAAAGATTATTCCTATAAAACAATTTCTGTTCAGGGTCTGCTTAATACTGATAATACATTTTATACCGATAAGGATAATATGTCGCGTTATGATGAAAGTATGCTGGGAGTCTGCCAGATTATGACATTAGAAGACTTTAATAAGCTTTATGATGATAGCTATGTTATAGATGATAAAGCTAGTGCTATTCTTGTTACCAAGGAAAAGCTGGATAGCAAAAACAGCATAACAATAAATAATAGTGATAATGTATCAGAGTATAAGCTGATAGATGTGCTTACAGATGATGAGAAGTACTTCTCCGGTGCTGTCACATCGGTAGTTAAGGCATATATGCTTATAGTTAAGGATATGGATGAAATGAATCATATCAGAAATTTAGTATATGGTAACTCTGATAAGAGGTTTGAAAGTATTAGTTATAATATATATGTTAATACCAATCTTTCTGAACAGGACAGCAGACAGTTAAGTAAGGATATAGAAGCTGAGTCAAGTCCTGAAGCCTATGTTATGTGCGATAACAGATATGATATAGCAGAGGAGCTTACACAGATGTATGGTGGTCTCTTATTCTTAGGCTGTTATATTGGAATACTGTTCCTTATGGCTACTGTTCTTATAATATATTATAAGCAGATATCAGAAGGGTATCAAGACCGCAGACGATTTGAGATTATGATGAAGGTTGGTATGAGCCGCGAAGAGGTTAAAAGAACTATTAAGAGTCAGATACTTATGGTGTTCTTTGTTCCAATCGCAGTTGCTGCAATACATGTGATAGTTTCTTTCAGAATAATAAAAATGATAATGGTAATATTATCACTTGGAAGCAATATGGTGCTTTTTGTATGGTGTACATTATTCACGGTTATAGTATTTTGTATCATATATGCATTGGTTTATGCGCTGACTGCTAAAGAATATTATAATATAGTGCAGGGGTGATAAAAAGCTGTTTATTTAGTTCATTTGTTTGATGGAATTCAGCTGACGAAGTGCCAGGTAAGGTGTCCTGGAAGTTTGGGGAACAGATGAAAACTTGCATTTTTGTGGTATCTGTGTATAATATATCAATGAATGTAAAATACTATGAAAATATAATGGGGTGCTTGTGTATGACAGGCTGAGAGTAAGCAGAAGCTTTAACCCAGTAACCTGATGTGGATAATGCCAACGTAGGGAGATAAAGAAGTCGCGGGTGCGTTTTTATGTGCAGGAATCTTTAGTTGGGTTCCTGCATTTTTACTTTTATTTTTACTTCGTAAAACAAGGAGGTAGGTATGTATACAGCTTTAACTATTGCTGGAAGTGATTCTAGCGGAGGTGCCGGAATACAGGCAGATATAAAGACAATGACGGCTAATCGTGTATATGCGATGAGTGCAATCACAGCTCTGACTGCACAGAACACTACTGGTGTAACAGATATAATGGAGGTATCTCCTAAGTTTTTAGCAGAGCAGCTTGATAGTATATTTACAGATATATATCCGGATGCTGTCAAGACAGGAATGGTTGCTTCAGGTGAACTGATTGAGGTAATAGCAGATAAGCTTACAGAGTATAAAGCAGGGAATATTGTTGTTGATCCCGTTATGGTGGCGACAAGTGGGGCAAGACTTATAAGTGAGGATGCTATCAGCACATTAAAGAGCAGATTATTACCACTTGCAACAGTTATTACACCTAATATTCCTGAAGCTGAGGTGCTTTCAGGAGTGGACATCAAAGCAGCAGAAGATATGGAAAAGGCAGCAGAGCTTATATGTGACACATTAGGCTGTTCTGTTTTATTAAAGGGTGGACATCAGTTAAACGATGCTAATGATCTTTTATTCCAGAAAGGAAAAGAACCAGTATGGTTTTATGGAAAGCGGATAAATAATCCTAATACGCATGGAACAGGCTGTACGCTATCTTCAGCAATAGCCTCTAACCTTGCAAAGGGAAGAAATCTTGAGACATCAGTCAGGTGTGCAAAGAATTATATATCAGGTGCACTTGCTGCTATGCTTGACCTTGGTAAGGGAAGTGGACCTATGAATCATGCATTTGCGATAGACGGAGAGTATCATAACTTACGGTAGTAGCCTGTCTTAACAAATAATAGATGAATATTTTGTGAAAGTATGGTAACATAGCATATGTTACACTAATAAATATTAAGAAGCAGATATATTATTTTTAAGAATGAAATGATTACAATAAGTAATATTATTTCTGTTTCATAAACAAGGAGGATTTTATTAATGAAAATAGCAGTATCATACGAGGATGGTAATATATTCCAGCATTTTGGGCATTCTAAGATGTTTAAAATATATGAGATAGATGGTCAGAATATTGTTGATACTAAGATTATAGAAGCACAAGGTTCAGGACATAGTGCGCTTGCAACAATGCTTGATGATATTAATGTGGATGCTCTGATATGTGGTGGCATAGGAAACGGAGCTATGGAAGCACTTGTTCAGATGGGTATAGAGGTGTGCTCAGGAGTATCTGGTGATGCAGACGAGGCAGTAGCAGAATATCTTAATGGCTCACTTGAATCACAGGGTGTTAACTGTGATCATCATAATAATGGAGAGGAACATAGCTGTGGACACTGTGGAAGTGACGAAGAAGATTGTGGCTGTGGCAGCTGTGGTGATGATGATGGACATGGTTGTGGCGGATGTTCTGGCTGTGGTGGAAGTTATACACCACCTTTTGATGGTCCTAATGTCGGAAAGACATGCAGGGTGCATTATAAGGGAACCTTCAACGATGGAACACAGTTTGACTCATCTTATGACAGGGGAGAACCATTGGAGTTCGTATGTGGTGCTGGTATGATGATACTTGGTTTTGACAGGGCAGTAGCAGCTATGAATGTTGGAGATGTCATAGATGTACATCTTATGCCATCAGAAGCATATGGTGAGGTTGAGCCAGAAGCATTTATAACAGTACCTGTTAAGGAACTTGGCTCAGGCGTAAAAGACCTTAAGGTAGACGATAAGGTATATCTTCAGAACGCACTTGGACAGCCTTTTGTGGCAAGAGTAGCAGCACTTACAGATGATGAGATAACATTTGATGCTAACCATGAGATGGCAGGAAAAGAGCTTAACTTTAAGATAGAGCTTGTAGAAGTGCAGTAGTAGAAAAAATAATAAAGATAATAAAAAATAATAATGATATATTGACTAATGCAAAGCTGAGTGCTATTATTCTAAATAATTTAATAAGCTAAACCGTTGAAGCGGAGATAACGGCAATGATGCCTGTACAGAGAGTCTGCTAGGCTGAGATGCAGATAAGAAACAAGTTGTCAAATGGACCGCTGAGGGCACAAGGGAAATGCATATATGCATAGTATAGTGTGACGTTGCAGGCAGACGTTATATGCCGAGGGTATGTTAGTATCCTGCTAAGAGCATGATTAATATCATGAATTCAAGGTGGCACCGCGGATAGTGAATATAATATAAGCACATTATTCGTCCTTGACAGAAAGTATAATTCTGTCAGGGACTTTTTTTATGCATTGATGAAGGCTGAGGAGCATATAATGCAATCGTTACTAACAGAGAGAAGTGATGAGAAAGACATATTAATAATTATCCTGTGACAGATACAAAACAAGGAGGATAGTGTGAAAAATAAGATTTTTCACACGCAAGATTTGTGCTTACGCACAAACTTTAGATGCGCAAAAGACAGCGCAAGAATGGAGATTTATATGATTAAAGAAGCGATTGTAAAGATTGTAAACAAAGGTGATTTGAGTTATGATGAGGCTTATGCTGTAATGAATGAGATTATGAATGGAGAAACCTCTCCTACACAGAATGCAGCATTTCTTGCAGCACTTTCAACTAAGAGTGCCAAGGCAGAGACTATTGATGAGATAGCCGGATGTGCAGCAGCCATGAGAGAGCATGCAGTTAAGGTTGAAACAGGTATGGATATATTCGAGATAGTTGGTACAGGTGGTGATAATGCGCAGAGCTTTAATATATCTACTACATCTGCACTTGTAGCAGCTGCTGGCGGCATGAAGGTTGCAAAGCATGGAAACAGGGCAGCATCTTCTAAGTGTGGAACAGCAGATTGTCTTGAGGCACTTGGTGTTAATATACAACAGGATTCAGAAAAATGTGTTGAACTTCTTAAGGAAGTTGGAATGTGCTTCTTCTTTGCACAGAAATATCATACATCAATGAAATATGTTGGTGCTATCCGTAAGGAGCTGGGGGTAAGAACAGTATTTAACATACTTGGACCACTTACTAATCCAGGCTCACCATCTATGCAGTTACTTGGTGTATATGATGAATATCTGGTAGAACCTTTAGCACAGGTTCTTGTAAGCCTTGGAGTTAAGAGAGGTATGGTAGTATATGGCATGGATAAGTTAGATGAGATATCTATGAGTGCACCAACTAAGGTATGCGAGATCCGTGATGGCTGGATGAAGTCATATGTTATCAAGCCAGAGGATTTTGGACTTATGCGTTGTACAAAGGATGACCTTAAGGGAGGCACACCAGAAGATAATGCAAGAATAACAAGAGCCATACTTAACGGTGAAAAAGGACCTAAGAGAGATGCTGTTCTTATGAATGCAGGTGCTTCACTCTATATAGGTGGAAAGGCAGACAGTCTTGCAGATGGCATAAAGTTAGCAGCAGAGCTTATTGATTCAGGCAAGGCTGATAAAGTACTTGATAAATTTATTGAAGTAAGTAACAGATAGTCAGAAATGGAGTAAATGTAGATTAAGATGAAAGAGTTAAGTAATAGATCAGCTGACTTTACAGATTCAGTTATAAGAAGAATGACAAGGGTTGCCAATAAATATGGGGCAGTTAATCTGTCGCAGGGCTTTCCTGACTTTGACCCACCAGAGGAAATAACAGACAGGCTGGCAGAAGTAGCTAAAGAGGGACCACATCAGTATGCACTTACCTGGGGTGCTAAGAATTTCCGTGATGCCATAGCTGATAAATACGAACATTTTTCGGGATTAAAGGTTGACCCTGAATCAGAGATAGTCGTTACATGTGGAAGTACAGAGGCTATGATGGCAACTATGCTCAGTATTACTAATCCGGGTGATAAGGTTGTTATATTCTCACCATTTTATGAAAATTATGGCGCAGATACTATACTTTCAGGGGCAGAGCCGGTGTATGTTCCACTTGTTCCACCTGAATTTACATTTGATGCTGCAAAGCTTGAGGAAGCATTTGCAAGTGGAGCCAAAGCACTTATATTATGCAATCCGTCCAATCCCTGCGGAAAAGTATTTACCATGGAAGAGATGCAGACAATAGCTGAACTTGCAAAGAAGTATGATGCTTATGTTGTAACAGATGAAGTGTATGAACACATAATATATGCACCTAATAAACATGTTTATATGCAGGCACTTGACGGCATGAGAGAAAGAACTATTGTATGTAATTCTTTGTCGAAAACATATTCTATAACAGGCTGGAGACTGGGTTATGTTATAGCTAATCCGCAGATTATAGACAGAGTAAAGAAAGTCCACGATTTTCTTACAGTTGGGGCAGCAGCACCACTTATGGAGGCGGCTGTTACGGGCTTAAAGTTTGATGATGAATATTATGACAAGCTGGCAGCACATTATGCACATATGAAAGAAGTGTTTGTAGGCGGACTTAAGGAGCTTGGACTTACATATACAGATCCACAGGGTGCTTACTATGTTCTTGTTGATGTAAGCGAATTCGGTGTTAAGGATGATGTGAAATTCTGTGAATGGATGGCACAGTATGTAGGTGTTGCAGCAGTTCCGGGCTCAAGCTTTTTCAGGGAGGATGTACATCATCTTATAAGATTTCATTTTGCGAAAAAGGATGATACGCTTAAGGAGGCTATAAGAAGACTTGCGACACTTAGTAAGAAGGCTTTGAGTGTTGGAGAAGCTGAGTGGAAATAAGGGAAAAATAATCAAAATATTATTAATTTTTTAATTGTAATTACATATAATATATATGAATAAGATAACTTGAACTTATTCATTAACGAGATAATTATAGCTGGGTCTCCATTAACCTTCGGGGTTAATCTGTAAAGAGATGAACATTAAAGAGTGGGGTTGTCGCACTAAGAAATTAGTGCGATGCCCGTTTTTAGAATGATTTGTAGAATATTTCTTTATATTAATCAAGCCTTATACCCCGCTATAAGCGCAGTATCCTCCATCAACTGGAAGCACTATTCCATTAACGAATCCGGAAGCATCATCACTTGCAAGAAATAGTGCCGCACCGATAAGCTCTTCCGGATTGCCGAATCTTCCCATAGGAGTGCCGGCAATTATCTTTCTGGCTCTGGGTGTTAGTGAACCATCTTTGTTGAATAACAGGTCGTGGTTTTGTTTAGCAGCATAGAAGCCTGGTGCAATAGCATTGCATCTTATTCCGCTTTCACCCATATGTGTGGCAAGCCATTGTGTCAGATTAAGTATTGCACTCTTGGCGTTGCTGTATGTAACAACCTTTGTTAAAGGAAGTATAGATGATACAGAGGCTATGTTTATGATACTTCCGCTTCTTTTTTTAACCATATCACGTGTGAATACCTGGATAGGAAGAAGAGTTCCCATAAAGTTAAGCTCCATAACCTCACGAATCTTTGTTTCATCAAGATTCCAGAATGAATAATCATCATCTTCAGGCTCTTTTTTTAACATTTCAACTGATGTTATGGCACCAGGCTGGTTACCTCCAGCACCATTGATAAGTATATCGCAGCTTCCAAGTTCAGCTTTGATTGCTTCATATGTTTTAGTAAGCTCTTCTTTATCAGTAACATCGCTGCAGTAGCCTTTTATGGTAACAGCAGCATTGTGTTCTTTTAAAGCATTGGATGTAAGTTCGTTAACAACCTTTTCCATATTCACTTTATTTCTTCCAATAATTGCTGTTTTGGCACCGCTTACGGCGAGCCCATAAGCCATGGCTGAGCATAAGGTTCCACTGCCTCCGGTTACTATTGCTGTTTTTCCGGTTAGATTAACGTTAAATGGTATTTTCATATAATAATCTGCCTTTCCTACATATTTATATTTTGTTAGTTATCATCATCGTTGAATCCATTCATAAGAAAGTCGTTCCATTTGGCGTTGACTTCCTCAAGTTCTTTCTTTTGCATAATCCTGTTTCTGTCAGCAAGAATAGATAACATTTCGTCTGCTATTTCAGCAACAGGAGGATGTTCGTAGTGATAAAGATATCCTATCATTCTTTGTGCAGTGAAGTCTGTATTAAGATTTCTTGTTATGATATCGCAGAACTCCTCTGGATAATCTCTTTCAAGCATCAGCTTATATAGCTGCATACTTACTTCTGATCTTGGTTTCATAAATAAAATCCTTTCGTTTGCCATAGGCAAAAACCCACTACCTTTAGGTCGTGGGCAGTTGACATAATAGTAGTCCCCTGACTTTTATACTCTTATCATTATATAAAAAAATATTAAAATCTCAATATGCATTTCTGATAAAAAGAAAATAAGATTGATAAGATATAATGAGCGCAAAAGAAAAGGAAGCGGCTGCGAAGCAGACATTTACTTTTCTTGCGCCATTAACGAACGAACAGCCATGCGAAGCAGGGCGAAAGAGCGCGTAGTGCGGGTTCGTGAGTGTACGGATAGATAAAGAGTAAATTATGATATAATGTGAAAGATATTTACGTGAGTTGTAAAATATAGTTACAAAAGGTAGTAATTATCTATATTTCACGCACTTACGATTTTATACAACAACTTAAAACTAAATATTTTGTGTGAAAGATACTAGAGGTAATTATAGCCTTTAGTATCTTTTTTTATATAAAGGAGAGTATTTATGAAAGCAGAAGATGTATTAAATAATTTAAAAACATTAGTTGGAAAAGAATTTAGCTATGAAGATATCATATGTGCATTTGAAGATTATGAAGAAAATGCCGAGAATTCTGTTTACGTAGGAGAAAGTAGCAATGACGGATATGATTATATAGCATATATAGATTCAAACAACAGTACAGAATTTTTAATTGTTACTGATAATAATGATGTAATTAAAAATGTTTACATGAGGGAAAGGTAAATTTCATGATAGAACGTAAGAAATATGTATGTTTAGATTATGAAAAGCGTTGCTTGTTAGAACATTATCTAAAAATTGGTTTTAATATTAGAGAAATTGCTGATATATTAGGCACTTCTGAAAATACAATACATTATGAATTGCGAAAAAATAATATGACAGCCGCAACTTATGATGCATCGCTAGCTCAAAAATACAGGCTGCGTAAACAGCAAAAGTAAAAGGAGAGGAGCGTATGTATAAAGATGTATCAGAAGAGTTAGTTGTCAAGATAATTAAATCGCATAATGAAATGATTGCAAAAATCCATCAGGAATTGATAAAAATATTTAGCTCAACCGATAATGATGATTTCATTTCAGCAGCTACTTTTCATTCTGAATTGCATGAAGCTACTTCTAAGACGAATGCTAAACATGATCTGCACGATGTATATGAGCAGTATTGCAGAATCAACAGAGAATGGAATATGAGTGTAAAATCATATGCAAGAGATTTAGTTGAACGATTGGAAACAATTAACAGAATAATCGCTTGTTATAACAATCTGGCACAAAAAGAAAAGCTTGTGCTTGATATGCTTTATATACAGTATTCGTTTAAAGAGGGGAAAAATGTTCTTGATAAGCAGAATAATATTCCGGGGAGAACAGCTCTAAGGATCAGAAAGACAGCAATAGATAACATATTAAAGATGTATTACAGTGCCGCAAACAACCTTGAATTATACAAGGATGATAATAAAAACAACAAATACCGCTAAGGGGTTGGCGGTGTGACGGAATCCGTCACGGAAAGGAGTCAATGATGAAGATAATAACAGTATGGAATTTAAAAGGCGGAACAGGAAAGACAACAACAACATTTAATCTTGCAGCAAATCTGTCAAAGGATAATAAGATATTATTACTCGATTTAGACATGCAGGCTAATTTAACGTCATTCTTTGATGTTGATACGAAGAAATATAAAACTAACAGACCGGATATTGCAGCTTTGCTTGGTGATGATAGCCTTGTATCAAAGAGCATATATCATTCAAGATTTGATAACATTGATTATATCAAAGGATCGAATGATGTAATGAATATAAGTGTGTCTGACATAAATGTGTTAGGAAAAGTACTGTCAAATATAGCATCAGATTATGATATCTGTCTGATAGATTGTCATCCAGATGCATCAGTTATATCTGAAAATGCACTTGCAATTGCAGATTTAGTTCTTATACCTATCAACCTGGATGGATTCTCGAGAGATAATCTTAATCTTGTAATAAAAGAGATAATACACCTTGAATCCCAATGTGGAGAAATTAATTACAAGATATTTGTTAATAAACTAAAGAATTTAAGAAGCCAGAGACTTGTATATAAGGATTTGGTAGAGAATCATGATTATTCACTGTTATCTACAAGTGTATCAGATTATTCAGGAATACAGAGTGCACTGTTAAGACATAAGCCTCTGTATATGCACAGAAGCAAATCTTCTGTTAATGAAGATTATACAGATCTTGCAAATGAAGTAACGGATATACTTGATGAAATGGGGGATAGATAATTATGCCAAAGTTAGATAATTTCTTTTCAAATACAAAATCTGAAAAAATTGAACAGATACTTACTAAAAAAATGCATCCGCAGCTTATTTCTATCAAAAACCTTGAAGAGTCAAAGTTACAGTACAGAGATATACCGCAGGAAGATGTAGAGAAGCTTGCTGATTTAATAGAACTTGATGGAGAAGTATTACAGCCACTTCTTGTACGAAAAGCTGGCGCAGATACATATGAAATACTTGCAGGACATAAAAGATACAGAGCATGTAAATATCTTTCAGAAGTAAGAAAATTAGAGCAGTTCTCAATGATTCCATGTTACGTAAAATCCATGACAGATGCACAGGCAGAATTTGCTGTATATAGTACCAATGGATATAACAGAAAGACAGATTATGAAATAATGCGTGAAGTCGAAGGAATGTCAAGACTGCTTAAAGAAAATCCGGAGCTGTTTCCGGAAGCAGCCAGCGGAAGACTTGTTGAGAAGCTTGCAAAGATAATGAATCTGTCTAAGACAACTGTACAGGAATATAAAACTATAGCAAATAATCTTTCAGATGAGGCTATGGATAAATTTAAGAATAGTGAGATAACAAAGGAGTCTGCAAAGACATTAGCAGGTCTTTCATCAGAAGAACAACAGCAGGTAATGTCAACTGGTGTAACAGAAACTAAAGATATTAAAGAGGCTGTTAAAACACTAAGAAATCCTTCAATGTCAGAAATAAAATCGGCATTTAAAGCAATGTATACTTCTACATTCTATCCAGGTCATGTAGTAAGAAATTATTCTTCATTAGAGGAATGTTTTAAGGAAGAGGAAGGACGTTCACATTCTGGACATGCAGAATACAGACTTAATTACAACTGCAGTCTTAGAGGTATAAAGATAAATAATCGTAAAGAAATAACCTGGCACGAGTTCGTAATGGCTGCAACAGAAATGGGTCTGTATAATCCGTGTGATGTATATAATAAGCCTTCCGATGCTGAGATAAAGCTTGCATATAATAGTCTTACAGCTAATGCAGACATAAAAAAACATACTTCTGCAAAGCTGTTAGAAAATTATATGAATGATACTTACAGACACCAAGAATATTTAAGTTCTACGCTTTCATATCGCTGTTCTTACAGAGGTATTACTATTAATCACAAAGAAGAAATAACCTGGCATGAGTTTGTAATGGCAGCTATAAGAATGAACCTATATACATTTGAGAGTAATGATAATAAAGAAACTGATGATGAACAATTACCAGGACAGGATGATATATATAATCATCCAGAGTATCTTCCAGATGATAAAGCAGACAGCAGTAGTTCTAATGAAGCATATAGTGAAGAAAATAATACTAATAACGAGAATTCCTGTAGAAATGTGACGGATTCTGTCACGGATCACGAAGATGAAAGTAAAAGGGTATGTTGTATACAGAATTCAGACCGTATTACAGGAATTAAAAAAATAGGAAACTGTCCATATTGCAATGCACCATTGATATATATAAGTAACAAGAATTTCTGCGGTAAATGTGGAAAGAAGATCACATGGTAGAACTTATATCAGCGATTCATAGATTTTTCTATATCACAATAATATCACGAAATTAAAATACACAGGGCTTATGCCCTGTGGGAAAGGAGGTAGATTTAGTGTAAATATTATTCTATCTATTAGTAATCCATATAAATTAAAAAGAGAATAATTTGGAGGTAAATTTAATTATGGTTTGTTACTTTGTAGAATGTGAAAATATTGATGAATTAAAATCAATGTTGAATTTTGGTACAGCTGGGCTTCCTTATGTTGCTGAATGGGTTACACAAAATCTTGAAAAACAAAACTCATTTCCAGTTTATGCAAATATTTCATTTTTTGTTGATTATGGAATAGTATTAAACGATATTTATACAAATAGACCATTACATAGATTTGCTAGAATATTTACTTATGATGATTTTGTAATTATGATAAAAGCAATATCTCATCAAATTATGGATAACTAACAATAAAAATATATCATTAAATTAATGTATAAGTTTGTGACGGATTCCGTCACAAAAGAAAGGAAATAATGAACAATAAAGATAATAAAGTAATCATTTTAGACATTGAAACGACAGGTACAGATATTAATTCAGATGAAGTATTACAGATATCAATAATAAATGATAAAGGTGACACATTGCTTAATTCTTATGTAAGACCAGAGAAACATACAGAGTGGAAAAATGCAGAGATGATACATGGAATTAGTCCTGAGAAAGTAAAGACTTCGCCTGTAATCAGTGAATTGAAAAATCAAATACAAGAAATAGTTGATAATGCAGAACTTATAGTTGGCTATAATCTTGATACATTTGATGTGCCATTTCTTGAGGAATCTGCAGGCATTAATTTCAAGGATAAAGAAACATATGATGTAATGCTTGCATTTGCGCCAATATATGGAGATTACAATGAGCGCTATGGTAATTATAAGTGGAAATCGTTAAGTATATGTGCAGATTATTATGGTTATGAATTTAATGCACATGACAGTTTAGAGGATGTAAAGGCAACTCTGTATTGCTATGAAAAGGTAAAAGATTATTATGAAAACATTGAGGAAGTAGAGAAACAGGAAATAAGCATAAAATTATAAATGTGTGACGGAATCCGTCACAAAAAGGAGATAGACATGCTATTAAAAATTATATTTATAGTGATAATAATAATTGCTTTGGCAGCAATATTTGTAATGTCGATGGTAAAGTCATCATCACTTGCGGAATATTATCTAAAGGATATTAATACTGATGATTTATTCAGAAAGGAATCACGTGATGAAGAATCTTAATAATAATAAGAAATTAAACAAAAAATTGATAAGAAAAGCTATAGTAACAATTATATTATGTATAGTAATGTTTATAAGTTTTAACAATAGTCTTCATTTGCCAATGGTTGCTGTACATATTATCAGAATAGCAAGTGTAGCAGGACTTATGTATATTCTTGCATCTTTTAAAATGGATTAATGCAGAAAGGGATTAATATGTGTAGGAAAGTGAAAAAATTTGATTATTATACAAGATGTTCATATTGCAAGCGTGTATTTTGTAATAAAGGTTACGATATGAGCAGATATGCTTATACAGCATTTTCAAATGGGAGAAAGTTATATTTCTGTAGATTCAACTGCATGATCAGGTATGAAAGAGAACATAAACAGCAGAAATTAAGAGGCGAAAATGTAAAAGTCTGATGCAGATATAGCTTTAATATAAACTTCGTGACGGATTCCGTCACATTGCCCCTTATCAGTAACATGTGTAGATGTTATGTTGTCTGTAGTCTCAACTCAATTAAGGGCATCCAGGTTTATCCTGGAGTCATCATTGACGTTCCCGGATGTATCAACCCCACAATAATACATCCGGGTATTTTTTTAAGTGGAATATAAAATATATGAGAGGAAGAGTATGGTATGAAGTTGATTGATGTAGAGAAAGTATATGGAACATTTGCACCGGGTATACGCTATACAGGTAATGAAATTATGGCATTACTTAATCAGCAGCCTGAAGCATATGATATTGAAAAGGTGGTATCGGCATTAAAAGAAAGAAGTGAGGAATATAATTCACGAATAAGATTACATGGAAAACCACAAGAAATGCTTACGGATGATGCAGTATACATAGTTACAAATGGTTATGAATTATAAAATCCTATTTATGAAGATAATGAAGTCTGATAAAACGAGAGGAACATAGATAATGAAATTTGATTTTTACTATGGAGATGAATCTGAGCAGTACAGTTTTTACAGTGTACCCAAAATGTTTTTTACAAATGATGTGTTTAATGGGTTATCTGCTATGTCAAAGCTGCTATATAGTTTTCTACTTGACAGAATGAGCCTGTCACGTAAAAGGAACTGGATAGATGATAAAAACAGGGCATATATAAAATACAGCCTTAAATCAATCTGTAAAGATATGAATGTAAGCAGAAACTCAGCAATAAAATATATGCGTGAGCTTCAGGAGTTCGGTCTTATTACTAAATATCCCAAAGAAGGAATGGAGGATATCATATATGTTATGGATTTCTCGAAGGTTAAGCAGATTAGATATGATGAACAACGAAATATAAATATTTCTGATACTTGTAAAGAAACAGAAGCCAATAACAAGATTGAAGCTGCTTCAGATACTGATATATACGATACTTATGCACCACCAGATTTTAATAAGGTCGAACAAGATGAAAATATAAAAAATGATGATTTAGGCTGCAAGGGAAAGCATACCCAAAGTACCGGTGCAAAAATTGAACCGGTTCAAAATCTGAACTGGTTCAAAAATTGTACTGGTTCAAAATCTGAACCGGTTCAAAATTTGCACCACTCTAATCAAAAATCAAATAATAATATAAATAATAATATATATAACCCTCTAAGTAACACAGATAAGATTGATAATGATATATATAAATCTTATCCATCTATCAATCGTAACAAAAATATTAATAGCAGCATGGATGAAAAGATTGATAAGATAGATGACACATATGATTATGTCTGCCAGCATGTAAAAGACAACATAGATTATGACATTATGATTACAAGTCCAGAATGTGCATCCTGGTATGATGATTATTACAACTTGATAGTTGAAGTGCTTATGCGTAATTCAAAGACAATGAGAATATCCGGAGAGGATTATTCAATGGCACTGGTTAAGAAAAGATTTGAGATGCTTAATTTATCACACCTGCAGTATGTACATATGCAGATCAGCAGATCAACAAGTGATATTAAGAATATAAAAGCATATCTGATAAAAGCATTATTCAATGCTCCTGTAACAAGTAATTCGTTCTGGCAGACAAAAGTTAATCATGATATTGCTAATAACAGGCACATTGTAGAATCATAAATGTGACGGATTCCGTCACATTTGATTAATGATAATCAAGATATTGTGATAGAAATAATAATCATTGGTGACTTGAATTTAATAAATATACATATGCAAAAAATTAAAAATATTGTAGAATGGAGATAGATATGATAGATGTTACAAGTTTATCAGAATCAACATATACATTTATACTAAGAGTACAAATAGTATTAATTATTATATTTATATTGAGATTAGGGAGGATAGCATTATATATAATTAAAAAAAGAGACATGATTGAGAGCTGTATTGCGGTAGGTGAAGCTGCGTTAGAAATTCCTCATTCTGAGGAAAATGAGTTGATCATGAAAGGTCAAATGATGGCATATGACCAAGTTTTGGGATTAATTGATTCGCTAATAAGCAAATAGAAAGGTGACTAACTATGACACTATTAAAAGTACTCACTATTATACAATGGCTTTGTTTTCTTATATTTTTTGTAAAAGATTTGATAGAAAACCCCGATGAAACAATCAAAGAGGGTTTACTGACTATAGCAATAACTGTCTCATTAGTTATAGTGTTCGTAATAATTTTGTTTCTGGGTTGTCTGACTGAATCGTCAGTAAATGATTTGTTTAGACAGATATCATCATTATGACGGCATGAGATATTTTATTTTTCTGCTATATTTTTTTCTGTAAAAATACAGAAAGGAGAATTTTTATGGATTACAATACCAATTTAGAATTAAATACATCTGGCATATGGAAAGGCGTTATTACAGGAATTTTGTATTTTGACCAGAAAAATTATTCCATAGTAGCTGTTGAAATTGCTAAAATATGCTCAAGAATTAATGATACCATTACAAAATAATAATATTGATTGATTTGAAATAATATAAATGTAACGGACTTTATCACATTGGAAAGGAATGTCATGATTAAGTTAATAGCAATAAAAGATAAAAAAATGTCTCATGGTATGAGGGATATGTCAAGAACACCATTAACAGAATCAGAAATAGAATATGTTAAATCAGAGATAGAAAGAATACAGGCAGACGAAAGTGTATTTATATTTAATGATCCAGAACATATACAGGGGAGTACGTGTTATAATTATGTTGAAGATAAGATATATGTTACAAGAAATGTATTCCCAGATTTAAAGTATGGTTCAGCTCATCCAAGAGATGTTATGAGTGTTGGAGCTGTCCTTTCGCATGAATATTACGGACATAGAACTTATAGGAATGAATATATATCAGATAGAGAAAAAGGTATAGATTATCATACAACAGAAGAGTGGCAGGATGAATGCAGGGCAAGTATTACTGCCGCAAAGAGTTCACCAGGACTTACACAAAAAGATAAAGCTGATTTGGTAATGGATGCTGTTTACAGGGCAGATGAATATAATCATTACATAGAAATGGATAGTTTTATGAAGGAGGTAGTTTATGGGTACACAGATGGAGAAAAAAATATCACCTATGATATCGGAAGAATCAATTATGTTAGCAAGACAAGCCAGGAAAGAAATGAGACTGACTGGGATAATAACAGTAAGATGCCCGAAGTGTGGGACAATACCGAAGATTATAACTTCACCAAGAGGTGAAAGGTTGACGGTAAGCTGTGAGTGTGGGTATGTATTTGATGGTGAGATGTATTAAAAAAACAGAGCTGTGGTATAGATACTACAGCCCTGTTTTTTTATGTTCAAAATCTTTTTCAATATCTTCAAGTGCATATTTAATATATGTAAGCCATCGTTTTCTTTTCCACATTAATCTATTATAAATTCTAGGTATAATGAACACAATCAAAACAATTATCATCAGTACTGCAATTATCTCAATTACATTTATAGATATAAGTTTATTTGTCTCTTGACTTAAATAAGAAGAAGCAACATCAGCTACGCCAATAATGGCTGATATTATTAGTGAAATTGCAGAGATAATAAGTGCTATTGATGACATAACATTTTCTTCAAAATTATAATTATATTCAACTTGAGCTTTATATTTTAATAATATGTTATAATCGTTGCCAATATATTCTTTTAATACGCTTTTGGCACATACTATGGGATTATAATTACATATTTGGCGTTTTTTACATTCTTCAAGTAAATCACATATTATTATTATTTCATCTCGATTATCTTTTTTAATGTTCATATAATGTTATCCTTTCTATTTGTATTATATTATAGCATGAAAATTCTAAGAAAATGTATTGTGCTAAAAAAAGAACAATTTATCCTTATACATATAAAATTAAAAAAATGAAATTAAAATACTTAAATTCCTTATTAGTCCAGTAAATAAGAGTGAGAACAAACGATTTCAAAATGTCAATAGATTTGGCAAAATTGGCACTAAGTGGCACTAAATGGCACTAGATGGCACTAAAAAGATGTGTTACAATATAATCGCCAGAGGTGTAAGAAAACCAATGGCTGTTCAATTTTCAATGTATTATTGAAAGTCTCCTTTTGTGATTTTGTTTTTTTGGTAGGGGAATAAAGTCACAATACATATTAATCCTGTCAGATTATTTATAGTACAGAATATTTCTGACAGGATTTTATGTAAAATTAGTTTTTTATCATATCAATCAGGGATTTGAGCCAGGTATAACAATCTGGCTCAAGTCCTTTTTTAATGCAAATATTAAAAAAGAATAATTGCTAATAGCATTGTCATTATTGAATAATTCTTTTTAAAGAATGTTAATTGTAAAATAGTAAGAACGTAAAAAATATGAATGTGACGAAATCCGTCACGCAGGAAAGGAGTGTTAATAATGCCAGGATTAAGTATAGCTGACATATATAATGAATTCAGGAAGATAATAAGAATATCCGGCAGATTAAAAAATATCTGTCATAGGCTGAAAAAGCATGTAACATTAAATACTATAACATTACAAGGAACGCAGACTGAATTAACAGTCAGTGTTCCTTTTTTAGTTGGCAATAGCAATATCCGTCCACCGCCTAAAATAGTGTGACGGAATCCGTCACATTGATATAGCAAAATACGAAATTAATTATCAGGCTTAATCTGAATCAGAATTAATTTGAAAGAAATTAATCAGAATCAGCCTGAAACAGAAATATAAAAATAAAATTATTTGAATTTAAAGGAGATTATTAATCATGGTAGATATCATTAAAACACATTTAAAGCCAATCATCGCAGCAGCAATTCTTATCGCACTTATGGCGGTAATACTTGCTTTATTATCAACAGATGGAGTTGTGGCGACAGGATTCCAGTCAATGCTTACAACAATCTTTAACAAGGGTATAGAAGCTGGAGGATTCTAAGATGGCAGATGAAGACAGAATACTTACGGGTATTCTTACCCAGGAGCGTTTAAAGCCGCTGCTTCCTTTTCTGTCTGATGATGAAATAACAGATATCGACTGGCATGGTGATTCATTGTGGGTTAATACAATCCACAATGAATCAATCAATGTACCAGACAATGAGCATGAAGTGACGAAAGAGTATATAGATTCATTTGTCAATAACATTGCCAACTCACAGTCGAAGTATTTCAATAAGCAGAATTATAAGCTTGAAGCAGAATCAGATGAACTCTGTCTTAGAATAACATGTCTTCACGAGTCAGTAGCTAAGACAGGAACATGTGTATTTATAAGAAAGACAACTAAGAAATCAAGATTTACTTATGATGGATTACTTAAAGCAGGATATTGTTCAAAGGAAACACTAAACCTGCTTATCAATGCTGTTATAGGCAAGCTGAATATAGTTATATGTGGTGAGCCGGAGGCAGGAAAGACAGAATTCGGTAAGTTTCTTTCTATGTATATTCCGGATAACCAGCATACAGTAACAATAGAAGATACACTCGAATGGCATTATAAGGATCTTAAGCCTGGAGCTTCGCATACAGCTCTGCAGGTCAATAATTCATTCACATATACAGATGCACTTAAGGAATGTATGAGAATAAACCCTAAGAGAATACTTCTTTCAGAAGTACGTTCTGTTGAGGCAAAGAATCTTATTGAGCTGTGGAACACTGGAAGTAAAGGAATAACAACACTTCATACAGATGATGTAAGAAAAATTCCTGACAGAATGCTTAATATGATGCCAACGACGCTGGATGCAGAAAGACTTCGTAACAACATATATGAAAATCTTGATATAGGACTTCTTATAAGACGTAAAAAGACAGGAAATGAGATAAAAAGATACATAGATCAGATAGCCTGTTTTTCAAGAATAAATGAGGAAAACTGTTGTGCATTAATTCTTGAAGATGGAAAGCTGCTTGATAAGAAGCTTCCAGCAGACAAAATGTCAGTCCTTTGCAAGGCTGGCATTGATAATCCATTTATTTGGGCAGATAAGGAGAAAAAATGAAAAACAAAAAGAAATATGAAAAGACTAATCTTATAGCTGAAATAGAAAAATTCGGCTATAAGGTATCAGTTAAATCCCTGTTAGGGACATTTGCTTCAGTTGTTGCTGGCTGCATCGCAGCCGGCTATCTTTTTAAGCTGAAGCCTATGGGGTATGTTATTGTGTGTATTGTGGCAGTTATGTGCACATTCAGTATAATATATCAGTCGTATAAAGCAAGATATGAGCAGAGAAGATTTTCTGATGTGAGTATCTATCTTGAAAGAATGATATATTATTTTTCAAGTGGAATAACAATTCTTGATTCACTTGAGCTTATAATAAAAGTTTTTCCATCTGGTGAAATGCACGATGTGCTTGCTAAGGCAATCAGCATAATCAGGACAGCCAATGTATCAGATGCTGATAAGGCTGCACTTGATGAGATTGAAAAAGCTTATCCGGTAAAGAGAGTAAAGACATTGCATAAATTTATGCTCCAGCTCCAGAAAAATGGTGGAAACGCAGAGCTTGGAAAGAACATACTTCTTGCAGACAGACGTAACTGGGTAGACAGGACAATGGAATTACAAGCCGGAAAGCGTAACTTTAAACGTGATATTGTTATAGCAATCGCAATTGTTACAGCTATGTGCCTGTTTGCAATATATGTTCCACAATATGTAAAGCAGTTCAATGTGGATATATCACTTAATCCGCTTGTGCAGGCAACCTCGGTAATACTGCTATGTGCAGATATTTTGATATATACACATATCAATAAATTTATGTCGAAAAACTGGCTTGATGAAAAGCCGGAGAAGACAGATGAGGAATGTAAAAAGATATATGACAATTATTATAGTAATAATACCAAAAGAGATGTCATTATTGCTGCTATATGCTCAGCTGTCACAGTTGTAGCAGGTGTTATTTGGTATACAAGGATACATTCAGTATTTATATTTGCGATTATGGCAGTACTGGTCATATTCTTTATAAAGTCCCCAGCTTTAGGTAAGAAAGAAGTAAGAAAACAGATACAGCGAATGATTGAAATTAATTATCCTGAATGGCTGTTACAGGTGAGCCTTTATCTTGCGACAGAAAATGTTCCGGTTGCAATGACTAAATCATATGAAGAAGCTCCAGCAATAATAAAGCCGGCATTGTTTAAAATGCTTAAGGAACTTGATGCAGACCCGGCTTCCTCAGAACCATACAATGATTTTTTGAAAGAATTTAATGTAGATGGAGTAGAAGAGTCAATGACGGCATTATACAGTCTTGCAACATCAGAAGGCGGCGATATAACTGATGAATTCTCTAATCTCATAAGGCGTAACAGTGAGTTGAATAATAAAGCAGAGAAACTTAAGAATGAAGATAAGCTTTATATGATGGGACTTAACATATGGCTTCCAAGTGGTATATGCTGTGCTAAGATACTATGTGATTTTGCGGTACTTTTTAGCACATACTTCTTATCATCATTAAGCCTGATTTAAAATGTGACGGAATCCGTCACATTTTAAACCAATAGCACAATAGCAATCAGAAGGAGGATAATATGTCACAAATTATTAAAGTATATCTGTCACTGTTTATGATTACAGTTTTTGTCGTTCTTGGTGTCTCGCTTATTGGTGCAGATACAGGAGTATCCAATGCAAGAGCATACCACGATTCTTTTGTGAAGCAGATTGAAGAAAGCAATATGTCACAGACAGTGATAGACAGCTGCAAGGATAATGCAGCCAGTCTTGGCTATACAGTAACAACTAACAATATAACAGATGAGAAGAATAAGGTAATAGCAGTTGAGGTTGTAACAGACTACAGCTATAAAATTCCATTCCTTGGGATTGATAAGACACATACATTAAGAAATATTGCAAGATAGGATGTGACGGATTCCGTCACATCTTAAGGAGGATATATGGAATACATAATCGAACATTATACAGGCAGCATTGTAATAGCTGCAATATCAGTTGCATTTATAACATTGATTTCACAGATATTAACATATGTTAATATTCTGTAGAGGAGCAGACAGATGAAATATATAATAGAAGAACATCTTGATGCACTTATTGAAGGAGCTGGAGCAGTAGGATTTATAATTATATTCCAGACACTCTTTTTAAATGGAACAGGGGCACAGCTTATTTCAAATATTGTATCAGGATTTTGTTAGGAAAAGAAAGAGGATAAAATGAAAGACATAATAACAGTATTCCTTAAAGCGGTACTCGCAGGTGCAGTTATGACTGCCCTGCTTCTAATTTTTTCAAATATCCAGATGGCAGTAAATGGCATTGAACACATAGGCGTGATGAGCATACTGGGTGCTGTGGCAGACAAAGAAAGCGTACAGTATGATTCGCTTACAGATGTTGATACAATGCAGAATATAGTATCAAAGGCAAAGCCGGTAATAACATATACACAGCCGGAGATTGTAAGATGTAATGAGACTGTTAATCTTATCAGCTGCTTTTCAGTCACGGAATATAACGGAACTGATTATATTACTGATAATGCTTTAAATAAACATCCTGATAAAGTATACATCATGAACATTCTGAAAGATGACAGGACAACATCAGTAATGAACTTATATGATGAAGTTTCAGGAAACATAATATTTCATGAACCGGGAGTGTACTTTATTACAATAGCCTTAAGGGATAATGAAAACAGGGAAAATACGATGACAGTAAGATTGCCTGTCAGACTGGAGGAAGTATGAAGAATGTAGTGTTAGGAATAATGATGTCGATACTGATGTCCATGGTAATCTTAATCATACTTACACAGGATGACAGAATGATAAGGATTAATGAAGATAACACCGCATTATCTAATGCACTTGATGAAAGCATAAGTGTTATTGATACAGGAAAATACAGCATATCAGATACATCACAGCTTATATCAGATATCACGCAGGGACTGCTTATGCAGATTGAAAGTGATGCAGACATAACAGTTAATGTAATGGATGCAGACAGGGATAAAGGAATAGTGACAATAGAGGCTGTTGAGGATTATAAGAAGCCTTCAGGGGCATCCGGACAGGCTGCAGCGACAAGAACAATCATACTGGAAGAAAAAGTGCAGGATGATACATATAATGAGGATAATCATATATACAACATATCTTTTCTTACAGCAGATGGAAATATCTATATGAACATGGGTGTTAAGAAGCAGGAGCAGCTTGTAATTCCAGAACCGCCGGATGGCAGCTATTGGGTATATAATGGTACACAAATAAACCAGTCTGATAACATAATAGTATCATCAGATATGAATATATCACTGTCCGATTAAAAAATGTGAATAATTTTAAAAAAAGTACTTGTATTATTATATAACATGTGTATATAATACATATATGAAGAGAGAACAATATTATTATAGCGAAAAAATGGTGTATAGTTTAAGCAGTTATGTATTATGGAGTGTCAAGTATAAAAGAAAAGTACTTACCGGAGATATCGCTCACAGGTTAAAGGAGATGATAGAGCAAGCTTGTGACGAAATTGGTGTGGGAATACTTCAGATGGATATAAAGCAATCATATGTGCTTCTTCGTATAGAATACAATCCATCACTAAGTGTGGATTGTATCGTGAAAGAAATCAAAAAGTTCACCGCACCAAGAATCAGAAAAGAGTTTACTGAATTAAGAAGCAGGCTTCCGGCAATGTGGAGTTCATATTACTTTGCTTCTAATAAAGCACCAACAGAGAAAGAAATTGAAGATTATATGTTTACGCAGCCGACATCGCAGCGTAATGAAAACGATGAAAGGATGGTGTCTATGTATCAGGAAGATCACAATAGAATCATTGCAGCATATGCTGAACGGATTAATGACTTTTATAAAAACAGAAAAGATAAGCAGAATGATAATACTGAAAACAAGCAGTAATTAAGATATCACCATGCTGTATACAGTATGGTGATATCAATACATAGCACATAATGGAACAGACAAAATGAATAAAATACATTCACATATAAAACGTGACGGAATCCGTCACATAAACAGAAAGGATAGATTGATATGATAAGAAAAAAACTGTTAAAAATAACATTAATAACAACAATAATCGCCACAATACTTACAACAGCAGCATGTGGTAAGAAAGCTGCTGACAATAATACAATACAGGAAACAAAAGCAACAGTAAGTACAGAAACGAAAAGTGTAGCGGCTAAAGAACCTACAAAGACAAGACTTGTGACATTTGATTACACAGATGAGAATGGTGAAGTACATACTATGGAAGGCAAAATAGTTGCTGATGAAAATGGTATTGCAACAATACAGGCAGAAGATACAACTGGCAGTATAGTTGAATTTAAGGGAAATATTATTACGGATGAAAAAGGTGAGGTTACTGTCAAGGATGTAGTTGCTAAGAGCGATAATCCATTTGTTAAGGAAGATGGTACAGATGTTGTTGCAGATGCAGACAATACAGTAACAGATGAATCTGGCAATGAGGGTAATAACGAAGTGATGAAGACAGAAACACCTAATGATTCAAACGAAGAAGCAGCCCCATCAGAACCAGAGTATACTCCTAGTGAACCTACTCCAGAGCCAGAACCAGAAGCACCAGCTGAATCAGAACCTAGTGTAGAACCGGAACAGCCAGCTGAACCGGAGCCAGAGCCAACTCCAGAACCTACACCAGCTCCTAGTATGACTGATGAGGAAAGATTGGTGGCTACGGGACATTGGGGTTATAGTGATACTTTTCACAGCCCTACAAGGGGTACAATAACTATGTATGTATACACAGATTCTATTACAGGCAAAGAACTTCTTTGTAGCTTTAATGAAGGAAAATATGATGGTATTTCAGCTCCATCTCGTGATGATATTTATACAATTATGGATGCTCATGGTATCGATCGCAGTACTCCAGCAAAAGAAATGGTTTATATGTTATAGTATAAACAATAAAATATAAAATTATGTAAAACCTCTGTCAGTTTGTTATTGGCAGAGGTTTTATTATACAAAAATAAATTTAGTAGTGTGAAAGGAGAAACTTTAATGTCTAAAATTAAGAGCAAGTTTAAACGAATAGTATCTATAGTATTATTTATTTGTACTATAGTGACTAGTATTAGTTTTCCAAGTATACAGGCTAAGGCAGATATAAACATGAATTATAATAATGGTCTTACTAATTTTGGAGACTCTGAACTAACGGTAAATGGATATTTGAGGGTAAAATATCATGTAGGTGGATATTTTGAAGAGAATCATACTACAGGTATGACTGCTCATGGTACTTTAAAAGCAGATAAAGAATTTGATATACCTGTAAAAGTTAAGGTTTATAGAACTTATATTAATAATGGTAAGGATGTTCAGTATTATAGTTATGAAACTTCAATAACAGGTACAACTAGCTGGGAAGGTAGGGAGTTTACTTTAGCCGACCAGTTAGATGATATGTCGATGGGTTCTGATGTGGTATTTAAAGGTACAGCTTCTGTAAACATCCCAGAACAGTCAGAGTGGCATTTAGTAGATGAGTTTCCAGAAGGTTATGATTATGATGATGAAGTTCCTATAGAACGTAGTGTATCTTTAGGTAATAGGTTGTCAATGAAATTAAATGATTTTTATGATGTTATACCGGAATGGTCTGTAACTTATCAAGATATAAAGGTAAGTCCTATAAGTGCTACCCTACATTTTACAATGCCTAGTTTTCGTAGAATAAGTGTTGACTGGGATGATGGTGTTGAGAAAGTACAAGATGAATATGCTTACTCGACAAAAGATAAACCTTTAGTAACGTTTGAGAAAAAAGGAAATTATTATTTTACAAAAGGAACAAAGTCATATACTTATATTACATTAAAAGAAGGTTATGACCTTGATTACATCGGTGAAGGCTCTAATGATTATCATTGGAATGATTCTACGTGGAATTCTACTGAAAATCGGTGGGAGAACTCTTGGACTATGAATAATAATAGAGATATTTATATTCATACGAAAAAACAGATTAAGACGTTAAATCTTAGTTGGGATAGTGGTGTTAACATGGTCATAGGTCATAGTACCGAAGGTTCTGATATGCAGATGCCTAATGGCAGTGATGTTTGTTATTACTATGGAACTACTGCACCTGCATGGATATATCTTAATTCAGGTTATGATATAGATTATATAGAGGATTTAGATAGTCACGAAAAGATATATGTAAGCAGTTCTGATTGGAGCGAAGATAATTCAAGATATGATAAATATTTTGAAATGAAGCAGAACAGAAAGTTAAAAATTCATACAAAACCAGCTTTGTATACATTAACAATAGACCCTAATGGTGGCACAATGTATAACGGAAATGCTAAAACATCATCGGTATTTACAACTAAGTTTCTTTATGGTCGAAAAACATATATAGGAAACAGCTATACTGATAAATATGGTTATCTTGATTATGAAAACAATACACCTACAAGAGAAGGCTATACCTTTGCAGGATGGAAATTCAGCAATGGTACAGGTGGTCTGAATTCGGATGGTTCAGAGTTCTTCTTCGGAGAGATAGCAGCAGATGAAGATACTACATATGATGATGATGATATCTACATATTCAATGGAAATTATAATGGAGATGTAACTGCTACGGCTCAATGGACTAAAGAATCACCAAAGACAGCCTACCTTAAAACATTTTCAGGCAAAGGCATCAACAGCACCAATTATTCAACAGGCAGTAACATAAACATAGGTACAGAAGTTACAGTCACAGCAACAGTAAAGACAGGTTATAAGTTCGTTAATTGGACTGATGGAAGCAGCAATGAGAAATCTACAGACAAAGATTATAAATTCACAATGCCAGCTAATGATGTTAACTTAACTGCAAATGCGACACCAATAAAATACAACATTGTATTTAACAGCAATAAGCCATCAAGTGCTACAAGCAGTGTAACTGGCAGTACAGCTAGTATGAATAACATTTCATATGATACAAGCATTACGCTAAACAAGAATGGCTATAACTTAAGTGGATGGAAGTTTGCAGGCTGGGATACTAAAGCAGATGGTAGCGGTACAAGTTATACAGATGGTCAATCAGTAAATAACCTAACAACTACAGATGGTGCAACTATTACAATGTATGCTAAATGGGTACAAGGTGATGGTGACTTAGTAACAGCTAATAAAGGAACTGGTATTAGTGATACAACAGGTACAGGAACTTATAAGGATGGAGCTGGTGTAGGTCTTAATGCTACAGTTGCTAAAGGTTATACTTGGAAGTCTAGTGAAAGTACTACAGGTTGGTTTGACAGTACTGGTAAGAAAGTAAGCAGTAATCAAAATTATAAGTTTACTATGACACCAGGAGCAAAGATATATACAGCAAAAGCAACAGCTAATACTTATACAATAAAGTATAATAAGAATAAGTCAGATGCAATAGGAACTATAGCTGATAGTACTTATACTTATGATGTTAAAGGTGCTTTAAGAACAAATGTATTCACAGCAACAGGATATAAACAGACAGGATGGAATACAAAGGCAGATGGAACAGGCACACATTATGATGCAGGAAAGGCTATAGATGTTATTAACTGGACTGATTTAGATGGCAAGGTTATAAATCTTTATGCAGAATGGGAAAAGCAAAGCTATGCTGTCACGTACATTGATGTTGTCAATAACAAAAATGGTAAAGAATTAGGAAGAATAACCAAGCAGGTAGATTATGGTGTTAAAGTGGATGGTAGTGACCTGGGAGCTGATAAGACACTGGGAAAGTATTATGCCGGTTATGAGTATGCCAGCAGTACAAATGCGACAGTAGGTCTTGATGGTGCAACAGTATACCGTATATTCAGGATACATAATTATAGCATTACTTATAACCTTGATGGCGGTGTTCTTCCAGATGGAAAGAGTAATCCTGCAACATATACAGTTGAAGATACATTTACACTTAACAATCCGGCAAAGCAAGGATACACATTTGCTGGATGGAGTGGTACTGGAATTACAGGAAGTGATAATAAAACAGTAACTGTTGCTAAAGGTTCCACAGGTGACAGAAGCTATACAGCACATTATACAGCTAATATCTATAAGATAACTTATAAGAAAGGTAATACAGATGTAAATGGAAATGATGTTGAACAGAATGTGACATTTAATGCAGACACTACAACAAAACCTGCTAATACATTTACAGGCAGAACTTATAATGTAACTTACAATCAGGGTTATACTGATAACAGAAGCTGGGAAACAACAGTACTGCCTTCTAATATCAGCAATGCACATCTTACATTTAAGAACTGGTCCATAGATGGTAAGAATGTTACTAAAAATGCAGGAGAGACATTTAAATATACATATACAGAAAATGTCACTATGACAGCACAATGGAATACAGCAGAAATAAAACTGACAGGAGTGGAAAGAACAGGCTATACATTTGCAGGATGGAAATGTAATGTGGATGGTAAGATATATAATGCAGGAGATACTTATACGATAAGTGAAGACGCTGCAGCATTAAATGTTACATTTACAGCACAATGGACGGCTGACACAAACACTAAATATGTCGTAAACCACTGGAAACAGAATATAGGTTCTGATGCCGGTAAGCATGATAGCAGCAATTATACATTAGCAGAGACATATAACCTGACAGGTATTACTGATACACCAGTAACACCAGCTGTTAAGACTTATACAGGCTTTACAAGTCCTGATGTGCAGACAGTAAATATTAATGGTGATGGCAGTACAGTTGTCAATTACTATTATACACGTAACAAGTATAAGATTGATGATGGCGGTAATAATGACGGAACTGGTTCTGATGATGGAAGTGGAGATACAGGTAACGATAAAGGTAATGGAATAAAGGACATAACCGGTGGTGGTGAATATTACTACGAAGAAGAAGTAAGCATGGAAGCTGTTGTAAAGCGTGGATATCACTGGCACATAGATGATGACTGTCATACTGACAGAAGTAAATATCCTACTGGATGGACAGTAACAAAACCTGGATATGGAATTGAAAAGTTCCTGGATAATACTAACTATGGTACACAGAAGATAAGATTTGTAATGCCGGCACATGATGTATATGTAAGGGCAGATGCAACAAATAACAGTTATACAATAGAGTTTGAACGGAATGGTGGAACAGGAAATATGCCGGCGATAGAAGCGACATATGCAGTTCCTGTAACACTTCCAGATAACAGCTTTACTAAGACAACAGCGTTTGGCAACAGTACATTCCTTTACTGGGAAGATACTAAAAATGATACAACATATGATGATAAATCAGTTGTTGAAAGCCTTACAGATGAATTCAACGGAACAGTAATACTTAAGGCTGCATGGGATGACTGCCCTGAGATAACAGCCCAGGAAAGATGGTTTACAGTTGATGATTCGCAGAATGGAAAGATTACGCTAGAAGAGCTTCTTAGTACAGCAAAGGTAACTGATGACAGGGATCCTGATATGGAAGATAAGCTGACTGTTAAATATTATCAGGCGAATATATTCAAGCAATTCAAGACAGATGGATATGTTATGGTAACATATACCGCTACTGACAGCAGCAACAATACAACAGAGGTTACAGTTAAAATTAACATTGTTGATACTGTGGCAGTAGAGCAGGAAAAAAATACATATGCAAGATTCATAGCCCCACAGTATTATAAGGAGTCTTATGAGAATGGCGGACTTGAAGATGACAGCATATGGAAGAAGAATCCTGATTATGCAGCTGTACTTGAAAGTGCAATGAATAATCGTGAAAGCATGCACTATGAATATATAGATACAAAACTGTTTGGTGCGCCTTTCAGAATCAGAAAGCAGGCATGTGAGTATAGTGATCATCTTCTTGAAAAATGGGTATTTACAAAGGATGACATTAAAGCTGTTAAAGAGTATATCAATGAACATGGTATAGGTAATCTTAAGGAGGCTGATGCACTTGCTAATTTCAGAATACAGTTTGCACATTGCAGACAGCAGTAAAAACATAAGATTAGCAGAAAAATATGAATGTAAATAAAAAATGTGACGGAATTCGTCACAAAATAATTATAATCAGAAAATAGATAACAGAGATTTAAGGAATAGATATGAAGTAATAAAACTTCGTGTCTGTTCCTTTTTTAATGCAAAAAATGTGACGGAATCCGTCACATTAGAAAGGACAGAAGATGAAAATCAGAATGAATAATTCATATGCAAGATATCCACCAGTAAAAAGTTGAAGGAAGCTGCAGCAAGGATGTAAAAAAATGATGTGACGGATTCCGTCACATAGACAGGAGTATATTATGGAAAAGATAAAAGAAACGAGCAATAAGGAACTTAATAAAAATGAGCAGAATAAGAGAGTTATTTCATATACAGAAAGACTAGCTGCTATGAGAAAGGCACAGGGAAAGCTTGATGAAAGAAGATAAAAATGTGACGGATTCCGTTACACCGGATATTGCTGATATAGCTGATAATCTTAAGGAATTAAGCAAAAATACACAGAAGAAAGTAAAGCCAGACATATATGCATCAAAGCTTCCGGTGATAATCGAAGAGCTGCGTTCACAGGATAAGCAGATAGTTAAAGAACAGGACTGGTATAAGTATACAGCACTTACAACTGTTCCGGTTGCCGGAGCGGTGTATATGATGCTGCAGGGAGAAGAAAAGAATCTTAATAAGAAGAATTACTGCCTTGCAGCATTTAAGACTAATCTTGTATATACTGCTGTATTTATAATAATAGCATTACTGCTGTTCTTTACAGGAAGATATACTGGAAAAAGTAATGTAAGTTCTGAAAAGGCTGTTGTATCAGATGAAAGAAATATTGATGATGATATGCATGAAAATGACATAACAGATGTTTCAGAACATAATTCATTAAGCAGTTCTGAAACGATAAAACAATCAGAGTATTATGCATACAATGAAAGTTCAAAGACACTTGATATTACAGTGGATGGTGTAAAGATGACATATCCGGTGACAGCTAAGCAGCTTAAATCTACAGGATATACATATATGTCACAGGCATCACAGCCGCATTCACAGGCACTTATGTCATCTTACAGCAGTAAATCCGGAACTAAGATTGCATTGACAATCACATTGTCAGATACAGCACAGGATGAAGTTAAGTGTAGTGAAATGCAGGTTAATTTTGCTGCAAACACTGAATTTCTTGGACTTACCAATAAGTCTGATATAGGTAAAGTAAGAAGTGTATTTGCAACTGCAGATAAGGAAGATATAACAGATTACAGCGACAGTACTAAGACAGGAAGCATTGTATACAATGTCGGAATATTTAAGATATCAGTTTCCTTTAAGAATGGGGCTGTATCATCAGTAACAATAAGGTAACAGACAAAAAGAAAGTTTATAAAAAACAGGAGGATTTATCATGAGAGGAATGAAAAGAGAAATAGGAGCAAAGAAGAAGAAAAGACTTGTGGCAGTGATAGTAATAGCTTTAATATTAGCAGCTATTTCATTTTTTGCTGCAAAAGCCGGAATACCACGATTCAAAGGACTTGTATTCTATTCAGTATTCATTTTAATATCCGGCATAGGTGTATATACGGTATCAAAGCAGCCAGATGATGATAGACATTAATCGTGATTAACGGTTGAAGAAAACATAAATGATTTAAGATGGGAGATAAAGATTATGTATCAGAATATGGCAAATATGACATTTGATGCTAAAGAGAAAGAAAAAGTACAGATGATAACCAGGATAATCAGTATGGCGGTTATTGGATTGTTTGTATTTATAGTAATGTATTATCCACAGACTGCAGTGTTTGCTGCCGATGCAAGTGAAGGAGCGCAGCTTGTAAGTAATTCTATTGGCAAGGTGTACGACATGATGGCAGCATTTGTAAGTTCTGTCGGATCGATAATTGTTCTTTGGATGCTTTTCGAGATGGGTTTGGCAGTACAGTCACAGGAAGGAACTATGCAAGCAAATGGCATTAAGAAAGTTGGCGGCGGACTTGTAATGGTACTTGCGCCACAGCTAATTAGCGCACTTATCTAGAATATGTATATCTAAAGGAGCAGTTTATGGATATATTAGTATCACCTGTGGCGCTTGCTGCGCCACAGTGGGTAGTTGATCTTCTTAATGGTGGAGCAATATATGCACTTGCAGAGCAGCTTTGGCAGTTTGTCATGCATCTTGTGTATGCACTGCTTGGAATGGATATAACAGACTTTACAGCAGATGGAGCTGGAGCGTGGGAATACATTACGGATACAGTTTTTCCGTTATTCTTAGGCATGGGAGCAGTATTTCTTAATATGTTTGTTATGGCTGGCTTCTGTAAACAGGCAAGCAATCTGAAAGAAGGAATAACGATAGAAGCACTTATGGAATTATTCATAAAGCTTGCTGCAGCCAACATGCTCATGTTAAACAGTCTTGATATAATGCAGGAATTCACAAGCTTTGCAATAGCAGCAAGCAGGCTTCTGCTAGGAGATAATAGTGTGCCATCAATAGCAGGTGATGATTATGATGTCGGATTCAATCTTGCTATGTCATCACTGGGACTTATATATCTTATCATGGCAGGAGTATGTTCGATTTCAATTCTTATTGAAGTCGTAGGAAGATTTGTAAATCTGTTTATGCTCATAGGAGTAGCTCCGGTTGCACTTTCAACAATTGCCGGTGGCAAAGGCTTTGAACAGTCTGCTGCAAGCTGGTTTAAGAGCTTTCTTACAAGTACATTGCAGATTATTGTAATAGTAGTCGTGATACAGCTTGCAGCAAAAATAAACTGGAGTATAACAGCATACGTTGATTCAGGCGGTCTATCAAGTTGGTTTAACGGAGCAGTCGGTGTAGTTGCCTCACTTATATTTATGCCTTTATTGGCATCATGTGTAAAGCAGTCAGATAACTTCCTGCGGCGAGCTTTTGCATTGGGATAAGCAGAATGTTGTATGAATAAAAATGTGACGGATTCCGTCACAAATGAATTTCAAATAATAACAAGTAATAATAAGTATCAAAGGGGCACATATAAATGACAGGCAACATCATTTATATGTGTCCTTTTTTGTAGAAAGGAAATAATGAGAGGAAATAATCTAAAGATAGATATAAATAAAGACTTTTTAAAAGAGTACAAGAATGACTTTTACAAGGGATTTTCAGTTACTGATATTGTACATATTCTTGCAGGCTTGTCAGTTTCAGCCGTAGTCATGTTAATCACTGTTATGTTATTTCACATAGATGTAGTATTTGCTGTTTACGTGTCAGTGCCTTTTGCAGCACCACTTATTCTTGCAGGAATATATAAGTACCAGGAATATCTTAGTCCTAAAGAATATGTTCAGGAAAGACAGTACACGCAGAGCATTTCAAGAGTACATTATGAGACAGATGAGCCTGATACGACACGTTATTTTACTATGTATCACAATACACAAAAACAGTGGCGTGTTAATGATATTACAAAAATATTAAGAAAGAAGGTGGGATAATGGCACTGATATTTAACGCAACAAAAAAGCTGCAGGACAGCGTAGTGCTTACAAGTTCATCATTTAATGGGAAAACACCAGTAAGCACCAGAGATTCATTATTCATACATAAAGCTAATAAAAGCGGGATATTTCAGATTGAAAGAAATGGGAACAGGAAGCTGTATGACAGATGTTATGCATTTACCGATATCAATTACATCAATCAGGATAAAGATGAAAAAATTCATGTATTAGAGAATCTGATGGATTTCTTTAAGTCAATGTCAATGTCCTTTAAGATTACAATCGTAGACGAATATCAGGATATGAATAAATTCATAGATGATATTTTCGTAAATAAAAATGATGATGAGTACCCGGTCATATCTTCAGGAATAAGGCAGTGGATTGACGAAAAGAAAGAAGAAGCAAGAATATACGATATAAAACGCATATTACTTCTTACACTGACAGTAAGAAGCAGTTCATATGATGAAGCAAGAAGTTATTTCCTTGGAATGGATACAGAGATTGAAAGAGCATTTGCGGCATTTAAAAGTAAAATTGTTCCACTTAATGGAGAGCAGAGACTGGAAATAATCGACAGGTTCTTTTATAAGGAAGCTGCAGGAGCACCTTACAGTTTTGAAAGTGATGCATTATATGATGTTATTCCGGTATCAATAGATAATTATAAGGATTTTATGATATTCAATAAGAATCAGTATGTATCAGTACTATTTGCAAGAAGATTTGATACATCAGTGGATGCAAATAAAGCGATATATACATTATCGAACAGGGAATATCCTTCTTTCATAACGATTGATTATGCTCCGGTGGCACATGATATAACAAAGGATGCCCTAAAGAGTATGTTTGGCAATAATGAAAGAGCAATATCACAGGAAGCTGATGCAAAGAAGAATAATAACCAGGCAATAACAGGGATATCCTATGCCAAGAAAAAGAAACGTCAGGAACTGGAACGTTATATGGATCAGGTAGATGATGATTCAGAAGAATGTCTGATGGCAGACCTTGTGATAACTGTAACAGCTGAAAGTGAGGACGAGCTTGTAAGAAGAATAGAAGCTTTGCAGGCACAGTCGAAAAAACTTGGGATAACACTTGATACATACAATCAGGTGCAGCTTAAGGCATTCAATACAGCACTGCCTACGGGATGCCGACAAGTTAAGAAAATGCGTCCATTTCTTGCAAGTTCCCTTGTGGCAATGCAGCCTTTTTATTCTAAGAATCTCGTAGAAAAGGGCGGAATATTCTACGGAACAGATACAACAACACAGCAGCTTGTATTTGCTAACAGAAAGAAGCTCGATTCACCTCACGGTGTAGTTATTGGCAATACCGGTTCTGGCAAGTCAATGTTCATAAAAATGACGGAAATATCACAGGTGCTGTTATCAAGCGATGATGATATCCAGATAATAGACCCGCAGAATGAAACACAGTTCATATGTGCCTTATATGGTGGTAAGTTCCTTGATATGACACCGCGAGGTGACATACATGTCAATCCTATGGAAATACCTTTAAGTGTATTCGAGAGCAAATCAGACAAAGTAAGACAGACATTTATATCATCTGTCACCGGATGGGCAAACAGCTTTACAGAGGCAGTTATGAAGAATATGGCATATACAGCAGAACATAAAGCATTTGTAACTGATGCAGTAGCTAATGTATATGACAGAACATTTTCTGCAAAGAAGCTTGTGCAGCCGACAATAAAAGATGTAAGAAATGAACTTATAAGAATGGAAGAAGAGTCTGAATATGACGTAGATAAACGTATTATACACATGATGACTAATTCACTTAAACCTTTTACTGAAGGCATATATGATATGTTTGCATATCCATCTGATATAGATATAAGCAGAGAAAGACTTGTATCTTTTGGTCTTAACAACATACAGGATGATGTCTGGCAGCCAGTAATGACTACAATAATGTTTTTCCTGACTAATAGAATTGAATTCAATCAGGAACTGCAGAGAGCAACAAGATTTATAGTTGATGAGTGCCAGTATGTAACTAAAAGCATATCTACAGGTGATATTCTGCTTAAGGCAGTATTGACTTATCGTAAGTTTGGTGGCATATGCACAATGGCATTTCAAAATCTTGCTCGAGTAGTAATGAGTGAAGATTTAAGAGATATGCTTGCTAACTGCGGATACAAGATGTTTTTCAAACAGGAAGGCGCTGATGCGATAGCATTATCAAAGATACAGAATTTAACGGATATAGAGTATGAAGCATTATCTAACGATTCAAAGGGTCGGAGCGTGATGGTGTGGAATGGAAAGGTAATACTTCTTGATGCATTTATGAAAAATACTAATCCACTATATGAGTCTTTCTCAACAAATTTCCATGAAAAAGCGGCCGCAATGAAACTTAAAAATCCAGAACAGAAAGAGTAAAGTTATGGCTATCAGGTTATCAGGAAAAGGCATAGGTCTTAGCAATAAAGGCATAGGAAGAAGAAAAGATTATGTTGAAAATCCGGTGGAAGATATAATTGTATCTTCTGGCATACGTGTTAAAAGGTATGACAGGGAAAAATTAGATTTAAATAGTTATTTATCAAGGGAAGATGCTGAAAGCTTTAAGAGAATGCCTCCGGCTAAAAGACAGCAGATTATGTATGAATTTTCACGTTCACCAGAATATAAAAATATGGAAAAGCTGCTGGAAAACTATAAGCCAGAGAATGATATAAAAACAAGTATAAGTGTTCATGAACCAGTAAGGACTCAGAAGATAAGATACAATGAAGATTATATGTATTCAGTACCGGTAAGAAATAATTTCAGATCAGAAAATAGAAGTTATGATATACCGGAAAGTAATGCAGGAACAATACATCTGTCAAAGGAACAGAACCTGGATCATGAAAACATGACTGACAGAATGCATGATACAATTCAGGAAAATCATGATGAAGTAACCAGCTATAGAGAAGCCACTCATGTACAGGATGGTATGTCAGATGATTATAATGAGCTTTCTGTAACTGATATGTCAGATGATGTTTTATCATCGCCGGCAGATAATACGTTTGATAAAAGTGCGAAAAGTAAACGTAAAAGAACAGCAAGAATAAGATTATCAGATGAAAAAAATACAGATAACAGTTCTTCAGGAAGTGAATATGAAAATAACAGTTCATATGCTAACAGCAGTGATAGTAATAACAGTAATAGCAATAAAAGTAATAGCAGCAACGAAGGTCATTCGTCGGAAAGAACACATCATGAATATTCATATACTAAAAGTCAGACGTATCAGGCAGAAAATGTTAATACGGCAACTGAAACAGCAGGAACAGCAACGGAAACAGCAGCCGAAGGTGCAGAAGCAGCCGCAGGTGCCTCATCAGCAGGAACATCTGAAATTGTGAAGGCGGCCGAAAAAGCAGTAAAAAAATATGCAGATACTATTCAACAGGCAGTTGAACAGGACAGTAATGACAGAGGAGTGCCTAAAGAAATTCCTGAAAATGAATCAATAACAACAGCAGCATCAGGCATAATGAGTAAATTAACTACTACTGCAATTACTATGGGTGCATTTGTAGCGACATATTTTAGTACAGTTATTTTCCAGGTGATAGCAATAATATTATTTGTTGCAGTTATAGCTGCACTTGTTATATCAGTTATCACATCTGTTGCAGGAGTTATAACTAATACAGTCAATAAAGTATCAAATGGCATCAGGATGTATATGCTGTCGGAAAATACAATAAGCTATTCACAGGATTTAAACGAAGCTGCTAATGATAATGAGATACTTAATTATGTGAATTATCTGATGGCAATAATGGAAGTTGAATCACATGGGAATGGAAATGATCCTATGCAATCAAGTGAATCGGCCGGACTGCCACCGGACAGCTTTGATAATCCAAAAGATTCAATCAACCAGGGAGCGTATTATTTTGCGTGCTGCATCAGTAAGGCAAATGATGAAGGCTGTGATTTGATGACAGCAGTACAGGCTTATAACTTTGGAACTGGTTTCATTAACTATGTAGCAGATAATGGTGGCAAGTATACACTTGACCTTGCTATAAGTTTTGCTGAAGAATATTCAGGAGGAATACAGGTGGATTACAGTAATCCTATTGCAGTTGATTATAATGGTGGCTGGAGATATGCGTATGGAAATATGTTCTATGCACAGCTGGTTAATCAGTATATATACAGCTATGAAGATGCAGCAGTGCAGAAAATAATTGATGAAGCAATGAAGTATTATGGCTGGGAATATACATGGGGCGGCAGTAATCCGGATGAAGGATTTGACTGCTCAGGATTAGTGCAATGGTGTTATGCTACTGCAGGCATTGAACTTCCAAGAACGTCAAGAGAGCAATGGGACTGGTGCGAAGAAATATCAGTTGATGATATTGTTCCTGGTGATCTGCTGTTCTATCAGAATGAATCATCTGGCGGAGAGATAGGACATGTTGCAATCTATATAGGAGATGGTAAGGTGTATGAAGCAGGTGACCCGATAGGCGTGTATGATAATAACGATTCTTGGCATCAGGATAATCTGTTGAACGCAGGACGTATAATTCATTTTGAACCGGATGAAGGTTTAGAAGATGAATGATATAAATGTGACGGATTCCGTCACAATATTTGTAAATAAGAATTACCGGAAAGGGAAAGTGAAATGATGGATTTAGTATTAAATAAAATAGATTTTGAATATGAGTTATATTTTATGGACATGATGAAAAGTACAAAGGAAAATATATTTGCAAAGAGCAGGGAAATAGAATTAAGAAAGTCAATCGTCCTGTTTTTAAAAAATAATGTACATAACAATAAGGATGTGAATTTAACAAAGATGACAACATCAAACAGTCTTACAGATGAATTCTACAGATATGTTACAGATCATGAAGATGTTGAGAAAGAGGAAGCAATGAACAGATATCTTTGTAAGTATTATATAAAGTGAAAGATAAGATGAATGTATGCATGAAAATCAGCAAGAGAATATCTGACAATGATAAATGGCATAATGAAAATTTACAATTTCCTGAAAATAAAATCGTGAGTTCTGATTTTTAAAATCAGAATTTACGATTATATTTTTTTTATACATATCAGGTTCATAAAACAAAAAATAAAATAGAATTCCTAAAATCGAAAATACAGATTACAAAAATTGAAAATTTTAAATCAGGAAAATCAGAAATGCCAGAAACAAAATTTGTTTCTGGCATATCGGGAAGTGCAGGTGAAAAATTATGATTTTAAAAAGTGTAGATGAAGAATGTAATTGCAAAAATTGTAAATGTCTGTGTGCCAGATTTGCAAAAAGGGGTATTAGGGAGCTCCCTAACAAGTCCGCAAACCACTTTTTAAGTGGTGATTTTGTATTACAAAATGCGTATCTTGCAAATACATATCAGAGATTTTAGTGGAAAAGTGCATCATTGAGGCAAAAAGTGCATCACAACTGCCACAGCCAGGTAGATACTGGTGCCACAGCTGTTCGGTTAGTTGTGGCAGTTTTGTGGCAGTGGCAATAGTTGTGGCAGTTTTGTGGCAATCGATTTTAGAATTTGTGGCAGTTTTGTGGCAACTAATATTTTCATGAAATACAAAAAGGAGTGTGATATTTATGTCAGTATCAATAAGAATATCAGATGATACATATGATGAAATTATGGAATTAAAGGCAAAGAAAGTAAGTATTAATAAAACAGTGGATATGATACTTAAACTAGCTCTTAATGGAATTGAAAAATACAGAATAAATTTTGAGAATTCAGATGATGATGAAAATGATGATGACGATTTTCCAGAAAGAATAAAGAAAATATCTGAATGTATTTTTGAAGAATTGAAGGAATGTGATGAAACATTAGAAGAGTCAGAAAGCAAAAATAATTATTCGAAAGATGATGAACTGGAAAATGAAAAAATAAAAAACGAGCTGCAGGAATTGAAAAATCAGATTTTGAATTCTGAAAAATCAGAAAAGCATTTTGAAAAAATTGAAAATGAACTTTCTGAAATTTCAAAACAGATTATTGTAAATCGTAAATGCATAAATGAAAAATCAATCAGCAGGGATGAAGATATTTTTTCTCCCAGTACAAATCTTAAGACACTGGTAACAGTCGAAAAGGAAGATATACATCTTGCAGTCTATGACAGAAAAGAATTTCCAATCTTATTGCCGGAGAATAAAAGTCCGTGGATGTACATGCAATGGATTGTATCGGACCGATTTAATTCTGCAACTCTTGTGCACAATTTTAATCCACTGGCAACGGCGGATCCTGAACATAATAAAATCATGATTGTTACTCCGTTAGGATTGCAAGTCTGGTATGAGATGCAGGGAGACATGCAGGTATTAATGTATGCATGTGAAAGAAGACTTATGAAAACATTTAATAAAGAAAATGAATATCCTTTATGGTTTACAAAGGGAATACAGTTCACATATAAGTACGATTACCATTACAATCAGAAATTATATGATAAGCAGGATGAAATAAATGAAGAGAGAAGAAAGAGAGGTTTATATGAGTTTGAGTGTTTCAGATTTTAATAACAAGATTACAAAAGCAGAGAAAGAGATAGATGTTCTTCAGAAAAAAATTAATAAGAAAAAGAAAGAGATTGCAAATTTTAAAAAGCAGAAACATGTACAGGAACTTAAAGAACGTACGAAGAGAAATGAGAAAATAGTATCAGCACTTGAAGAAAAAATTGGCGTCGGCATATCGGATGAAATGATAAATCAGTTTGTTGAATTTCAGAAAATGAATTCTGAAAAACAGGAAGAAGAAAATTCTGATATTAAAGAAAGTGATTCAGAAATTGTTAAATCAGAAAATGGTAATATTGGAAATGATAATTCTGAAATAGAAAAATATCAGAATGAAAATTATAATACGGACAAAACAGATTCTTATTAAAATTAGGCGGTGATGTTATGAAAAGAAATAAGAATCCTGATGGATACAGAAATAAAATGCTGCAGGTCAGACTTACAGAAGTTGAGGCTGCAGCATTTCAGATTCTGTATCATAAAGCTAAGATTGATAATGATGGACTGCTGGTGAGTGATTTCATCCGCCAGCAGCTTCTGTATGAAAATGATGATAAAAGACTTAAAGAAATATTTAATGAAATAAGAAAAATGCGTACAGAATTTCATCAGGCACAATTAGCTCTAAGGCAGTTAGAGGATATTGCATCCAGAGAATATTTCACAGAAGTCATGAATGATATCGAACATAAGATTGATAATCTTAAGAATGAAATGGAGATGATGAATAGTGGCAACAACAATACTGAAGAATTTGAAGGAAGCGAAGAATAGGAAACCATCCCAGCATTTACATAATGCAATCAATTACATAATGAATCCAGAAAAAACTGAAAATGGATTGTGGGTAGGAAGTAACTGTGGGATTACATCGCAGGAAATATATGATGCAATGATGACAACAAAAAATGAATATAATAAAACATGGGGACGGCAGGGATATCATTATGTAATATCATTCAAGCCTGGTGAAGCAGATGAGCGAACATGCTTCAATGTTGCAAAGGAGTTCTGCGAGAAATATCTGGGTGATGGATATGAATATGTATTTGCAGTTCACAACGACCACGCACATATGCATGCACATATAGTATTTAATTCTGTTGGCAGATACGATGGCAGCAAGTACAGATATGTAAATGGCGACTGGGAAAAGTATATACAGCCTGTTACAGATGAAATAACAGAAAAGTATGGATTATCACGTCTTGAATATGACAAGAGTGATAAGCGTGCCGGACGTTCTTATGCAGAGCATAAAGCAATAAAAGCTGACAAATTCACATGGAAAAGCATCATACGTCTTGATATAGACATGGCAGTATCAAGAGCAGAAAGTCTAGAAGAATATTATTCTGAAATGGAACGTATGGGTTACCAGATACGTATAGGTCATTCAGAAAAACATGGCGAATATGCAGCATATTCACATCCGGCGATGAAAGAAGTGAATGGAAGAACTTCTAAAGCGGCCAGAAGAGATTATATCCTGGGAGATGATTACACAATTGCAGGAATAAAGAAAAGACTTGCAGAAAAAAATAATAGTAAAGGAAATGAAAAACAATATAGAAGATCAGATAAAGTATATGCAGAAAAGCTGAATACGATAAGTGAACACAGAAACCAGTCACGTTTCCAGGCTTGTGCAGTCTTAAGATATAATCATGCAAGACAGTATCATTATTTCGATATGCAGCTTAAAGAACAGATACAGGTAAGAAAGGATCTGTTAGAGATAGATAAAATCAGAGATGAATGTAATTATATTCTGGATAATGATATAAAGGATATAAATACGGCAAGGGAAAAGCTTGTGCAGTTAAAAGATGATATTAAAAATACAAAAGCAGCGTCAGAGGATGCTGCTTTTATTGATGCTGCATATAATGAAGACGAAATCGGAGTAAGAAATGAATATTATGAACTGTATAACAAGTTGATGAATGCAGACAGTGATATGACTGATGAAGAATATGAAAGCATATCTGACAGGCTGGAAGAATATGAAGAGCAGTATCCTGATATATTATCAAATATCCAGTATCGGACAGTGAATGAATATCAGGACAGACTTAATGCATTATATGAAGAAAAACGTATACTTACCCGTATCATAAAAGAAGAGGAAGCATTTGAAAATGTGACGGAATCCGTCACACTCAATGAGAAAATAGAAAAAAACAATAATAGCAATGTTAAGGATAATGCTGTTCTGAAGGATACAGAAAGCAAACAGGAAGATATAAAGAGAATATAGCATTACAGAAATAAATAACAATAAAGGAGACAGACAGCATGGAACAGATATTAATTGTAGCAGATGATTCTGAAACAGATATAAATGATAATGAAATGGCAGACAATAATGTGACGGATTCTGTCACGAAAAAAGAAAGTATGAGTGAAACAGATAAGAATAACTTAAAGCAGACAGTAAGTTATCTGTGTGAGTTATATAAGATAAGTTCTGCAGGAATGGATAAAGTAATTAATGATAGAGTACATGACAGCGTAACAGCAAGATATTTAATCACAGCTGTTACTACATTGCGTAACAGCAATTTTATAGTTGATATGTTTATGCACGCATCCAGGGATGAAGATGTGATGGAACAACTTAATGCTGCAATCATTAACTTATATGCATCTAATGATAAATTACACAATGATATATCAGACGCAGTTGTTAAAGTTAATAATCTAAAGAATGAAAATGATGATATCAGGAAGGCATTTGAATCTGAAATCAAAGCTGCGTTTGAAAAGGAAAAAGAGGTGACAAAAGAGCTTATTGAACAGTATAAGGTGTCTATTGAAGCGAAGGATAAAACATATACATTAATAATGCGTAACAATAATGAAATAAAGAAAGAGAATGGTGAATTAAAGGAACAACTTAATAAGCTTAAGGTCAAGAATGATGAACTAAAGGCTATGATGACTTTAAAGGCAAAGAGCAGTATGACAGACAGGGATATTCATGTATCTGGAACAGCAAATGAAAAAGAAAAATCCGGATTTCTTAGTATATTCACGAAATACAAAATTAGAAAGAATAACAGGAATTCACAGTATATGGATGAATTTATATCTGAGATATTGTCAAATAAAGATTTTTCAAAAGAACAGAAAGATTATCTCATGAGCTGTATTGAAAGTGGCATGTCATACAATGAAGTTAAGAGAATAGCAAAGAAAGAGCTGGACGTTGATATGATGAAAAGGGTAGTGAATTATTATGAAAGAAAAAAATAAATGTTTATCATGTATATACTTCCGTAATAAAGTGATGTATAATTAATAAATAAAAATATGCGAGGAGAATGTTTATGAATGAAAAGAAAACAAATACACTGAGCAATAGTAAGGCTGCAACAAGAGCAAAAAATAAATATCGTGATAAAACATATGACAGAATGGAATTAGCTTTACCCAAAGGTATGAAATCAGAAATTGTAGAATTAGTAAAGCATGGAAAAGCAGATTCTAATAATGCGTATGTTATAGCAGCTATTAAAGAAAAAATGGAACGTGAAAGCCAGTGAAAAGCATACAAAACAGAAAGTTATGCTTGACAATATACTTACGGAAGTATATAATATAATTGTAACAAGGGAATGCAAACAGCAGGATATAATATAAAAATCAATATGGAGATGAATTATATGGTAGAAATTAAAGTTATTGACTACTTGGGAAATGAACATATAGGTATGTGGAATGAAAAAACATATGTGTCTAAAATATCTTCTGATTATAAAAGAATATATGTGGACAATACAGAGATTCATATAACAGAAGATGAATATATTAAATTAGTAGGCGGTGCAGATGAATATAAGAAAATTAGTAATAATAATCATATGAAAGAATTATCTGCACAAATTGACAAAATGCCAGTTTATATTAAGCTAGAAATAGTAATGCATATTCTTCAAGATGATGTAGTTGAGATTCTTTTTAAAGCAGATGATAATAAAAATATGGCATTAAAATGTGAATTTATGTATGCACTTGATAAATTGTTGACAGAAGAAAAAAATAAAAAAATAACAGGACATGATCTCACTAAAATTGCTAACAAACTTTTAGTAAGAAAAGATTTAGATGATGAATATTTTGCAGAAATTAATGGCATTGAATTATCATCAAAAGAGCTAAAAACTATAGGTGGTGCGTATAAAAAAGTTTATGGAATGTCTCTTAAAGAATACAAAGAAAGGCAAGAAAACAAAAATGATTAATAAACATTATAAAACAAAATTACCAGATGAGCTTGAAAAATACTACAGTTATGAAGTTGATTGTGGACATTCAATATGGGCAATTCCACAATGCCTATTAAATGAAGCAGAAGATTGTATGGATGAATATATGCTTCCTGTTCCAGTAAAGTACATATTAGAAAAAGGATATAAAATACATAAAAATCATATAATATGTGATGTGATATATGATGAAATTGTTGGATTAAAAATCAAATCAGAGTATTTTGAAATGTAGTATACATATAATTATGATTGATTATTAAAAAAATATAAAATTGGCACTAGATGGCAGTAATTATATGTGCTATAATATACTTGCGTGAAAAGGATTTGAGGCAGATGTAACAATCTGTTTCAGGTCCTTTTTTTGTACCCAGAAATTAAAATGTGACGGAATACGTCACAAATGCAGGAGGACTTATTTATGGTAAGAAAAAGTGAAGTAAGAAAATTATTTGAGGATGGAACGATAAAAGGATATCTTCCACCGGAGATGGCAGGAACGAAAATCTATGTTGATAACATGGGTAACTATACAGGTGTTACATTTGTAGAAGCATCTGATGCAGCAGGAAAAGCGTTACCGATACTTAATCTCGATAAGCTGTATGAATCAGTTAAGGATTGTGCAGATATAGTAGAAGCTGGTGGTGCGGCTGCAGCAATAGTAATGCAATTCAGGAATAATACTTATGTTCCTGATATTGATTTTTCGGCTTTGCCAGAAATGTTAAAGGATTATGACAGAATAAGTGACAGAGTATATCTTGCAGCTGTATCGCCATCTTATAAGAATGAAAGAACTGCTATATATGATGTAGAAGGAATGCATTTTGTACCGAAGCTGTTACTTGCACAGAATGACGAAGACAGTATAACAACTGTTATACCAAAAGCAGCCATAAAAGATATGGGATTCACAGAGAAAGAATTCTTTGATAAAGTATCTGTAAATACAAAGAATGTGTTAAAGCCTGAAATACGTGATATGTATAACATTCTTAAAGATTACAATAATAATCAGTTGGATGTATCTTTAGAAGATGTAGATACACAAATGCTTGTTGTTACATCTGAAAACAAAATCAAAGGAGCAGCTGCATTAGTTTTAGATGATGCGATACTCAGACAGGTTGCAGATAAGTATAAAGGTGCTAATTTCTATGTGCTTCCATCTTCAATAACAGAGGTTATCACGATGCCGGCTATAGATGAAAATGCATATGAGATAGCTTTTATGACACAGATGGTAGAAGAGGTCAATGAAACAGAAGTAGCAGCTGATGAATTACTATCATATAATGTATATCATTATGATGCCAAGAATCACAAGTTGGAAAAAGCAACTGATTACTGCATAAATAAACAACTGGAACTTGAACATATGAATATGCCAAGAGCTGATGAAGAACTTGACCAGCAGTTATTAAATGAAAAGAATAATAATATAAAAATGTAAAGTGATATTCCTTAATGCAGGGATATCACTTTTTTGTTACGCAGTTATGGAAAGTCTGTGTTATGAGAAATAATGAATTAGAAAATGGTTAATTACTTATTAAGAAAATACAGGCTTTCTTTTGCTGCATATAACGTGACGGATTCCGTCACATAAGGAAAGGAAAGAGGCATATGAAACCAAGTGATAACAATTATGGAAGTCTTATTGTGAAACTTCGGGAAAAACATAATATAACCCAGGATACTCTCGCTAATATACTGCTTATAAATACAGATATGCTGAATATTGTGGAAAAAGGGCAGGCGCAGCTTACGGATTCGCAGCTTAATATGTGTGCAAACATTTTCGATGTGTCTAAATTTGCATTAGAAAATGGAGAGATAAGACCACGTGTAAAACATGCAGAATTGCAATTCAATCTTGATAAATTGATGGAGCAGTATAAAGAAGCTGTTGAAAGCCAGGCATTTATGCTTGAAACAATACAGGAATTAATACCGCAGCAAAGATATAAAGCACAGTATTCAGATATGAAAGAGTATGATATATATGGCTATTTTGTGTTTGATACAAAAGAACAGGATTTTGTAAGAGATAATAACAATACGCCGGTAAGGTATGACACAGCAAAGGATGCACTTGAGGCGGCGAAAAAAATGGATGCGGCATATAAGAAAGAAGATAAAGATATATCAGTTAGAGACACTGCAGAAAAAAATGTGACGGAATCCGTCACACCAGATAATGATAAAAGTGCAGAACAGGAAGATAAGTTAAATAAAGAGAACATTATTTCTATGGATGATAATGTTGAGGAAACGTCAATGAAACTTTAGAAGATATAAATATATTATTGTGACGGAATCCGTCACATTTTTAATTTGAATAAAAGAAAGGATGATCAGATATGAATACAACTGATGGAATATATGCTGATTTCAGAAAAGTTGAACAGGGCATGAAACTTTATATGAAATTATCGCAGCCGGTGGCATATGCAACTATTAAGCTTATACAATTCCTTGCCAGGGCAGCGAAAGAAAATATTTTTGATAAAGATATGGTAGAGAATTTTTCAAAATTTATAAAGGCAACTAATGGTGAGTATACAATATACAGAATGCCTTATATAAATGAGTTATCAAGAGAGCAGGCAGTAGAAAATGCAAAAAATTATTTTGATACGGCTGGAATAAAGTACTGCGTTATGGATTCGGTAAATAATAATGATAAGGCGCTACATATAAGTGTGGCAAGAAAAGATGAACAGAAATTCAATGTAATGTTTACAGATTATCTTAAAGAACAGCTTTCAGGTGGGAAAAAGACAGCAGATGATCTTATGAACCTTACGGATGGAAGAACAACTATTATATCTATTCCAGATGCGGCACTTGATATCATGAAAGATGCACTGGCAAAAGTGAATGCAAATTTTGCGGAATTGCCTGACCTTATACCGGATGATGGAGAAAAGCAGTTAAGAATAGCAAGTGCAGATATTAATATAACAAAAGAATGTTATGAAGCATATAGAAGATCAATAATGAAGAAACAGCCAGAAGCATCTGATATTCCTGATATGAAAATATTCAGTGAAGAAGATTATATTGATACTGCCAGAGAAACACCTACTGAGTATATCAAGGATGCGCTATCTGAGGAAATGAGTGAAAAACTTAAGAAATATGAACAGATGGATTCAGGAGAGATGGAAAAAGAGGTAATGAAATGGGAATTTGAAATTAAAGATTCCAAATGCATGGAATGTCAGGCGTTAAGGGCAAATATGGCATATACAGAAATATCAATCGACAGACAAACGCTTGTAAGAGGAAATAGCAGTTCTCTAATTATAGATTTAGAAAATAAGTTTCCTAACTATTTTTTTGCACGAATTCCTGGTACGTATGGAAAAGGAATACAAATACTTATGCTTCCTAAAAATCAGGTGTTTAAAGTAAATGGTGAAAAAAAAGAAAGATATATTGCATTTGCAAATAATCAGAGAAAAGTAAAAGTATTTAATTGTGATGGAAGCCGGGAATACGAATTATCATCTGGAAAAGCTTTGCATGACATCTTCGATGAACATGGTAAGCAGAAAAATATGCAGAAAGATTTGAATAAGTCAGTTACATCTGCATTTGAAAATGTAGTGCCTAAAGCTGCTCCTGTTAAATAGAAGAATAAAATATTTCTACTCATGTTAAATAAAAATGTGGCGGATTCCGTCACCTATGGAAAGGAGCAGCTATGAAGATTAATGATAATAAGCTGAATGTATATAAAGAACTGGCAAGGAAATGTGAAAGCTATGATACATTTGCATGGATAATCGGATTGAAAGAAGACTGGATGTCGGATATGGATATCAGCCAGGCTGAATCCGAATTGAAAGATATATATTATTCTGTACATGTGAATGAAGAAGAATATATGTCTAAATATGGAAAGATTGTAAATGAAATAAATGCCTCAGAAGAGTATGTATCTGATAATGAAAAGATAGCTGCCGGAATCAATTCACTGACTAAAGACTGGTCAGCAGAGCGATGGGATAAAGCAGCCAATGAAGGAGCTGTATTGGATACATATGATGAACAGCGTGACTTTCTAAGAGCAATGTTTCCTGATGCCGATAAAGAAAGACTGCGTAAATTATCATATATATTTAATGAAACAGAGAAAGCGTTTCTTGAAGAAAACACGGCTGAATTAATTGAAAATAACATGAAAGCAGTGTGACGGAATCCGTCACGAATGTAAGGACAGATATAAATGTCTGTCCTTTTTATTTTACCTAAAAAACTGATTGTTAAAATTAAATTTTAAGAAAGAGGTATTTATGGGAATAAAGCAGGAAGTGGATTTTAAAGGGTTAAAGAACATTATTAACAATATGCAGGATAGTACAATTGTAATAGTTGATTTAAGAAGTTCAGTATCAGATGAAAATGTGACGAAATCCGTCACAATGAAAAGAGGCGATAATAATGGCAGAGATTAATCATTATTTATCAGAAGAAGATGCATTCCAGCTTGATACTGTGGCTGTAAGACTTGTAAAAACAAGAGAACCTATAACATCAGAAGAGCCGCTTACGTCTTCGGATGCAGTTGTTAGAGCATTGGCAAAAGAAATGTCTGATTATGACAGGGAAGTTGTAGGTGTTATTAATTTTGATTCAAAGATGCGTCCTATAAATGTTAATTTTGTATCGGCAGGGACACTTAATTCATCAATAGCACACCCAAGAGAACTGATGAAATCAGCTATATTATCAAATGCTGCATCCATGATGATGATACACAATCATCCAAGCCAGGATGTTACACCAAGTAAGGCAGATGTAGAGATTACAGATAAGATGATGAAAATATGTGATGTAATGAATATCCCTCTTCTTGACCATATAATAATAGGTGGCTATGGAGAAGAGTATTTCAGTTTCGCAGATAAAAAGGTAATGCCAGTAATAAATACACGATATAAAGATGATTATATGAAATTGGATTTCCCAAGTGTAGCAGAGAATAACAATCGTTCAGATGAATATGTTATGGAACATAATACAGCCTATAAGACTTCTGATGGTAAAGATAAATCGGATAAGATAAAGGAAATAACAGAAAAGCTTGAACAGGGAGTGAAGGAAGTATTTGAAAGTGAGAAGTATAAAAGCTATCTGAATACATTATCGAAATTCCATAATTACAGTTTGAATAATACATTGTTGATTGCAGCGCAGAATCCTAATGCAACACTTGTGGCAGGATTTAAGTCATGGGAGAAAAATTTTGACAGACATGTTAAGAAAGGCGAAAAGGGGATAAAGATACTTGCTCCATCACCATACACGAAAAAGATACTTGTGGAAAAAATAGATCCAATATCAAAAGAAATTATGTTAGATGGAAATGGTAATCCTGTAAAGGAAGAAACAGAAGTGAAGATGACAGCTTTCAGAATTGTATCCGTTTTTGACGTAGAACAGACTGCAGGAAAACCATTACCAGAATTAGGCATAGTAGAACTTAATGATAACGTAAAAGAATATAATGTATTTTTTACAGCATTAAAAGAGAGTTCATCATTGCCGGTTGAATTTGAGAATATTCAAGGTCTGGCAAAAGGGTATTTCAGCAATGCTGAACAGAAGATAGTTATTAAAGAAGGAATGAGCGAAAGTCAGACTGTAAAAACAGCAGTTCATGAGCTTGCACATGCCATATTACATAACAAAGAGAATAATGAGGAAGGAGCACAAAAGGACAGACATACTAAGGAAGTTGAAGCAGAAAGCGTTGCATATACAGTATGTCAGCATTTCGGAATAGATACCTCAGATTATTCATTTAGTTATATTGCTGGATGGAGTTCTGGTAAGGAAATCAATGAGCTTAAACAGTCTTTGGAAACAATACAGAAAACTGCATCTGAACTTATTTCAAGTATAGAAAGCAAGATACCTGAAATAAGAAAGAATATGCAGATGAATGCAAATGTGACGGAATCCGTCACATTTGTAAGTGAAGAGCTATCAGAGAATGAAAGTCATGAATTACCTATGTCAGGAGGTGTATCAGAGGATGAACCAGATGAACAATATGGAATGGTTATGTAACAGATTAAATAAAAACATAAACATCAAACGTGACGGATTCCGTCACATAGAAGAAAGGTGGTATAATCATGTTAAAAAATAGAAAAATATCTTATAAAGTATATCTTGTACTGCTTGCCGCAGTAATGTTATTCAGTCTGTTTTTTGCTGGAATTTTCAGCTATGAAGATACAAATATACTGAACATACCGGATAAATTATCAGAGCTTGCCGGACATTTCTGGCAGTACAATAGATATTTTAATAAGTATACATTACAATGCCTGGGCTGGGGTTTTCTTGCCTGGATTTTTTTATGTTATGTGATAATGGACAAAATGCGAAACTGGCAGAGCCATATTGCATACGGTTCTGAAGACTGGGGCGATGCCGAAGATGTCACAAAAAGACGTGCAAATAAAGATGAAAGCTATAATAGAATTATATCTAAGAATTTAAGAATAGATACGCAGGGAAAGGGTAAAGCCTCAAATAACAATATGGTAGTTGTTGCCTCTTCCGGTAAGTTTAAAACTACATCGGTAGTAGTACCTAATCTGTTATCAGGTGGTGCTAATAAGATTGTTTTAGATGTAAAAGGCGAATTGATGCGTGATTATGGATTATATCTTAAGGAAAAAGGATACACGATAAGATGTCTTAATCTTAAGTATCCAGAACAGTCAGACAGGTATAATCCATTTGCATATATTCAAACTGAGGAAGATATTATCAAGCTTATTGCAAACATTCAGAAATCACTTACACCACCAGATGCAATGAAAGGTGATCCATTCTGGGATGATGGTGTTGCATTATATCTGCAGTCCGTATTTTTTTATGAATGGTGGTATGCTAAAAAAGAGGGGAGAACTGGTACATTTAATAATGTGTTGAAATTAGTAAATGATGAAGCTAAAAAAGATACTTCAAAGCCAGTTGAAAAAGGTAAACAACCACCTACATTGTTACAGATTAAAATGGACAAACTGGCAGAGGAAGATAGTGAAGATAATCCAGCTGTAAGGGATTATAGAAAATTAAAAGATGGTGCGGCAGAAACAGTTCGTTCAATCATAATTATAACAAATGCAAAATTAAAATTATGTGAAACGAAAGCACTTAAACGTATATTTGAAGATGATGATATGCATCTTAAAGAATTTGCCACAGGTGTTGGTGGCACACTTGAAAAACCTAATAAAAATAAATTGATTATATTTTTATGTGTGGATGATTCTGATACATCTTATAACTTTGTATGCTCTATGCTTTATTCACAAGCATTAACTATCCTTATGAGAATGGCAGATAATAATCTGGGTGGTTCACTGCCAATTCCATTAGAGCTATGGTTAGATGAATTCTATGCTGGAGCAAGACCGGCAGACTGTGCACAGCACATGGGTGTTATCAGGTCACGAAATATAAGCATGATACCAATATTGCAATCAGTAAGTCAGCTTAAAGATTTGTATCAGGGAGAAAAAGCAGAGATTATACATGATAACTGTCCTGTATTCTGGTTTGGCGGATGTGGACAGGGTGCTATAGAAACGCAGAAAGCTATATCAGAATTGCTTGGTAAAGCAACGGTAGATATTGCAAGCGATGGATATAATGGTAGTAATAGAAGTAATAACTATCAAAAAACAGGCCGAGAACTTATGACTCCTGCAGAGGTTAAGAATATGGATAAACATAACTGTATAGTTTTCCTGGAGGATGAAAGACCAATTTTTGACAGAAAGTCGCTTCCATGGGAGGGCAACCCACTATTTAAACATGCAATGCAGCTTAATAAAGAGTCAGGTGTTGGTGGATATATAGTAGAGCCGAAGTCTATGATAGATCCTCATAGCGGAGAATATATAACAATATATAATTCAATAAATATAGAAGAAACAAGTGAAATTCCTGATGGAGTAATACCTATAGATATTTTCAGTGATGAATTTCTACATATGAATTTCACATATAAAGAACCTGCAGATAGTGATATAAGTGATGAATTAAAGAGATTATATGCACTTGAATCAAATTTTAATAAAAAGGAGCAGAGAAGAAAAACAGCAAATAAAGCAAACAAAAATGTGACGGAATACGTCACATCTGAAAACAGCAATACAGATAAGATGGATAAGATAGATAACAAAGACACAGCAGACGATATTCCGGATAGTATTGAAGATGGAATAATTCAATACTTCAGCCATATGAATGAGAACCAGCGTGAACTTATACAGGCTGCAATAGAAGATGGCATGCCGGATATGTTTATAAGACGGATGTTCAGAATGGACTATGAAAAGATGAAACAGTATTATGATTCATATTTTGTTGAATAACTGATTAAATGAATAGATGAATTAATTATATGTCAATCTGTGTATTATATATAAATGCAAATACATAATACATAGATTGACATATAATAAAAACAGTAATAATATGATTGATATAAAAGTCAAAATATATTATTCTCTATAAACTGTCATAAAGGTGGGGTGATATTATGAGGGGTTATAGTCAGTTGAATCAAATCCAAAACATTAATTTTGGGTTGTTTCATCAACACGATATTATTTACTGTTTGATAATGGAAAAGAGTTAAGAGTGTCATCTGCTATATATGATAATACAAATATAGATGATTATATAATAATTACATATTCGTATCAGAAAGATAGAGTTATTGATACTAAAATTAAGTTTAATAAATAATTAGAGGTATAGGCCCATAACAATAAAAAAATTAGCAGATTATTGTAATAATATAAACTGTGATGAATGTTTACATAAATCTATATGTGATGATTTGCAACTTGAACTAGAAGATATAAATAAAAATGGTTGATGAAAATTATAAATGCGAGGTTAATTAAAAAGGAGATATAGATATATGATGTTAACAGTTGTTTGTAAAAATTGTCATTCAGAATTTTCTCTAAGAGGTTGGCTTGAAAAAGAAGATTTAAAAGGGACTTCTTATGAGAATAAAATAAATACAATAACAGAAGAGGAATTACAAGAATTAGAACGAAAAGGTATTATAAAAGATGAATGGGATAGATTTTTAGATAATCCTATTTGCCCTGATTGTGGTTCTAAGAATGTAATATATTTTTAATAAAAAGGAGCAGAGAAGAAAAACAGCAAATAAAGCAAACAAAAATGTGACGGAATACGTCACATCTGAAAACAGCAATACAGATAAGATGGATAAGATAGATAACAAAGACACAGCAGACGATATTCCGGATAGTATTGAAGATGGAATAATTCAATACTTCAGCCATATGAATGAGAACCAGCGTGAACTTATACAGGCTGCAATAGAAGATGGCATGCCGGATATGTTTATAAGACGGATGTTCAGAATGGACTATGAAAAGATGAAACAGTATTATGATTCATATTTTGTTGAATAACTGATTAAATGAATAGATGAATTAATTATATGTCAATCTGTGTATTATATATAAATGCAAATACATAATACATAGATTGACATATAATAAAAACAGTAATAATATGATTGATATAAAAGTCAAAATATATTATTCTCTATAAACTGTCATAAAGGTGGGGTGATATTATGAGAGGTTATAGTCAGTTGAATCGTAGAAAAAGGATTCGTCTTGAAACATTATTCGGTTTAAAATTACCAAAATATGAAATTGCAAAGTTAATGGAATGCAGTTTGAAAACTGTGTATAACGAATGGCACAAAGGCAAATATCTGCATACAAATTCTGATTTAACCAAGGAATGGAGATATTCTGCGGATAAGGCGCAAGATATTACAGATAAAAACGTGTCTAACAGAGGTACAGTTCCTAAGTTGCTAAAAGATAAAGCATTAGTAAAAGAAATAGAACATAATATATGTGATTTAAAATATAGTGTTGAGGTTGCAGTTGAAACAATGAAAACATCTGGACAGATGTACAAGTTTGATTATACTGTATGTACCAAAACTGTATATAACAGCATAGACAAAGATTTATTTCCGCATTTGACAAATAAAGAGCTGCCTTATAAAAGAAATAAAAAAGTACATAAAAATAAAGTAAGAGTACAGAAACGTGATTCCGCAGGAAAAAGTATAGAAGAGAGACCTGAGGATATTATGACAAGGGAAGAATTTGGACATTGGGAAATGGATTCTGTCATCGGTTCAAAGGGTAAATCAAAAAATACTTTATTAACTATTTTTGAGCGAAAGACAAGAAAGCCATATATATTTAAACAGGCGGATAAGTCTGCACCTTGCGTAGTAGCGGCATTAGATGAGCTAGAAAAACAGTTAGGAGATTCCTTCTATTCCATATTTAAAACCATTACGGTAGATAATGGAACAGAATTTGCTGACTGCAAAGGAATTGAGCGTAGCTGTATATATCCTGGGAAGAAAAGAACACAGGTGTATTATTGTCATCCATATGCCAGTTGTGAGAGAGGTTCTAATGAAAATGGTAATAGAATGATAAGAAGATGTATCCCTAAAGGCTATAATTTCGATGGTATGTCTAAAAAGGAAATTGCTAAAGTCGAAAAATGGCTGGGTGATTATCCACGTAGAATGTTTGGCTTTAAATCATCAAATAAATTATATCTTGAAGAATTAAAGCTGTTGATATGATAAAAGTTATAATTGAATATTTTTTAAAAGACTGACGTAAGCCAGTCTTTTTGTGATGCAAAAAAGTAATCATATATGCTATAATACCAGTAAATATGCGTGTTTCAAGCCTTATAATACATATACTAATAGTATGCTTAAATATTGTAAAAAAGTTGTAAAAAAAGCTTGCAATTTACATGTGAAAGATATTTATTAACTGTAAATTGAAAAAAAATACAGAATATGATATTATTTAAACATATAGATTCGTGTTTACAGGTAGTTACAGGTGATGAAAGATTGTTAAAGGATACGATTTGTTTATGAAGCTATGTTCAATGATAATAAATGAAATAAAATCAGTATATCAATATGAGAAAAGATCAAGAGTGGATATAGGAACACTTCAGAATGTCATGCTGATATTTGTTGTTGTGATGCTGCTTATTGATATACAGAATTTAAAACTTGGTGAGTATGTTATTGCTGCTATTACATTTGTGGTAGCAGTGGTCAGTATATTTGCGATTCTGGCATTAGGCCATTCTGATAAGATATACCGGATATGCATGGCAGCAGTGATTGCTTTTCTTATATTAGCTGTTCCAATCTCATTATATGGATCAAACAAAGGATTTTCAATGATGTGGTATTTTCTTGTACCTATAATATCTATTATTCTTCTTGGAATGCCTTTTGGAATACCGGTAAGTGTCGGTTTTGGATTATATGTTACAGTAATGTTTTATACACCATTAAAAGAACTGCTTATATATGATTATCCTAAGTATTATCTCTTTTATTATCCATTATTTTACTGGTCATTTTTTGTAATAGTTGTTGTTATAGATATATTTTATAAGCGTTATCAAATGAATCAGGAGGAAAATGAAAAAGAACTGGAAAAGGATGTAGCTATAGCTCTTGAAGATAGAAAGAAGCTTATGATAGATGCAGTTACAGCCATAAGTCAGATGCTTGATGCAAAGGATGGTTATACTCAGCAGCACTCAAAGAGGGTGGCAGAGTATTCATTGATGATAGCTAAGAGCATGAATAAGTTTTCCGATAAAGATTATAAAATCATATACAGGAGTGCGTTACTACATGATATAGGAAAGATAGCAGTTCCTGATATGATTCTTAACAAGCCAGGAAGACTGACTGATGAAGAGTATGATATTATGAGGAAGCACACTGTATGGGGTGGCGAGATATTAAAGGATCTTGAGTTTCTGCCAGATGCAGATAAAGGTGCAATATATCATCACGAGAGGATAGATGGTAAGGGCTATCCTTATGGTATTAAGGCAGATGAGCTCCCAGAACTGGTAAGAATAATAAGTGCAGCGGATTCACTTGATGCCATGAGTTCCAACAGATGTTACAGGAAACAGTGTGATAAGCAGTATATTATAGATGAATTTAAAAAGGGTGCTGGCAGACAGTTTGATAATGAAGTTGCACATATCGTTATAAGTCTTATAGAAAAGGGTGAATTGTTGTCGGAAGCATAGAGCCATCCTGATAAAAAGCAAAAGAGGGATATTGTATGAATATGAAGATTAGAAAGTCAGGGAAAGATGTCAGTTACAGGGAAATATTCTTATGTCCATATGAGGACAGGCTGCTTGCACTGTGTGTCAAGCTTGTATTCGGATTCGTATGGCTTATAAATATGTTAGTAGGCATAGTGCTTGATGTTGGATATGAGTATGATATACAGGCAGCCTTGATAGTTTTAATCATGGCGGTTAATATTGCAATATCAGTTAAGAATTATAATATATGGATTGATTTTGTTACGTTTGCAATTATGAGTATGCCTGTTTATAGTTTATTGTTTGAGGCTGATATTGAGGCCTTTAGCATAATGTATCCGGTTCTTTTTTCATGTGCTACAGTATTTGTACTCGGAATAAAGTATAGTCTTCCCATTAATATAGTATGTCTTGGTTCTATTATATATTGCTGCAGGTTTAATAATGCTGATACTATAGATATTTATGATGAAAATATTGTTTTAAGGTTACCGTATTTTTTCATATGCATGCTGCTTATTATATATTGTCTTATGTTTTTTATCCAGAAGAACTGGGTTGAGAAAAAGAATATAAAACATAAGCTGGAAAACAGAATATATGAAGAGAATATAAGGCTTGAGAATATATCCATGAAGGTCATGAATACCATGGTTCATGCACTTGGTGCCAAGATATATGGAGAAGAGGAACATTTAAAGCAAGTTGCAGAATATGCCAGAGAGATAGCGTTGCGTAAAGGACTTGACCAGAAAATGTGTATGAATGCATATAATGCAGGTCTGCTTCATGAGATAGGCATGGCTGCTATACCAGATGAGCTTATAAATAAGAATAAGCTTTCAGATGAAGAATATGATATATTCAAAACATATGTTGATAAAGGCTATGAAATCGTAGGCATGCTTAGAACATCAAGTGCAGAAAGCATAGCAGAAGCAGTACATTATCATAGGGAAAACTATGATGGAAGTGGATATCCAAGTGGGTTAAAGAAAAGTGAGATTCCACTTTTAGCAAGGATTATCATGGTTGCAGATTATACAGACAGACACTTAAGAAGAGGAGAGAGCAGTCAGATAGTTATACGTAAGTTAAGGACGTTATCGGGAGATAAGTTTGACCCTGCAGATGCAAGGATTATGGAGAACATATTAAATGAATCAAACCAATAGCTTATGTCTGCAGGCAGAAGTAAAAAAAGTAATATAAAGAAAAGTAAAATAAAGGAAAGTAAAAAAAAAGAAAAGTAAGAATGGAGAAAAGAATAGTATGTCAGAGATAAAGCTGGGCTGCCATGTGGGTATGGCAGGTAAGGAAATGTTTTTAGCATCCGCAAAGGAAGCAGCTTCATATGGAGCGAATGTTTTTATGTTATACACAGGAGCACCACAGAATACACGAAGAAAAGAGATATCAGAACTGAATATAGATGCAGGGTGGGAATATGCACATGCACATGGTATAGACGAGATAGTTGTACATGCACCATATATTATCAACCTGGCTAACACAGTTAAGCCAGAGACATATGAGCTTGCAGTAGAATTCCTTGAAAAAGAGATTATCCGGACAGCTGCCATGAGAAGCCATATACTCGTGCTTCATCCAGGAAGTCATGTGAATGCAGGTGTTCTGGAAGGAACGGCACAGATAATAAAAGGTCTTAATACAGTATTGAACCAGAATGATGATGATGTATATATAGCACTTGAAACTATGGCAGGAAAAGGCAGTGAGATAGGAAGAACTTTCGATGAATTAAAAGCAATATACGATGGTGTTGAAAAAGCTGACAGACTGCGGGTATGTTTTGATACATGCCATGTGAATGACGCAGGCTATGATATAGTCAATCATTATGACGAAGTGTTTGAAGAATTCGATAAGGTTATAGGCCTTGATCAGATTGCAGTATTTCATATTAATGACAGCATGAACCCATTGGGGGCACATAAGGACCGTCATGCTAACATAGATAAAGGTAATATTGGATATGGGACACTCCATAGATTAGTCCATGATGAAAGATTTGTTAATGTGCCTAAAATACTTGAAACACCATGGGTAGCAGTTGATGGCAGTGATAAGAAAGTCCCTCCTTATAAAGAAGAAATAGCATGGTTATTAAAATAAAATCAAAAATATAAATAAAAAATGCTATTTTTCATAAGACATCCGGGCAGGATTGTGCTAAAATGCATGTGAATAAAAAGTAATGCAGAAATGGAGGATTACTTATGAAGCTGATAGCAATTATAGATGATAACTATGGAATGATGTTTAATAACAGAAGACAAAGTAAGGATTCAGTACTTATAGACAGAATAATAGAGATTTCAAAGGAACATAAGCTGTGGGTATCTATGTATACAAAGTCATTGTTTCCACATAACGATAATATAGTTCTTAGCCAGAACTTTGGACAGGCTGATAAAGAAGATTATTGTTTTATTGAAGATGATAAGGTATCAGATGTTCAGGAGCATATTGATATGATATATCTTTATAAGTGGAACAGAGAGTATCCATCAGATACTACATTTCCTGAAAAGCTGTTAAATGAGTTCACGCTGGAAAGCTCTGATGAGTTTCAGGGAAGTTCTCATGATAAGATTACAGAAGAAATATACAGAAGAAAGAAATAAAAATAATAAAACAGAATTGTGTGCAGGGTTATATGTTAAATAGAATTAAAAAATGGACGTGGCATGGATGTGCTATACTGTCTGTTGTACTGATGCTGATATGTGCAACAGGACTTACAGCATGTTTTAAGCCAGAAGATACAGTACAGAATTCAGTAAGCAGCAATGAAACGATAAAAAATGATTCAGGTGTGTCTGATTATGAAGATTTTGCCGCATCATTAGATACATTGCCTGAATACTCAGGCAATCCGTACATTGTTGTAAATGATAATACACCATTTTTCACAGAAGCTGACAAGACGACAGCATCTTTTGAACAATATGGAGAACTTGATTCACTTGGAAGATGTACAACCGCTTATGCTAATGTGGGAAAAGATCTTATGCCAACAGAAAAAAGAGGTTCAATAGGTTCGGTGAAACCTACTGGATGGCAGACAGCCAAGTATGATAATGTGGATGGAAAGTATCTGTATAACAGATGTCATCTTATCGGATATCAGTTAACAGCAGAGAATGCCAACAAAAAGAACCTCATAACAGGAACAAGATATCTTAATGTAAATGGTATGCTGCCTTTTGAGAATATGGTTGCAGATTATATTAAAGAGACTAATAACCATGTTTTATACAGGGTTACGCCGGTATTTATAGGAGATAATCTTGTTGCCAGCGGCGTTCTTATGGAAGCAGAGTCAGTAGAAGATAATGGTGAAGGAATATTATTTAATGTTTACTGCTATAATGTACAGCCAGGAATAGTGATAGACTATGCAACAGGCGACAGCCACCAATAGAATATAATAAAAGATTAATGTAAGGACCAGATTATTTGTTACGTAAAGTTACAGATAAGCTGGTCTTTTTATGTGTTTTTTGTTTTGCAGATAAACAATAAAAAAGCTGTGCCGTGTGACCATCATGTGACCATTCCCATTCATAATAGCTACCGTAGAATATATTAAAGGAAAGGAGTTAGTGGATGAATGAAAAACCAGGATGGTTTCATTTCAGTAAGACATCAGGTAATAAGCGCCTGGCGCGCAGTATGTTATTAATATTATGTGCAGCTATAAGTCTTATATGCACAGGAGCATTTATAACATATGCGGTTTTAAAAACAGTTACACCTACGGCAACAAATGTGTTTCAGTCAGATAAGAATATAAGAATAAAACTGGATGAACCACAGTGGGAGGATCATGGCATGTCAGAGGCACTTGGATATGTGCCTGGGCAGAAGATTGACAAGGATCCAACAGTTACATTACAGGCTGATAGTGTTGATTCTTATGTGGCATTAAAGGTGCAGTATTATGGTGCCAATAACCAGGAACTTACGGGAGAAGAGTTTGATAAGCTTTATCTTAACAAAGATAAGCAGGATGGAATTGACAGTGAAGGAATAGATTATTCCTATGCATGGGAATATATAGGGATGGCTGCGGATGATAAAGGCGAGGTATATATATATAAGGATATCTTAAGCCAGGATGCTGAATCAACTGTTAAGAAAGAGAATGTGACAGAACAATTGTTTACAAGAGTATATCTTAGCAGAGATATACAGCAGGATGAAGTTAAAAAAAAGCTGCCCGAATTTAATATAAAAATAACAGCATATGCTATCCAGGCAGATGGAAACACATATGATAGTGCAAAAACTGAAATGATGAGTTTTATAAACAGCATAGCTGATTATTAAATATATGTGGAGGGATCATATCAATGAATAAGATGAAAAAAATCACAGCAACAGCAGCAGCCATGGCTATTTCTGCAGGTCTTGCAGTTGGAGGAACGCTTGCTTATCTTAATTCTGTAACAGAAACTAAGACAAATACATTTACATCAGGAAAGAATATAACAACAACACTTACAGAGACAGAATGGACAGCTGATTCAGGAAAGGACTATACACCTGGTGATGTTATAAGAAAGAATCCTGTTATGAAGAATGAATCAGATCAGGCAGTATATATGGCAATTAAGGTTGATTATACTGATGCACAGGGCAGTCTTATGAGTGCAGAAGCTTTTGAAAAATATGCATCAGTTACTGACTTTGACTTAGATGACTGGGAAAAGATAGCAGTTAACCAGGATGGAAGTGAAATGTGGGTATATAAGAGTGCAGTAGAAGCAGATTCCGCTACAGAAGCGTTGTTTAATAATGTTGAAGTATACACAGGAATAACAGAGGAATGGTCATCGGCTGCTAAGACGACGACAGTATATAAGTGTGATGCAGATGGTAACAAGCTTGAGATTATTGATGTTGACAGCGAGGAATATGATCCAACAGTTATTTACAAGGACCAGGATGGAAATATAGTAGATGCAGGTACACTTCCATCATTTAACATCAAGGTGACAGGTTTTGCTGTCCAGGCATCAACATTTGCAGATTATGAAGAAGCACAGCCAGAGCTTGTAAAGCTTGTTAACAGCAGGACGGCAGCCGGTTCACAGTTTACAGCTGATTAAGATAGAGTAAATATATAAATCAAATAGTGAAATAAAAAATGCAGGAGGGTGTAAAAGAATCAGTATGTTTAAGAATAGAAAAAAACTTGTAATAGGTCTTACTGCTTCAGCGTTATGCATAACATCGGTAGTTGGTGGAACTTTAGCATATTTTACAGATAAGGATATACGTTCTAACGTAGTAACGCTGGGTCATGTAACAGGAACACTTACAGAAACAGATGAACATAAAAGAGATGATAACACAACAGGTAAGGATTATAGTAACGTAAAGCCGGGTGATGTGTTGTCAAAGGATCCGACTGTTAACCTTAAGTCTGATTCAGAGGATGCATATGTCAGAGTAAGAATAGACTACAAGGGACTTACAGATGAGCAGGCAGCAGATATTGAGGAAGCTCTTGATATCCAAAAAGGATGGGTAAAGTCAGACGATGGATATTATTATTATCAAAATATACTATCTAACAAGAATGATGGAGAAACATCATCAAAAGTATTTACTAAAGTAACAATACCAGCTGAATGGGGTAATGAAATGGCCGATAAAACATTTAATATTGATGCAAGGGCAGAATTCATACAGGCAGATAATTTTACACCGGTAAAGGATGCTTATGGAAATATCACAGGCTGGGGTAATGCAGATATAAAGTAAGTGTCAAAATGTTATTTTGTATACAGCGGTAAGGGGTAAATGGAAAAAAGCTGTTATATAAAATATGTCATAAACAAAACATGTCAGTCATAGAATAGAAAGTGTGTGAAAACGGGGCAAATTACATAATTTGCCCCGTTTATGTAAAACACCTGTTAAAAATGTGTGCTTCGCACAAACTTGAGATGCGCAAAGAAGCAGCGCAAGAATGGAGAGTTATTATGAGAAAAAAGCTGTTAATCACTGCGGCGGCAATAATTCTTTCAGCGGATTTTATCGCTGGTGGGACTATGGCCATATATAGGGCTGCAGCACACACCGATAAAACAATATCAACATCTTCAATAGGGGTGAGTCTGAATGTTAATGAAGACAATATTGATAGGAATTCCAATGAAAATGCGATAAATACAGAAATGGTTAACCAGCGCGTAATACAGAAGGTGTCAGCAAAAAATACAGGAGACAGACCGCAGTATGTAAGGGTGAAGGTGAAAAAAGAGTGGCTTGATAATAAAGAAGCAGTTACAGAAAGAGAAGGACAGAAGCTTAATAAGGATTATATTGGAATAAATTACGTAAATACCAATGACTGGATATATGTAAGTCCGTCTGGTAATGATGATGACCCTGATGGTTACCTGTATTATAAAAAAATAGTAGCTCCTGGGGAGAGTACAAGTGATTTTATGGATGCATATACAGTACTTCTTGGAGTTAATGGTAACACTAATATATACAGGGATTTGTCTGCCAGGGTTACTTATGATGCCAATGCTATACAGACAGTTGCTGCAAAAGCTGCCATGTTGTATGAGTGGGGAATGCTTGCGGAAATAGATGATGACGGAATGATACAGGATATAAAGTATCCTGAATCTGGAAAAGAATATGAGATTACAGATGATATAACTAAGGTAACACCAGGTGCTAAAGCTTTGGCAGCAGATGCATCTGTAAAGACATCAGAAAAAAATGCTACATCAATAACTCTTGATAACAGTGCGGTAAAGTTTGGTGTAGTCGAAAAAGATGCAGATTTTAAAGATATGGAACCAGGAGAATCAAGAGAAGGAAAGATAAGTTTATATAATAATTCAGATAAAAATATGGATTTTTATATAAATAGTGAGCTTATCAGTAATATTGCAGATGAAGGCAGTAAAGCAGGCATGTACAACATAAAAATATATAAAAGTGTTAAAGATAACGAATATTCTTTGCTATATGACGGAATCATAGGTAGTCAGGATACAACAGGGAATACGAAAACAGATAGTGCGTTAAGTGGAAATATTCTTATAGGGGATAAGTATATTGCAACACTTTCAGGAGGAGAGAGTGCGGATATAAGAATCGTTGTGACACTTGATGGAGAAACTATGGATAATTCTTATATGAATAAAGAAGGAAGGATACGTGTTAATGTGAGCGCACAGCCAAACAGTGATGCAGCTGTAACCAAAACAAGTGTCATGACAGGAGATAACTCTTTACTTATGTTATATGGAGTGCTTGCAGTTATAGCAGGAACAGCGGTTTTGGGAACATTAGCCGGTCTGTATTGCAGAAGAAAAGAAAAGCATAACACTACAAAAAAAGAATTATAGCTGGTGAAGTATATTGCAGGAGCAGGGAATAGTATATGTTACGTTTCTGGATGATTTTTGTATGACATACAACGGGATAATACTTGATAATAGCAGAATAAAATCAGATAAAATAACGAAGCTGTTGTCTTATATAATAAGTCACTGGAATAGTAATATATCAGTCGGGGAATTATCAGATGCATTATGGAATGATGAGGAAAGCGATAATCCTGCCAATGCTTTGAAAAATCTTGTGTATAGGGCAAGAAGCATATTAAAGAAGAATTTTGGACAGATCGAATTCATAAAAACCGGACGTGGATATTATAGCTGGAACAGGGATATATCAGTAAATGCGGATGCATGGGAGTTTGAATGCATGTGTGAAAAAGCAAAAACAATAAAGTCAGTATCAGAAAAGACAGATTATCAGAAAAAAGCCCTAAAATATTATAAGAAAAGATTTTTAGAAAAATATACTGACTGTTACTGGATTGTTACACTTAACGCTTACTATCATACCATGTATATAAATGAGGTTGTGAAACTGTCAGAGACATTGTATGCATGTAATGATTATAAAAATATGGAAATAGTGTGCAGCCGGGCACTTATGACAGATGACTTGTCAGAGGATGTGCATTATTACTATATGAGGGCTCTTATAAGCCAGAACAGACAGGCTGAGGCAGAAAAACATTTTAAGCAGCTTGAGCAGTTGTTTAAAGAACGCCTTTGCGTGAAGCCGTCTGAAAAAATATATAACCTTAACAAAGAAATTACTTTAAATCACGACAATATAATTCATAGATATTCACGCGGTGCGGTAGTATGTGATTATGAAGAGTTCATGAAAAACTGTGAAATAGAAAAACGCCGTATACGTAGAAATAACAGCAGTGCATATACAGTAGTTTTTAATAAAAGCTCTGAAACATTTTTATATACACTTAAACATTCGTTAAGGGAGAGTGATATAGTCGCTGCCTGTGATAAAACACATTATATTATTCTGCTTTCAGACTGCAGTATAGATAATGTAAGAGATATTGTAAAACGTATATTAGATAACTGCAGTAAAAAACAACAGAAAGATATTCCAGAGTATAAGCTTAAGAAGCTTATCTGCGATGTGGAAAAATAAAAATATTAATCTGGAAGGAGAGAATATGTCAGGTAAGATTAAGAAGAAACTGCCAGTTATACTGGTATGTATAAGTATGTTTGTAGTGTTTTCTGGTATTATCCTTACACTTATGTGTACAACAGGATTAACAGGAATATCGGCTTTATATGACGTAAGAAAGGAAGAAACGGTTAATAAAGAAAACAAAGCAGTTGGTGATAATGGTGAGGCATTAGTCAGTGCCAGTGCTACTGAGGGGAATGATGTGGCTGATGAAGATGGTGAAAAGGATAACGATATTCTTGCAGGATATTGTACATTTTATGATTATGTTGTTGCTCCATATAGAGGAGCAAAATATAAACCGGGATTTAAGGAGCTTGCCAGTCTGAGTATAAATACAGCTTCTAACTATGCAAATGATGGCAGGGATAAGCTGACTGTAGGAACAAAAAACCAGAATTACAAAAAAAACAGATATTCATGCAATGTAAACGGACTGGATGTTAATACATGCATATATTATAACGATGGAAAGTATAAAACTACTGGAACTTTTGATGGGACAAAAAAAGAGTACTACAATGCCTCACAAGGCATCATAAAGGGGCTTGATAAAGAGGATTACCGAAGGGTCATATTTAATGTTGATGAACCGGGACTGTTTTCTGATGAGGCAAAAACAGGAAAGACGGTTATAAAAGATTATAAGCTGATTTTTAAAAAGGATGACAATGGAAACAGAAGCTCAACATATACATTAGACTACGTATTATCTCCTAAAGGTAATAAGACACAGGCAGGGGATAGTTTTTTTCCTTTAAATGATTCATCCTCGCATGTTCCTGACTGCGGTTATAACAGTGCGGATGGAAATAAAGGAACAAACTATTATTTCGGTATGCGTTATGATGTTGAGTTTGCATTAAATGGTTATGATGATGATCTTGTGTATAAGTTCACAGGTGATGATGATTTGTGGGTGTTTCTTGATGGAGAGCTTGTTTTAGATCTTGGAGGTATCCATAGTGAATGTGGCGGTGATGTAGACCTATGGCAGACAGGTCCGCTGGCAGATGAGCTTGTAAAAGCAGGAAATGATAAATCAGAGGTTGACCAGCACAAAAAACATATTATTACTGTTTTGTATATGGAAAGAGGTGGCAATCTTTCAAACTGCAATATGAAGTTTACAGTGCCGGACACAGCAAGAATAATCACCATAGATGATTATGATGTGAATAAGACAGTAAACCTTAACGACTGGGAGGACAGGACATATGATATTTCACTTACAGCATCGTTAAAGGATACAGATGGTGTTATTCTTAAAGATATAACTAATGTTGCAGTAAGGGATTATATAGATAACAGATTTAACATCATAGATGATGAAGGAAATATAGTGATAACTGATGCTGAATATGCAAAGAATCACAGTGGCTATGTGTGTATTTCACAGGCAGGTGCGAATACAGCATCAGGTGGAAATATAGGCTATGATGAAGAAAAGAATATGGTATATGTAGAATGGACTGACCAGACAGTAACAAGTCTTAGTAACAAAGCTGATATATCATCAGGCAGCAGTGCAGCGGACGATGAAAAATATGGCTGGAAAAAAGTTATCAAGGTTAAGGCAGACCCACATTATGCAGGTGGCAATAATGTAACGACAAATGGTGGGGAATCTGGAGTGATAATTGATGGTAAATTCAAGGAATTTCCAAAGCCGGCAGTTAATGTACGGACACTTCCGCTTATTAAAAATACAGAGGATGTAATATTTTATGGTGACAGCTTAGAAGAATACAGCGCTAAATCAGAAATACTAAATAAAATCCTTGAAACAAACGGCTGTACAATAAGTGAAGATGGAACAGAGCTTTCAGGTGAGGATTTCACTGTATTATGGTATAAGGATGATAAGCCTGTAAATGAATCTGAATTAGCTGATATAGCTCCTGATGATGATACATCTTACAAAATAAAGGTTAAATATGGTGTGAGCAGGGTTGGTGAAAATGACAGCTGCACAAAAAATACAAAGGGCTATATAGCTGATGAAACACTTTATAACAAAGAAAAAGATATAAACAATGACAGCTATGATCATGCTTTGTATACAATTCATGTTGTTAAAGGCCAGCTGGATATAACAAAATGTATAGACAGCCAATATACAGATAACAGAATAATAAGAGCTAACCAGACATATGTATTTAAAATAGAACAGTTTGGATATAAGGAAGATGTAAAGGACGGATTAATAGCAGTGTATTATCAACCTGTATCCTTTGATGCTAATGGAGATGTAGTACAGAAAACAGCAGTTATAAGCGGGCTGAAAAAGGGCTTTTATACGGTGTCTGAGGATACGGACTGGACATTGGAGTATAAGCTTTCAGAAAAATCTGATAATTATAGTAAAAATGATAATTCAGGTTCTGAAGAAGCGAGTGATATATTTATCGGTGAGACAATAATAAAAGCAGATTATGCTAATGATATCAGACCACAATTCTATGGTTTGGATAGTGTACGTTATGGATTGTGGGCAGATGGAGAACCGGCACAGACAGTATTTACCAATAAAAAAGATTCTGGATGGAAGTGGCTTAGCGATGCAGCCTCAGCAGTCAACAGATTTATGGGAAAGAATGAAAAACAGCAGTAATATATAGATGGATAACAGCAGCAATAATAGATGGATAACGGTAGTAAGGATATTAAGATGGATATTAGGATGAATATTAAGATGGATAGTAATATGTATGGTAATGTAGATAGTAATGTGGATAGTGAAAATAACAGATGGCTTAGAAAATTCTTACGGGTATTGGCTGATGTTATGTTTATACTGTTAGCAGGAATAGTGCTTGTTACGTATCTTCCAGGAGTTATTGGCTTTAAAAGTTACAGGGTTTTATCAGCCAGTATGGAGCCGGAATATCAAGTCGGCAGTCTTGTGTATGTAAAACAGGTTGATGTGGATTCTATTAATACCGGAGATGTCATAACATTCCACATTAGTGAAAGTAATCTTGTTACACACAGAGTTGTTGAAAAAGACAGCATTCGTGGAGGATTTATAACTAAAGGCGATGCTAACGAGGTAAATGATGGTGGTCTTGTAACATATGATAGTGTTGTTGGTAAAGTGATGTTTGATATTCCGATGCTTGGGTATGTATCATCATTTATGAGTTCGTTATATGGAAAATGTGTTGTTATAGGGGTGCTTATTGTGATGATGGCTCTGGAAATACTATATAACAGAATGGAAAAGATGAATTGCAAAAAGGTGCTGCAGTATAGAAAGGGGAATATGGTGTGAAAAGGATTAATATAGTAAAGAAAATAACGGTATCAGCTGGACTTCTTGCTGCTGTTATGCTTCTAGTCACAGGAGTAACCTATGCTTCGTTAAAAACCAGGACTAAAGCTGTTGATAATGTCTTTAAGGGAGCATGTGTCAACATAGGAATTGTTGAAAAAAATAAGAATAAGGAAATGATATTAGAAGATTCAGGGACAGGAAAAGATGGGGCATATGATGAAAACAGGGAGAATAATTCTAACATATATGAGCGTATAAGTGAAAATATGAGAACGGCAGCTAAAGAGGTCGCTGTAAAGAATATAACCTCGCAGGATTATCCGACTACAGATACAGTTGTGAGAGTTAGGTTTGTTCCGGTGCTTGTATATGATGATAACGAGGAGAATAGGAAAGATAATATAGCTGGTCAGACAGTACCGCTAGATATGAGAGGAAAGGTTGATTATATCTTAGCAGATGGAGTTGTGGATGAGGCAGCATCACAGGAAGCTGGGGTAAAATGGATATATAAAGATTCTTTATCAGGAGATATTAATGACAGATATTATTATTATATATCAGCCTTAGAACCAGGAGAGGTATCAGAAATACTGTTAAAAGAGGTAACGTATAATGGAGAACTTCCAGAAAATACACATTTTGAGCTAAGAGTGTTAGCAGAAGGCATAGCAAAAGCCCAGCTTCCTTATCTTGTATAACAGAGTAAAGATTTTGTTAGTTGAATTTTGTATAAATATATGTTAGTTTAATCTTGTATAAATATACTTGTAATTATAAATGATTTGATTTACAATTATTTATGATAAAAAGTTTATTGCTATGAAGGCAGTCATTACATAAGAGGAGGATATATGAATGACTATTGAAAAAAGAAAGTCAAAAAGAACCGATATAAGTGTGCAGATATCAATAAGACAGCTTGGGGATAACTTTGTATCAGGGTTTTCTCCAGAATCTGTTGAAGTTCATGTGATAGATATTTCGCAGGATGGCATTGCATTTAAGTCTGAGCATGAATTTAAGCTGAATTCATATTATGATACAATCATAACTCTGGCTAATAAAGAATCGATAGCTACTGTCATAGAGATAGTAAGGAAGGGAAACGAACAAGACAAATATACCACCTATGGATGTAGGTTTGTAGGTGTAAGTCCAGAGGACAGATTCAAAATAAATGTATATCAGATAGTTGATGAAGCAGAAAAGAATCAATAAAATCACGGATATCGTATGTTAAGCATAAGCTGATGCTGATGTTTAACATACGATATCCGTTTTTATATATCTGTTATTGTTTCTTTTTTGTGGATGTTGAAGTCTTAGCAGAAGAACTGTTTTTAGATGAACCATTAGGATATGGATCAAGTGTTTCTGTAGAAGATTCATGTTCGTTTACATATTCTTCTACGTCAAATACGTCTCCTGCAAGAACCTTGTTTATCATGGCTGATGCATTTTTAATATCATCGGCATAAGGAAGAACTATGGATGCGTTGTATGCACCAACAACCTCAAGATGTCTGTATTCATCTGTATCACCGTTTATTCCGTAAGATTGTATGTTCCATGGAGTGTTATTTCCCAGCTGCATTTTGACAAGATCTGTTATGGCCTTGTTAGGAATGTTGGTGAGGAAAAGGTCACTTACAGCATCCATAACAGCAGAATATTTTGTAAGTATTGCTGGTGATGTAGCCTTTTGTATAATTCCCCTGATAACAGCCATCTGGTTGCGGCCTCGCTGGAAGTCACCGGCAAGGAAGGCATATCGTTCTCTTGCAAATGCTATAGTCATATCGCCATCACATTCATTCTCTCCTTTGACAAAGTGGTATGCAACAGGAGCAGCATCATGTCCGTTAGTGAATTCCACTTCAGAATCAATAGTTATTCCACCTAGCGCATCAACGATAGATTTACTTCCAAGGAAGTTAATCTTTACATAATAGTCAATATCTATTCCATATAGCTTCTCAAGTGCTTCCATAGACCGGTGTACACCATAATTGCCGGCATGTGTCAGCTTATCATATCCGGTAACACCCTTGTTGTTGGATATCTGTATATATGAATCCCTTGGAGTAGTAACGAGTAATACCTGCTTGCTTTCTGGATTGATTACTGCAAGTATGTTAACGTCACTAAGTGCGTTGTCTAAAAGCTTTGTATCAGCACCATCATCACTTGATATACCTGATACATATATGATAAAAGGATCCTTTTTAACGTTGATATTGGCGGTATCAAGTTCAACCTCTTTTTCGTAACGGTATGTTTTAATAATCTTAATGTCCTTTTCAAAGTTTTCATAATCCTGTGAAATCATGTTGATCATCGAATGATTAATAACTATAGCCTGGACCTTTTTTCCAGCATAAAAGGCATCTATAAGCTCATTCCATGTGTTGTATTGTGTAATGTCTAAGGTGTGTCCGGTTTCTGACTTGATGCTGTCTATGGCAGCTGGTACATTCTCACTTGCTGCAACTGAGTTATAAGCATACTTATAATTCACAGTATCTGACAGACTGGCGGCTTTGTCGCTTGCAAGTACACATACATCGACAATATCAACTGCAGTGTCAGCGTTGCCAAACTTAGATAATACCGAATCAAATTTTGATGTGAAAAGGTATGAAAAAAGTATCAGAACGGAAAGCAATATTGATATAAGTTTACCAAGAATGTGAGATCTTGAAAACTGTGATGTCAAATCGTATAAAAAGACAAGTATGAGAATAATATTCAGTACAATAAGATATTTGGCAGGAAGCATGTCAAGCCTGAATATTGTAATCTGGAAGAGTACTGTAAGGACAAGTTGTACTAAAGCCAGCAGAAGTCCAGCAGCAAGAGCAAAGCCCCGCTTCTTTTTTTTCCGTTCTGCTTTTGAAAGGCTTACAGTTGGTTTAAACAAATATTTTAAATCACTTCTGGATGGTGATGGTTTAGCCATAATAAAACCCCATTTCTTTATAATATATTTATTGCTGTTTTTAAAAAAGCCAATATATTTTATCATATTGACATAATAAAATAAAGAAAGTATAAGAAAAAAATGGCAAAAGAAAAATTAAGACACAACTTTTAAGTTAGCAGGCTATATGTTATTATAATAATGATGTCAGCGTTAAAAGACTAAAATGAGATTACGTAACAAAGGAGTAAACAAATGAACGAAAACAATCAGACTATTGTTCGTGATGCACGAAAGTTAGGTATTCCTAAGATGCTTATACTTGGTATACAGCATATGTTTGCAATGTTTGGTGCAACTATTCTTGTGCCTATCCTTGTAGCAGGCTACTTTCAGACAGCATGTAACGAACCATTATCAAGGGGACTTACTGTCTCTGTCACACTGTTTTGTGCAGGGGCAGGAACGCTTATATTCCATGTGTGTTCAAAGTTTAAGGTGCCGGCATTTCTTGGCTCATCTTTTGCATTTTTAGGTGGCTTCTATACAGTAGCTAACTTAAATAGTGGAATGTATGCAGATATGGGCGCCAATGAAAAGGCAGCATATGCATGTGGAGGTATAGTCGTTGCAGGTGTGTTGTATCTTGTGGCAGCACTTATATTCAAGCTTGTAGGTGTTAACAGGGTTATGAGATTTCTTCCACCGGTAGTAACAGGTCCAATCATTATATGTATAGGACTTTCACTTGCCTCATCAGCCATATCAAACGCATCAACTAACTGGCTTCTTGCCATAGTTGCACTGGCAGTTATTATAGTGTTTAACATATGGGGGAAAGGCATGTTTAAGATTATACCTATTCTTATGGGTGTAGTAATATCTTACGTATTTGCACTTATACTCAATGTATTCGGAGTTACTAATCCGGATGGCTCAGCTATACTTAACTTTGCCTCTATATCATCTTCAAGCTGGATTGGTATTCCACAGTTCCAGTTATGCAAGTTTGATATAACATCAATACTTGTTATGGCACCTATAGCTATAGCAACTATGATGGAGCATGTCGGAGATATGTCAGCTATATCAGCAACTGTAGAGCAAAACTTTATTGCCGATCCAGGACTTCACCGTACACTTATGGGTGACGGACTTGCTACTGCATTTGCAGGTTTATTAGGTGGACCTGCTAATACAACATATGGAGAAAACACAGGTGTACTTGAGCTTTCAAAGGTATACGATCCAAGAGTTATAAGAATAGCGGCAGGGCTTGCGATTGTGCTGTCTTTCATACCTAAGTTTTCAGCAGTTATATCAACTATGCCGGCAGCTATTATAGGCGGTGTTTCTTTTATGCTTTATGGTATGATATCAGCTATCGGTGTAAGAAATGTTGTAGAGAACAAGGTAGACCTTACAAAGTCGCGTAATCTTATAATAGCGGGTGTTATATTCGTATGTGGACTTGGTTTCTCTAATGGTCTTACATTCACAATAGCAGGAACACATATCACACTTACAGCACTTGCCATAGCTGCAATAGCAGGTATAGTTCTTAACGCAGTATTACCAGGCAATGATTATAACTTTGGTGTTAATCCGGAGGGTGACCAGAGCCGTGGGGTATATGTAAGCAATACAGATGATAAGTAATATTGATGATGATTAATATATATTATTAATAAAACAGAAAATACGAAATATTATAAAAATAACATTTAAAAGAATGGAGATTACTATGAATTTTAAAGAGGAAAAAAATATTACAATATTTGAACATCCATTAATCAAGCATAAGATATCACTTCTTCGTGATAAGAATACAGGTACTAATGAGTTCAGAAAGTTAGTAGAAGAAATAGCTATGCTTGAGGGGTTTGAAGCCATGGGCGATCTTGTACTTTGTGATGTAGAGGTTGAAACACCTATTGAAAAGTGTATGACACCTATGATAGCAGGAAGAAAGCTTGCTGTTGTGCCAATATTAAGGGCAGGACTTGGCATGGTTTCAGGTATACTTGCTCTTGTTCCAACAGCAAAGGTTGGACATATAGGCATGTACAGGGATGAAGAAACACTTGAGCCACATGAATATTACTGTAAGCTTCCTAAGCCAATCGAAGAAAGACTTATAATCGTAACAGATCCTATGCTTGCAACAGGAGGTTCAGCCATAGATGCTATCAACCAGATAAAGAAGCATGGTGGTAAGAAGATTAAGTTTATGTGTATTCTGGCTGCTGAGGAAGGACTTGAAAGACTTCATAAGGCTCACCCAGATGTACAGATATATGTAGGACAGCTTGATAAGAAGCTTAACGAAAATGGATATATCTGTCCTGGACTAGGTGATGCAGGAGACAGAATATTCGGAACTAAGTAGATTATCTGACCTTTTGTCAACTACCCATGACCTAAAGGTCATGGGTTTGTAACCTCCTATCTTGTCAATGTGCAAAAGGGAGCCTATGGCAAACGAAAGGACTTTATTTATGAATATGTCTATAAGAACATTTGGAAAGACAATGCAAGGTGAAGAGATAACTATGTATATGCTTGAAACAGAAGCAATAAAGCTTGGCATAATAGATTATGGTACAACACTTGTAAGTCTGTGCGTTAAAGATAAAGCTGGGGAGTGGCGTGATATTGTTCTTGGATATGATAGTGTATATGGATATGAGAATGATTCCGACAATAATATGGGATGTAATATCGGAAGATGTGTTAACAGAATAGCCAAAGGACATTTTATCATCAACGACAAAGAGTATCAGCTTGAATGTAATGATGGTGAGAATACAATACATAGTGGTTTTTCTGCATACTGCCGCAGAAAGTGGAAGTATGCAGATTCAGATGATGACAGTGTGACATTTGTGCTTAACAGCAGGGATGGTGACCAGGGATTTCCGGGTAATCTTATAGTGTATATTACGTACAGGTTTCTGTCTGATAATGAGTTTGAGATTGAATATGAAGGTGTTCCGGATAAAGATACCATTATTAATATGACTAACCACAGCTACTTTAACTTAAATGGTGAGGGTAGTGGGAAAATATATGATCATAAGCTTGTTATATATGCAGACAGATTTACACCTGCTGGCACAGATGCCATACCTACAGGAAAGATATGTGATGTAGCAGACACACCTATGGATTTCAGATATGGAAAGACCATAGGAAAGGATATAGGTGCAGATTATGACCAGTTAAACAATGCAAATGGTTATGATCATAACTGGATAACTGATGAGTCGGGCAGCCTTCATAGAATCGTAGACGTTACGGGTGATATATCAGGCATACAGATGAGTATTGAGACAGATTATCCAGGCATGCAGATGTATACAGGTAATTTTATAAGCAATAAGAAAAGAAATGCTGCAGGAAAGAATGGACATATATATTCAGAGCGTGATGGTGTATGCTTTGAGCCGCAGTATTATCCGGACGCTATCAATCACAGCAGCTTCGTAAGTCCAGTGTGCAGGGCAGGGGAGAAGTTTGATAAAAGGATAAGATATATATTCAGCTAAAGGTGTTCACCTGTTAAAAAATGTGTTATTATATGATGAAGCAGTGGTTTTGGTTATAAATCGCTGCTTTTGCATGCATATATGCATATAGATAAGAGTTTTATGAAAGTATTATTAGTACCATAATAAAAAAAGACAGGAGTATACATTATGCCAGTATTTGATTTTAAGAATGCATCTAATTCATCAACATTTGAATGTACATACACAACATTTAATTCAGATAATAATAAAGCAACTAAAGAACATCCTATATTAGTTCTTGATAATGAACAACGTAAGTGGGAGAACAACTCAGTAGGAATGTTTGCCAATCCTTATAAAAAAACAGCATTTGAATTCCAGATGGAGGATGCTAATATATTAAGCAATATACTCAGGGTGGATGCCCGTTTTACAGCACTTATCAAATGGCTTGGTGAGAACCGTATAAAGGTTAAGCTTACAGGTGAGAATACAGAAGAAGGATATGCAGTATACCGTATCCAGGAAATAGCATTCAACAACAGTCAGAAGCTCTCATCAGAGGATGGCTTTCTTCAGTATATGATAGAAAGACTGCTTGAAAGCAGTATAGTAGCTGAAAATACTGATGAGGATTTTGATGAGTCGGGTGACAGTATGAAGCTTACAAGTATAACAAGTATCTCAGATTTTCTTAACTGTGCTGGTATGACACTTCCTGAAAACATAAGGCTGTGGGCAAGACGTAACCTTGCAGTGGCACGCTCAAGTGAGGTAACACCAGAGGAAAAGAGGCATGCCCAGAGAGCACTTTCTATCATGCTTAACATTAAGTGGAAGAGCAACTACTTTGAATCAATAGATCCTGTTGAGGCAAGAAGAATCCTGGATGAGGAGCTTTTTGGAATGGAGTCGGTTAAGCAGCGTATTATAGAAACAGTTATACAGATTAACCGTACACATACACTTCCTTCATATGGAATACTTCTTGTAGGACCAGCTGGTACAGGAAAGTCACAGATAGCATATCTTGTTGCAAAGATTCTTAAGATGCCATGGACAACACTTGATATGAGTTCTATTAATGATGCAGAACAGCTTACAGGTTCATCAAGAATCTATTCAAACGCAAAGCCTGGTATTATCATGGAAGCATATAGCAACGCTGGTGAATCCAATCTTGTATTTATTATCAATGAGCTTGATAAGGCAACCTCAAGTAATGGCAATGCGAATCCAGCGGATGTGCTGCTTACGCTGCTTGATAATCTTGGTTTTACTGATAACTATATGGAATGTCTGATTCCTACATCAGGCGTATATCCTATAGCAACAGCCAACTATAAGGAACAGATAAGTGCACCTTTACTTTCAAGGTTCGCAATAATAGATATTCCGGATTATACAAGAGAGGAAAAGAAGACTATATTTAACAGATTCTCACTTCCTAAGGTCCTTAAAAAGATAGGTCTTTTAAAGGATGAATGTATGATAACAGAAGAGGGACTTGATGCAGTACTTGATATATTCAAAGATACAACAGGTATCCGTGACCTTGAGCAGGCCGCAGAACATCTTGCAGCACATGCACTTTATCTGATTGAAGTAGAACATGTAAAAAGCGTTACATATGATGCGGATATGGTAAGAGAATTGTTTGCGTAAAGGAAGATAAATATGTTAGGGTTCAGAAATATTGAAGACAATACATACAATGATATAAGAGAGAAGTCTCTTATGCAGTGGCTTGATGATATGGAAAAGCATGAGGACGTTGCTGTAAGAGGGGGCGTAAAGCTTGCAAAAGAGTATTTTTGTTATCTTAAGGAAGAAAATAAAAGGCTTAAGGCTGAAAGCAGTCTTAAGAGCGAGTATCTTAAGAAAGTGGCAGAAAAGAAAAATAATGAAAAAAATATATAATAATAAGCATTATAAAAACAATATTTTCAGACTGATATGCAGCATTTTTCTTATCATACTGACAGTTGCGGTCATGACTGGCATGACGGGCTGTGGTAACAATAAAAATGTTGCTTCAGGCAGTAATACAGCTATGGTACATAACAGTCAGCCATCAGATAACAACGCTAAAGCTGAAACACAGTCAGCATCTGAAACAAAAGCAGATATGGATACACAGGCTTTGCAGGAAACAGATACAAACAGCACAGAAGAAGCCAAAGTATCTGATGATTCAGAATATACTACTGATGAGCAGGTATCTGATGATAGTGATAATAAAGACCGGAGTGACAGCGAAGATAATGATGAGTGGAATGATCTGGATGAAGGAGCTAATGAGGATTCGGATGAAGCTGCAGGTGATACAGTGGACAACAGGATAACGATATGCATAGATCCAGGTCATGGAGGCAGTAACGAAGGAACTAAGGAAAACTATGATGGCACTCTTATTAAAGAAAAAAATATAACTATGACCATAGCACGCAAACTAAAATACTATCTTGAACAGAATGATAATATAAGAGTAGTGATGACACGTAACTCTGACACAGCAGTAAGTTTAGCAGGCCGTATAGAATATGCAGCAGCTAATAATGCAGATTATGTAATATCAATGCATATTAACAGTAAAAGTACTGATGAGCTTGATGCACATGGCTGCATGGTTCTTATGAGCTGCAGCAGATATCAGCCGGCGAATGCAAGATTTACAAGCATATATGACAGAGAGAGAAGTCTTGCATATTCTATACTTGCAAAGCTTAATGGGATAGGTATTCCAATAGCTAACGACAGCTGGAATGGTAATGAATATAAGGATGGCATACTGCAGAGGCTTAATACAGTAAATGAATTGTATCCGGATGGTTCTATGGCTGATTATTATGGACTTATCAATGAAGGAACGTGTGCGGGAATTCCAACTATTATAGTTGAACATGCTTTTTTAAGTAATGTGAATGATTATAGAAATTATCTTAGTACGGATGCACAGCTTGATGCTCTTGCAAGAGCAGATGCGGCAGGCATACTTGAAGTAGTATTACAATAAAATAAAGAAGGATAAAAGACGATGTCAGATAAATCAATAGAAACAATAAATGACAGATATTATACAGGCGAACGTCCATTATTCAATAAAAGTAACCTTCAAATCAATAACACAATATTTGGAGAAGGTGAGTCGCCTTTGAAAGAATCAGACAATATTGAATTGAAAAACAGCAGCTTCCAGTGGAAATATCCTTTATGGTATGCAAAGGATATAGTTGCAGATAACTGCACATGGGCTGAAATGGCAAGAGCGGGTGTATGGTATACAGACAATCTTCTTGTCAGGGATACGCTTATAGAAGCACCTAAGAATTTCAGAAGGTGCAGGAATCTTACATTGTCAAATGTATTTATGCCAAATGCAGCTGAAACTTTGTGGAACTGTGATGGAGTTACTATGGAAAAGGTAAGTGCAAAAGGTGATTATTTTGCCATGAACAGTAAGAATATGAAAATAATAGATTTTCAGCTTGCTGGCAATTACCCGTTTGATGGTTCTGAGAATGTAGAGATACACAATGCCAAGATGTTATCTAAGGATGCATTCTGGAATACTAATAATGTGACGGTATATGATTCTTATATATCAGGAGAGTATCTTGGCTGGAATTCAAAGAATCTTACATTTATTAACTGTACAATAGAAAGTCTTCAGGGAATGTGTTATATAGATAACCTTATTATGAAAAATTGCACACTTATAAACACAACACTTGCATTTGAATATTCCAATGTCAATGTGGAAATAAATGGAAAAATAGACAGTGTGTTTAACCCATCAGCTGGTGTTATAAAGGCTGAGAAGATAGGTGAGCTTATTATGGATAAGGATAAGATTGACCCAGAAAAAACTAATATAATATGTCCTGTTATTAATACAGGTGATGAGCATTAAGCTAAAAAATAGAACCGGCAATATTAATACATCAAAATTCATGAATGTATCAATATGCCGGTTTTAATGTTTAACAGACTGGGAATCTTAGCTGGCTGCAGCAGGCAGATATCTAAGACATCAACGCTTCAAATTCATCAATAGGTACAGGGCGGGAATAATAATATCCCTGATGCCAGGTGGCTCCAAAATGTCTGATATAATTATCAACATTGGCATCTTCTATACCTTCTATACAGATTTCTGTATTAGTTCTTTTTGCATAGTCAATTATAGACTGCACCATAGCCTGATTCTGTGGCTTATTCTTTATATCCTTTATGAAACTCATATCAACCTTAAGTTCATCGAAAGGAAGCTCCAGGGCAAGACTTAATGAACTGTTTCCAGTGCCAAAATCGTCAAGAGCTATTTTAATACCATGTGAGCGGAAGAAATTGACTTCATTTTTCAGGAAGTTAACATCAAGGTCACGGCATCTTTCTGTTAATTCCAGGCATAGCTCCTCTGGTGTAGAGTTGGTTTCTTTTATGATAGACAGCACAGAATCCCTGAACTCTTTTCTTTCAAGCTGGGCAGCAGCTATATTGACATTAACAAAGAAGTCATGATGATTCCTGCGGAGTCTTTTTATATCAGAGAGGGCAGTTCTTATAATCCAGTTTCCAAGGTCAAATATACAAGGATCCTGTTCAAGCCACTCCATGAATATACCAGGAGAAACAACACCATATGGCTCAAGCTCCCATCTTATAAGAGCTTCCATGCCTTTTATAATACCTGTTTTAGTATCGGCTATAGGCTGATAGAAAAGTCTGAAGCCTTTAAAATCAGTTGTGGCACTTTTATGTATAAGACTGATGAGATTAAACTGATATTCACTGTTACCGCTTATTTCATCATTGAATATTACAAGTTCACCATGATGAGCCGATTTTGAATGGTTGATAGCATATGTAAGACGGCTTCTTATAGCGTTAATCTCGTTCATGTGAGGCTCAATATATACAGCACCGGCGCATATCTTAAGAGGAACCTTCATATTCTCTACAACAATATGATTAGATAATTCATAGGCGATATCATCATATACGTGATGAAGCTCATCCTTTGACATATCTTTAAAGCTTATGATAAAGTTAGCACCGGATGAACGATATATATTTCCAGCATTTTTAACAGTACTGATAAGAGTCTGTGCAACGCTGTTAAGTATCTTATCTGAAAATGTAACACCATACATAACATTAATGTGGCTGAACTGGTTAATACCGATCTTAAGAAGAACTGTCCTTTTACCAGTATAAGAAGTGATATCAGTAATATGCTGATTAAGGAGAGAGTCGTTGTTAAGCCCTGTTACAGAGTCAACATCATCTGATATACCGTAGTTATCATATCGTATTACAATATATAAAGGTTTATTTTCATTATCGTATATTAATCTTGCCTTGGCACTGAAACGATGATATTTTTCACCGTCCTTGATACGGTATTCCCATGGCTCATCAAGGTTTTTTCCTGCAAGACGTTCCTTGAATCCATTTTTGAAAGCATCTACATCATCAGGATGGATAGAACGGATTCCTTTTTCTTTTCCTTTTATAGTATAATTCTCTTTTAGATGAAAGTAATCCACAGCCCGCCCGGACCACCATGTTATATCTGTTCTCAGGTTAGTGATAGAGATATAAGACTTTTTTGAGAGTGAGGTTATGGCCTTTATAATATCTGGAAAAGAAGAATCCATATCTTTCCAGAATAAATCTGCAGTATTCATTAGATATTCTCCAATCTTTAAATGCCCCATAAAAATATTGCACTAGGGTTACGATATATTGCTAAAATAGTTATTGTTTTATGTCACGTATTAAAAACATATATATTATAACACAGAATATTTATAAAACAATAATTTCATCTCTGCTAAGTTCCATAATAAATCTCATTTCTGTACAAAAATCTTTTTTATATTAACCATTTTTATATATTGGTTGTAACAGCAGTTTTTTCAACAGGTAACATTTTTTTATAATTCATGATAAAAGTGTTAAAGCCAGTAACATCATCAGGAACAGGTTCAACAGTGCTTATATCAGAACTGTTAAAAATGTAGTGATCAAGATAATCAGCCAAAGATAAAGCATTCTTATACTCAGCTAAAGATAAAGCGTTCTTTTTCTGGCAGTCAGTAAAATTTTTAATGTAACTACTGTATGCTGCAAGTATTGCTATTCCCCATGCGCCACCTTCCCCAGCATTGGACATAACAGATACAGGTGTATCTATGGCTGCTGCAAGCATACGCTGGCCTATAACCGGAGTCTTAAAAAGACCGCCATGTCCCATAATCCTGTTAAGCTTTATATGTTCATCATTAAGAAGAATATCCATACCTGTCTTAAGAGGTGCAAGGGCAGAGTATATGTTGGTACGCATAAAGTTGGCGAGTGTAAAGTGGCTGTCGGCGGGATGTATAAACATAGGACAGCCCTGGTTAAGACCGATAACAGGTTCACCAGAATAGCAGTTGTATGATATAAGACTGCCACAGTCAGCCTCTCCCATTCCAGCCTGGGTAAACATAAATGTATACAAATCATTATCATTTATCTGTAGTCCAATACCTTTGGCAAATTCCCTGAAAATATTGATCCATGCGTTGATATCAGAAGTGCAGTTGTTGCAGTGAACCATGGCAACAGGGGAACCATCAGGAGTTGTGACCATATCTATTTCCCTATGTAGTGATTTAAGTGAATGCTTTAAAACGACCATGGCGAATATAGAAGTACCTGCTGATACATTGCCTGTTTCCTGTCTTATACTGTTAGTAGCTGTCATACCAGTACCAGCGTCGCCCTCGGGTGGGCATAATATACATCCAGGCTGTAACGTACCAGTAGGATCAAGCAGTAAAGCTCCTTCTTTTGTAAGTACTCCGGCATCATCACCAGCAACAAGTATCTTAGGAAGAAGTGTTCTTATATCGGGTAGAACTGTATTATTCGGTAAATTGTTGAATATGTTTATCATAAGTTCATCATATTCATGAGTGTCTGAATCAACTGGAAACATACCAGATGCATCGCCTATACCAAGAACATTTTTTCCAGTAAGTCTATAGTGTATGAAACCGGCAAGTGTTGTGATATAGGAAATATTATTAATATGTTCTTCATGGTTTAATACAGCCTGATAAAGGTGTGCTATACTCCAGCGCTCAGGTATGTTGAAATCAAATGCTCTGGTAAGTATATCAGCAGCCTCTTTAGTTATAGTGTTACGCCATGTCCTGAAAGGAACAAGCAGGTTATCGTTAGAGTCAAATGCGAGATATCCATGCATCATGGCACTTACGCCAAGGGCTGTTATGTGTGTAAGGTTTGTATTATATGTGTATGATATATTATCAGCAAGACTACGGTAGCAGCATTGAAGGCCAGTTATGATATCATCCATATGGTAAGTCCATATATTATTTTCAAGCCTGTTTTCCCATGTATGGCTTCCCTGTGCGACAGGCGTACCATCAGAAAGGATAAGAACAGCTTTAATTCTTGTTGAGCCGAATTCTATACCTAAAAATGTATCACCATTATTAATTTTTTCTATAATATTATCTTTGTTTGAATTCACGTCAGAGCAGACCTCCTTTTTGTTTTATATCAATATTTTATCATACTTTTATAAAATACTTTAGTAAAAAGTATATGGCTTTTTATTAGAAAGATTAAAGTCAGCTGACAGCTTATGGTTAAGATTGTTTTATAACATGTTGTTGGTTAATAACATTATTTACAATAGAACGATTGCTCCATAATATTAGTTACAATAGGAGTTATCAAATGGTTAATTATATGTATTCAAAACCGATAATATATATATGAACATATAGATAAACATATAGATATGCCGGAACGGATTCTGGCAGTGTTATGATACATTCAAGGTGGAGTTAGTGTGAAAAATAAGATTTTTCACACGCAGGATTTGTGCTTCGCACAAACTTGAGATGCGCAAAGAAACAGCGCAAGAATGGAGATTGTTATGAATAATATATCAGGTGGAAGTTATGCTTCGTATGTTGCAGGTTATGCCTATACAGCTTCTGGTTTGAATAAAACAGAAAAAAAAGAAACTGCGAATCAGAACACAGCAAATGCAGTGAAAAATGATACATCTGCATACGGAGTATCAGGTAAAAAAGAAGTATCAGGTAAAAGAGAAGTTTCTGGTCAGACAATAGGAAATCCTAAGTTAAGTGAAAAAGCATCTAAATATTACGATGAACTTAAGAAAAAGTACGCTAATATGAACTTCATACTTGTAAGTGAGGATATGAAGGAACAGGCAAAGGCCAATGCCGCAGGTTATGCTAATGCGAATAAGATGGTAGTTCTTATAGATGAAGATAAGATAGAACGTATGGCAGAGGATGAGAACTACAGAAAGCAGTATGAAGCCATAATAGCTAATGCAGCAAGTGGAATGTCACAGCTGGGAAGCAGTATAGCTGCAACAGGTGCGAGTGTTAAAGGATATGGCATGCAGGTTAACGATAACGGAACTGCAACATATTTTGCAGTGCTTGAAAAATCAAGTGCAGCACAAAAGGAAAGAATAGAAAAAAAGGCAGCAAAGAAAAAGGCTGAAGAAAAAGCTAAGGATAAGAAAGCACAGAAAGAAGCCGAAAAGGAAAGAATAAAGAAAAGCCATGACAAGGCAGAAAAGATAAGTGATAAAGAGGTTGATACGGTTGATATAGAGGATGCAGATGGAAAAATAAATAGTGCCTCAGATACAGTGATAATAACCGCATCTTCGATAGAAGAACTGCTTAGTAAGATACAGAATGAGTCGCAGAAATATCTTAGCGATAACATATTATCTGAAAAAGAGAAAAACGTAGGACAGGGCTTTGATTATTCATTATAGGCATATAGCTGTTTTATTTTATATTAGAGGTTTGCATGAATTGTGTAGCACAACGTAGCAATCAATATACATAAGTCAAGGGTAAAACACTTTTTGATACGATATATTTAATATACTTATAAGATGATAAGATGGTTGGAAGGTTCATAAAATGATTTACAGGTGATTTAACAAGAGGGTGTATACATATGAAAATAAGAGATGCACAGGAAATGTATCGTGCTCAGATAAGGGATTATAATAGTGAAATGTCTGCTGTTTCCATGAGGAGAAAAGAGATACAAAATGCGCTTAAGAATGCAAGTGGAGCAGATAAAGATACACTTGATAAAGAAGCAGCGACTATAGAGCTTACATATAAGGCACTGCAGGATAAACAGAATGAATATTATGATTATGTGAATGATCTGACAGAACAGTGGTGTATGTGGGCTAATGCCGAATCAGCCAAGCAGCAGGGTGAGGCCATGAAAGACTATTACAGGGATATGGCTAAAGTCATGGAAGTCGCAAGACGTCTTATGAAAGGTGATATAGTTCCATCAACAGATGAAAAAAAACTTATGGAATATAACGACAAGCTGTATCAGATGGCTAAGAATATGGGTGAGATGGCTAAAGTGGAAAAAAGAAAGAAGCATAAGTCACTGTGGGAAGATGAGGAAGAAAAGCAGTACGAAGATCCCGACGAGGTTGGAGCTAATGCAACAGCACAAGGCACGGCACCACAGATAAAGAGTGCAGGTGAGATAATGAGCAGCACAGGATACAATAGTGATATGGATAGTGAAAATTAAGATATCTGAAATGAGATGTGTAAAATGAGATATCTGATATAACATATCTGAAATAACATATCTGGAATAAAATATGTAAAATGAGATATCTGATATAAAATATATGAAATAATGAGGTGATTATATGCCACTTTGTATTAATATTAATGTGAATAATTCGGACATGAGTATAAAGAATGAGAGAATTGGTACAAAGAAGTATGTTAAAGCTATAAATGTCAGGAATCTGAACCATATGACTGACAGACAGCAGATGATGGATGAGAAGAGAACAAGTGCCAGAAAACAAGCTATAAAGCTTATATCTGATGCGTGGAAGAGTGATAATAAAGCTACAGATAATATTAATGTCATGGATAAAGCTAAAGAGACAATCGCAATAAGAAATAATGAGTTGATGTCAAAGCTTAAGGATATAAAAGACAGCCAGGAAGCACTAAGAGAGCAGTATGGTGTTGATAAAGATTCAGAGGAACAAAATGACCTTGAGCTTTTAATAAAGTATCAGGATAATAAAACTGGAATATTCAGTGATAAGTTCTCTAAAGAAGAAATAGAAAGATTAAAAGAGCTCCAGAGCCAGCCACTTACAGAATATCAGAAGAAATCTCTTATGATTAATGCAGGTAAGGATTCCGTATATAATGAGCTTGACAGAAATGAAACAAAAGCAATGAGCCTTACAATGTCTATTAATGATGCTAAAACAGAGCAGCTTAAGTCACAGGATATGCTCAAGGCGCAGGATGCTGCTGACAGCATATTGGAAGCTGCCGAAAAAGATATATATGGCAGTCTTATTAACGAAGGTAAAAACAATATAGATGATAAGCAGCAAGAGGATAAAGAAAAGGCAGAGGAAGCACAAGAGAAGAAGGAAGAACGAGAAGAACAGACCGATAAGATTAAAGAAAAACGTAAGGAAGAGCAGGCTATTATTGAGGGTGAAACAGAGGCTGAGAAGCTTAAGCAGAGTATATCAGTTACAGATGAGAAAACTAATAACATGGAAGAAGCCCAGAGTAAGGTTAATCAGATTATGAAGAAGAATAATCTGATTAATGAGGATATTAAGGGGATTGAGATTGATCTTAATTTTTAAGGGAATGGTTGTTTACTTGAATATTAGTTGGTGACGAACGGACGACAAATATAAGCTACAGGCAGTCCTGCACACTATGTTCAATGCCAGAAGCTT
>OGMN01000062.1_pt1 | contig 120457 bp, 98 predicted proteins | sample 1573211 | NCBI WGS metagenome assembly OGMN01 (sample SAMEA2581876, study PRJEB24529) | metagenome | biome: Human gut stool | place: China | collected 2011
CAAGAAAAACAGGACCAGAATCTGTTGTGTTACCATTACACCATAGCCCAAAATCTATTGTTTTGTCAGCCTCATTTGATTTTGACGGTGCAAAGGTACAACTTTTTTATAATATACCAATATTTTGGAGCTTTTTTTTCAAAAAAATACAAAAGAAAAAGAGAATTAAGCCTCATTCCTTCGTGATATACAGAAAAGCAAGTATATTTGCTACATTAATTTATATATGAATAATAAATAAAAACGGAAACAATAATAATGGACGAAACAAAAGACTTAGTAAAGAAAATTACAGAAGGCATTCAAGAGAAAAAAGGAAGAAACATTGTAATAGCTGACTTAACCAATATAGAAGATACTATTTGTAAATACTTCGTTATTTGTCAGGGAAACTCTCCCAGCCAGGTTCTGGCAATCGTTGACTCAGTAAAAGAATACGTCAGAAAGACAACCGGTCATAAAGTATACGGAATGGATGGTGTGCGTAATGCACAATGGGTTGCAATGGACTACGGAGATGTACTGGTACATGTCTTTTTACCTGAAATGAGAGATTTTTACAACCTGGAACATCTGTGGGCAGATGCCAAATTAACATCTCTCCCCGATATTGACTAATTTCATAAAAAAATTGTATGAGCGAAAATTTAAACAACAATAAACCTAAGATTAATGTACCCCGACCCAGTTTGAGTTGGCTGTACGTTATAATAGCACTTGTTTTTGGTTTTCTTTATTTCTCGAGCGAAGACGGAAGCGCTAGCAAGGAAATAACCTATACCGAATTCAAGGAAATGGTAAGCAAAGGATATGCAAGTAAAATCATTGCTTACGATGACAACACCGTAGATATGTTCATCAAGCCTGAAAACATTGTTGATGTGTTCGGAAAGGATGCTAATAAAGTAGGTAGAAGTCCTTCTGTAAATGTCAAGATAGGCTCAATGGAAGCACTCGATAAATTCCTTGACGAAGAACAAGACAGCGGAAACTTTACAGGTTCTATCAGCTACGAAAAGCAAACCAATTATTTTGGTATGATTTTCTGGAACATTGCTCCTTTCTTATTATTAATAGGAATATGGATGTTCGCCATGAGACGTATGAGTGGTGGCGGAGGTCCGGGAGGAGCCGGAAGTGTGTTCAGTGTAGGAAAAAGCAAAGCACAGCTTTTCGAAAAAGGAGCAAACCGCATCACTTTCAAAGATGTTGCTGGTCAGGCAGCAGCCAAACAGGAAGTAGAGGAAATAGTAGAATTTCTGAAACAACCTCAAAAGTATACAGAACTGGGAGGAAAGATACCTAAAGGAGCCCTGTTAGTAGGCCCTCCGGGAACAGGTAAGACATTGCTTGCCAAAGCTGTTGCAGGCGAAGCTGACGTACCTTTCTTCTCTATATCAGGTTCCGACTTCGTTGAAATGTTTGTCGGAGTGGGAGCTTCACGCGTACGCGACCTATTCCGCCAGGCTAAAGAAAAGTCACCTTGTATCATCTTTATCGATGAGATCGATGCCGTAGGTCGTGCCCGTGGAAAAAATCCGAGCATGGGAGGTAATGATGAACGCGAGAACACCCTGAACCAGCTGCTTACAGAAATGGACGGATTTGGTTCAAACAGTGGAGTTATTATCCTGGCTGCAACCAACCGTGTAGATATTTTGGATAAGGCCTTGCTTCGTGCCGGACGATTCGACCGACAGATTTATGTAGATCTGCCCGACTTGAACGAACGTAAAGAAGTATTTGGCGTACATCTCCGCCCATTGAAACTGGATAATACGGTAGACGTTGACTTGCTGGCTCGCCAGACTCCGGGATTCAGTGGAGCTGATATTGCCAATGTATGTAATGAAGCTGCTCTGATAGCTGCCCGCCACTCAAAACCGTCAGTAGGTAAAGATGACTTTCTGGCTGCAATCGACCGTATAGTCGGTGGTCTGGAAAAGAAAACCAAGGTTATGACAGCAGCAGAGAAACGTGCCATTGCGCTGCACGAAGCAGGACATGCTACGATTTCATGGTTCCTGGAACATGCTAATCCGCTGATTAAGGTTACAATCGTTCCTCGCGGACGTGCATTGGGAGCAGCATGGTATCTGCCTGAAGAACGTCAGATTACAACCAAGGAACAGATGCTGGACGAAATGTGTGCTACGCTAGGAGGACGTGCTGCCGAAGAAGTATTTATCGGTCACATCTCAACCGGTGCTATGAATGACTTGGAGCGAGTAACCAAACAAGCTTACGGCATGATAGCATATGCAGGTATGAGCGACAAGTTGCCTAACTTATGTTATTACAGCAATGACGAATACAGCTTCAACAAACCTTACAGTGAGCATACTGCTGAACTGATTGACCAGGAAGTGCAGAAGATGATCAACGAACAATATGCTCGTGCCAAGGCATTGTTGCAAGAGCATAAGGAAGGTCACAACCAGTTGGCACAGCTTCTGATAGACCGTGAAGTCATCTTTGCAGAAGATGTAGAAAAGATATTCGGAAAGCGTCCATGGGCATCTCGTTCGGAAGAAATCATGGCTGCTGAGGAAAAAGCTCTTCCTGCTCCCGAAAAAACAGAAGAAGCTGCTACAGCATCAGAACCGGGAACTAAGGAACAGACTGAAAACTCCGGAACTTCTGCTACACAAGATGAGGAAAAGCAAGCCTGACAATCATCTGATAAACAACAGATAACATAACTTTTGTCATTCAGAAGGCTCCAGACGAGCTTACTGAATGACAAAAGTATTTTTAATAACAAACATTAAAACCTTACTGCCGTGAAAAGCAATTTTCTTCAACGAGCCATCACAGGAGTGATATTCGTAGCCGTACTTGTAGGCTGTATTCTGGGAGGGCCCATTTCATTTACAATTTTGTTTGCATTGATCAGTGCACTTACGATCAATGAATTCGGAAACATTGTCAACCGAATGGAGCATACGCGCATGAACAAACCTATATCCATTCTGGCTGGTTTGTTCTTATTCCTCTGTTTCGGATATATCGGAGTAGTGCCGGGAGCGAATGAGATATTTATCCCTTATCTCTTCCTGATACTTTATCTGTTTATCAGTGAATTGTACAAGAAGCAGCCTAATCCGCTCAATAACTGGGCATATGCCATGATGAGCCAGATATATATTGCCTTATCATTCGCTTTGCTCAACGTGCTGGCTTACCACAGCAGCGCAACAGAAAGTGTATCTCAGTATAACCCCATACTGCCCTTGTCCATTTTTATCTTCAACTGGGTAAACGATACGGGTGCTTACTGTACCGGCATGCTGTTTGGAAAACACCGCCTGTTCGAACGTATTTCCCCAAAGAAATCGTGGGAAGGTTCTATCGGTGGAGCCGTATTCAGCATCATTGCAGCCATCGTTTTGGCACACTTCTTTACATTCCTGAGCACTGGTGTATGGATTGGACTGGGACTGACTGTAGTAGTATTCGGAACATGGGGTGACCTGACCGAATCGCTGATGAAACGTACCCTCGGCATTAAAGATTCAGGCAATATCCTGCCTGGACACGGAGGTATGCTCGACCGCTTCGACAGCACCCTGATGGCCGTTCCAGCAGCTGTAGTATACCTGTATCTGGTAGGACTTATCCTTGCATAAGAGCATAAAAATCGCCCTTCATTTCTTCTATACGTTTCAGATATGCATCTTGCTATGCAATCAACTGATTCACAACGTATTGATAAATAGAAGAAATGAAGGGCTTATTATGTCTGAAATTCGTACAAAAAATAAAAAAACATCAAGAAGTTTTTCTACACTTTTGCTCTTCTTTCAACAAAGTCTCCATGTAAAAACAGAAGCCAATGGTATCAGGCTTTGTGATTCGACTTTAACAAAGCTGTAATCTGAGATGCAGCACGCTCCGATGCTCCGGGTTCTCCTAAAATTGCTATCAGCCGGTCGTATTCTGAAAGCATAAGCGAACGTCCGCTTCCTCCCGGTACAATCTTAGCCAACTCCTTTTTTATATTGGCAACCGTCATACCGTCGGCAACCAGTTCAGTCACCACTTCACAGTCGGCTATCAGATTTACCAATGAAATGTATTTCACCTTCAAGATATGCCTGCGAAGAAAAGAAACCAACTTGCCTGCTGCCGTATAGTAACACACTACCTGAGGTACACGGAACAAAGCCGTTTCGAGCGTAGCTGTTCCCGAAGTAACCAGTGCAGCCTCAGCCTGCTGCAACAAACGGTAAGTCTGCCCGAACACAATCTTCGTACTGCTGTCGATATATTGTTTATAGAAATCAGGCTCAATACCAGGAGCTCCCGCCACCACAAACTGATACTGCGGAAAACTGCGTGCCGCCTCAATCATACGCGACAGATTATCTTTGATTTCCTGCCGGCGACTTCCTGCAAGTAAAGCTATGATCGGTCTGTTTTCCAACCCATTGGCAGCAATAAACTCACTGAAAGTTTCCTGACCATTCTTCCGGAAATCATCCACAGCGTCGACACAAGGATTGCCCACATAATGCACCGGATACTGGTGTTTCTTGAAAAAATCGACCTCGAAAGGCAGGATAGAAAACAGTTCATCTACATCGCGCTTGATATTTTTGATGCGATATTCCTTCCAAGCCCAAATCTTAGGCGAAATATAATAGTAGACAGGTATCCGCGTATGCTGTTTGATATATTCGGCTATCTTCAGGTTAAATCCCGGATAATCAACGAGGATCAGCACATCCGGCTGCCACGCTTCAACATCCTTCTTGCAGTAATCCATGTTACGGAAAATAGTACGCAAGTGAAGCAGTACGGGAATAAAACCCATATATGCCAGTTCACGGTAATGCTTTACGCAAGTACCTCCCACCGCCTTCATCAGATCGCCTCCGAAAAAACGAAATTCGGCCTGCGGATCTTCGTGCTGCAAGGCACGCATCAGGTTCGATGCATGCAAGTCGCCCGATGCCTCTCCTACTATCAGATAATATTTCATACGTTCCAGTTCCAGTGTTTCAAGTCTTCCATCAGCGAATATGCCGTCACATCAATTTGCGTAGGAGTAATAGCCACGTAACCGTGTTCCAACGCCCAGTGATCGGTATCTTCAGCATCAGGCTCGTTATTCTGATACTCACCTGTCAGCCAGTAATAATATCCGCCACGCGGATGATCTGCCTTAACAAATTCATTGGTCCATACCCCATCAGTCTGACGGCAGATACGCACACCTTTCAGTTCGTTTGTATCAGGGAAATTCACATTCAGACACTTACCTACGGGAAGTCCCTTTGCAAGCACTTCTTCTACAATGCGGCGCACATAAGGCAGCGTTGCTGAAAAATCAGCATCCGCACTATGATTACAAAGCGAAAATCCTACCGAGGGGATTCCTTTCAGACATCCTTCTATCACCACTCCCATCGTACCAGAGTAGTGTACATTGACCGACGAGTTGTCGCCATGATTAATACCTCCTATCACCATATCGGGCTTACGGGGAACCAAAGCGTGCAAAGCAAGTTTGACACAGTCGACAGGACTTCCCGAACACTTATATACAATGAGTCCCGGCTCCTGACGCATCTTTGTACAGCGAAGCGGATGCTCGGAAGTAATGGCTCCCGATGAACCCGAACGCGGCCCGTCGGGCGCAATAACAATGAGGTCGGCAACAGTGCGTAACGCAGCGATAAGTTCTTGTATTCCTTTGGCATTCACGCCATCATCATTCGACAGCAATAAAAGAGGTCTTTCGTTTGTCATATATTTCTCCATTAATAATCGCCGGTAAAGTTACAACAAATATTAATCTTCCCAAACCACGACGAATAATTACAGATAAATCGTTATCTTTGCCTCGCCGAAGTTATTAACAAAAGCCGTAAGTTATCAACATTTTCAAGAAATGTAGACATTTGCTGATACATAGTTTCGACGATTATTTGTTACTTCGCAATCAGATAAACTGATTAATATGGGAAAAATTATTGCTTTAGCCAACCAAAAAGGTGGCGTAGGTAAGACTACTACAACCATTAATCTGGCTGCATCATTAGCAACTCTCGAGAAGAAAGTGCTGGTAGTCGATGCCGATCCGCAGGCGAATGCTTCATCCGGTCTGGGAGTAGATTTAAAAGAAATAGATTGTTCTATCTATGAATGTCTTATCAATCAGACCGATATACGGGAAGCTATTTACACGACCGATATTGACGGATTGGATATTATTCCTTCTCACATCGACCTCGTGGGAGCAGAAATCGAAATGCTGAACCTGGAAAACCGTGAGAAGATTATGAAAAAGGCATTAGAGCCGATGAAAAGTGAATACGATTATATTCTGATAGACTGTTCACCGTCGCTGGGGCTGATTACCATCAACGCACTGACAGCTGCCGATTCGGTCATCATTCCGGTACAATGCGAATATTTTGCACTGGAAGGTATCAGCAAGCTGCTGAACACCATCAAGATAATCAAGACAAAACTGAACCCTTCGCTGGAAATAGAGGGTTTCCTGCTTACAATGTTCGACTCACGTCTGCGTCTGGCAAACCAGATATACGACGAAGTGAAACGTCATTTCCAGGAACTGGTATTCAAAACCATTATCCAGCGAAACGTCAAACTGAGTGAGGCTCCCAGCCACGGAATACCTGCCATCTTGTACGATGCGGATTCTACAGGAGCAAAAAACCACCTGGCTTTGGCAAACGAAATTATAAACAAAAATTAAGAAGCATAGAAAGCTGAAAGAATAAACAAATATGGCCGTACAGAAAAAATTTGCACTGGGCAGAGGACTCGACGCGCTGATTTCTACAAACGACGAGGTTAAGACTTCGGGCTCTTCTTCCATCAACGAAGTGGAACTGAGTAAAATCTCGGTAAACCCGAACCAGCCACGCCGCGAGTTCGATCCGATTGCCCTGCAAGAGCTTGCCGACTCAATAGCTGAAATCGGCATCATACAACCTATCACTTTACGCAAGCTGAATGAGGATTCATATCAGATAATAGCAGGAGAACGACGTTACCGTGCTTCTATACAGGCAGGGCTGAAGACTATTCCTGCTTACATCCGTACTGCCGACGATGAGAATGTAATGGAAATGGCTCTGATAGAGAATATCCAGCGCGAGGACTTGAACTCGCTGGAAATAGCTCTCGCCTACCAGCATCTGATCGAACAATATGAACTGACTCAGGAACGTCTGAGCGAACGTGTAGGCAAGAAGCGTACTACCATCGCCAATTACCTGCGACTGCTTAAACTTCCTGCTCCGATACAGGTTGCACTGAAAAATAAAGAAATAGATATGGGGCACGCACGTGCCTTGCTTGCACTGGATGACCCGAAGACACAGATACGTATTTTCAACGAAATAATAACCCAAGGGTATTCGGTCCGCAAGGTAGAAGAAATAGTAAAAGCCCTTTCAGCCGGCGAAAGCGTAGAGTCGGGAGGCAAGAAGATTGCTCCCAAAGGCGCCAAACTGTCTGAAGAATATACGATGTTGCAAAATCATCTGTGTACCTTCTTCGGTACAAAGGTGCAGCTTTCGTGCAGCAACAAAGGAAAAGGTAAAATCAGTATCCCGTTCAGCAACGAAGCTGATCTGGAAAGAATCATGGAGATACTGGACTCATTGAAACCAAAAGAATAAAAAGGACAAGTTTTGAGAGAACGATCGTTTACATATGTATTGTATATCGTACTGATGCTCTGTTTCGCATGGGGAGGAAGTACGGAAGGATATGCACAACGTGCACTCAAGCACCGGAAAGGCTTACTGAATGCCGATTCGATACGCGCGCAAAACGTGGCCGACAGCCTTGCTTTACTCGATACGCTAAATATACGTCAAAAGCGCATCGAAGAACTGGAAGCTCCGGTAGATACGGCCAGACTTATGCGTCAGAGTGACTCTTTGCAAAGCCGGAAACCTGTAACCATAAAGGAGAAAAAGAAATGGCTTCCCACTCCCAATAATTCTATCTGGCTGTCGCTTGCCATACCCGGAGCAGGTCAGATATACAACCGGAAGTATTGGAAACTGCCTATCGTTTATGGAGGTTTCGTGGGATGTACTTATGCATTGACCTGGAACAGCAAGATGTATAAGGATTATACACAGGCATATCAGGACATCATGAGTGACAATCCGAATAACGACAGTTATATGGATTTCCTGCCAGCCGGATATACCAAAGAAGATGTACAAAACAGACTCGATTATTATCAAGAGTTGTTCCGTAAACGAAAAGATGTCTTCCGTCGTCAGCGAGATTTAAGTATAATTGCTTTCATCGGGGTTTATCTGTTGTCGGTAATCGACGCATATGTCGACGCTGAGCTATCGAACTTCGATATATCGAACGATCTGGGAATGACACTGGAACCTGCAATATTTAACGATGCATACCGCAAGCTTCCTCAAGGAATAGGCTTGCAATGCAGTATTAGATTTTAAATTATGAAAAAACTATGTATTGGCATACTCGCCTTCCTTAGCTTTTCGCCCCTCTTTGCCCAACAAACGGAAAAGAGTATTGTCGTCCGCTCCAGTTCAGGTGTGGAGGCAGCTGCCGATTTGCCCGAAGGTATGCTTTCTGAAACAGACAGTTTATATCTGGACTGGATTTCGAAAAATTATATCAATCTGGGAGAAAACTGTACTGCGACTTCTACCAATCCGGAAGTAAGCGACTCTATCTACATGGATCGTCTGCAACGTATTCCGGCCATCATCGAAATGCCGTATAACGAAGTGGTGCGCAAATTTATCGACATGTATGCTACCCGCTTGCGACAGAAGATTGCATTCATGCTGAGTGCTAATAATTTCTACATGCCCATCTTCGAAGAGGCACTCGACTTGCACGACCTGCCGCTGGAGTTAAAATATCTTCCTGTAATCGAATCGGCCTTAAACCCGATGGCAACTTCCCGTCAGGGAGCCGTAGGCTTATGGCAGTTCATGCTGGCTACAGGTAAAATTTACGGACTGCAAGTAACCAGTCTGATAGACGAACGTCGTGACCCGATCAAATCTACTCGTGCCGCAGCACGTTATCTGAAAGACTTATACGATATCTATCACGACTGGAATCTGGTACTTGCGGCTTACAATTGCGGTCCGGGCACAATAAACAAAGCTATCCGACGTTCGGGAGGAGAAAAGGACTTCTGGAAGCTATACAATTATCTGCCTCAGGAAACTCGTGGATATGTGCCGGCATTTATCGCTGCAAACTATATCATGACCTATTACTGTGAGCATAACATCAGCCCGCTGGAAATGAGAATGCCGGAAGGAACAGATACTATACACATATCTCGTCCGCTCAACCTCCAGCAGATAGCCGCCGTATGCAACTCAAACATCGATGAACTTCGTGCCTTGAATCCGGAGTTTAAAAAAGACATCATTCCTGGAAATGAGAAGCCTTATGCGCTTCGCCTGTCCAACAAGATGATGAGCTGTTTCCTCGAAAACGAAGACAGCATCTATAACTATAAACCGGAGGTCTATCAGACACGACGCAGCAAAGTAGAAGTAGCCGATGTTAAATCGTCTGCCAAATCAGGAAAAGCCGTTTATCACAGAATCAGAAACGGAGAAACCTTGGGAGGCATTGCAGCCAAATATGGAGTAAGCGTATCGCAGTTACGCAGATTGAACGGAATCGAAGGCAGTAACATACGTGCCGGAAGATCACTCCGCATCCGATAAGTATCATATTTTTACACCGAAATATCATAAAAACCATCCCGACAATCCCAAGATTTGTCAGGATGGTTTTTCATTTTTCTATCTTCCTTTTCCATAGCTTTGTAAGAAAAAACTTCATTCTACTTGTTAAATTCTTTATTTTCTTTATTTTTGCAATATAGATTAAGGGAGTAATACAATGACGGATGAAAAACTTACACAAGAGCAAGCAGATGAAAAGCAAATAAATGATGCCTTTCAAGAACTTTTAGATCGATACCTGGAAAGCAAGCACCGCAAAAAAGTAGAAATAATCACCAAAGCATTTAATTTTGCCAAGCAAGCACATAAAGGTGTACGACGCCGTTCGGGCGAACCTTATATACTGCACCCTATTGCGGTAGCACGCATTGCGTGTGTAGAAATCGGACTGGGGTCTACCTCCATCTGTTCGGCTTTGCTGCATGATGTAGTAGAGGATACCGACTATACGGTGGAAGATATAGAAAATCTGTTCGGACCTAAAATTGCACAGATTGTAGACGGACTGACAAAAATATCCGGAGGCATTTTCGGCGACCGCGCTTCGGCTCAGGCTGAAAATTTCAAAAAGCTCCTGCTTACAATGAATGACGACATCCGAGTCATTCTGATAAAAATAGCCGACCGTCTGCACAACATGCGTACCCTCGGTTCCATGCTTCCCAGCAAACAATATAAGATTGCGGGAGAAACCCTTTACATCTATGCTCCTCTTGCCAACAGACTAGGTCTGAACCGCATAAAAACAGAACTGGAAGACCTGAGTTTCAAATACGAACATCCGGAAACTTACAAAGAGATACAAGACAAGCTGCAAGCTACTCAGGCAGAGCGCGAAAGCGTCTTTACCGAGTTTACAGCTCCTATACGTGCACAACTGGATAAGATGAAAATACCTTATCGCATTCTGGCACGTGTAAAATCTCCTTATTCCATCTGGAACAAGATGCAGACCAAGCATATCACGTTCGAAGAAATCTACGATATCCTTGCTGTGCGCATCATCTTTACTCCAAGAAACGAAGAAGAGGAACTGAACGACTGCTTCGATATCTATGTAGCTATCTCGAAAATATACAAGCCCCACCCCGACCGTCTGCGCGACTGGGTAAGCCATCCGAAAGCTAATGGCTATCAGGCACTGCACGTGACACTGATGAGTAACAAAGGGCAATGGATTGAAGTGCAAATCAGAAGTGAACGCATGAATGACGTTGCCGAGCAAGGATTTGCAGCTCACTGGAAATACAAGGAAGGTGGAGGCAGTGAAGATGAAGGAGAACTGAGCAAGTGGCTGAAGACCATTAAGGAAATTCTGGACGATCCACAGCCTGATGCGCTCGATTTCCTCGATACCATCAAACTGAACCTGTTTGCATCCGAAATTTTTGTCTTCACCCCCAAAGGAGAAATCAAGACTATGCCGCAAAACTGTACGGCACTCGATTTTGCTTTCTCTATCCATACATTCCTGGGCAGTCACTGTATCGGAGCTAAGGTAAACCATAAACTGGTTCCACTAAGCCACAAGCTACAAAGTGGTGATCAGGTAGAAATACTTACTTCCAAATCACAAAAGGTACAGCCTTCGTGGATAAACTTTGCCACCACAGCAAAAGCCAAAGCTAAGATACAAGCTATTCTGAAGCGTGAAAAGAAAGAGATGCAGCAGAAAGGTGAAGATATGCTTACCGATTTCTTCCATCAGGAAAACCTGCCGTCAAATGATGAGAATATCAAGAAGCTCTGCAACCTGCATCACGTAAAGAATTACGATGAACTGACCTTAAATATCGGTCAGGGAATATTCTCATTAGGTGAAGCAGACAAAAACGAACTGAAGGAAAAGCCATCGCCTACCAACTGGAAGAAATATATCAGCTTTGCATTCGGAGGAACCAGTAAAAACAAGCAGGAAGAGAAACAAGCTGAACAGCCTGCACTGAATATAGACAAAAAGAAAATCATCAAGCTGACTCCTGATGCCATTCAGAAGAATTACATTCTGGCTGATTGCTGTAAACCGATTCCGGGGGATGATGTACTTGGTTACATTGACGATAACAACCGTATTGTCATTCATAAACGCCAGTGCCCGATTGCAGCCCAGCTGAAGACCAGTTTCGGTAACCGACTGCTTGCTGTAGAATGGGAAACAGGCAAAGCATTAAACTTCCCGGTCAATGTATACATTAAAGGTATAGACGGCATAGGAGTCCTCAATCAAGTTACACAAGTTATATCTCAACAGTTGAATGTAAATATTCATAAATTGAATATTGAATCGAACGATGGTATTTTCGAAGGTCGCATTCAGCTTTACGTACACGATGTAGATGATGTGAATACCATCTGTACAAACCTCAAAAAGATAGATCACATCAAGAAAGTAACCCGTATCGAAAACTTTGAAGATACAATTGCCGACTAAAAAGACGTATCTTTCTGATGATGACAATAACAGATTACAACCATTAAGACGAAATAAAGATATTCAGCAAATATCCCTAAAAAATACAATGGCATATGAAGATGATAAACCATAATCACTTCATATGCCATTTTTATTGTTGTTTTTCGTTGTTTCCTCGCATATACGACGTCCGGAAAAAGTCTGATGATCGCTTAAAAAGACCTAGAATTAAGTCACCAGCCAAACAATTCACACCTGCAAGCATCAGGTGAGATAATCCAGCTCCTTACGTATACTGAGCAAATCTTCTTTGATACGCCGCAAGCGGTCGATGATTTCGGCCGTATCACGAATGCTTTCTTTATTCTGCTTCAAACGCTGTCTGGCTCCGGCAAGAGTCATTTTCTTTTCTTTTACAAGATGATATACCAGGCGAATATTTTCAATATCCTCTTTCGTATACTGCCGGATATTTCCTCCCGCCTTCTTGGGAGCAATTATAGGAAACTCCTTCTCCCAATAGCGCAAAAGCGACTCGTTTACATCAAACATTTCCGCCACTTCACGAATAGAATAATATAATTTCAAATTTTTATCGCTCTTCAAAGCCATGTCCTTTCTGTTTAGTCTGTAATATTAATCGAATACCTTACCGTGATTGGCAGCAATCTGAATCATCTTGTCGTAATCATCCGCATCCAAATCCATGAAGTAATAGTTCACCGGATTCATAATCTGCCCTTTCAGATGCACTTCGTAGTGTAAATGCGGTCCGGTACTCTTTCCCGTACTTCCTACCTTGCCAATAGTTTCTCCACGCACTACTTTCTGCCCTACCTTCACATCAATTTTACTCAAGTGAGCATATCGGGTGACATAACCGAAACCATGATTAATGACAATACAGTTGCCATACAATCCTTCCCAGCCTGCTTTCTGTACCGTACCGTTTCCAGTGGCATACACCGGTGTACCCACGTTTGCCGAAAAGTCCATGCCCGCATGAAACTTAACAGTCTTATAAATAGGGTCGATACGATTTCCATATCCCGAAGCCGTCTGCTTCAAATCCTTGTTGGCCACCGGCTGGATAGCAGGAATACATGCCAGCATATCATCCTGTTTCTTACACAACTCTACCACCTCGTCAAACGATTTCGACTGCATATAAATCTGACGTGAAAGCAAGTCCATCTTCTGAGTAGTATTCACTACCAGCTTGGCATTTGCCATATCCATCAAATCCTCGTAACGGTTCGTTTTACCGTAACTGGCCGAACGCAAGGCATCCGCCACGGGATCTGCCTGCATAATCACCCGGTACAGATTATCATCACGCTGCTGAAGCTGCTGCATCACACCAAGAGCCTCGTCCAGACGGGTAGATAAAATATGATATTGTGAAAGTAAGCGCGAATTTTCCACACGCAGGTCCTTTTCCGAAGGAGAACCGAAAATCAGCAACAGGATGATAAAACATCCTGCACCCAGTCCCATACCCACAAACAGACGCCGCAAATAGCTCATCGCCCGCTGGCGCATAGTGGGATAAATACGGTCGTATGTACGCGTTTTCGGATTATAAATATAATAGACTTTACGCATTCAAATCTAATTTTGAAAAATTTTAAGATGCAACATGTCAAGTTTTTGCATCAAACATACGGACAAAAATAATAAAACCGATTATCTTTGCAAATCAATTTTGAGAATATTAACTACAAGACATTATAAGCATTATGTTGACAGCAAACGAAATCCGCGACTCATTTGTAAAATTCTTTGAGTCGAAAGGACATCAGATTGTGCCTTCAGCACCGATGGTCATCAAAGACGACCCGACATTGATGTTCACCAATGCAGGTATGAACCAGTTTAAAGATATTATTCTGGGTAACCATCCTGCGAAATACAAACGTGTAACCGACTCACAGAAGTGCTTGCGTGTGAGTGGAAAACATAACGACCTGGAAGAAGTAGGTCACGATACATACCATCATACCATGTTCGAAATGCTGGGTAACTGGTCTTTCGGCGACTACTTCAAGAAAGAGGCTATCAGCTGGGCATACGAATACCTGGTAAGCGTACTGAAACTTGATCCGAAAGATCTGTATGTAACCGTATTCGAAGGAAGCCCGAGCGAAGGTATTTCCCGCGATGACGAAGCAGCAGGCTACTGGGGACAATTCTTCCCAGAAGATCATATCATCAACGGTAACAAACACGATAATTTCTGGGAAATGGGTGATACAGGTCCTTGCGGTCCTTGTTCAGAAATTCATATCGACTCGCGTTCGGCTGAAGAAAAGGCTGCCGTTCCGGGACGTGAACTGGTTAACAAAGATCATCCGCAGGTTATCGAAATCTGGAACCTGGTGTTCATGCAGTACAACCGTAAGGCTGACGGAACACTGGAACCGCTTCCAGCAAAAGTTATCGATACCGGTATGGGATTCGAACGTCTGGTACGTACTTTGCAAGGCAAGACATCCAACTACGATACTGACGTTTTCCAGCCTATCATCAAGGCAATCGGCGATTTGTCTGGCAAGAAGTATGGCGACGATGAAAAGGTAGACGTAGCTATGCGCGTAGTAGCCGACCATATCCGTACCATCGCTTTCTCTATTACCGACGGACAGTTGCCGTCTAATGCAAAGGCTGGTTACGTAATCCGCCGAATCCTGCGCCGTGCCGTTCGCTACGCTTACACTTTCCTCGGACAGAAACAAGTATTCATGTATAAGTTGCTTCCTGTACTGATTGAAAATATGGGTGGTGCTTATCCTGAACTGAAAGCACAGCAGGCATTGATCGAGAAAGTTATGAAGGAAGAAGAAGAATCATTCCTCCGTACACTGGAAACAGGTATCCGTCTGCTCGACAAGACAATGGCTGAAACTAAAGCTGCCGGTAAGACTGAAATCAGCGGTGTAGACGCATTTACACTGTATGATACATTCGGATTCCCATTCGACTTGACTGAACTTATTTTGCGTGAAAATGGTCTGACTGCCGACGTAAAAGGCTTTGAAGCTGAAATGCAGAAACAGAAAGAACGCGCACGTAATGCTGCTGCCGTAGAAACAGGCGACTGGGTTACACTGAAAGAAGGAGAAACAACTTTCGTAGGTTACGACTATACTGAATACGAAACAAGCATCCTGCGTTACCGTCAGATTAAGCAGAAGAATCAGACACTTTACCAGATTGTATTGAGCGATACTCCGTTCTATGCAGAAAGTGGTGGTCAGGTAGGTGATACCGGTGTATTGGTAAGCGAATTCGAAACTATCGATATCATCGATACCAAGAAGGAAAACAATCTTCCTATCCATATAGCAAAGAAACTTCCGGAACATCTGGAAGCTCCGATGATGGCATGTGTAGATACAGACAAACGTGCAGCTTGTGCAGCCAACCACTCTTGTACACACTTGCTGGACGAAGCATTGCGTCAGGTACTGGGTACTCACGTAGAACAGAAGGGTTCTCTTGTTACTCCTGACTCTTTGCGTTTCGACTTCTCTCATTTCCAGAAAGTAACTCCGGAACAGATTCGCGAAGTAGAACATCTGGTTAATGCTAAAATCCGCGAAAACGTTCCTTTGACTGAATACCGTAACCTGCCTATCGAAAAGGCAAAAGAACTGGGTGCAATCGCTTTGTTCGGTGAAAAATATGGCGACGAAGTACGTGTCGTACAGTTCGGTTCATCTATCGAATTCTGTGGTGGTACTCACGTATCGGCAACAGGAAAGATTGGTATGGTGAAGATTATCTCAGAAAGCTCTGTTGCTGCCGGTGTACGCCGTATCGAAGCTGTTACAGGTGCGAAGGTTGAAGAAATGTTCGATACTGTACAAGATACTATCAACGATCTGAAAGCTTTGTTCAACAACGCTCCCGACCTGAAAGCCGCTATCTCGAAATACATCGAAGAAAATGCCGGTCTGAAGAAACAGATGGAAGAATTCATGAAGGAAAAAGAAGCTGCTGTAAAGAACAAGCTGATTGAAGGTGCAAAAGAAATCAACGGTGTGAAAGTTATTCAGGCTGTTCTTCCGATGCCAGCTGACGCAGTCAAGAATATTGCCTTCCAGTTGAAAGGACAGTTCCCTGAAAACTTGTTCGTAGTAATTGGTAGCGTATTCGAAAACAAGCCGTTGCTTACTGTTACCATGAGCGACGATCAGGTGAAGGCCGGACTGAATGCCGGACAACTGGTTCGCGAAGCTGCCAAACTGATCCAAGGTGGTGGTGGTGGTCAGCCTCACTTTGCAACTGCCGGCGGTAAGAATCCTGACGGACTTAGTGCAGCAGTCGACAAGATTGTAAGCCTGGCTGGTTTCTGATTGTAAATTACAAGAATAAAATACAAAAAGGTTCTATCATTTTCCCGCTATGGGGTGATAGAACCTTTTTTATTACAGATTAGGATGATTAGCGTACAAATCAATTATTGCAGTCTGACAAGAATCTTCAATCCAAAGATAGAGTATTGATGAACAAGCAATTATCCTACAGAATTCAGCTATGCAGGTTATCTACAGGAACAATGCTGATAAGCTCATATTCATATATGTTTATCGGACACTTATCTAAACCAATAGCTCTTCTTTCTTGAATTGGAATTCCGGCCTCTACCTTTTCTTCTTTCCGAACGTGTTTCTCTTATCCTACAAATCCAGATAAGTCTTCAGTGCCTTTATATATTCTTCCATCGCTTTTCTGCCTGTTTCTGTAATCCGGCACGATGTACGAGTCTTTTTTCCGACAAACTCTTTCTCTACCTGAATGTATCCCGCCTTGCTCAGTTTATCCAGTTGCACACTGAGATTACCGGCAGTAGATTCAGTCTTCTCTTTCAAGTATACAAAGTCGGCCTCATCTACCGATAATAGGATAGACATAATCGCCAGACGCAGTTGCGAGTGTATCAACGGATCTAGTTCAGCAAGCATAAGCAGCGGCTTTTTTATTCAACAAATGTCCTGGTATCACCATCATAAGCAAGAAAGAAAAACCGAAATATAGATTCCATTCCGGAGCCACTCTACCGCCATTTGTCAGTACCATCAGCATATAGACAGCAACCAAAAAGGCAACAAGAGGTGAATACACCAGGGCTGGAACCCGAACAATCAGACCGGTAATCGAAGTTCCTATACCCGCATATAGTAAACACAGCGGAAGCATCAAGCCAAAATTGCACGAACCAATCACCATACCTATCAGTAGCATGGCCACAACAGTCAGTCCGAACAACGATCCTACGATGCACCAGGTATGAGCAAGCATCTTATCCATATGTGTTACCACAGAAGGTTTCTTACGAACCTGAAGTACTTTCATAACAATGGCAGGAATAAACATCAAAAACCACAAGGCGTTCCACAACGGTCTGCCTGTGATATACACGGCTGCATATACAACTACAGAAAGCACTACTGCAGCATATCCATAAATCAGAAAAACATTGCCACTACCCCGTTCCAAATTTTCTTTCGTCATTTGAATCATCTGGGAAATCAGTTCCAGACTCTCTTTTTCTGTAAACATCTTCTTTTCTTCCATACTCCTTACATTTTTAAAAGATAAAACAGTTTATTTTATAAACTACTACTGCAAAAAAAATAGAAATCCGCGCGTTTATTCCTATTTCTATTACATCACAAATATAAAGTAGTTTATTTTATAAACCAAATATTCTGTTGTTTTTTTCTGAAAAAAGTAAATTTCCTACCAAGTCAATTGTAATAAAGCACAACTATCCATGAAGATTTTGCTGTGACCAACGCATAATAAAACATTTCTGTCCGACAAAACATTTTCGAAAGCTCATAGTCGCTTGTAATATAGCAGTTGGTTTATTCATTGATACAACAGAGTTTTCAAAGCCTTAAATACAACTGAGAATCAACCTATTGATGAATTTATCACACAGCGATAACAATAAAAAAACTCTTCCCAAAGGCTTTTAAAAAAGACCTTCAGAAAGAGTTTCTATAATATCAGCAATTTCTGCCCAAAATATCTCGATGTTTTTTTATTTTCTGTACAAAAGTTCAGCAAGTTCGTACAAAAATTTTCAGAGAAATTATGTACTCCGTCGCAAGCCCAGCAATCAAAGATTACCGAAATACGTATCGAGCAACTTTTTCGCAGCCGAGAACGAAGTAGCCTTTCCTTGCAATACCTCCTGTTCCTGAGCTGTAAGCATCGAAGCGATAGCCGGATTGTTGTAGAAACTATCACGCAAATGTTCGTTTATCGTTTCGTACATCCAGTATTTAGCCTGTTCGTTGCGGCGGTAATCAAAGTATCCGTTCTTCTTCACAAAGTCGATATAACTGTACACCATGTCCCAGATCTCCTTGATTCCGATACCATAAAAACCTGAATATGTCAGCACCTGTGGTGTCCATCCCGATTCAGGAGCCGGAAACAGATGCAGTGCATTGCGGAAATGAGCAGCAGCCAGCTTTGCCTTCTCGATGTTATTACCATCAGCCTTGTTGATGATGATACCGTCTGCCATCTCCATTATACCACGCTTGATACCTTGCAGTTCATCTCCTGTTCCGGCAAGCTGTATCAGCAGGAAGAAATCCACCATCGAATGAACGGCTGTTTCGCTCTGTCCTACTCCCACTGTTTCGACAAAAATTTTATCGAAACCTGCTGCTTCGCACAAGATAATCGTTTCACGGGTTTTACGGGCTACACCACCCAGCGAACCGGCAGAAGGGCTGGGGCGGATAAAGGAATCTGGATGAACGGAAAGTTTTTCCATACGGGTTTTATCTCCCAAAATACTTCCTTTCGAACGCTCACTGCTCGGGTCGATAGCCAGTACAGCCAGCTTACCTCCACGTTCCAGTACATGCAGGCCGAATACATCAATCGACGTACTCTTCCCCGCTCCGGGAACACCACTGATACCCACACGGATAGAATTGCCTGAATACGGCAGACATTTTTCGATAACCTCCTGTGCGACTGCCTGATGCTCGGGTTTCACACTCTCTACCAGCGTGACAGCCTGACTAAGTACGGTTACATCGCCTTTTACGATACCTTCCACGTACTCGCCTACGGTAAACTGACGGCGCTTGGGTTTCTTTCTCAGGTTCAAATAAGGATTTATACTGGAGGGTTGTTCGATACCCTTGTTAACAGTCAATCCCTTGTACTCCTCACTGTTCTCAGGGTGTTCCATAGTCTTAGTATTTTAAGTTGATAATAATAGCCTTACGAGAGATCTTAAGGCTGTACGATTTTTGCCTTTACCCGAATGGTAACCGACGGTTTATTCGGGTCGTTGGTAATCATCAGTACACGGGGAGTACCTTTCACACGCGAAAGATTCTCACCAAGTACGGTAATCTTCAGCTTGGCAGATTCACCCGGCTTCAATACCGTTTTCTTCAAATTGACGGCTAGAGCGATGTTGAACACCTGCATATCCTGAATAACCAAATCGGTCTTTCCCGTATTGGTAATGATGACATTCTGTGATTTTTTCTGTTTCGGTTTCAGCGGAGGGAACTCCAACTGTGTAGTAGAAAGCGAAATCTGCGGAGGATTGTTCTTCTGCTGTTCGGTCAGTCCGGAGAAATCCGGCAACAAGACTGTCGATACAGGTATTTCGTTGTCGCTTCCCACTTTATCGCCCGGATAGCGTGACAGATACACCGATGTACGGGTAATACCGAACTTTGGAAGTTTTTCCGTATCGAGCGTAACGATAATCTTACCGTTCTTACCTCTTCCCAGCACTTCGGGAACTGCCTTTGCACTCAGATAAGGAGGCAGATGCATCAGCACCGGAGAATAAGCTTTATTGGATGTATTGGCAACCAGAATACTAAATTCAGGATGGTCGCCTTTATTGACATCTTTAAATTCTATTTCATCTTTGTCCAGACGGATTGCACCAAACCCGAAAGGATGGGTAAACGAATAATTTCTGGCGTCGGCTGTTACTTCACCATTAAATTCCAGATAAATAGGACGATAAGAAGCGTTGCAGTAAATACCGACTTCTTTATAGAAATGTCCGATAGCCTCTGCGTCGAAAACGGCTGTTACCGTACCTTTTCCACCGGCAGGTATCGGAGACTTAGTCCAGTCGACCTCCGTACAGCCGCAGGAAGAAGTTACTTTCGAAATAACCAGCGGTTTGTCACCCGTATTCGTGAAATTATAAGTAATGGTCACCGGATTGCGCCAAAGCACATATCCCAACTCCTGCACATTCTTGTCGAATGTTATTTTCGGCTGTGCCTGAGCAACCAAAACTACGGCAAACAATATATTGAATAGAAATAAAATGCGTTTCATCTTTCAGTGTGTTACTTGTTTAGAGTGAACAAAGATAAAGAGAAAATCAAAGACGAACAAAGGTTGGTGGTGAATTAATATAAATTTGCCGATACAGCGGTAAAAAGAAATACAGGCTGATGCAGATTTTTCCAGTATGGAAAATACATCAGCCTGTACTGTTTTCTAATGAATTATTCTACTGTCAGAGATTGTCCTCCTGTGTGTCCGCTGAACTCGGGAGCATAAACCGACTGGATGGTTGCCACACCAGCCTGATAATTTCCCGCACGGTCTAAATAAACTTCATACTCCAGCGTATATGTACCCTTCGGCATCCGGTCGATAAAGAGTTCGGTCGAAGCATCCCGGTTCACCTGATAATATCCCAGACCGTTGTTCCAATGATAGCCGGACAACTGGTTTTCCGGTTCCATACATGCCGCACGCTCATCCTTTATCCGGATAAAGTCCATGTCGCGATCGGCCTTTACCGTCAGTCGTACAGTCAGTTTATCTCCAGCATGCAAGGCAGTCTTCCGCGAAACCTGCTTACCGTCGAGCCAATACTCACGTACTATTGAAACGCCGTTACCTTTTGCCGGAAGTACCTTATCCATATCCTCCAGATACTGCGCATATACAGCTCCCCAGCCTATACCGGTTCCCGACTTCGAAACGACAACACGTTCCACACGAGTATCCGTTCCGGTCAGCGTCTTTCGGGTATATCCTAAAGCATCGTCCGGAGTACGTACCTCGATATTACCGGCTACTGCCTTCATCTTTCCATTCACCTGTAACTGCTTACCGGAGCCATTCAAGAAAGCATACACCGCATCTGCTGTTGCAATACCGCTTTCCCACACCTGAACCTGTTTCTGTTTGAGCAGCCAAAGTTTCATACCGGCCAGCATATCCGCATCGGGGGCAATCTGCCGGATAGCCTCCATAGCAGCCACGTGTGCAGGGATTCTGTAATTGCTCCATGAATAAGGTGCTTTCGGTGTATCGAAATAGACTCCCAGTTGCGGCGTGCTTACCGTATATTCCTTAACAGACTGAACCAGTTCCTGAGCCTGACGCTTTCTGCCATCAGCCTGCATAATTAGAGCAATCATCGCCTTCTCACCGATAGAATAGTCGGCCGAACGGTTTTCCAGCTTATCCGTCATATAGGCGTTTATCTGTTTATCTGCTAACGAAGCAGCCTGCCCGTTGAGGGCACAAACATACAGATAGTGTACCACCTGCCCGTTGGGAACAAGGTTTTTCGCACCTTCCTTTTCCGCCTTCTTCATCATTTCATAATCTTCTTTCACTGCGTTCTGCAAATAGCGCAAAGCCTGTGTATACATCGGAGCGACCTTTCCGTCGAGCGTCACGTTCATGTGCTGCAAACGTGCCAGCATCTCCACAATCTGCGTTGTAATATATCGGCTACCTGTCATACCCTTATACCAGCTCCATGAGCCATCGGGAAGTTGCAGTTCTTGCAAACGTTCTACCGAAGTACGCAGGCGATTGTCCATCGAATTCAGATCGAACAACAAGGCTATACGCCGTTTCTGCTCACCTTCCTCAATTGCTTCAGAAAGCCACGGAGTTTCTTCCAGCAACAGATTCTTCAGATCCTGATTACGTTCGAGATTACTCAAAAGCGTTTCTTTACTTCCTCCCTGAGCAATCCAGGTATCAAACACCTGTTTGATGCGGGGATTTGCCTTTACAATAGCCTCAGCAAGTGAATTGGCATAATAGGCAGTTGCCCACGACAATGCATCTTCTTCTGCCGGATTGCCAATAACAGGCAACGCCTGAACAGCATACCAGTCGGGATTTGCAGTCAGCTCCACTGTCAGCCGTCGTTCGGTAGCCGTTTTGCTCTGCTTGTTGAACAAGTCTTCGGTTCCGACTTCCGTCATGCTTTCTCCACTCAATTGGACAGGAATGGTTTCCGTCATCCACTGCTTGTCGGTCAGTACCGGCAAGTAATGCTGTTCGCCGTCGCTATATTCTCCAGCCTCGGCCGTAATCCGGCATACCACCATATCATATTTATCAGGAATCTGGCAGTCAAACCGTACGACTCCCGTTGTTCCTTCTGCCACACTGAACGGTTGCTGATAATCGTAAACCACTTCTTCTGTCACCGGATCGTATAATTTGATACCGGCATTCCCTTCAATCTTGTCCATCGACAGATTGACCAGCGAAGCAGCAATAACGGTTCGGTCACCTTTGCGGACGAAGCGCGGCATATTAGGTTGCACCATAAATGGCTTGCTCGTCTTCACGGTCTGCGTCAGCATGCCGTAATCGACATCCTGTGTATGCGCCAGTCCTGTGAACTTCCATTCGGTCAACGCATCCGGTACGGTAAAGACGATACTTACCCTACCCTGTGAATCAGTCCGCAGATTCGGATAGAAAAAGGCTGTTTCGGCAAAGTTCTCACGCACCGGAATCATCGTTTCTTTATCATCTGTTCCTTCGACAGCTGCATCATTTTCTACAATCTGCAAAACTTCTTCTACGCCAGCACTGCCACTTTCTTTTTTAAAGCCGGACGATACAATATCCGGAGAGGCGACTACCGCCGATTCCTCAACAGTCATGGCAGGCTGATATTTCACCTCTACGGCATTTCCGGCATCGTGTTTCGCCAGAATACGGGTTGATGTGCCAGCCAGATTGATGCCACGCATATAAACACTTCCGGAAAAGACCAGCAAAGAACTATACTCACCATTCAGCAGATTCAGTCCGGTGTACGTCCTTACGTATGGAAAACCTGCAAACATGCCGATTCCCTGGTTTGCCGACAACATACCTGCATAAATCCATGGAACAGGACGAGAGAACCACAGATTAAAACGCCAGTCGTGCTGATACAGCTTATCGAGCGAAGCATCGTAAAGCGATGCCATCACATTAGCTTTTACCGGATTTCCGGCCGCATCTGTAATATGCATGCTCCATTCTTCCTTATTGCCCGGTTGCAACTTATCTCTGAAAGTTTCCCACTTCAATGTCAGTTTCTTTTCCGGTTCCGGCCGGATGATTGTCGCCTGCTTGCTATACAGGCTGCCATTCCGCATGAAAGCAAAGTTTACGGTAATACCATCGCCATACACCTCCTGATACGGATAACTGAATTTCTTGATTTCATCATTCAGTGTCAATCGCTGAGAATCGATCCGTTTGCTTCCACTGTACACATCGACCAGCAGATACACATTCTTTTCACTGGTTCCCACATACAAAGTTGCCGGAGCCAATTCGTTAAACTCGGTTCCATCCTGATAGAACCAGTCGACAGCAGGATACGGGAGTCGTGTATCCAGACGCGAGAACAATGTAAAATCTTGCTCTGCCGTACATACTCGTCCCTGCGCATCCGTTGCAGAAATTTCAATGCGATATCTGCCCGAAGGCAATGCAAGCAGTTCGGAAGGAACAAACGAACGTTGAGCTTCCGCCTTGCCTTCCAGTTGCAATCCGGCTTTCTTGCCCGCTTTATCCAATGCAAACACACGGTAAGCGACCTCTGTCTGTACAGAAGTTCCATTCAGATTCAATGCCATAAACTGCACCTTTTCCTGTTTCTCACGCATGACCATACCCGACAGTCCGCGTATCTGCAAGCCCAACGACTGCTTACCCACTGGAAGTGACAAGGTGTTTGTCTGTGTTTCGGCCGCTCCATCGGTTACCTCTGCCTGTACTTCATATACATAATAACGGTGCTCCAGCATATCCCTTCCGGTTGTTTCCGGGGCAGTAAGCACCACACGAACACTAAAATTACCATCAGCATCCGTCTGCACCTCACCGTTATCCAACTCTACTTTATTCATACCTCCCATACGGAACCACATATATTCCGAACGGGATATCGTATATTTTACCTTTGCCATGCGGACTGGTGCTCCGGCAAATGTCTTTGCTTCTCCTTTCACCACAATGGAATCGCCCATATTATATGTGTCTTCGTACGGAGTAAAGATCACATCGAAAGTAGGACGCTTGTATTCCTCTACCTTGATAATGGCAGAAGCTCCATCCATCGATACATAATAAGTACCGGGAAGCAGGTTCTGTGGCAGCACAAATTCACCCGACAATACGCCAAAGTCGTCTGTCGATACGGTATATTCGGCTACATTACGCTCGGAAGAATACAGTTTCAGAGAACTTTTTTCGCCCTTTATCACACGAAGAGAATCACCGTTCTGTTCGTAAACCATACCGGAAACATATACTTTCTGCCCCGGACGATACAACGAACGGTCGGTAAACAGATTTACCTTCTTCTTCCATCCCTGCACTGTTTCTCTGACAAACGAAGCATTTCCTCCTATACTTGAAATAGCAGTGAAATCATTTCCTGCCATACGGACATTGTAATAAATCCTGCCCGAACGGGGAACATCTACCGTAACACAGCCTTTACCATCGGTCTTATATACCTGAAGTACATTGTATTCATTTCCGTTCAACCGATACGTTACCACTTCTGCACCCGGAACTGGTCTGCCCGTCAGTTTATCTACAGCAACAAACTCCTTGCGTCCCTCTGACACAGGAATACTGATGCACTGATAAGGAGAAACAAACAACAACGAATAATCAATACCTTTCGCACTCCCTTGAGGAATTTGCTTTAACATGTAAATTCCCGCTTCGGGCAATGTATAATGCAATACCGTATCACGCTTCTCGTAATCGGGGGTAGAAGGCAAAGCGTAGTAACGTGAAGACACTTTTGTACCGTAATTCTGTATCAACGTTTCTTCCTTCAGATTGCCGCGAATCAATGAAGAAGCAGGAGATATATTCAGACGATACAATTCGAAAGACACTCCTTTCAGATTGGCATACGTCAGGTTCATATCCGCCTCATAGTTGGGATATACAAAAGGTATATTCATTGAAAGATACGGACTGGAAGCAAAATCAATGTATGAACGCAACTGAGACACCCATTCGTGCTTAGGATATTTTTCAATTCCTTCTCGTGCCACCTCAACCGACTTAAGCAGTTCATTGTTCATACGATAGACATAGGCCAGCTTTACATATACATCGGCACAGACAGGCAGATCCTTGTATTCTTCTGCCAGCTTACGCAATTCCTCCGCTACCTGCTCCGGGGTCAGCGCTTCACGTACGATGCTACTTCCCGCCCCTTCCCAGCAGTACAACAAACGGGCTTCCTTAGTCAGTAAAGCTGCCTGACGGTTGCTTTCACCGTAGAAAGCAATCAGTCCGTCGTACAGTGACAATGCTTCCGACACACATTTCAGTCTGTCGGAATTAAAACGATAAACAGACAAACGTTCAATTGCCTGCCGGGAAAGCAAGTCGAACATATTATCATCCAGATACTTTTCACTCAGCTCGCCTGAAGTTGTCATCGGACGGAAATCCTTGGCAGAAGCCTTACCCAGTACCTCTCTGTCTTTCAGCGAAAGACGGAAATACCGTATTGCATCATCTTCCGTACCCAACTGCTGATTATCCAGTATCAGGCTACCCATTACATGATTCAGTGCAGCACACCCCACCCTATCTGTTTCGCTTTCTGCCCATTTCCGGATACCATCGTACTCTGCCTGTGCACTGTCCGGAGTAAGCTGGATGCGTGATTCAGCACGCACAATATAGGCCTTCATCATCTGAGGGATGTTCTTTTCACTCTTTGCTTTAGTGTATATTTTATCAACTACACCAATAACCGTTTTCGGCAAGTCCTTCTTTTGGGCTGCTTCTACTTCTTTCCAAAGTTCATTATAACTCTGTGCCTGCAATACAGATGGAAACAAACTGAAAAACAGTATCAGCCAGCTCATCAAATGTACTTTCTTCATATCGCATATAGTTTGGTTTCACATAACATTGTTCTATAAAGAAAAGAAATTTTCACTTAAATGCTGCACAGATTTTAATTAAATTATCTGAAAGACTAAGTAAGTTACCATAAAAGACATTGAAACCTTATCCCAAAACATGCTGATGTTTCTTCTAAAAGATGCTCATGTTTTCCCCAAAAAATGCTGATGTTTTACAGAACTTCTGCCCGTATTTTTCAAAAAAAAATCCTTCGCGCTCCTGTATTTCCAAAGAAATTCCAAGAAGCGCAAAGGATTATGAAGGCATCCTTTAACGGGCTGTGGTACAAAATTTTCTGTCGTATCCGACACTATCAACGGGGTGCTTAAACCTTTCTGTCATTACATTTTCATAAGCATATCAGTTTGCCTTCCAAATTATATAGAGATTGTGTACTGTGTTGATTTTCAATTAAATTAAACGATATTCATCATATACACCCCAACAAATAAAAAGCGCCCACCTTATATATATTCACATCTATTGTTTCATATCTTATATCCGATTATAAGCCTTCATTCAGATAGACTTCCAGATTGGTATATCCTTCACGACTTAACGTTACTGCTGGTCCATCTGCCGGATTCTCGGGATCCAGTCCGTGTTTTCTTTCCCACACATCGGGCATACCGTCACCATCAGTATCCAGAAGAGCCTGCAAATCGGTATTTCCGCCGGAAAGGTCCACCCATGGTGATGAAGCTCCTTCAGGCATGACATCCTCGGGCAAGTCGATTATGCCAGGCGAACTGGCAGCCTTTTTATCAATGCTTCCCATATAAGTCGCCGTACCGGTACGAGTTTCTCTTACAATCCGCTCATCGATTTCATCTCTCCATTTGGAACATCCGGCTGAAGCCAGCACTTTCTCGAAGGCTTCGGCAGCTGTATGTGTGGTAACAATACCTTTTTCCAATGGAGCTTTCAGCCGTATCGTATCGCGTGTGACGGAAGAAAAGTATCCGTCGGCACTTGCCGTATCGAGCTGTTCGTATATACCTTTCGTCCAGTTATCGGCTGAAACTTCGGGAAAGCCTTCTACTACATTACCGTCCACATAAAACTTTCCCCACACATGCAGCATGGGATGCCAGATATTGGGCTCCCCTTTCTTATTATAACAATATTTTCTAGAACGCACACCGACAGAAGCAATCCGATAACGCACCTTGTTATGAGGTGTGGCAGGACCGGGTTTATAATAATTATTCACGATATTGACTTTCATTCCTTCGCCTCCATAGCAGCCATTGCCAGCCCAGTTGTAGTACACATTGTTACGGATATCCACATACTCTCTGGTCTGTGTTCCCGGACGAGGTCCCATACGCGGAACTCTACTCACATGATGTGCCATGAGATTATGATGGAACGAGGCATGATCTCCTCCTACTATACCGCCATATCCGTGCGCTCCCTTGGCATGACCTCCGTTATTCAGACTTTCTGAGATGATACACCATTGTACGGTAGTATTCTCATTTCCATATACAGAGCAAGTTTCGTCTACCGACCAGCTGATGGAGCAATGGTCTACAATGATATTGCGATGATCGGTAGCTCCAAGTCCGTCGGGTTCTCCCTTGATTTCGTTGCCAACCCGAAAGCGTACATAACGGATTATAACATCGTCTGCCTTGATAGTTACCGGATAACGTGCAATACATACTCCACGTCCCGGAGCTGTCTGTCCGGCAATGGTCAGGCTATCGTTCACTATTTGCAAGGGACGGTTCAGAAAAATGTTACCCGAAACATCGAACACCACGGTACGTGCCCCTTTCTTATTTACAGCATATCGGAGAGTTCCTTCCTGCTCTCCATCTTCGAGTGTGGTAACATGATATACCTTACCCCCTCTTCCTCCGACAGTGTATCTTCCGAATCCTTCAGCTCCCGGAAAAGCCGGAAGAGCAGTTCCACCGTCAGCTGCAATCATCGTTCCAGTTGGGAAAAACAATAATAAGATTAATAAAAATAACGGATGTTTCATAACTATCAGATTTTATTCCTGCTGTTTTCGATAACGCAAAAATAAGATACCCCTGAAGAAAAGGCGTGCATTATTTAAGTAAACAATGTATACTATTTAGGCAAACCGGCGATATGAATAAATATTGCATGACATACGGACTATTTTTCAAGACAAAGCAATGGCGCCATCAGCAGCCGGACGATAAATCGTACAGCAACCAATAACTCCATGCCTTAATCAACAACTATTTCCAGAAATTACTGCTGTTGTTTCTTTATAATATCCTGCACCAGACTATGCAGATACATTTCAAGATTTGTATATTTTCCAGCCGGATCGAGTGTATTCGCATTACCGTCATCCGGATTATTGGCATCGAGCCCGTATGCCGTTTCAAAAGCATCAGGCATACCGTCGCCGTCTGTATCGGTCACATCACGCGAGGTATCTTTCGCAAGTTCCGGATAAGGATTGTCACCCAGTTCGGACAATGCCTGCAATACATCTTCAGGTTCGTTGATGTATCCAGGCTTATTTCCTGAAGCCGTACACGTAGCTTTTCCTTCTTTGACATCCGAAAGGACAAGCTCGTCGATTGCATCCCGATAATTGCAGGCTCCAGCGTAGTTCAATACCGCCTGATAAGCTTCCTGCGCCGAATGTTCGGTTGTCATTACCGGATCGACTACCGGCGACTCCTTACGGATAGCCTTCATGGTTTCTTCAGTCCACAGATTATCTACCTTACTGCCGTTTTCCTGCTGTGCGTAGATACCTTTTGTCCAGTTGTCTGCCGTAACATCATCGTGTCCTTCCACCACGTTTCCCGTTACATAGAAAGTTCCCCATTTATGCAAGGAAGGATACCAGTCGTTGTAAGAACCATCGTCTTCAGTCACATAATCGAGAGTACGAACACCAATCTTGGCTATACGGTAACGGATACGGTCTGTTTCCTTACCCGAATTAGTAGCCGGTCCCGGTTTATAATAATTGTCTACAATATTTATATTCTGATTTTCGGCTCCGTAACAGCCCTCTCCTGCCCAGTTATAGAATACATTATTCCGGATATCGACATACTCATTAAGCTGTGTGCTGGCGCGCGGGCCCAGACGAGGAACACGGCTTTCGCAATGTGCTATCAAGTTATGGTGATAGGAAGCTTTGTTTCCACCCCAGTTTCCTCCGTAGCAATGTGTACCCTTGCCATGAACCGATACACGAAGTGCCTGAGCCGCGATGCACCACTGCACGGTAGAGTTCTCCATACCGTACACCGAGAGACATTCATCCACACTCCAGCTCACTGAACAATGGTCTATGATAATATTCTTTTTATCCATACCTCCCAGTCCGTCGGGTTCTTTTCCACTGTCATCTCCGGGACGGAAACGAAGGAAACGGATGATTACTTCATTCGAATTGATGACAAAAGCATAATCGGCAAGACAAATACCTCCCGGAGAAGTCTGTCCGGCAATAGTCAGATTATCGTTATTGGTTTTTAAGTCGGCTTTCAGATGAATGGTTCCTGCAACATCAAACACGACTGTCTTTGCACCTTTCTGTTTCAATACCCAGCGTAATGTTCCCTCTGCCGGATTGTTGGCATCGTCGTCCAGACTGGTCACGTGATAAACCTTTCCTCCTCGTCCGCCTACGGTATTCTTTCCATACCCTTCTGCACCCGGAAATGCAGCAAACTCTACCGGATCCATCTGCAAAGGTCCATCAGGATTATCTTCACCTCCTGGTTCCTCGGTTTCTCCACTCTCTGTACCTCCACCAGCAGGCTGTTCTGGTGTATCATCCGAACATGCTGTTCCTCCCAAAGCAGCAAGCAGACATGCACTGAAGAGGATTCTTTTAAAATTTCTGTTCATAATATTAAATGTTAAGTAATTTAGAACTTGTTTCGGAAGCAAATTTAGGGAAAGGCAACTATACGGAGTTGCACAAATTGATTTATGATGTACAAACATTAGTCAATCGTACATAAATATACCTCGCAGAGAAATTGTACAACGAATTGCATAAATACTATACAAGGCTTTCTGGTATACGGGCTATTTTTGTGAACAACACTCAAAATTGTATCTTATGCATATCCTGAAAACTTCAATTTTAAGCGGTTTACTGCTGACAGCCGCTGCATGTATATCCTGCCAGACATCAGAACCGTGTTCATGGAAGGAGATGGAAAAGGTGTACAACCAGATTTCTCCTCCAACTTTTCCCGACAAGACGTATGTGATAACCGATTATTACAACGGAAAAGATTCACTATATACCGATGCGATTAATCGGGCCATCGAAGCCTGCTCTTCACAAGGAGGAGGAACCGTACTCGTTCCCGACGGCGAGTTTCTCACGGCTCCTATCCGCCTGAAATCGAACGTCAACCTTCACCTGTCGAACAGTACCATTCTGAAATTTACAACCGACTACAATCTGTTCGAAACCGTACTTACACGTATAGAAGGCATCGACTGCCATAACATATCTCCGCTGATTTATGCATACGGAGAAAACAATATTGCCATTACCGGAAAGGGGAAGCTAGACGGACAGGCTAGTACAGACAACTGGTTTGCAGAACAGCGCATCCGTGGCATTAAGTCAGAAAACGGAGAAACGGTCAACGAAAAGACCTTGCTATACCAGATGAAAGAAGATTCTATCCCCGTAAAAGAACGCATCTTTGAAAAAGCGAACGGTATCCGCCCGCAGTTCATCAATTTATATAAATGCAAGAACATTCTGCTGGAAGGATTCACCATCAACCGTTCTCCGTTCTGGCTTATCCATCCACTGCTGTCGGAAAACGTAACCATAAAAGGTGTGAAAATGCAAAGCCACGGTCCGAACAATGACGGATGCGATCCGGAATCGTGCGAAAACGTGCTGATAGAAGACTGCGACTTTGACACGGGCGACGACTGCATAGCCATAAAATCGGGACGCGATGAAGACGGACGTTACTGGAACATTCCCTGCAAAAACATCATCGTACGTGAATGTCGCATGAAGGACGGACATGCAGGAGTAGCCATAGGAAGCGAAATAACCGGAGGATGCCATAATGTATGGGTAGAGAACTGCCAGATGGACAGCCCCGAACTGGACCGTATTATCCGTATCAAGTCCAACCCTATGCGTGGTGGAAACGTAGAAAACGTCTTTGTACGGAATATCACCGTAGGCGAATGTAAACAATCTATTCTGGGTATAGAGCAAAAATACTGGCATGTAGACGAAGGTCCGTATCTGCCTCTCTTCGAGAATATCCACCTGGAAAATATTACCAGCAAGAAAAGCCAGTATGTGCTTCATCTTGACGGATTTGACGATAAATCTCAGATACGCAACATCTACCTGAAAGACTGCTCATTCGAAGGAGTAGAAAAGCCGGAAATCAACAAAGTAACAGGAGCTGAAAATATCCGTTTCGAAAATGTAACTGTAAACGGAGAACCATTCCACGAAATGTAATTATTTCGTGGAATGATTTTCCTTATATTCCGTAGGCGTACATCCCATTGCAGCCTTGAATACACGACTGAAATACTGGGGAGAAGAAAATCCACACATATAGGCAACTTCCGATACCGTATATTCTCCCGACTCCAGTAGCTGCACCGAACGTTTCACACGCATATCTTTCACAAAGTCAATCGGTGAAACACTCAGAATCGATTTTATCTTCCGATAGAACATCGAACGTCCCATTCCCATCGAGTCGGCAAGATCCTCTATCTTAAAGTCCGGATTATTCAGGTTATCTTCTACACTCTGTATGATATTCTTGATAAACTCTTCATCAAAATGAGTGATTTGCGGAAGTGAAGGCGACAGATCCTCCAGCCGGTGTTCCTGCTTTTCTTCAGTTGCCGTTACGGTCACCTCGTCCAGACTACGCCCTGCCAGCAGGAAGTCTTTCAGGTGAGTGCGCTGCAACAATACCGATTTCAGACGTGCACGTAAATAAGCAGAACTGAACGGCTTCGTAATATATCCGTCGGCACCATACTCCAGTCCCTTTATACGATCGTCCAGCGAAGCCTTTGCCGACAAGATAATAACAGGAATATGGCAGACATTATGATTTGTCTTGACAGCATTCAGCAGTTCAATACCATCCATTTCAGGCATCATGACATCACTAACCACTACATCGGGCATTTCTGCCAGAACTTTTTCCAGTCCGATTCGTCCGTTCGGAGCCTCCAGTACACGATATTCTTTCTGAAGGATATGAACAATGAAGTGACGCAGCTCATCATTATCTTCTACAACCAATATCGTTATATCCTTCTGATCTTCCAGTTCTTCGGGCATCTGAACTTCGGAAGAAACATCCCGGCTGCCGTCATCCAATATAAACTCTACATTCTGGTCATTGCGATAAGCCTCAGCCCTCAAAGGCAATGAAACAGTAAAAGTACTTCCTTGTCCCAACGCCGTATCAACTTCAATCTTGCCGTGCATCATCTCTACCAGATTGTGTACCAGCGAAAGTCCTATTCCTGTAGAAACCGCCGAGCGTTCGCTTCCAAGTGTTTCAAAACGGTCGAACAGCTTGCTCAGCTTTCCGATATCGATGCCTTTTCCCTCATCTTTTACCCGGATCAGTACATTATCCGCCTGCATCTCGACGATAAGCGAAATAGATTTTCCCTTGGGAGTATATTTGAAAGCATTCGAAAGCAGATTGAACACCACCTTCTCTACCTTATCTACATCTGTATAAATCTTGATTTCTTCCTGAGGTGCGACAAAACGGAAATCTATCTCCGACTGATGTGCCATGCCTACGAAATCGGAGTATGCCTTGTGGGCCAAAGATGCGATGTCGACCAGCTCTATATAAAGCTTCATCTTATTGTTCTGGATCTTACGGAAGTCGAGCAGCTGATTGATGAGCTGAAGCATACGTTCTGTATTACGCTTGGCCACCTGCATGTTCTCCTGTCCTTCGGGTGAAAGCTTTTCCTGTTCAAGTACTTCTTCAATCGGACCTTCGATAAGCGTAAGCGGAGTACGGAGTTCGTGCGATATATCAGTAAAGAAACGGAGTTTCATATTTGTAAGCTGTTTCTCGAAACCGATTTTTTTACGCAACCCCCATATATACACTACAATACCCGAAACCAGGGCCAAAGCCAGCAGAAACAAGATAATGTACAAGACCCATGCCCAACCTGTTTCCCAGAAAGTAGGTTTCACATGAATATGCAATACCTTGATATTATCCGACCATACTCCGTCGCTGTTGTTCGATTTCACTTCCAGATCAAAATCTCCTGCCGACAGATTTACAAGGCTTACCGAACGGTTCTTTCCGATATACGTCCATTCATCACTCAAATTCTTTATCCGATAAGCATATTCCAGATAAGCAGGCTTGGTAAAATCGAGTGCAGCAAACGAAACCGTAATGTTACGTTCATCGGGTTCCAGTGTCAGCGTATCGTTTACCAGTGAGTTTCTGACTGAGATTCCTCCTCGTTTCTGAATGTTGAAACTTGTAAAGGCTATGTTTGGTGCATAAGCAGTCTTTTTCAACTGTTCCAGATCGATGCGTAACGCTCCTTCATTGCAGCCTACATACATGTTACCCGAACGGTCTACCACCGGAGGTACTTCGGAAAGAATTAAATTGGAGTTGACATTAAAGTGGTCATACACTTCGAAATCAGGCTTTTCCGGAGAGAACTTACAGATAATATTCTCGAACATAATCCACAGTCTGCGTTTGTTATCCTCTACCATGGCAAAGGCTATGTCCGAAGGCAGACCGTTTTTCTTATTGTAATGGAAAAAGTCAATCTTGTCGGACAACAGTCCTCCCAGTTCCACCTGACTGATTCCTCCACAGAAGGTAGTAATGTATACTTCTCCGTCGGAAGTTTCCAGTATATGCATCACATCGTTATCACTCAAACTGTTCTCACGGTTCGGTTCACAGTAATTCAAGTAAAAATGAATATCCTCAGGATTGTCAAACTGCGAGGAGAATGAAATCAATCCGTCGGTCGTACCCACAAGTATCACATCATTCGACAACGGACAGACGCTGCGCACACGCATACATTTTCCGGAGGGATAATTTTTTTTCAGCTTGTTGGTAACATTTATAAAGTGCAGATTCTCCGGCTCACCTACGGCAAGATTCAAGCCACCCTCATATGTTCCTACCCAGATATGCCCGAAACGGTCTTGTGCTATAGAATAAACCGAATTACAGTTTATCCCGTCCGGATTGTTTTCCTCAATCTGATAGTGTTTAAAGACATACCCTTCTCCACGAGGTTTGCCTACAAACAACCCGTTACCGCGGCTTCCTATCCAGAAATTTCCACGGCTATCTTCAAAGAAAGAATAAATGTTAGCTCCAAACACCACCGAACCGTCTTTTACGATTCTGCCGTCAGGACTCAGGTTTCCGCAATATCCGAAATCTTTATCGTACACCTTCACCATTCCGTCCTTCGATGCCACCCAGATTCTTCCGCGCGAATCGATGTACAAGCCCCTGACCAATGCACTGGACGTGTTGAGATACTCAAAATTTGTATTCAGAAAAGCAATACGGTCAATTCCACCTTCCTGAGCCATCCATACATTTTTATGATTGTCTATGTAATAAACCCGGTTGATACCTTCGTACATCGTTTTGGTAGCATCGTTCAACATATAGCTCTGTTGAAACACATGCTTTTTAGGATTGTAATACGAGAAAAAGCCATTATTAGAATACGCCCATATATGACCATACTCATCTTCATGGATAAAACAGGCTTCATCTTCACTTGCCTGTCGGCGGGGATAGTCCAGAAACTCAGCTTGCCGGCACTTCGGATCCAACCTGACTATATGCTTGAACTTGTTTTGCACCCATATATTCTTTTTCGAATCCTGAAAAATATAAACCGGCTGAAAATCCTCCTGAGTTTCGTCGAGTAACAATGAAACCGACTTTCCGTCTGCCGGATTATAAACCGCAAAGCTTCTCTTCATCAATATACCCAGCAATCCGTCGGAAAGAGGAAAAATCTGCCGGATATTTTCTGCCGGACGAGATAGACGTACGTCAGACAGTCCCTTTTCCGGAAGGTATTCCATCAGCTTGTTTCTACTATCTGCCACGAAAAATCGCTTGCCGACACTAGCGGTATATCGATAAGCATCATTTCCTTTCAGTGCGTTATTGCCATATACAAAATATCCTTTGTCTGTCAGCACCCACTCATTGCCCTGCATATCGAGTGAGACTGTGAACACATATCGTTTGCGTTCCGCATCCGAATGGGTAGGCAAGTATACCAGCCCTCCCTTGTCTTTATACCTGAAACAATCGATACGCCACAAATCACCATTCGTACCTACAATCCACACCATTCCGTTTGGAAGGGTGATAATTTTCGAGGCAGCCGTACACAACTTTACCTCCGGATGATAGACAAATACATCCTCAAAACACTCCCGGCGTATATCGAACAGATACACCCTTCTGTCGTAACTCTGGCACACCAGCATCTGATTACCTCCGAGTTGCAGATTCACCAGACGGTTATACTGAAGCTTGACCTTGTCTGTAGGATATGTCTTATAGTTTTTAAAGGAATAGCCATCAAACTTTTCCAGTCCGTTCCAGGTAGCCATCCAGATGTAACCCTCATTGTCCTGCAAGACTCCCTGCACCGTATTCTGCGACATACCGTCCTTCACCGAATAGTGCTTCACATTGACAAGTCCTTGCGCTGCCATGTAACACAGGCTGCACACAGCATATATCACCGTTAGAAATAAACTTTTCCCCATACAAATTCATATCGTTTTAGATACGGCAAAGATATAAGAAAGTTTATAACTAAAAAAAATCCTGAAAAACAAATTTTCCCATTGCATCACGAAAGCTTTCTTCCGGACAAGTCCGGCAAAATATCAAGATAATGTATGGAAAACTACCCGACGTTTTTTTAAAACTTCATATAAAAACTTGCTGTATTTTCCTGACGTATGATATACTACCTGCCTAAACCTTACCGAAAACCTCGGCAAAGCTATTAAAAAGTGTGAAGTAAACGAGAAAACATCTGCAATCGGCATTTTTCGATGTAACGCAAGAAAGGGGGATTGCATTTTTTTATACCTTTGCTTCAGGTAAGTATGAATAATAATAAAAACAAGCATATCTACACAATGAAAAAACTGATTGCATTATTCTGCCTGCTGGCTTTCGTTATCGGAGCACAGGCACAGCGTAAGGTCAGCCTGCAAGATGTAGCACAAGGAACCTACCGTGCACAAAGCATCTACGGCATCAAACCAATGCTGGACGGAGAACATTACACGCAGATGAGTTCTGACAAAAAACGTATCGTGAAATACTCGTTCAAAACGGGCAAGGAAGTAGAAGCGATATTCGATGTTACTACGGCAAGAGATTGCCCCGTAAAGTCGTTCGACGATTATATCATGTCGCCCGACGAAAAGCTGATTCTGATTCAGACAGACACGAAACCCATCTACCGTCATTCGTTCACTGCCGAGTATTACATATACAACGTGAAAAACAACAAGATGGAACCGCTTTCTAAAAACGGTCCTCAGCAGGTTCCACTGTTTTCACCCGACGGCTTCCAGGTTGCTTTCGTACGCAACAACAATATTTTCCTTGTGAAGCTGCTTTTCGGCAACAGCGAATCGCAGGTTACAAAGGACGGTGAATACAATAAGGTACTGAACGGTATCCCCGACTGGGTATATGAAGAAGAGTTCTCTTTCAACCGCGCTTTCGACTTCAGTGCCGACAGCAAAATGATTGCCTATATCCGTTTCGACGAGAGTCAGGTTCCCATGTTCAGCTTCCCGTGGTACAAAGGTATGGCCCCCGAAAAGAGCCAGTATGCCACTTATCCGGGAGCTTACGAATACAAGTACCCGAAAGCCGGCGAAATGAATTCGAAAGTCAGTGTACACACATACGATATCAAGAGCCACGTTACACGTAAAATGGATTTGCCGCTCGACGAAGACGGATACATTCCACGTATCAAGTTTACTTCCGATCCTGAAAAACTTGCCATCATGACACTGAACCGCCACCAGAACCGGTTCGACATCTATATGGCCAACCCGAGAAGCGCACTGTGCAAGCTTACTATACGCGACGAAGCCGAACAGTACATCAAGGAACAGGCTTATTCTGACATTGTTTTCTATCCGGAAAATATCGTAATGATGAGTGAACGCGACGGATACAATCACTTGTACTTGTATACTATCGGAGGAAACCTGATCAAACAAGTTACCAAAGGTAAGTTCGAAGTGAAGGATTTTCTGGGATGGGATAAGCCAACCAATACGTTCTACTATACCAGCAACGAGGAAAGTCCGTTGCGTACGGCTGTATACAAGACCGATGCCAAAGGAAAGACTATCAAACTTTCTACCCGCACGGGAACCAACTCGGCAATATTCAGTACCAACCTGTCGTATTATATCAATAACTTCTCTAATATCGACACTCCTACACTGATAACGATAAACAATAACAAGGGTAAGGAGCTGACTACACTATTGGACAACTCGAAACTGAAATCGGAAGTTGCTACACTGAACATGCCGAAAAAAGAGTTTTTCAGTTTCCGTACAACCGAAGGTGTAGAGCTGAACGGCTGGATGATGAAACCTGCCAACTTCGATCCAAGCAAGAAATATCCGGTCATCATGCACCAGTACAGCGGACCGGGTTCGCAGCAGGTACTCGACAGATGGGGCATCGGAAGCTTCAGTGATGGAGGCATGTTCGAAGCTTACATGTGCGACAAAGGTTTTGTCATGGTATGTGTCGACGGACGTGGTACAGGCGGACGCGGTGTGGACTTTGAAAAATGTACATACTGCTTCCTGGGAGTAAAAGAATCGCACGACCAGGTAGAAGCTGCCAAACATCTGTCCTCACTGCCTTACATCGACGGAAACCGCATCGGTATCTGGGGATGGAGCTTCGGAGGTTACAATACACTGATGTCGATGAGTGAAGGTACACCAGTATTCAAGGCTGGTGTGGCGATTGCAGCTCCAAGCGACTGGCGCTTCTACGATACAGTATATACTGAACGCTTCATGCGTACACCGAAGGAAAACGGCGACGGTTACAATGCCGGTTCGGCTATCCTCCGTGCTCCGAAACTGCATGGCGACCTGCTTCTGATACACGGAACAGCCGACGACAACGTGCACTACCAGAACTGCGCCGAATACAGTGAAGCACTGGTACAGGCAGGCATACAGTTCGACATGCAGGTATATACCAACCGCAATCACAGCATCTTCGGCGGCAACACACGCAATCATCTGATGAACCGTGTAGCCAACTTCTTTATCGAAAAGCTGAAATAAACATCATAATCATACATTGAGAGTCATGAGGAATTAAAAATTCTACTGCCGATACAAGGCGGCGGTTTTTAATTCCTCATTTCTCATTCTTAGACCAATATACTATGGAACACGTAAAAAAGCCTGAATGGCTGAAAATAACTATCGGAACCAATGCACGCTATACCGATACAAAACGCATTGTCGATACGCATAAACTGCATACGATATGCAGCAGCGGCCGTTGTCCGAATCTGGGCGAATGCTGGGGAAAAGGAACGGCTACTTTCATGATAGGTGGTGCTATCTGTACCCGCTCATGCAAATTCTGTAACACCCTCAGCGGGAAACCGCTTCCGCTCGACACTCAGGAGCCTGAACGGGTAGCCGAATCGGTCCGTCTGATGAAACTGGATCATGCCGTTGTCACCTCGGTAGACCGCGACGATCTGCCTGATCTGGGAGCAGCTCACTGGGCTGCCACAATCAAAGCGATAAAAGAAGTCAATCCGAATACAACACTGGAAACACTCATCCCCGACTTTCAAGGCAGGGAAGAACTGATCCGCATGGTAACCGACGCCCGTCCCGATATTATTTCACACAACATGGAAACCGTACGCCGCATCAGCCCGCTGGTAAGAAGCGTGGCAACCTACGACCGAAGTCTGGAGGTTATCCGCCAGATAGCCGAGAGTGGAATAACGGCCAAGTCGGGCATCATGGTAGGACTGGGAGAAACTCCTGAAGAAGTAGAACAGACCATGGACGACCTGCTGGCAAACGGCTGCCGCATTCTCACCATTGGACAATATCTCCAGCCGAGCCGGAAACATTATCCCGTTCATGAGTATGTCACACCCGAACAATTTGCCCGCTACAAGGAAACCGGAGAAAAGAAAGGATTTGCCACAGTAGAAAGCGGTCCGCTGGTACGTTCTTCCTATCATGCCGAAAAACACATCCGCTATAAGTGAACAATTCGGAAAAGAACCTTGTTACACCTATAAAAAAGACCACGGCAGATGATGAAACTTATATTAAAATACAGAAACAAGATAGTATCGCTCGGACTGTTGCCTATCATAGCAACACTGATATGTTTGCATTTTTTCCAAAATACAATAGTGCTGGGAATAGGTTTTATAGTCTGCCTCGGTCTGCTGTTATACGGCATTGTACGCCTGAAGGATCTGAATTTTTTCCTTCTGCTAGGTAGTATAGGCATAGGTTCCTGCTTCGTACTTCGCCTGTTTACAGGCTACAAATTTATTCCATACGGAAGCATTACTCCCATACTGGAGCTGTTGCTGCTCATTGTGGCATTCATCCATATCACAGCTCCCGAAATCTACAAGGAACTGCAAGAACGGCTGCATCTGAGAAACTGTTTCTCTTTTGTTCTGGAAGCAAAAACCATTGTAATACTTTCATCACTGCATCTTACTATCCTGCTTTTTGTAGACCATATCGAACATCTGTTTTTGGAAGAGGGTTCTTTCTTCCTGATGTACGGCATACCGGTTATTATCTATGTGCTGTGCCTGGTCATCAATGTAGTAGGAATCCATCTCGCACTTCAGGAAAACTTCCGTTATAGTCTGGTGCGCATTGCAGTAGTACACGACGGAAAAATCTACCTGAAACAACGTACCGGATGTCCTGATGAAAAATACGAAAACGCTCCCATGTGGGATATTGCTGTAGAAAGTCCTTTTGAGGGACCAATCGAAAAGAGCTGCGAATACACCGCACGCATTGCCAAAAAGATATGTGCTTCGAAAGATACTACCCCACGGCTTATATTGAAATATACAACTACATCATGCGATGCCGACAACCAGCAACGCGTATCGTTGTACATTCTCCCTCTCCAGAACGAAACAGACCTGCAGAAAATAACCGGAGGCAGATTCTTTTCTTTCGACGAAATAAGCGAAACCGCTGCACGCAGATACAGTCCTTCCCTGCTTTCAGAACTGGATACACTTCAGATGGCAGCAGAAATGTGGAAGGCATTCGGTGCTTCCGAATAGTATTTTTATTTATAAATCAAAAATATGCACGGTATCTTTGAAAGGTCGGGCAAATGACCTTTCCATTCCTGAACAGTCTTGGTTTTGATATATTCCCCCTCACAGGTAATATTGGCAGCCACACAAAGTTTGGTTTGCGGACGGCAGGCTTTCAAGATATCCTCCAGCATCTTGTTGTTACGGTAAGGTGTTTCGATGAAAAGCTGTGTCTGATGCTCACTGTATACCCGCTGTTCCAGTTCCTTCAATCTTTTCTGACGTTCTCCCGGTTCGATAGGCAGATAACCGTGGAAAGCGAAACTTTGTCCGTTGAAGCCCGAGCCCATGACCGACAGGATAATAGACGACGGTCCCACCAAAGGAACCACCTTCAGATTCTTGCGCTGTGCGATAGCTACAACATCTGCTCCCGGATCGGCAACGGCCGGACAACCTGCTTCCGAGATTACTCCCATGGAGTTTCCTTCCTGCAACGGTTTCAGATAACCCGAGATAGCTTCGGGTGACGTATGTTTGTTCAACGGATAAAACGTCAGTTCGTCGATATTGATATCCCGATCCACTTTTTTCAGGAATCGGCGTGCCGAGCGCACATCCTCTACGATAAAATGACGAATCTGCAGAATGATTTCTCTATTGTACGAAGGAAGGACTTTTTCTACCGGAGTATCACCAAGAGTCACCGGCAGCAAGTATAATGCTGTATCCATGATTGTCTATAATCTATATTTTTGTAGCTCAGTCTAAAGTCAGATTGCCGAAATCAGTACGTTCCAGCAGTGTGGCAATACTCACGTCAGAGTGTTGCTTCATGTATTTTTCTACAAGCTGCATTCCCAGCCATAAGCCTATTACCGGCGGAATCTTCTCACCGTTGAGTACCATGCTCGGATCGGAATGTGTATATGCACGAATCAGCATCGGGTCTGTACTCGCGAGATGTCCCCTTTCTTTCATCCATTTCCACATCTCCTTCTCATGTTCCTTGCACCAGTCTTCTTCCTCGCTGCTATATCCCAGCATTGCTCCGTTCGATTTCATCTTAAGTACCTTACGCACTACCCAGTGTATTTTTCCCTGGTGCATGATGACATCGTATAGCGAACGGTGTCCCGGACGCCATTCAAACGGATATAAGCTAAGCAGATAGAAGGTAAAACAGTCGGGAAGTATCCGGTCCGGATTCATCGAGCGGCGCTGATAGTCGTAATAATACCGGCGATAAAGCGGATAGTCTTCGCCCATGTACTTGTCAATACTGAAGCCCAGCAAGCTGTCGCCCACCACTACCGACTGGTTGAGTGCTGAGATTTGCGAGTAGACTGCCGGTATGGGAAATGAAGGTATCTCTTCCCGCAAACGGTGAAAACCTTCGGTAAATCCCTTTTCAAGGGAAGTCATATCTTTGAACTTCTCGGTCGCATCCTGCATCAGCCGGAGCAAAATTGTGTCCGAGTAATACTCACACAAGCGTTCGTTGATAGCCGGCTCGTCTACTGTACCCAGCATGAGCACATCTTCTATCAGAATCTTGGTAGCACGCGGACAGTCGAGGCTCATTTTCTGCAATGCCGAGAAGCTGTTCATTGCCGTGGCCTCAAATTGCAGACGGTCGTAACGGAAAACCTTTATATTCTTATTAAGCAAAACATCGCCGTCTTGCTCTCCTGTATGGCAGGAAACAAGTACGACGATGCTTAGTAATATGAATATAAATTTTCTCATGTAAACAGTTTATCCGTCAGATATTATCCGTAGATAATATTTCCGTTTTCGTCTTTGTATTCATCCAGACCCTTTTCGTAAGTAGCCATAGCACGAAGACTCATACCTATGCTAGAGAAACCTCCATCGTGGAACAGGTTCTGCATAGTGACTTTACGAGTAAGGTCAGAGAACATTACGATACAGTAGTCAGCACATTCGTCAGCCGAAGCATTGCCCAGAGGCGACATGCGGTTGGCAAAGTCGAACAGTTTATCCATACCTTTTACTCCCGATCCGGCAGTAGTCATGGTAGGCGACTGTGAAATGGTATTGATACGTACGTGATGTTCGCGTCCGTAAATGTAACCGAAGCTACGTGCGATAGATTCAAGCAAAGCTTTCGCATCTGCCATATCATTGTAACCGTAGAATGTACGCTGTGCAGCTACATAGCTCAGTGCAACGATAGAACCGTATTCGTTGATAGCATTCAGTTTTTTAGCCGACTGAATCATCTTATGGAATGAAACGGCTGAAATATCCAGCGTTTTGTTCAACATATCATAGTCAAGGTCATCGTAAGTACGTTTCTTACGTACGTTAGGTGACATACCTATAGAGTGCAGTACAAAGTCGATTTTACCTCCCAATACCTCCATTGAACGCTTGAAAACGTTTTCCAAATCTTCTACGCTTGTAGCGTCTGCCGGAATCACTTCGCAATTCAGCTTTTCTGCCAATGCAGAAACTTCTCCCATACGGACAGCAACAGGAGTATTGGACAAAGTGATCACTGCTCCTTCTTCAACAGCTTTTTCTGCAACTTTCCATGCAATAGACTGTTCATTCAGAGCACCAAAAACAATACCTCTTTTTCCTTTCAGTAAATTATAACTCATACTTTTTTTATTATAAATTTGGGGCAAAGATACAAACAATTCTGTTAATCCTGACATTTTCAGGCATGAATCTATGAAAAATGAACAATATTCCCCCCTGCATACCAAAGAATGCATCTTTTGTCAATTTTTCATATATAAAAACACAAGATTGCACATTTTTTTCACCTATTGAATCAAAATGTTCACATCGTTTTCATGCGAACCTGCTAATTTTGTAAACATCAACAAGAGGTTTTTCATAATATTTATTAAGGTTAGAAATTAGGTTAAAAAAAGGTCTTTATTATCCTGCCTGTCAACCTTCTGTGAAAGAACGTTGCCGGGCGCTAAGGATAATAAGTACATTCAAGAAAACCTCACCTTTATTTAAATAGAGTAAAAGAACAACAAGATAAACATAAATATTAGCGCTCATGATTACATTTAGCAACTTAAGACAATGGGCTTTATCAGTATGCATCGCAGCTTTTGCACTGGGCTACACAAACAGTGTAACGGCAAAAAATGCAACAGAAGCCGATAACATCTACAGTGAACTGCCATTTCAGATGAATAAGGTTCAGCTGCCGGTATTTCCCGATTATTCGCGTTCTATTACTGAATTCGGTGCTGTAGCCGACGGTATTACGCTCAATACAGAAGCTTTCGACAAAGCTATCAAGGCCGTAGCCGAAAAGGGTGGCGGTAAGGTTATCGTACCTGCGGGACTGTGGCTTACCGGTCCTATCGTACTGCAAAGCAACATCAATTTATATCTGGAAGAAAACGCACTGGTTCTGTTTACAGCCGACCACACTCAGTATCCTATCGTCAAAACTTCATTCGAAGGACTGGAAACACGCCGCTGCCAGTCACCGATATCAGCTCTCAACGCTGAAAACGTTGCCATCACCGGAAAAGGTGTGATGGACGGAAACGGTGATACATGGCGTCCGGTAAAGAAAGACAAAATGACTGCCAACCAATGGAAAAAGCTGGTGGCTTCGGGTGGTGTACTCGATGAATCAGGACGTATCTGGTATCCGAGCGAAGGCTCTATCAAAGGAGCTATGGCATGCAAGAACTTCAATGTGCCCGAAGGAATCAATACCGATGAAGAATGGAACAGCATACGCGACTGGCTGCGTCCGGTTCTGCTGAGCTTTATCAAGTGTAAAAAGGTGTTGCTGGAAGGCGTAACCTTCAAGAACTCTCCAAGCTGGTGTCTGCATCCGCTTTCTTGCGAAGACATTACCATCAACAATATCAGCGTATCTAACCCCTGGTACTCACAGAATGGTGATGCACTCGACCTGGAGTCTTGCAACCGTGCACTGATTCAGAACAGCAGCTTCGATGCCGGCGACGATGGTATCTGTATCAAGTCGGGTAAGGACGAAGACGGACGCCGTCGTGGTGAACCTTGCCAGAATGTCATCATCCGCAACAACGTAGTTCTGCACGGACATGGAGGTTTCGTTGTAGGTAGCGAAATGTCAGGTGGTGTAAAGAACATCTACGTAGACAACTGTACATTCCTGGGAACTGATGTCGGCTTGCGTTTCAAGAGTACCCGCGGACGTGGTGGTGTAGTAGAAAACATCCATATCAACAACATCAACATGATCAACATCCCGAACGAAGGATTGATTTTCGACTTGTTCTATGGCGGAAAGGCTCCGGGTGAAGGCGACGGTTACAACAACCCGACAGAACAAAAGATTCCTGCCGTAACAGAAGAAACTCCTGCTTTCCGCGACATTTTCATCAAGAACGTTACCGCAAAGAACGTAGGACGTGCTATCTTGTTCAACGGTTTGCCGGAAATGCCTATCAAAAATATCCACATCGAAAACGTAACCATGTCGGATGCTAAAGACGGCGTAATACTGAACCGTGCAGATGGTGCTACACTGAAAAACGTGAAAGTCATTACTACTAAAGGTGGAAACAACCTGAAAATGCAGAATGTAACAAACGTTACTGTAGGCGACAAACAATATAAAAAGGTAGGAAACCAGGCAGAATCGTATAAATTCTAACCCGAATCCTTCCGTTATCAGAAATAAGAACGACGAAGGGTCTGTAAACATCCGGTTCAAGTCACGCAAGCTTGGTTCTCATGTTTACAGATCCTTTCTTCCTTTTCGGAACTTCCGACTATAAAATCATATACTACTCCGACAAGTTCTTTGATATCCGGAACTTATCGGATACCGATAAAATGCTGAATATATTATGAAAACATTCTCTGCAATCTGTCTGGCACTGCTGGCAGGAGAACTGAGTGCATCGGCACAAGGTCAGGAAAAGAAAATAGAAGTCATCGTTGAAAATCCGTGGAACGCTGAAAAGGTGGACGAGCCTGTCGTTATTGATCTCAGTTCCCTTGGAGCAGGATTTACTGTCAAGTCGGCTACTGTTTTCGACGGGACAAACGAAATTCCCTCACAGCTCGACGATATGAACGGTGACACCCGTGCCGACGAACTGGCTTTTGTCATCAACCTGCCGGCTTCGGGCAAGAAGACACTCAACGTCATACTATCCAGTCTTAAAAGCGACAAAACATATCCGGCACGTGTGTATGCCGAAATGTTGTTCCGCACTTCCAAGAAAAACAAATATGCCAAAGGATATGCCATCTATGCCGACGGTGCTTCGGACACTTACAACGTACAGCATCACCACGGAGCGGCTTTCGAAAGTGAGCTGGTAGCATACCGCATTTATTTCAATGAGAAACAGACTACCGACCTGTACGGAAAATTCCACAAAGGTCTGGAGCTGGAAGAAAGTCAGTTCTACCCTACCGGCGAACAGTTGAAGCGCGGCTTCGGCGATGATGTCATCAAGGTAAACAGCAGCTGCGGAGCCGGAACACTGAGAGGATGGGACGGTACACAGTCTACACTTATCAAACCGGTTGCCGTACGCGGACAGCGTATCCTGGCTTCAGGACCGGTACGTACCATTGTCGATGCAGAGGTAAAGGGCTGGCAGTATCAGAACAAGGAACTGAACATGATAAACCGCTATACACTGTATGCCGGACACCGCGATGCACAGGTAGATGTGCTGTTCGATGCTCCGCTGGATAAGGAAGTATTCTGTACCGGTGTGCAGAACATTACAGGACACGCCGACATGTTTTCCGACCATAACGGACTGGTTGCAAGCTGGGGTACAGACTGGCCGGTAAACGATACAGTGAAATATAAAAAAGAAACCGTAGGACTGGCTACTTATATTCCCAAGAAGTATGTGGTAAAAGAAACATCCGACAAGGAAAACTTCCTTTATACCATCAGCGCTCCCGGAAAAAGTTCGTTCCGCTACTATACATCATTCACCTCGTGCAAGGAAACCTTCGGTTATCCCGACAAGGAAAAATGGTTTGCCTACGTACAGGAATGGAAAAAGGCGTTGGAACAGCCGGTCAAAATTACAGTCGTCAAGAAATAGTCACAACATAAACACCACATCGGGACACAGAAGTTAAAAAAGACAAAGCGAATGGATGTTTCAGGCACTCCGGACGTATTTTATAAAAGTCAGACGATGTGAATAACACACAAATGCGAACAAAATAATTTATTAACTAAATAACCATAATCCATGAAATCAATCGTATTCTCAATCTTACTGGGAAGCTGCCTCGTACCCTCGGTACAGGCACAAAACTATGTATCGAAGGTATGGGTTGCCGACCAGGGTGACGGAACATACAAGAATCCGGTACTATATGCCGATTACTCCGATCCCGATGTTTGCCGTGTAGGCGATGACTTCTACATGACCTCATCCAGCTTCGGATGTCTGCCGGCTTTGCAGATTCTCCACTCCAAAGATCTGGTAAACTGGAGTATCGTGAGCGCAGCCGTTCCGGCTTCACTTCCACCTCATACAGATGTGACGCCTCAGCATGGCAACCGTGTATGGGCTCCGTGTATCCGTCATCACAACGGTGAATTCTATATATTCTGGGGAGATCCTGATCAGGGTATCTTCATGACAAAGGCTAAAGACGTAAAAGGTCCGTGGTGCGAACCGGTACTGGTAAAGGCTGCCAAAGGTATCATTGATACTACTCCGCTATGGGACGAAGACGGACGGGTATATCTGGCACACGCATATGCCGGAAGCCGTGCCGGACTGAAGAGTGTGATCGCCGTATGCGAACTGAGTGCTGATGCTACCCGTACCATCAGTCCGTCACGTATCGTTTTCGACGGTCATGAGGCACATGAAACTTGCGAAGGACCGAAGTTCTACAAGCGCAACGGATATTATTATATCTTCCATCCGGCTGGTGGTGTTCCTACAGGCTGGCAGGTTGTACTGCGTTCGAAAAACGTATACGGACCGTATGAATGGAAAACCGTGCTGGCACAAGGCAACAGCCCTGTCAACGGACCTCATCAGGGAGGCTGGGTAGATACCCCAAGCGGAGAAGACTGGTTCCTGCACTTCCAGGATGTGGGTGCAGCCGGACGTCTGGTTCACCTGCAGCCGGTAAAATGGGTAAACGACTGGCCTGTAATCGGTGAAGACAAGGATGGCGACGGTTGTGGCGAACCTGTACTGACTTACAAAAAACCGAACGTAGGAAAGACATATCCTATCTGTACCCCGCAGGAAAGCGATGAGTTCAATACAAACGAACTGGGCCTGCAATGGCAATGGAATGCCAATATCAACGACAAATGGTACTTTGCCGATCAGGAACATGGAGTATTGCGCCTCTATTCTTATCCGGTTCCCGAAAACTACAAGAGCCTGTGGGATGTGCCCAACATGCTGCTGCAAAAAATCCCAGCTCCAAGCTTCAGCGCTACCATGAAGATGAAGTTCTCTCCTATCGCCAAGTACAAAGGCGAACGTACAGGACTGGTAGTTATGGGTATGAACTATGCAGGTATCGTGCTCGAAAATACCGAAAACGGACTGGTTCTCTCTCAGGTAGAATGCAAGAAAGCCGATCGTGGCGGCCAGGAAACCGTAAACGAAACCCTTCCGCTGAAAGGTAATGAAATTTACCTGCGTGCCGAAATCACTACTACGGGTGAAAAGATCGGCAAGAGCGAAGGCGGACACGACCTGGTGGTAAAATGTCAGTTGAGCTACAGCACCAACGGAAAGAAATTCCACAAGTTCGGAAAAGAATTCCAGGTGAAAGAAGGCAAATGGATAGGTGCCAAAGTAGGTACATTCTGCACACGTCCTGCCATCAAGACCAACGACGGCGGCTGGGTAGATGTTGACTGGTTCAGAATCGACAAGTAAAAACGTACAAAAAAATAAAAAACTTGCCCACGTTTATCACAAAACATGGGCAAGTTTTTTTATATATATCAGCATAAAAAAAGCCCGGAAATCTCACGACTTCCGGACCCCAAATATGCTAAAATACAAAATATTCTATCTTATGATTCTCTTACTTCCCATCCCAAAGCACTAGCTCCGAGTACGGCAGCATCAGCATCTTTCAACTGAGAAAGAAGCAATTTTGTTTTTCCTTTATAGATATTCAATACATTTTCTTCCAATGCTTTCTGGATAGGCTTCATGATATAGTCACCCGACTTAGCCAGACCACCGAAGAGAATGATTGCTTCAGGGCTAGAGAATGCAACGAAGTTAGCCAATGCAGTACCCAAAACTTTACCGGTAAATTCGAAAATTTCCAAAGCCAGCTTATCGCCTTTTACAGCTGCATCGTAAACATCTTTAGACTGGATTTCTTCTGACGGGATGTTTCTCAACAAGCTTGGTTCAGAACGTGCAACAAGGAATTCGCGAGCTGTACGTGCCACACCTGTAGCCGAGCAGTAAGTTTCCAGACATCCTTTACGTCCGCATCCGCACTGACGTCCTGCCGGATCAACAACAACATGACCAAGTTCACCAGCAAAACCATCATGACCGTAAACCAGCTGACCGTTGATAACGATACCGCTACCTACACCTGTACCCAATGTAATCATGATAAAATCTTTCAGACCGCGTGCTGCACCGTATGTCATTTCACCGATAGCTGCCGCATTTGCATCGTTTGTAAGCGCTGTAGGAATACCCAGACGTTCTTCGAACATAGCAGCCAAAGGAATAACTCCCTTCCATGGCAAGTTCGGAGCAAATTCGATTGTTCCACTATAATAGTTACCGTTAGGAGCACCTACTCCCATACCTTTAATCTTTTCTGCACCGCCAAACTGCTGGAGCAACGGAAGAAGCTTCTTGCATACAGCGTCCACATATTCGCTTACTTCAGCGTACTGCTGTGTTTTTACAGAATCGGAAGCCAATACATTACCACGAGAATCTACTACTCCGAAAACAGTATTAGTACCACCGATGTCCATTCCCACTACGTAGGGTTTTTCCATATTTATTGTCATGACATTAAATTGTTAAAGGTTAGTTATATGTGGCAAATGTACGCAATCGGAGAAAACCGAACAAATTTTTTTATAAGTTTATTCAACCCTTGTGTAATTTTTTATATTTTAGCCGCGTCTAACGACACGTAACCTGACACAAATCAATCTTAATCATGATACGCTTACAAGGCATCAACAAGACATATCACAACGGAGCACCGCTACACGTGCTGAAAGGCATAGATCTCCGCATCGAGAAAGGTGAATTCGTTTCTATTATGGGGGCCTCCGGATCGGGAAAGTCTACCTTACTAAATATATTAGGGATTCTCGACAACTACGATTCGGGCGAGTATTACCTGAACGATGTGTTAATAAAAAATCTGAACGAAACCCGTGCGGCGGAATACCGGAACCGCATGATCGGATTCATCTTTCAGTCGTTCAACCTGATTTCGTTTAAGAATGCCATGGAAAATGTGGCACTGCCGCTGTTTTATCAGGGAGTGGGCAGAAAGAAAAGAAACGAACTGGCTATGGAGTATCTCGACAAGCTGGGACTGAAGGAATGGGCACACCACCTGCCCAACGAGCTTTCGGGCGGACAGAAGCAGCGTGTGGCCATAGCCCGGGCACTGATATCGAAACCTCAGATTATCCTTGCCGACGAACCTACGGGTGCACTCGACAGCAAGACGTCGGTAGAGGTAATGAACATCCTGAAGGAGCTGCACGACAAAGAAGGACTGACCATCGTGGTTGTGACTCACGAAAGCGGAGTAGCCAACCAGACCAATAAAATCATCCACATCAAAGACGGAGTGATAGAGCGGATAGAAGACAACATCGACCACAATGCATCTCCTTTCGGCAAGAACGGATTTATGAAATAAACGCACACAGAACCAGCCATGACCGACTTGATACAGGAAATATACGGAACCATCATGCGCAACAAGCTGCGCACCATACTGACGGGATTTTCCGTAGCATGGGGAATTTTCATGCTGATTGTATTGCTGGGGGCAGGAAACGGACTTATCCATGCTTTCGAGGGACAATCGCAGAACATGAAAATGAACTCTATCAAAATTTATCCGGGATATACATCGAAACCGTTCAACGGACTGAAAGAAGGCCGAAGACTCTCGCTGAACGAAAGCGATCTTCAGCTTACCGCAGAGGCATTCCCCGATAAAGTCATCACCACCGGAGCCAGCATCAGCAAGAGCGACGCCATCCTCACCTTCGGCAAGGAACACGTTTCCATTTCGCTGGAGGGCGTCTTTCCCAACTATACGGAACTGGAAGCTGTAAAACTGAAACAGGGACGTTTCATCAACGACCGCGACATGAAGGAACGCCGGAAGATGATCGTACTGCACGAAAAGACTGTCAAGATGCTGTTTCCACGTACCCAGGCGATAGGAAAGTATATCGATGTACAAGGAGTGGCCTATCAGGTAATAGGCATCTACACCGACCAGAACAGTTTCTCGCCCTCGGCACTTGTTCCCTTCACGACACTTCAGCTTGTATACGGCAAGGGCGACAGTATAGACAACCTGACATTCACTACGCAAGGGCTGACAGACGAAGTCACCAATGAGAAATTCGAGCAGAGCTACCGCCGTGCCATGGGGCTCCACAAAAACTTCGATCCTACCGACCAGAGTGCCATCTGGATGTGGAACCGCTTCACTCAATATCTCCAGCAAGAATCGGCAGCCCGTATGCTGCACATAGCTATCTGGGTAATCGGTATATTCACCCTGCTGAGCGGCATCGTGGGGGTAAGCAATATCATGCTTATCACCGTACGCGAACGTACCCACGAGTTCGGCATCCGGAAAGCTCTGGGAGCCAAACCGATGTCTATCCTGTGGCTCATTATCTCGGAGAGTGTGGCCATCACTACTTTTTTCGGCTATATCGGCATGGTGGCAGGCATTGCCGTCACAGAATATATGAATCAGATAGCAGGCAGACAGACCGTCGATGCGGGTGTGTTCAGCGTAACGGTTTTCGAAAACCCGACAGTAGACCTCAGCATAGCTGTTCAGGCCACACTCACACTGATAATCGCCGGCACGCTTGCCGGACTCTTTCCGGCACGTAAGGCAGCCCGTATCCGTCCTATTGAAGCATTAAGAGCAGACTGACATGAGAAGAGTAGATTTTGACACCTGGGAGGAAATCCTCCTTACCATTACACGTAACAAGACACGAAGCGTGCTTACTGCCTTCGGTATCTTTTGGGGAATATTCATGCTGGTTGCCCTCATGGGCGGAGCTCAGGGTATGCAGGACATGCTTTCACGCCAGTTTCAGGGATTCGCCACCAATTCCGGCTTTATGGCGACAAACAAGACCTCGAAAGCCTACAAGGGTTTTCAGCAGGGAAGGTGGTGGAACATGGAAAATCAGGATGTGGAACGCATACGCAACTCTGTGCCAGGCATCGATGTGGTGACTGCCACCATCGCACAATGGGGAGTAAATATCGTACGCGAGGAATACACGCTGTCGGGAACCCTGAAAGGACTTTATCCGGAATACGACAAGATAGAAGAACCGATTATCCGTATGGGACGTTCGCTGAACGAAACCGACATACGCGACCGCCGGAAGGTGTGCGTCATCGGTAAGCGTATCTACGAAACGCTCTTTCCCAAGAAAGACAATCCGTGCGGACAATTCATCGAGATAAATGGCATCTATTACCGTGTAGTAGGCGTAAACGAGGCTACAGGCAACATGTCGGTCAACGGACAGTCGGAAACCTCGGTGGTTATCCCGTTCACCACCATGCAGCAGAACTATAACCGTGGCAAGCAAATCGACATGCTGGGATATACAGCCAAGAAAGGATATTCCATCAGTCAGGTGGAAAAGGATGTGGAACGTACCATCAAGCTGGCACACGCCATTCATCCCGACGACGAACAGGCTGTCATCCGTGTAAATGCGGAAGCAATGTTCAGCATGATGGACAACCTGTTTACGGGCATCCGGATGCTGGGATGGCTCGTAGGACTGGGTACACTGCTCGCCGGAGCCATCGGAGTCAGCAATATCATGATGATAACCGTCAAGGAACGGACAACTGAAATCGGTATCCGCCGCGCCATCGGTGCACGTCCCGACGACATTCTGCAACAGATTCTGCTGGAAAGTATGGTACTTACTACGCTGGCCGGTATGGCGGGCATATCGTTTGCCGTCTTCCTGCTCAACATCGTAGAAACGGCCACTTCAGAACCGGGACTTCCGGCACATTTCCTTATCAGTTTCTGGCAGGCTGTCGGAGCTTGCATCCTGCTCGTTGTTCTGGGACTGCTTGCAGGACTGATACCTGCTTACCGTGCCATGGCTATCAAACCGATAGAGGCGATACGCGACGAATAAACGCTTACCTGCTGTTAGTAATGAAGAAATAAAAACATAAACCAATTTATATGAAGAAGTATATCAAAATAGGCATATTGGTGCTCATCGCACTGATATTTATAGGAACATTCGTTTTCCTGTATCAGAAGTCACAGCCTAAAGACACGAAGTACGACATTCAGAAAGTAGAAACCACCAATCTGGTACAGACTACCGTAGCAACGGGAAAGATTGAACCGCGCGACGAGGTACAGATCAAGCCGCAGATTTCGGGTATCATTGCCGAAGTATACAAAGAAGCAGGCGAGAAAGTAAAGAAAGGTGAAGTCATAGCCAAAGTAAAGGTTATCCCCGAACTGGGACAACTGAACTCTGCCGAAAGCCGTGTCCGCCTGGCAGAAATGAACGGACGTCAGGCAGAAACCGACCTGACACGTATGGAAAAGCTTTACAACGATAAGCTGGTAAGCAACGAGGAATACGAAAAGACACTGCTGGCTGCCCGTCAGGCACGTGAAGAGATTCAGGCAGCCAAAGATAATCTGGAGATTGTTAAAGAAGGTATCACCAAAAACAGTGCTTCGTTCAGCAGCACTCTTATCCGTTCTACCATCGACGGTCTGATACTGGACGTACCTGTCAAGGTGGGAAACTCGGTTATCATGAGTAACACATTCAATGACGGTACGACCATCGCTACCGTAGCCGATATGAGCGACCTGATTTTCCGCGGCAACGTAGACGAAACAGAAGTAGGACATATCCGTGAGGGAATCCCCGTAAAAATCACTCTGGGAGCCTTGCAGAACATGAAATTCGATGCCATACTGGAATATATCTCGCCCAAGAGCGTAGAAAACAACGGAGCCAACCAGTTTGAAATCAAGGCAGCCATTACCGTTCCCGACAGTGTTACCATCCGTTCGGGCTACAGTGCCAATGCCGAAATGGAGCTTCAGCGTGCAGATAATGTGTTGGCTGTACCGGAAAGCACACTGGAATTTTCGGGAGATTCTGCCTTTGTCTACGTACTGACCGACAGTGTTCCGCTACAGAAGTTCGTACGCCGTGCTGTCAAGACCGGTATCAGCGACGGAATCAAAATGGAAATCAAACAAGGTGTCAGCGCCGGCGAACTTGTCCGCGGACTGAAACACGAAGACTAATCTTTATGCAATCATGAAACTGAAACAATTATTTATCATAGCTTCCGTTGTCACAATGCCGGCTTATGCCCAGCAGAAATGGGACTTGAAGCAATGTATCGACCATGCCATTGCAAACAATCTGACCATCAAGCTACAGGAAGCCCAGCGCGAGCAGAGTAAAGTAGAGTTGAGCACAGCCAAAAACAGCTTCCTGCCCGACTTGAACGGAAGCGCATCGCACTCATTCAATTTCGGCCGGAGTCTTCAGGCAGACAATACCTATCAGAGCCTCAACACCCAAAATACGGGACTGAACCTGAGCACCAGCATTCCACTGTTCAGCGGACTTCAGAAAATAAACAACGTAGCACTCTCGAAACTGAATCTGCAAGCGGCTATGGAAGACCTGAACAAAGCCAAAGAAGATATCAGCATACAGGTAGCTTCGGCCTACCTGCAAGTGCTTTTCAATGAAGAACTGGTGAAAGTAGCCAACGAACAGCTTGCGCTGAGCAAGGAAATGCTGGAGCAGAAAACAGCTTTCTACAAAAACGGAAAGGCTTCGCAAGCCGAGTGGTATGAAGCCAAGGCTCGTGTGGCACAAGACGAACTATCAGCCGTACAGGCGGAAAACAACCGGTGTCTTTCGCTGCTCGACCTGAGCCAGCTGCTGGAGCTTCCCTCTCCCGATGATTTCGCTATCGTATCACCGGCTACCGACTCCATTGCCGGCCTCAAGATACAGACATCACCGGCCGAGGTATATGCCGAAGCGGTTCTGACCAAACCTTCCGTCAAGGCAGCACAGTACCGGCTGGAGGGAGCAGAAAAGAGCATCCGCATGGCTAAGGGAGCCTATTATCCGCAACTCAGCTTCGGAGCAGGTATCAGTACCAATTTCTATAATGTATCGGGCATGGAGAACGGTAATTTCGGTTCACAGTTGCGCGACAACTTCAGCCAGTATATCGGTTTCTCGCTCAGCGTTCCTATCTTCAACCGTTTTGAAACCCGTAACCGCGTACGCAGTGCCCGTATCCAGCAACATACATACTACTGGCAACTGGAGGAAAGTAAAAAGAACCTCTACAAAGAAATACAGCAGGCATACTACAATGCCGTAAACGCCGAAACCCAGTATCACAGCAGCCTTACAGCCGACGAAGCGGCACAGGCTTCCTTCCTGCTGATGAAAGAGAAGTACACCAACGGCAAGGCAAACGCTACGGAGTACAACGAATCGCGTACGGCCTGGATGAAAGCCGTTTCCGACCGTCTTCAGGCCAAATACGACTACCTGTTCCGCACCAAGATACTCGATTTCTACCGGGGTATTCCACTTACGCTGTAATACAACCCGAAACGATATACGTCTATATAAAAAGAGAGCCGCAGGCGATACTCCACGTACGACCTGCGGCATTTTTGTTGTGTATATTTCGGAAACTCGATATCGTGCCTACTATTTTGACGATACAAAAATAGGGATGTCATGTTACATCCCTATTTCCTGTGTGTGATAATATTATTTAGAATCGGTTACAATCGGAGCAATCCATGCTTCCGCCATTACTTTCCTGCCACCAGAGCAGCAGCTTCCAAAGGTTGGTCGGTCGTGATATAATCTACATTCAGGTCTATCATCTTTTTCATGTCTTTCTCATTGTTCACAGTCCAGACATTAACCTTCATGCCCAGTTCGTGAGCCTCTTTCACCCATTCCGGATGTTTTTCGAATGCTTTATAATGATAGTCTATGCCATTAGCACCCTTTGCCTTTACGTCCTTGGGAGCGATGTCACTCTTCAGGTAAGCGATTTCCGATTTGGGAGTAAGACGAGCAAGCTGCTCACAGATATTCATGCTGAATGAGATATATTCCACCTGCTTTTCCAATCCGTATTCCTTTACCATTTTTACTGTAGTTTCTGCAATCTGGTCTTCCTGTGCCTTTGTTTTATGAGGCTTGATTTCCAGAATCAGCTGTACATCCGGCAATTTCTTTCCGGCTTCCAGATAATCGGCAAGCGTAGGAAGTTTCTCACCGTTCTTCAGTTTCAGGTCCTTCAGCTTATCGTAAGCCGTTTCACCGATAACCAGTCCGTCTATCGCATCATCGTGGTTTACTACCACCACTCCGTCGGCTGTGAGCTGTACGTCAAATTCAGAACCATACACTTTAGCTTCGGCAGCTTTTTTCAATCCTGCAATAGAATTCTGTGCCGAACCTTCTGCTTTCCAGAATCCGCGGTGAGCGATCACCTGTGTCTGAGCCTGACCTGCCAGTGTAAAGAGTGCACAGGCACAAGCCATCAGTAAATTTCTTGTTTTCATAATCATCGTTATTTATTTTCAGTTTGTTTATCAGAACGCATATCTCAACCCGATCTGAACCTGATAAGGAGTACCGTTCAGACTAGACACACCGGTATTTGCATTGACATTGTATACATACTCTTTTTTCTCCTTATCGAAGCTCTTGATGGTATAAATCTTCTGAGCTCCCAAGTTATGTCCTGCACCCCAGTCCTTGTTCAGCATATTCAGTACGTTGAATATATCGACCGAGAGTTCCAGACTGTGTTTCTTGTAGAACTGGAATTTCTTAGCCAGACGCAAGTCGAGTGTACCGTAGAATCCGTTTACTCCACCGTTACGTTCGGCTACCTTTCCGAAACTCTTGCGAATATAATCTTTTGTACTTTCCTCTACATCCGGATTAGAAAGAATATTGTTAATACCGTCTTTCAGATACTGCGGAGTATTCGGATCGTTCGGATCGCAAATATAAGCCAAATCATTTGAATCGACAAAGTCACCGTTCACATTTCCACCTACGATGAGTGAATAGCGTGTACCGCCGATACCTGAGAAGCGTGCCCCCACACTGATTCCCCAGAAAGTAGGAGCTGTACCATATACTACCACTTTATGACGGAACTGATTGCTTGAATAGCTCATCTGGCTCAAATCACGCGGATCGTCTACAACCATCTGAGAAAGTGTAGCCGAGTTTGCCACGTTACCGTTGTAAGAAGTATTGTCTTTTGTATCGTTCCATGTATAGCTGAATGAAAGTTCTCCATCCTTGAAATAACGCCATGTACCGTCGATAACGAAAGCAAACTGATTAACCTTACCTTCACTTACCATTTCGAGCACACGTCCTACCTTGTCGCTCTTTCTGCTCTCTTTCCAGTCGGCTACCCCCTTATCGTCGATAGTATTTGCAGGGACATACACTCCACGGTTTCCTTCGGAAGCGATACGGAAGTACGGTTCATCCACCATGTTACGGTCTACATACATATAGTTGTTGCGTCCCAGTGTCATATATCCGGCTACACTCATTTTCAGGCGGTCGCTGAAGAAATGTGTATACGAGAGGTTAGCCTTATAGATAACCGGCACCTTACAGTCAGCACCATTCATGTTAATGGTAGAAAGTTTTTCCACATTCGGGTTATTGAAAAGTCCGGCTCCCGGTGCTGTAGACGGATCCTTGCGGTACGAAGGGAAATCCGGACGGATGAGGTTCAGCATTTCCTGATAGTTGGAAGCTGTTTTGTCAAGTGTAATATCCAGCGAAGCAGTACGTGTACCGTCGAACACCATGTTGTTGATCATGGCATAGTTGTTGATATCGGAAGCAAAGATACCAGCACCGGCACGGATGATATCTTTATGTTTGTCATTGATATCCCAGGTAAACTGCAAACGCGGCTGAACCTGGAAAGTAGACAAGCCATTGTCTGTTCTCAATCCCAATTCATCGTATACAGTCTGATTGAACGTACCCTTGTTGAAATAAGTAGCATTATCCAGACGCAAGCCGGCAATCAGTTCAAATCCCGGGAAAAGCTTAGTCTGCAACTGTGCATAAGCACCGGCATTCAGAATGTTTTGTTTCACACGGTCGTCGGGAGTAAGATACAGTTCACGAACGTAACGGTACGGTTCCAGATTGTCGAAAGCGTCCAGTCCGTTGAAGTAGAAACGTCCGTTCGTTTCACTACCATAGCGTGAGTTCATGTGTGTATACATCATGTCTACTCCAAACGTATAATTGATTTTGTTTGTATTGTAGTAGAAATTATCGACAAGCTGAAGCACATGATTGTAGAAGTTTTCAGGGCAATAACGCTGTCCTCCCAACTGAATGCCGGTAGTAGCCGTCTTACCGTCAATCTGAGATTCTACATTGCTGACAATAGCTCGGGGAATATTGGAAGAAGGCAACTCATCGCCCGGCATAGATTCTTCCAGCGTATAAAGGTGCTGCAACTTCAGTTCATTGGTTCCTTTCGGACCTGCTACCGAACGCAAGGTAGCCATGGCACTATTGTTCAGCGAATGTACATTACCATAAGTTTCGTACAGACAGATAGAGGTATTGTCCCCCAATCCCAGATTATTCATATCGTTTACAAAGTTATCTGTAAACGTCAAAAGATTGGTAGCATTGATCTGCCAGTCTAAACGGGCAAATACGGCATCAGTGCTTTGCTTCTTATCGAAAGCACCAAACTGAGGATTGGATGATACTCCATATTTATCGCGTGCAATTTGTAAGAAACGGTCGCGTACGTCTGTGGTCAGACTATAACGTTTTTCATCGGCAGCACTCTGGATATCGGCAATATACAGCGGACGAGAGTCTGCCTGATGATCCCATGCAATGAAGAAGTGAGCACGGTCTTTTACCAGCGCGCCTCCCAGTGAAGCACCAAACTGATAAGTAGAGAAGTCATTGTCGCGCTTGTTTCCGCGGATATCATACGGGCTGGACAACCAGTTGGCACGGGCAAAAGTAAACGCGCTACCGGTCAGCGTATTGGTACCCGACTTGGTAACTGTACTCACCGTACCACCTCCGGCACGTCCGTTGGTCACATCGTACTGATTGGTTACCACCTTAAACTCACGGATAGCCTCCATAGAAATAGCATACGGCACACCGTTTCGGCTTGTCGTACTACCTCCCGAAGTCGGATTCTTTGCCGTCATACCGTCGATGGTATAGTTGGTAGACGATGCAAGCTGTCCTGACAGGCTGGAGCCGGTACTAAGTGGAGAAAGATCCACCAGCGAAGTAAAGTTACGTCCGTTTACAGGAAGCTTTGCCAGGTCGCGTTCCGTAACGGAAGTAGCAGCTCCGGTAGTGGCAATAGTATTCTTCAATGAATTTGCAACTACTTCTACCGCCTCCATCACTACACTCTCTTCTTTCAACTGAAAATCCAGTCGGAGCAAATCTCCCTGATTCAGTGTATATCCAGTTTTCTTCTGATCGCCATAGCCTACGTAAGTTACCGTTATACTGTATGGTCCACCCAGCGGTAACTGCTTGATGGTATATTCACCATTCTCATTTGTAATAGAACCGGTATTAAATCCGGTTGATTCATTCTTTACCTGAATAGCAGCTCCGATAACCCCCATTCCGGTTTCATCGGTTACAATACCCGAAATGACAGCCCGGTTGTCCTGAGCCATCACTTGTCCTGCCGAAAGCAGCAAGACCATAAAAAACAATAAGAACCGTTTAAATTTTGTTGTCATCATATTCTTTAGTTAAGTGTTTCTAAATTGACGCAACAAAAGTAAAAGCCGGGTATTACACCCACATAAACGCGATGTAAAGAAACCGTGTGATTCGTGTGAAGAAACTATTACAGGTCTTTTCTCACGACCTGTATACCTATGAGTACATAAAAAAGAACGTTCCGCCAAGCCTTATAAGCCTGACGGAACGTTTTCCTTATCTCCTCTTATGAACTTTGTCCAGAAACATTCCGGACAAAGCCATGCAAGTAATATCCCAAAAGATTATTTTTTCATTGATTTAATCATTGACTGAGACTCGATAGAAGTCTTAAATGTATACTTCTTATCCAAGTACTTCTTGACAGCAGCTGCGGCAGCTTTAACATCGAGGTTACCAGCTTTCTTAAACAGAACTTTCGAAGTATTCAAATCCAAATACTTGTCAATTTCTTCAACTGGTGAGTAAGTACTTTCATTTACTTCAAGATCAACTGATCCAACTTTAGAATTCTTTTGAGCCTCATCAATTGTCATACTAAGCACTACCCAACTACCTTCTGAAGCAAGCCACAATGACTGTCTATCTGGAGAACTATAAGCAGCAAAAGCATTCAAAATTACAGCATAGAGAGTTTCATCAGTAATTTCTTCACCCGGATTTTGTTCTTCAACTTGCTTTCTCAAATCGGCCAATTCTTCAACTGTTACCGGATAAGTAAGTGTATAAGTACCGTTAGTTTCGATGTTATTGAACAAAATCGGTCTGCCTTTCAAATCATCTAGACCCAAATGTGCAGCGAGTTCATCACCATCAAATGCCAATGCTGTCATGTCCAAAGTCAAGTTTTCAACCACCTGACCTTCTTCTGCTGTAAATCTAGTAACAACCAACTTAGTTGTTGCTGTATTGCCAGCGCGTCCGATAGCAGTACAAAATAAGGTATTCATGCTGACACATTGTATTTTCACTTTCCGATCCATAAAAAAAGGCGGAATAATATCTCGCCCAAGATGAAAAAAGAATTCCCCTCACCATCCGGTCGGCATGGTAAGGGGAATATCGAAAAACTCAGGAATTACAATTCAGTCGAGCACATGTTCGGGCATACTGTGTGTTTGGACTATAAAATAGCAGTCGACACCGGTTTCAGTATCCGTAGCGTGCATGACAATAGGCGACACTTCCCGAGTGACTGCCCCACCGTTCATATACTCTCTCCAGTCCCATCCCAGCAACGACTTTATTACAGCAAACATCTGCTGGTTTGTCAAAGATATATCGTACAGACGGATCTTTTTCCCGTCCGTACCCTTTGCAAACGTCAGTTCCAGAAAAGGAGTTTCACCGTCGACATAAAACTTATAGCTGCCACTATCACGCAGCTGCCAGTTTTCGTCGTACAAATAGAAATCTCTATCCTCATTATTTATCAGGAAAAGTTCATCACCCTGAGCGTAAGGTTCATGTACCGGATTGGCTACCAAAAGATTCAGATAAGCGTCTACTATCTTTATTTCCAGACTAACGGTTTCATGGGTAACATTATCTTTCACCGTAACCATTGTTTTCCCTTTTTGTCTGGGAGCTATACGCAGGCTGCCCCTCCCGACCGGACTCGACAAATCGACTGTTACCTCCATAATTTCAGGATTCGCCACTTCCACGTCATAATCTCTGTTTCCCCCTCGTACCATGATACTCTTGGCCCCTATCAAAGGACATTCGTAATAATCTTTCTCGAACGAGAGATGGTAAACTTCAGTTGCCGGTTCGTCTGTGTCACTGCTGCACCCGTTCAAACCGAGCAGGCATAACAAGAAAATACATACACTCCATAAAAACGTTGTCTTCATATCCCAATAAATAAAATCAATATATAATAATTTGCCGTTTATTAATATAAGGTAAACTCATCACCAAATATACAATTATTATTATAAAATAATCTTTTTTCCTATAATATTTTGTTTTAAGCATCATTGTTTCAATCTCACACTCAAACAGAGGCAAAAGATATCTCATACAATAATCCCGTTTTTAAACACATTAGCATCAAAAGAATCATTTTCAATTTGTTTTATAGTATATTTGTTTCGTCACATAAAAACATATATACCTGTTGGCGGAATTAAAATAGCGCATATTTAACTCTGTCAATAGGCTTTTCATTTTTGTAGTTAATATATTGGAGGATTGTAAGTGCGCTAATCTTCCCGATAATCCGGGCAAACAATCCATCTGTATCTTTCGCATAATTCCTTATAATCATAAACTGGTCACACAATTGCGAGAATAGTGTTTCAATTCTTTTTCTCGCTTTGGCAAAAGCTGGGAATGTTGGCTTCCATTCTTTTTGGTTACATCTGTATGGTACCTCCAATCTGATATTGGCAGTTTCAAACAGATCCAATTGCACTTGGGCACTTATATATCCTCTGTCCCCTATGACTGTACAATTACTATAATCCACTTTCACATCCTTTAGGTAATGAATGTCATGCACACTTAGTTGTGCATACGATATTTGTCTATTAAAAAGTTTGGTCACCTTTAATTTACTAAATATCAACAATATGCACAACTTTTTAAACATAAATCTTTTATAATTTAATTCCGCCAATAGGTAATCTATAAGATTTTTACTTTCGCAGTTCCATTTTGAGACAACTCAAAGTGCCTAGTACAAAATGTATACAGCGACTGTTTCAGACCTTACACATCCACTTATTCAACAGCCACTTGCCTTCACACCCGTCCAGCAATAAAAAAGTGAGGGCTACCCCTATCACTAGGAATAGCCCTCCAATGATTCTTTAAGAGAGAAATTAATAGAGAAAATTATTATTATTCATGATAACCAAACGGAGTTTCCTGATTGGTTACAACGATTACATTCTTCGTATTGCCAACTTCAGTCAGCGTCATCTTTGTTGGATTTACCGGATCGTCAGCAGTAACTGTAAATGTAACACCACCGTTCAGGTATGCAATCGGACGAACCACAGTATTAAATCCGGCATTCCACAAATCAAGTCCTGTCTGGTCACAGTTACCAGGCAAGTTCAGGTTAATCTGATTGTCAGACAAAACAGTCGTTTCCAAAAGCATTACTCCATAATAAGGTCCATAAGCAATGTTTACAGCATTATCTGCATAGAAATAACTACCAAGAATCAAATAATCCAAAGAATTATTACCCGAAATATTGCTGCTCATCTTCTCCAATCCAGAAGTCACATAACTCTGTCCGTATGAACTCATACCGTCGTAAGTAACAAACCACGGTCCACCGTTGGCAAATAACAATGCCGGAGGAGTAGTTTCACCGCTCAATACAGCTTTTCCATCTTCAGACTTCCAAGTACCAGAAGCACTATCGTAAACCAATTTCGATACTTCCATTCCACCCAATGTAATCGGGCTGTAGAATTCCATACCTTCCTTGGTCTGAATGTATGAAAAGACCTCTGTCACATTCTCACCGTCAACTTCATGCGAGATAGCCAGTGTTCGATATGATTTTGTTACGTCATATTTCTCACCATCAGCAGCATAAGAGAAAAGTACATAATTTACTTTTTGCTCAGCTTCCTCGATATCAGTGAGATATGCCTCCCAAGTTTCATTTTCCGGCATCGGAGTCATGGTAATGGTATTACCAGTCTTTTTACCTTTCAATACAACCTGTTCCGGAGTGACCGACTGAATAGTAAATTCATAGTCACCTTCCATACCGAGTCCTGTAGCACCTACACCCGAGGCCGGATCAGAGAAGAAGTGGAAAATTTCATTATAAGTATCTACAGTCAGTGTAGGACCAGCCTGTTCTTTCAAACGGTAGAGACTTGTCGACTTAGCACCGGGATCAGCGATATCAGCACTTACCGTTACTTCACCTTCTGCAGTAAATGACATCAGCACGTTGTATCCGCCAAAACTCTGCTGAGAAGAAGGATAATATTTCATCAACCATCCGTTCGGTGCCTCAACCAAAATTTTCCGGGCGTTTTCCATCGCTTCCTCCACACGGTTCGAAGCCGATTCACCGAACAAGTTTTCCGTTTCTGAAGTACAGCCCGCCAGCAAGAACGAACTGATCAGAGTAAAAATATATAATAACTTTTTCATACTCATTCCGTTTTTATCATTTTAATGTTGTCCAATCCATTTCCAGTATATGCGACTGGCGTTCCTGCACTTCTTCATGCAAAGCCTGAATATCAATTCCCCAAGAGTCACTCAGATATTCGGTAACCATATCCAGTTTTTCCTGAATCAATGCGCCACCTACTGTTCCGGCCTGGCTCATGATGTTCTGCCATTCAGCGTCCGATTTTACCACGTAGTTTGCAATGGTTTCTACAAAGTCTTCATCCGGTTTGCTGGAACCATAGGCGGTTACGAAACCGTCTTTACGTACATCAGCGTCCTCCAGATTCACCCAACCTTCACCCGAATACTTACCGGCAGTAATGTCATTAAAGTCTGTAGAGTAATTCTTTGTCTGATGCAGGATATGAGCAAACTCATGGTGCATGGTCTTGAAGTACCATTCATTCAACACATCTATATTCGGATTTTCGACATCCAGTCCGTTTACGTTGAACAACGTAATCTTCATACCGCCTTCCGCAGTACCCAATACAATGGAACCGCTGGCTGCGTTATATTCCGGTGAACCTACAAAGTGCATGATTTTCGGACAGTAAGTAGGAAGAAACTCCGGAGCAGCCAGTTTGGCATACACTTCCAGCCACAGGTATTTCACCATCTGCGCCAAAGCAATCGACTTGTTGTAATCGGCCGGTATCACGTTATAGTCCATATCCGATTCGATATCCTCAAAACGATACTTCAAGTCGATATTATATGGAGTTGTATAGTTCGTAAGAATCCAGTTATCAAACTCATTGCGCTGAGGAGCCGTCGTATCAAAAATGCTATCAGGAGACAAATCGTCTTCGCTGCATGAAGTAGCCGTACACATGGCTACCAATATCAAAAATAAGTATTTTATCTTTTTCATAACAACTATCATTTTAAAGTTCATTTATCGAGGATTAGCCTCCAGACCAGCTTCTATAACATCTTGTGGCAACTGGAATGCGCGACGCGGATCGTCTTTTGTCAATACGATCGGGTCCATACCATCACGGTTATGAGTAATTTCAATACCGTAGCGTTTTACATCCATCCAGCGTGAACCGTCGTGAATAGTTTCGATACGGCGCATCTGCAACACACAGTGGATCATATTTTCCTGTTTCTTGTTTACAAACGAGAAGCAAGGATTCAGGTGTTTCTTCACTGTACGCTTGGTTTCATCGGTTACAGGTATCGGTGTATATCCCACACCTTCATAGAAGTCTACAATTTTATCTTCTGTCAGTGTTTCCGGATATCCGTATCTTCCGTCACCCTTCGATGCATCCAGCCATTTGTTCATATATTCTACAGCAGTAGCATAGTCAGGCTGAGCCTTCAGAATATTAGCCTCGATGCAGCAAAGCAATGTTTCGTTGGTACTGAACGGAACGATTACAGCGTGACGAAAACCGATACCGTTTACCTTATCTGTATACTCAAAATACATGCGATACTTAAAGAAACACAACTTCTGTTCCATACCGTTCAGGCTGGCATAAAACAACGGGTTGTTCCATGGAGCGCCTGCCCACAAAGTTTCTGTTTCAGTCACCGTACGGTTCATACCATAACGTTTTGCCATGTTGTAAGGACCGTAAATGTAAGGCCATGAACTGTTGATCGGAGTTATCAGCAAGTTAGCATCTACCGATGCAGAGATATACGCATCACCTCTTTCATCCAGTTCGGTAAGAGGACCCAGGTCAGCCTGCAACTGGCGAAGTGATCTTGCCGGATTCGTACCCAGCACTACTTTACCATATTCCAGCACCTTTTCATAGTTCGACTTATCTTCTTTTACATAGAACAGGTAGAAACGTGCGGCAAAAGCATTGGCAGCCTTCTTGTTGAAATGATATTTAGGCACTGAATACAAGTTATCATTAATCAGCGGAAGTCCTTCTTCCAGATCGGCAGCAATATGCTGGTAAGTTTCTTCCAGCGTACCTCTGGTATATTCAGGAGCAACTTCTGTTTCCGGTTTCGTAGCATAAGGAATACCCAATTTGGTTGAAGCGGTAGCCGGATCGTAAGCTTCACAGAAGATATTAGCCAAGACAAAATGTGCATATGCACGGCACAACAGCGCTTCACCTTTCTGAGCGTTCAGCGAAGCCGGATTTCCCATCTGTTCGATAGCCTGCAGTGCATGGTTTGCCGAAGCAATCGCCATATAAAGTCCGTTCCACATTCCCTGCGGAGAGTCCTGATCCGTATCTGTCTTGATATCATTCCACAAATAGGCATCCTGCTCCTGCTGGTACTCAAAGCCATACATTTCACCGTTGTCAGCCGTATTGTCCGAAGCTTTTTCAAACATCATTATCGGATAATAGCTAGGATAAGCTGAAACCAACAGACTAGTAACCTTCGATTCCGTATCTATTTCTGCACGATTATCAGGCACTGTATCCAGGAAATCGCTACACGAAGCGAAAGCCCACGCCATCAATAAAGCAGCACTGTATGTTTTTATATTTTTCATCATAATTTTCTCTTTTAAATCAAATTAAATACCCAATCTCAAAGTCAAAGTAAACTGCTTAGGAACAGGAGCAGCCACACCACCGGTGTTGAAGAATTCCGGATCCTGACCGTTCAGCTTCTTGTCGGCATAAATCAGGAACAGGTTGGTTGCCTGAAGTTTCAGTGACAGGTTGCTCAGTTTCATACGGCTGGCCAGTGATTTCGGGAAATCATAGTTCAGTGAAATTTCCTTCATACGGATGAAGTCACCTTTGGCAATACGTTCTGTAGAGTAGTTGTATGCATTGTATGCACGGCTCAACTGAGAATCCTGACGGTTCATACGTGTATCGGCGATAACCGGTATGTTGGTAATATTTTCGTCACCCGGCTTAGTCCAGCGGTTTACAAACTCTTTCGGTGTTGCATCCAAGTCAGTATATTCATTGCTGAATACCGGATCCAGACGGATTACATTTCCGAATGAGTAAGTGATAAATACATTCAACTTAAAGTTCTTGTAGGTAAATACGTTACCGAAACTACCGGTAATAGTCGGATCGGTCGGACCTTCGTAAACCAGATGATCTTTAACGTTACGTTCCTGGAAGTTGATGTCACTTACAGTCACTTCACCTTTTTCATTGATGAATGTCGGGAGACCTTGTCCGTTCAGTCCCTGGAAGTCCATAGAGAACAGTGAACGTACCGGATAACCTTCCAGAGCAAAACCTGTACCTGCAATCAGGTCGATAACACGTGAGTTAGCATCCAGTTCGGTAACTTCGTTCTTCGCGTTAGAGAAAATAAAGTCGGTATTCCATTTGAAGTCGCGTGTTACAATGTTTCTTGTAGACAATGTAAATTCCACACCGTGTGACTCCATGCTGGCAACATTGGCAAATTTTGAAATCTGTCCACCTACACCCATTGTATTGATGACACCGATCAAGTCGTAGTTGTTACGCTTGTACCAGTCCATAGACAGATTGATGCGGTTATCCAGGAAACCGATTTCAGCACCGATATTCAACTCATGTTTCTTTTCGTAAGTCAGCTCACTGTTTTCCAGTTCTGTAATCTGAAGTCCGGATTCACTTACACTGGCAAACGGGCGGTAAGAGTTATAACTGTTGACGATTACACGTGAGTTAGAAACCTCAGCCGGACCACGGTCGGCAGTCAGTGAGTAAGAAGCCTTCAGAGTCAGGTTAGACAAGGCCGGTCTCAGGTTTTCAAACCAGCTTTCTTCGTGTACGTTCCATGCACCCGAAACGTTCCATGTAGGAAGCCAGCGTGCCGAACGGCTCTTACCCAGCTTGTTAGAACCTTCATAACGGACTGTACCGTTTATTGTATATTTACCTTTCCATGAATAAGTAGCTGTACTGAAGAAAGCCACGTCACGAGAGCGGGTTGTAGACACACCGTAGTAAGCAGCATTTTCCTCATTACCCTGTTTGAAGTACAGATAGTCGTAAGAAGGAAGCATACCCATATCATACTGCAAACCTACACCCTGGAACCAAGTCTGTGTACGGTCGGTAGCGTTCAACTCCATACCACCGAAGAAGTTGAAGATATGGTTTTCATTAAATACATCATTGTAGCTGGCAGTAGCACGGAAGTCGTAGCTGTTCATGCCATATTTAGTTTCACGGTAGAAACCTCCCACCGGAAGAACCGATACCGGCAACGCGTTCGAAACATCCGGGTCAGTATACAACCACGGGTTAGCGTCACGGATAGTAGCATCATCCATTGCACGGTAAGCCCATGCCTGGTTAGAATAGTCAGTAATCTTGTGAGCCTGAGTAGTAGTAGAATACTTGTAAGCGCCCAGCACACTCAGTTCTACCTTATTGATAGGTTTGTATTTAAACTCACCCTGGAATTTCATATCTACTACATCCAGGTCCATATAGTTATTGTCCAGTTCATGCAAGATATTGAACGGCGCATAGTTACGTACGTAGTATTCATTCGGGTCGAGTGCACGTGAAGTATTCAGCGCGTAAGAATACGGGTTGATATCGAAGTCACGTTTTACTTCACCACTTACAGGGTCCAGATTCGAGCTTAACGAACCCGGTGCACGCTGTTTACGGTAAGAAGCGTTACCGATCAGGTTCAATGAAACTTTCTTGGTAATGTTATACAAAGCGTTCAGGTTGGCAGTGTAACGCTGTACCTTGCTCTGTTTGGTCCATCCCGGGTCGTTCATCACACTCAGTGAAGTATAGTACGAAGCCTTTTCAGTACCACTTGTCATACTGATTGCATGGTTCTGCGAAATGCTGTTGTTAAACAAAACATCAAACCAGTCTGTATTTCTGTATTCAGCCTCACGCAGATAAGCATTTCTTGCTTCCGGAGTGTTTGGCATGCCAAATCCTGTGTTTGCGTCGTAACTGTTGATCAAATGATACATCTTACCATATACACCACTGTTAGAAGCACGGTATACATCGGCAAATGTCAGGTAACCGTTGCTTTCCAGTGTCTTGTATACGTCCATCTGCTCCTGAGAGTTCATGATGTTGAAGTTACGGTAGTTCGGTTTCATACGCATGGTGAATTCACCTGTATAGCTGATCTTGTTAGAACCTGCCTTACCTTTCTTGGTAGTAACGACAATCACACCCGCCATGGCACGAGCACCATAGATAGAAGTAGCCGAACCATCCTTCAGGATCTGGAAGTTTTCGATATCGTCAGCATTCAAACCAGAGATAGCCGAACTGATCAGTGTAACGGCATCACCCGAAGACAAATCGTCAGCACCTACTTCCGTTACATCCTCCATGATGACACCATCTACTACCCACAACGGTTTAGAGCTACCGTAGATAGATGTGGCACCACGTACACGGATTTTCGGAGCTGTACCGAAAGTACCTGATACGTTCTGAACCGATACACCGGCTGCACGTCCTTCCAGGGCACGGCTGATTTCCGGCACACCGTCAAGTTTAGAGTCTTCGGCAGATATTTTTGTTGACGCACCTGTAAATAATCGCTTGTCCATACGCTGCATACCGGTAACTACGACTTCATCCAGTACCTCTGTATCCGATTCCAGTACCACCTTCATATTATTTTTGGCAGCTACTGTCTGCGATTTCATACCGATATAGCTGATTTCAAGTTTATCCCCCTTGTTAACTTTCAGTATAAACTTTCCGTCGATATCCGTAATTGTACCATTAGAAGTTCCCTTAACCAAAATAGAAGCTCCCACGACAGGCATGTCATCCTCCGCAGACATCACGACACCTGTCACTTGTACAGCCTGAGCTATCGCCAGACTTATGCCTATTAACAAAAAGGCACAAAAAAGTGTAATTCGCTTTTTCATATTCTAATAAAATTTTAATAACGGACACAAATATACATATCATTTCATTAAAAAACAAAAAATTAAAGCAAAATACATAAATATTCTTGCATATTCTATAAATTATCAAATAGACAATTTTAGCTTTATTTTTTACTATAAATACCGATATTTTACTAACACATTGAACATCTTTATACCCCCTTCGAGAATCTATGGATAAAACCATATAAAAACAAACAATAACAAATATTTAAAAAATAAGGGACTCCTCAAAAGAGTCCCTTAATACAAATTACTATAAACCAAAGATTTATATAAGTGTTAAAATTTAATAATGCACATATTTATTTTACATATTACATTTTGACAGCTTTTTAACATAAAAACATATCATTATAACACTGTACATAAATTTTCTTATAATTCCGTCCCAACATCAAAGCAGGGACACACCTTTGTCCACTCTTCCGGTTCTATCACACCGTCACCGTCCAGGTCCGGACTCAGGTCGCGATGTCCTACTATCCGGCGTGTCTGGAAGTCCATGGCAAGCACTCTCACCAGCACCCTGAGCGAACGCTTCTGAAGTTCCGTACGTGTGTCGGCAGGACGTCCCTGCTCGTCCAGTCCTCCTTCGTAGCACACACCGATACTGTGCCGGTTATATCCTTTGGCGTGCGCTCCGGGACGGTCTACCGGACGCATCGTACATATTTCTCCGTCGCGCCTTACATAATAATGATACCCGCATCCGTCGAACCCGCGCTGCCGGTGCATTTCCTCCAGCTGGCGGGGCGAGAGCGGAACATCCGCTCTCGTTGCCGAACAATGAATGACAATCATGTCAATCTTTCTCATCACACCCTCCTTTCTTTCCGGTCAGTATGCAATACAGACACTTGATTATCCTGATCAGAATCCATTTTACCTTTCCAGTCATACATTCCTCCTTGTTTTTTATATTTCACATCTGTCCGCATCTCCCTTCCGGAGTCTTACTCCTCTTTTTTAGGCTTTACCGGCACACGTTCGTAGCTCAGCGAATTCAGAATGTCCGACAAATCGGCTCCCGGACGGAAGTTGATATGCGCCTTCTTTATCAGTCCGGTGTGATATTCTTCCTCCGTGACACTACCCTCACCGTTCAGACCGATCTGAAACGAACCCAGGTCGCCCAGACGCACGATTTCTCCGGCACACAGACCGTCACGCATCACCGTACCCAGCGAAATCAGCACCGCCATCGTATCGGCACGTGTCACCGTACACATCTGCTGAATACGGTCCGCCATTTCACGGATTCCCATCTCGCCGCGTGCCTGTGCCAGGGCATAATATTTGGCACTACCTTCCAGATCATTAGGTTTCTTTCTTGCTACTACCGAATAAGTCACTGCTCTTTCCATAATCTTTTTACTTTTTAAATGATTAAAACGAATACCTGTTGAAAGCTTTCAATCTCTTTTCTGTATCACAAAGATACATAGCCAGTTCCGGGCAGTGTCCGTCACCGTCCGCCTACAGGATTGCATTGTTACGATAAAAATAAAAAAACCACAGGCCGTACAGCTCGACGCCTGCCGGTAGAAAACCGTCTGCGTAAATGCTGTACAGCCTGTGGAACCTCTCTGTTACCGCACCTGTCAGTTGGCGCGGCTCAGTTTGATATTGTCGATAAACCAGCGGCGATAGACACTGCTGCCCGAAGTAGCGGCAGTTCCACACCGTCGGTCAGCATGTTCAGCGTGTTGCGCACATATCCGTCTACGGTAATGTTCAGGCGGTTCTTCAGCATGGTCAGGTCGAAACCGAAGTCCCACTGTTCCGAAGTTTCCCAGGTCAGGTCCGATGCCACCGGCGCACCCAGTGTAGCATATTTCGCCATCGAGCTGCCCTCGCCGAACGTGAAACCGGCAAAGTCGCTTACCGAAATCAGACGCATGTATGTATAGTAAGAAGAAACATTCTGGTTACCCAGGCTACCGAACGAAGCACGCAGCTTCAGGTTGTCTACATATCCGCTCAGCGGCTTGAAGAACGGTTCTTCCGAGATACGCCATCCCACCGAACCCGAAGGGAAGAATCCCCAGCGGCTTCCGGCAGCAAAACGCGATGTACCGTCGTAGCGTCCGCTCGCCTCAAACAGGTAGCGTCCCTTGTAGTCGTAGTTCACACGGCCGAAGAAACCAACCAGCGCATATTCACTCTGTCCGCCGCCCACTTCGGTCAGCACTTCACCCTCGGCATTCTGTTCCACCAGGTCGAGGTCGTCCAGCGAAGTAGAAGTCAGGTTCTGTCCCGCAGCCGAAACATTCTTCAGATACATGCGTTCGTAGTTGAAACCGACCACTCCTGTCACGTGATGTGCTTCGCCGAATGTATCTTCGTAGTTGGCAAAAACGTTTGCCGAATAATAGTTGCGTGTGTTCACCGATTCACTCAGCTTGTTCAGACCGGCTCCGGTAGCATACGACAGCAGCGGTCCGTCCGGATATTCGCGGTAGAACAGGTTGTTCGAACGGTGTGTATTGCGTGTCTGGTACAGACGGTAGGTAAAGTCACCCGTCAGACTCAGCTGTTTGATCGGTGTGATGACCAGTCGTGTAGTATTCGAGAAGTCGTTCGTGCGGTTCACGTTGCGGTGCGATCCCTCACCCAGCATGATATGACGTCCGTTGCCCACCTTATAGTTCAGGTAAGGAGTACCGTACAGCCATGAGCCGTCAGGGTTCTTCATCGGGAAGCATGCCAGCGCGTGACGTCCGCTGTAACCGATGGTATCGTCGATGCTTCCGTTACCCTGGAAAGTATACTGCGAGCCATAGAACGAAGTATTGTTGCTCAGCGTAGCATAGCGGTTGATGGTAAAGTCAATCTTCGAACGCAGGTTATACTTGCGGTAGATATCCGGATTCATGTTCAGGATACCTTTCTGATAATCGTATGCCCCGCTCACCAGGTATTTCACATCCTTCGTACCCCCGCTCAGCGAGATGCTGTGCTGCTGGGTAGGACGACGGTCGTTGTACATCATGTGCCACCAGTCGTAGTTGCCGTAGTACACCCACTGACGGCGACCGTTTCTTGTATCTTCCACTACCCACGGGCGGTCGGGGTTCTCCGTCTTGTCGTTCACACGGGCCAGCAGCTGCTGCATGTCGTAGTCGGTATAGTCCACGTAGTTCGTGCCGTTCTTCGCACGCCAGAAGGTGTTTACCGTATATACCGACCAGTAACCGGTTGTTTCGTAATCGGTAGTCGTGGTAGGAGCCTGCCATCCCAGACGGCCGCTGTAACGCACGGTAGCCTTTCCGTCCTGTGCCGAGCCCGACTTGGTTGTGACCAGAATCACACCGAATGCCGCACGCGCACCGTATACTGCCGCAGCCGACGCATCCTTGATGACCGAGATAGACTCCACGTCGTTCGGGTTCACACGGTCCAGTTCACCCACCGCACCGTCTATCAGCACCAGCGGACCGGCACTGTTGATAGAAGTCGTACCACGCACGTTGATGCTGGGCGAGCTGCCCGGCACACCCGACGAGGTAGTGACATTCAGACCGGCTACCGAACCTTGCAGCATGTTTGCCAGCGACTGCGTCGCACGGTTTTCCAGCTTCTCGCTGCCCACCGTAGCCACGGCTCCCGTCAGGTTCACCTTCTTCTGCGTACCGTAACCGATAACCACCGCCTCATCCAGCATGATGGCATCTTCCTGCATATATACCACAATATTTTTCTGTCCCGGTTTCACCTTCACCTTTTCGGTAAGATAACCCACATAAGAGAAATTCAGAGTAGCCCCGCCGGCAGGTATCTGAAGCTCGAAGGCTCCGTCTACATCAGTAATGCTTCCCTGAGTAGTTCCGTCGATGACGATAGACACCCCGATAAGCGGTTCCTGCAAGGCATCCAGTACCTTACCCGATACTGTTCTGTTCTGCGCCGACAGCGTAGAGACACTGCCCGTCAGCAACAGCAACAGCAAAAAAACATACGAATTGAAAACTTTCATAAATAAATATTTAGTAAAACATTAAGTAGCTTGTCGGTGCATCCCCGTTCAGCGAGGCAGGTAAGCATCCGTCGAGAACGCCTTCGGACGTTGCATCTGCTCGGTCCATTCGTGTCCGAACTCATCGCGCACGGTGATGGTCAGATCCACGTCGGCATCCGCCGCCTTCACCTTGAAGAAATGCGTAAAGTTTTCGGTAATGAAGCTCGGTGTAGAGCTCAGTGTCGACGAGTTGAAACGCTTCACGCTCAGCGCTGCCACATGCAGCGGATCGTAAGCCCATACCTCCTCGGGAGCAAGCTTGTTGCCCTTCTCGTCGGTCACCGTCAGCGTCCAGCGCGGATTCCAGTTCCAGATGTTTATCAGCACCTCGTTGTCCTTGTTCACCGGATAAGCATCCACATAGCGCTGGAATTTCGCCTTGACCGAAGCCGGTACACCGGCCGGCATCTGCGGCACATCCGCCATCGAGAAATGCACATTGTTCAGGTCGTAGCTGCGGAACTGGTAATCCTCCGTCCATCCCGTAGCCTTGTATATCCATTCGATGTCCGTTCCGTTCACATCCCATACCGAGTATCCGCCCGGTGTTCCGTCGGGACTGATGTGCACACCCGGAGTAAGGTAGCCCGACCACCACCACGAAGCGCATATCGCACCCGCGTTATGTTCGTACACCTCGCGTCCGCCCGTTACGTCATCCTCCGGAGTCACGTTGAAACTCAGGTGCGTATGTCCGGTCACGAAATGCACCTTGTAGCCGTCCAGCACGTCCAGCAGCTGCGTAGTGTTCAGCACATCATGGTCTATCTTGAAACCTTCCGTCTGCGACGGGTAGAACAGCTGTGCGTGCATCACCACTACCAGCGGTGTCGACTTGTCGACATATGCCAGATCCTTCGACAGCCAGCTCAGCTGTTCGGCCGACACACGCTTCTCGTAGTCGCGTGAGGTAGTGCCGTCGTAGTTGCTGCAATCGATGTCATCCAGCACCACGTAGTGCACCTTTCCGATGTTGAACGAATAATATGTCGGAGCGATATAATCCATGAAACGGCTTCCCGCCTCCTCGTCGCTCGTAGCCTTGTAGTCGTAGTCATGATTTCCGATAGTATGGAAAATCTGAAGTCCCTTCACCTGATTGTTGATGGTATTCAGGTACTCAGGCAGCGCATAACTGTTCGAATACCAGTACAGGTCCCAGGTCATGTCGCCCAGCGTAATGGCATACATCTTTTCGTGCTGATGCAAGGCACGATAGCTGTTCAGATCCTCGGTAAAGTCCATAAACTGTCCCAGGTCGCCCGTGCGGTTGGCCAGATGCATATCGCCCAGCATAAACACCTTATAGCTATCCTGTCCTTCCACCTCAGTCAGCGAGAAATCCACCCGCTCCGTTGTAGCGGCATCCCCCTTCATCATCTGGTAGAACTGAGGCAAGACTCCCTCGGCAGGAACTTCATATCCCGAAGGAACGGAGATAAACACATACCCCCATTTCTTTTCCGACTGAAGCTGGTAGATACCCCGTTCGTCGGTCACGCTCACCTCTACACCGTCCGATACCACAACACCCTGCACCGGACCGTCGGCTGTCGATACCACCCCGTACACCGTCGTTCCGGCATCCGGTGTGAAATCAATTCCCTCTACAATATTAATATAGGTAGTACCAATCTGTTTCTTGCGGTCACCACGCTTGATGAACACCCGGTACGTACCGCTTTCACATCCGTCGGCAAGCTTTATGGTAAAACTGTTTTCCGAAACACTCACCAGCAGACACGTATACGAGATTCCCCCTGTCGATTCCAGAATAATCACATCCGATTCCGCCGGCTTGTTACTTCCGGTCACCTGGAACGTATATTCCCCTCCCTTGGCCACTTCTATCAGCGAAGGGCATTCAAACTGTACATCAAAGCTGTCCGCTACAGCTTCCGTCATTCCATCGTTGCTGCACGCCATCAGCGGCAAGACAGCAATCAGCAAAAACCAAAGTAAATACGCTGCAAATTTTTTCATTTTATTTTTAAATTGTAAATTTTCCCAACCTGTTCCTTACCTTTTCATTACCAGTTATCTACATGACAACCAGCGTTTTTCAAGCAATTAAAAATCCTTAATTTTCATTGCGCAAAATTAAAGGCAACGTATTTCAAAACAGAAACGCGCATGTGGCAATCCTGTTTCAAAACGGTTAAGTTTCCGATGCAGCATACACACAAAAAACGGGGTGTGAACCACGCCGCGATACCGCAAACGTGAGGTTCACACCCCGTGTCAGTTAAAATAAAATCCTTATCCGACCTTTCCTGTTAACAGTTCTTCTTCCAAAAAAGCAAAAACATACTTAGGACTCTGGTAATAAAATGCAGCCTCCTCATTCATTACTTTCTGATACGTATCCGAGTTAAAAACAAATGAAAGCGCCTGTTCCATTGTTAATTCCCTGTTCTTCTCCATCAGTAACAGTGCAAGGTTCTTTACCATATCTGCCATCATTTCCTTTTTCTCATTCATATTCGCTTCAAGTATTTTATAGCACGTTCCGTACCGAAAAAATATTGTATTGTTACTCCTTTCATGTATTGCAAATTACGGACAAGTGTAGGCAAATCAATTGAATGATTTTCATACTTCCATAACTGTACTCCCACTCTATCGTCAGCAATAGGTCCTATTACCACATCATAATCATGAACAGGCTGATCAGACGGATTATTACGGTTTAAAAGTATAAATTTAGCCCATTCTTCAGAGTAATTTTCAAACCTTAATACGCGCAAACTGTCCCATGCCTCTTCGCTTATTTCATATTCCAACACAACAGGGCTTCCGGATTCCAGCTGTTCCATTTTCACATGCGCCATATTTAAAGCCTGATTGTAATCTGCTGAAAGATAAAAACCTCTCCCAAAATCCTTATTAGGTTTAGACTTCAGCAAATCAATTTCCAGAAACTCCTTATTCGTCCCATGATACAGCCTCATACCAGCGCCCCTCCGTGACGGTGACAATACTCAGCTATATCGTCCACCATCGAAGCAAACGACTGAGTATGCACATAATCATAATGGCGATCGATAAAATCAATCCCTTTGAAACGACTCAGGTAATTGAATGCCTGCTTCATCGAAAGTCCGTATTTACGTCCGAACTCCCTGATGAAAATAATCGTCCACTCCATTTTATCCTTTATATCATAATCCATATCTACAGCTGTTGATGATACATATGCAAATATAATGATTTTACTCATTTTTTCCTCATCCGATTCTGAAAAAGCGTCCAGGCCTCCGCCATTAAGTTTCCGATGCAGCATACACACAAAAAAACGGGGTGTGAACCACGCCGCGATACCGCAAACGTGAGGTTCACACCCCGTGTCAGTCAGATACAATGATTTCTTTATATTACGATAGAGTCAGAACAGAATATGATACAGCCTTATACCAGCGCCCCTCCGTGACGGTGAGAAACATTCGAAATAAATCAGCGGGGACCAAGGAATCTATCACCGTTAAGATGAATCATATGATCCGGCATATCAGCTATCCAGACTTCCGTTTCCCAAGCAAGTCGTCCGGAGAATTTTTTAAAAGTACCAAAGTCAAGAAAGGCTGTAACATATATACGGCCAGCAGTCACGTTACTTGTCATAGACTCAATCTCCAATATTCTTTTAGGATCCATCGGACCTACAGATGTAACAGCTTCAATAAAGTATATCCAATTCTTATCTTCCCTATACAAAACCACATCAGGCATCTTATCATGTAATGTTATCTCAAAGCCGAGAGAAGAAAGCCTTTCAACATCCTTTATCATATCCTTTTTAATGGTATCCCCCACATACAAACATTCAGAATGAGGAGCAAAGCGTGGCGCAAACTCTTCCAATATGGCTTTCTGCAACTGATTGTGCTTGCCCGGACTAAATGTAAAATCCTTGTTATTGATTCTGACAGGCATCTTTTGCATTTTCTTCTTGGAGGCATATATATCAGACAATGTATCGTGCATACGCAAGAACTGTATAAGAGCGTCACTCTCCTTGTCCGAATCACAATTATCTTTCACAGAACAGATAACAGTTAAGAACTCAGAGGTTATGCGATACCGAAAATTAGGACTATTGGTCGACAGGCCGTTATCTTCGATCAATGCGGCAGTCTTGAAAGGATGAATGACCTGCTTACGAAAAGTCTCTCTTGAATTTTCGGCATACTTTACGCCATAATATTCCGCAATAAACGAGATTATGTCATGTATTCTGATCCATTCATTTGTAGCCTCGGCCCAAGGCGTATCTTCTTTAAGATGAGCCATAGCAAGAAGGGTAAGACAACAGAGCGTACTCTGCTGTCGCAAAGGCATATTGATTCTGCCCAGCAAACTCTTAGCAGTTTCTAATTTATCCATTTATTAAAAATTTCATTACAATTTGTAACAGACAGTTCTTTATGCATCAACTCCCGTCCCATACTTTCTATAATCAATCTATCGGGAACCGGCATTTGATTGATTTCAGTAGAATTTACCTGCGTAGACCCATTCAGTATTCGATAGTATTTATCATAAAAACTGGAATTAAGTAACACGTACAGACCATAAGTAATACAAGGAGAATCGCATTTTATAAAGTTTATTTTATTCTGTGTACTAATATACGGAAATTGCGAAAATCTTTGTTTAAGATATATACCACACTGCAGTCTCCTGTCCTCTTCTTTTGAGGTGAAACGCTTAACCATAAGAAAATCACTGTTCTCCTGCAGAAAAGCCTTCCGGTCTGTTTTTATAACTTCCCCTTCTTTACCCAACGGCCATACTACCCGTCCGTTTCTGATATGCTGTGAATACAAAAGGGGATACGAACCATCTTCCAGATGATCACGAAGCACTTCCCTTGTTCTGAAATCAACAATTACACCTGTTTGCATACGCAGATTCATGTCGGGAAGAGTCTTGTCGAAGCGGTTAATGAGAGAAAGTACGGCAGCGTCAGCTTCGTTTGTAACCAGATATACAAACTGGTTTCGCGCCACCACGGTAGCATAAGGAGCACGGAAAGTCTTCAAATCAGTAAATTGAGAAGTAGAAGAAGAGGTTATATTGATATACTCCGGTGTAGCCGTAGTCTTCTTAACTTTTACGATTACTGTCTCCTGCAATACCGATTCACCCTCAAAAACCTTGTCACGGCTTTCGAACAAGTGCATATCGGTAATAACACAGTTTTTGAAAAAATATTCCCTGAATTTCTTGAAATAAGCTCCGGAGGTCCAGGAACGGGGCACAATATATACCAGTTCGTGTCCTTCCTTAAGGTTATGTATACCCATAGCCCAGAAAAGAAAATAAAGATTAGGAGCGCCATAACATATACTTGGCATCACTCTGGCTTCGTCCGCATCTTTCGGTATTTTAAGATAAGGAGGATTTCCTATGATATAATCATATACATTATCCTGAACAGAGAATAATGTATCCCCTTCAAAATTCTGCGAAGTAATATAATTATCCCTGACTATAGAATATTCAACTCCATACTCAGAATGAAGAAACTCAAGATTAGCCTCCAAAAGAGGTAAGACATTCTCATCCGTTTCATAACAAGTAAGATGAATCCTACCCTCATAGTCAGACTCCACCAACTTGTCAACAACCGCCGCCGACAAGATGCCTGTTCCAGCACCTGCGTCCAACAGGCGAATTTCAGGCTTTGAAAGATCGAAACAGAAAAGCGAAGCCATATAAGAAGCTGTAGTCCCGTTTGTAAAGAACTGACCATATTTCTTACGCTTGGTTTTAGGAACCGAAGCTATAAATTTCTCCGTATTTTCAATAACCGTTTCTAACATCTTTATATTCTTAAATTTTATCAACAATCAGATATTTCATCTCAACAGAAAGAATTTGAGTTTTTTCCATTCTACCTGCTGCAACATTACAACAACAAGCATTTGTCGCACTAAAACTTCTTACTATCCTAAGTTGACAAGTACCTTTGAAACAAATCATTTCCAACCAGTACGGGTTTCTTCCGATTCGGTTTCATAGAATAACTATTTAGCAACAAAAATACGAAATAATCCACTAATTACAGCATTAAACGTGACATAACATGACGAGAATACCGAATCCGACCGTGATGTAACATATACGTATCTTATATTGCCATATAAAAAAACATACACAAACACCGACTTAGCTTACAACACTCCCGACACAGAGGCACAGACCAAGTACGACAGGTATATGCAAGTCATTAAGGCCGATCCATACAACAGTTATGGTTACAAGGCTCCGGCTTTGAACAACCTCGGAGTACTCTACGAAAGTCTGGGTGACCTGAACAATGCCAAAGCATGCTATGAGTATGCACTGCAAGCCTGTCCTACCTACGACATGGCAAAGCAGAACCTTAAGAGTGTAAAAGCCCAGCGCAGAAGTAAGCGATGGAGCACCATCGGAAACATACTCGGTACCGTAGGCGAGACATTAGGAACGATGAGTAATAGCCAGGCAGCAGGAACATACGGCACATATCAGGAAAATGGATCTTCCTACAGCGGATCTTCTTCCGGAAGTTCTACAGGAAGCTCGATGTGTAAACGTTGCCACGGTTCAGGAAAATGTTCGTCAATGAGTGGAACCGCAGACAAATACTATTGCCATGGTTCTGGTAAATGCGGTTATTGTAACGGTAGCGGCATTGTACGTAATCTTGGTCAGAACATTGTCTGTACAGCTTGTAACGGACGTGGAAAATGCAGTTACTGCCATGGTTCAGGTAAATGCTCCGATTGCGACGGCTCAGGAAAGAGATAATGACAATCGGCTATATCATACATTATATATATCCACTTGCCCGCCATTGACAAATTCACGTCAATGGCGGGTTTCTTTTTAAAGAAACAGCGCGCAGCAATAGCCGCGGGACAGGAACAGGCCATGAAATTACAGAAAAAATAGTGCCTGGAATATAAAATCAAAAAACGGGGTGTGAACCACGCCGCGATACCGCAAACGTGAGGTTCACACCCCGTGCAAGTATATATCATAGTTTCTTTATCTTACGGCTCCCCCAGTCCCCGCACGATCACCTCCACCTCCGGCTTGAGGAAAAACTTGCGGTGCTTGTCGTGGCCCAGTGCCGCCAGCCCTTCGCGGATGGACGGACAGCGGTACATCCACCGGTACAGATTGCGCCGTGCCGTTTCCGGCGAACGGTCGGGAAAATACAGACAAGCCAGCTCCGACTTGCCGTAGATACGCAGACGGAATTCCCCGTCGCCGTGTTCATTTTCTTTCATACCGCATCCCCTTTCCGGCACGTCCGGCTTCCTTGCGCGGCGAAACCCGTTCGAAAGCCGCCCCGTCCAGCATCCCTTTCAGCGCCATGCCCGGACGGAAACGCACCCATATCTTGTTTATCATCGATTCGTGGAAGTCAGCCTCCAGCCGCACTCCCTCGCTTTTCACTCCCACCTGAAGCGAACCCAGCTCACCCAGACGGACAATCTCGCCGTTGCACAGCCCGCGGCAGACCTCCTCTTCCAGCGCCACAAGCACCGCCAGCGTATCGGCACGTGTCACCGTACACCGCCGCTGAATACGGCGTGCCATGTCGCCCAGCGTCACCTCTCCCCGCGCCTGTGCACGGGCATAATACGTCATCTCTGCCGAGATATCACGCGGATCAACCCGCGGAACCACCGAATAAGTCACTGCTCTTTCCTTCATCATTCTTCTGTTTTAAATTGTTTGCCGGCGCAGTCACAGGCGTACCCGCGAACTCGCCGATTTTCGTCATGCTGGGATTATACCCGTAATATACCTTTCCCGTCGCTCCGTTGCGGTGCTTGGCTACCGTGGCGATGCCCATGCCCCGCGTAGACCACCCCGTATCGGGATCCACCCGGATATGATAACGCTCCGGACGGTGCAGCAGAATCACCAGGTCGGCATCCTGCTCGATGGCCCCGCTCTCGCGCAGGTGACGCAGCTCCGGACTCCCCGCCCGGTCTTCCGCCTGACGGTTGAGCTGGCTCGACACGATGACCGGACACCCCAGCGAGCGCGCCAGCCCCTTCAGCTTGCGGCTGCACTCCGCCACCTCCTGTTCACGCGTACGCCCCGGATTCACCGTGGCAAGCAGCTGCAGATAGTCGACGATAAGCAAGCCCAGCAGCCCCTTTGCCCGCAGCGACTTGGCGATGACACACAACTGGTCGACGTTGATGTACGGCGTATCGTCGACATGCACCGGCAGCGCGCTCATCCGTTCCGCCGTACGGTGCACATCCTCCACCTCCTCCGGCGAGAGCCTGCCCTGACGGATACGCAGCGGATCGGCCGAACTCTCCGCCAGTACCATGCGCTCGCCCAGTTCCGAAGCCGTCATCTCCAGCGTGAAGAACACCACCGGCACACCCGCCATCGCCGCCTGACGCGCAAAGAACAAGTCGAGTGCCGTCTTTCCGTCGGCCGGACGCGCCGCCGTAAAAATCAGGTTGCCCGGCTGCCATCCCCCTGTCATCTCGTTCAGCCGCTGCAAGCCCGTAGGCACACCCGTCAGCCCGTTCACAGCCAGTTCCTGCCGGCGGTCCACCAGCGCCACCGTATCATCCATCACCTCCGGCATGGGGTGCAAGTGATTCTCCAGCGGCGAGTCCTCGAGCAGCGCCCCCAGTTCCCGCTGCGTATCAATCAGCACATCATACACATCACACGTCATATCGTTTGCCGCCGCCAGCTCCCGTGTCAGCACCTCCACCAGCTTCCGCCTCAGGTAATACTGAAACAGGATGCCGCAATGATACTCCAGGTGAGCCGACGTAGCCACCCCCGCCGCCAGTTTCGCCACGGCAAACGGACCGCCCGCATCGTCCAGCCGTCCCAGAGCACGCAGCTCCTCGGTCACCGTCAGCATATCCACCGCCGCTCCCCGGGCATACAGCGCGTTTATCGCCTCGAACACCACCCGGTGCGCCGTCAGGTAAAACATCTCGGCACGCAGACTTTTCAGCACCACCGCCTGAGCCGAACGCTCCAGCAGGCACGCCCCCAGTACCGCCCCTTCTATTTCTTCCGCATAAACCATCCCCATAATCCTAAAAATATGACTGCTGTCCGATACAGCTTTTTACATTACTGAAAAACCGATTGCCTTTACGGATAATCCCTCCTGTTAAAATCATTGCTTGATTTTTATATATCAACAAGTTACTGAGGGTTTGAAAAGTTTTATCGGACAGCAATGATTGACAATTTAAAAAGTTTCATCAGACAACACAGATAAAAATATAATCAATTGAGTACAAAACTCTTCATCTGCAAATACTTCAGCGCCGTACGAGCCCGGTCGATAGACGGCAGCATGCAGAGATACATCTCGATGTTTCCCACCGCCTCCTCTCGCTCGGCCAGCGTCAGTTTCCCCCACGCCTTGCGCGCCGCCTCGATGTCGAGGGCAGGCTGCCGCGTCATGTCGTGATACTGTTCCCAGAACACCTCGAACATCTCGTCGCCCGCGCTCCTGCGCCTTCCGTCCGCACCGTTTTTCACCCGCATGCGGCACAGCGTATCGTAGTGCAGCAGACGCAGCTTCGAACAGTTCTGCACCTTCATCACCTCCACCACACCGTTCTGCTCCAGCTCTCCGATAAAATGGTTCACATGCCTCCGGCTCCAGGCGAAGCGCAGACTCAGCTCCCTTCCTGAGAAAAACAGCTCGCCCCGTTTCAGGCATCCAGGGGTATCACCCTGATCGGTAAAGCACGCCGCCATGAGCAGATACACATACGCCTGCGAGTCGGAATGCCACTTTCCGTACATTTCGGCAAACATCTGGGTAAGCAGTCGCCTCGAAAGTACCAGAAAGCCCAGATTGCCAGGATTTTTCATAGTTGTTATCACCTCCATAATTCTTCATTTTTTTACGCAACCCGAAAGGGCGGGCCACCACCGTCACCAAAGTGTAGCATAGCAAACCCTCAGAGTTACAAGTTATTACAATGTCCGGCGGGCCACAAGAGCACCACCAGTGTTGCCACCCTTTCCTATTATATATTAAAAGAAAGAGTAAAAGCAAGGGAAGTTTTTCTCGCAAAGAAAAACGTTCAGCCACGATTTTTCCGTTATCTTTGTGTCATCAACAGAACCTGACAGGTAAACTTCCGTTCTTGTCTTTCACCGGTAAAAATACCGATTGGCAGAGTATTAATTACTGCCCTATACGGCAGAGATAACCCCCGAGAGACAAGACTAATGAAATATTTCGAAAAATTATACGCTTCGTGCGAGCCTACGAAGCAACAGACAGACGAGTGGCTCAAAGAATTAAGAAAGTTCATCGATACACTGTGCGCCCTGTCGCACGTATCGAAGTCGGAAATCCAGCGCATCACGGGCATCGGCACGCATACGTGTTTCGACACCGTCCGCAATTTCCGTTTCAAGACGCTGGCCACCTTCTTCAAGGCAGCCGAACAGGTGTGCGAGATAGATTTCGACGTAACCACCCTGAGACTGATCATAGAGAGCTGCATCATGCACAAGACGAACCTGATAGTACGCGAGGCCGATCCCGACGAGGAGCCGGGAGAAAACGAGTTCAGGATTCTGAAGCAGCTTTCCGTGGGCACGGACTCCCGAAAAGGCAGCCCGACGGGAAAAAAAGCTGAAAAGTTGAAGTAAACATCAGGAAGTTTACCCGGATATTCGTACAAAAGCTCCGGCTTTTCGTACGAATATTCAAAAAATCTCCGGACATTGTCCGCACATGATGCCGGCATCCGGAGATTTTTTTGTACCAATCGACAAAAAACGGATAAATTGACAAGCCAGCCCGTTTGCGTCCACATTCGGAAAAAGACGGCAGTCCTTGTGTAAAAACAAAAAAATTGAACAATCATATCTAAAAAAAGGGTTAAAATAAACCTTTCTGCATATAAATTTGTTATCTTTGCGCCGAAGAACGACTTCCTATGCGGCTGTGGGAGCGGATCCTAGACAGAAGCACGATGTGCGTCATCTTCCATTTTTGGAGATAACAAACTGATTCATAGTGTTTTTCAGACGCTAGGAAGGAGAGAGAGGTATATCCGTACCTCAACAAACATTCAATCAAGAAAAAAGGGAACAAAAAACCAGAAGGACAAACATCCACAGACATGGAAAAAGAACAGGTATGGCTTCCCCTGCAGACGGTGTACAACAAAGAACTTACAGTAGCCGCCTATCTCAAAGAGCAGGGCATCGAGCATTACATCCCCATGACATACGAGCTCCGCGACACCGGGCGCGAGGGTGAATGCAGCCATGTACTGGTACCGGCCATCCATAACCTGATTTTCATCCACCGTCCCTACGACGCCAACTGGTGCCGGCAGTTCGCCTCCGAAGCCCCGCTGCCCGTCTATTTCCTGAAGAAGGAACGCAACGGCAACGACTACTGCACGGTGAGCGAACGCGACATGCAGAACTTCATGCATGCCACCAGCCCCGACATCCAGGGCACGCGGTTCATCGATTCCGAAAAGCTTCGCGGCAAGCGCAGCGTCCCCGTCCGGGTAGTACGCCGCGGTCCGCTCTACGGTGTGACCGGCAAGTTCCTCCGCTACGGAGGCCGCCACTACATCGCCATCGAAATGCCCCAAAGCACCGCCCTGCTCAAAGTGAGCTACACCTGGTGCGAAACCATCGAAGAGTAAATTCAGAAAAACAATATAAAATCACTAACAGACAAGCATGAAACTAAAAGCTTTATCACTTGTTATTTTTATGGCATGTTCGCCCCTGCTCATGGCGCAGTCGGGCATGACCGACCAGCAAGTGCTGGAATATGCTAAAGATGGAGTAAAACAAGGCAAAGACCAGCGTACCATAGCTACCGAGCTGGCACGCCGCGGTGTGACCCGCGAACAGGCCGAACGCGTGAAGAAAATGTACGAACAGCAGACAGGTACCGCTGCCGGCGACATGACCGGAACCGCCAAAGCCGAAGCACGCCTGCGCGAGCAGACACAGGAAGACAATTCCACCATGCTCGACGAACAGCCACAGGCACAGGAAGTGGCACAGCAGGACGCCGTATTCGGCCGCAACATCTTCAACACCCGCAACCTTACGTTCGAACCGAACGTCAACATAGCCACCCCGCCCAACTACCGCCTCGGTCCGGGCGATGAAGTGGTAATCGATATCTGGGGAGCCAGCCAGAACACCATCCGCCAGCAGATCTCGCCCGACGGAACCATCAACCTCGAACAGCTCGGCCCTGTATTCCTGAGCGGCATGAGCATCGAGCGCGCACAGCAGTACCTCACCGGCGAGCTCCGCAAGATCTATTCCGACCAGAGCAACCAGATACGCGTCACACTGGGCAACACCCGCACCATCCAGATTAACGTAATGGGCGAAGTGATACAGCCGGGTACTTATGCCCTCTCGGCCTTCTCTACCGTATTCCACGCCCTCTACCGTGCAGGCGGTGTGAGCGGCATCGGTAGCCTCCGTAACGTGAAAGTATCGCGCGGCGGACAGACCGTAGCTACGGTAGACGTCTACCAGTTCATCATGCAGGGCAAGACCCGCGACGACATCCGCCTGGAAGAAGGCGACGTGATCATCGTTCCCGCCTACGAAGAACTGGTACAGATTACAGGCAACGTGAAACGCCCCATGCGCTACGAGATGAAGAAAGGCGAAACCCTTTCTACCCTGCTGAAATATGCCGGCGGATTTACCAGCGACGCCTATACCCAGAGCCTGCGCATCGTGCGCCAGAACGGTAAGGAATATCAGGTAAACACCGTGGATGACACCGACTACAGCGTATGCCAGCTGCACGACGGCGACGTAATCACCGCCGAAGCCATTCTGGACCGCTTCACCAACAAGCTGGAAGTGCGCGGCGCCGTATACCGTCCGGGCATCTACGAGCTGGGCGGCAAGCTGAACACCGTACGCGAACTGGTAGAGAAAGCCGACGGACTGATGGCAGACGCCTTTACCGGCCGTGCCGTACTGTACCGCGAGCGTGAAAACAAGACCCGCGAAGTGAAGCAGATAGACATCCGCGCCATCATGGACGGCAGCCAGCCCGACATCCCGCTGCAGAAAAACGACGTACTCTACATCCCCAGCATCCACGACCTGGAAGACCTGGGCAACGTACAGATATTCGGCGAAGTAGCTCATCCGGGCGACTATCCGTATGCCGACAACATGACCCTCGAAGACCTCGTAATCACCGCAGGCGGTCTGCGTGAATCGGCTTCCGTAGTACGTGTCGACGTGGCACGCCGCGTAAAAGACCCGAAGAGCACCGAAAGCCCCGCTACCATCGGACAGAACTTCTCTTTCGGCCTGAAAGACGGCTTTGTGGTAGACGGCGAACCGGGATTCACCCTCCAGCCTTACGACCAGATATTCGTACGCCGCAGCCCGGGCTACAGCGCACAGCAGAACGTGGTAGTAGACGGTGAAGTGCTTTACGGCGGAACCTACGCCCTCACCAGCAAGAACGAACGCATCAGCAGCATCATCGCCAAGGCAGGAGGCGCCACTCAGTTTGCCTACGTAAAGGGAGCCAAGCTTACCCGTGTGGCAAATGCAGAAGAAATCAAGCGCATGCAGGATGTAGTGAACCTGCTCCGCCGCCAGGTAGGCGACGCCATGATCGACTCCCTGGGCATCAACGTACAAAGCACCTTTACGGTAGGCATCGACCTGGAAGCCGCCCTTGCCAACCCCGGCAGCGATGCCGACATCGTGTTGCGTGCAGGCGACGTGATCAGCGTGCCCGAATACAACAACACCGTGAAGATAGACGGCGCCGTGATGATGCCGAACACCGTATCCTATCAGGAAGGCGAAGGCGTGAAATACTACATCAACCAGGCAGGCGGCTACGGCCAGAACGCCAAGAAGAGCAAGAAATTCATCATCTACATGAACGGCCAGATAGCCCAGGTGAAAGGCAGCGGCAAGAAACAGATGGAACCCGGGTGCGAAATCATCGTGCCCAGCAAACGCAAGAAGCAGTTCAACATCGGCAACGTTGTCGGCCTGACAAGCTCTATTGCCTCACTGGCGACCATGACAGCTGCCATTACGGCATTGATTAAGTAAACTACTGGTTATAAACAGCTACAGGAAGCGCGGTAAGGAAGATTTTACTGCAACTTTTCTCACCCACCGAGCCGTGCCGACTGTAGCCTTTTCTATACAAAGCATTTATGAGCGAAAACAAAAACTATCAGCATCCGGACGTACAGGAAGCGGAAAACGATGAACTCGAAATAGACTGGATGGAGATACTGCGTAAAATCATCGCCATCCGCAAAACACTTTACAAGGCAGCCGGCGTAGGAGTGGTGCTGGGCATTATCATTGCCCTGAGCATCCCCAAGCAATATACCGTAACCGTTACTCTTTCCCCCGAAATGGTCGGAGATAAAGCAGGTGGAGGACTAGCCAGCTTGGCATCTTCCTTCTTGGGCGGAGCAGCAACCAGCAACAGCCCCGATGCGCTGAATGTAACCCTAGCTCCAGATATCGTAGCATCTACTCCCTTTGTACTTGAGTTGTTTAATACCCATGTACAGACACTCGATGGAGAACTGGATACTACGCTGGTAGCTTATCTAGATGAGCAAAAAACTCCTTGGTTTAGCTATATCGTGAAAGCTCCTGGCATGGCTATTGGAGCTATCAAGTCACTCTTTTCTGAAGAAGCAGATACAGTATCTGTTTTGAATCCTTTTCAACTGACAAAAAAGGAAGCATCCTTAGTAGAAGGTATAAAACAAGCCATTACAGCTGAAGTAGACCTCAAAACAGCCAAGACTACAATCAGTGTCACTTTACAAGATCCGAAAGTAACCGCTATTGTAGCTGACAGCGTAGTAGCCAAGCTCCAGCAATATATCATCGACTACCGCATCAAGAAAGCCAAGGAAGATTGTGCCTACCTGGAACAGCTCTATAAGGAACGCCAGCAGGAGTACTATGATGCACAGAGCAAATATGCACACTATTTCGACAGTAACCGTAATATCGCCCTACAGAGCGTACGTGCCGAACAGGAACGCCTGCAAAACGATATGAATCTCGCTTATCAGGTATATAGCCAAGTAGCACAACAATTACAAGTTGCTCGTGCTAAAATTCAGGAAGAAAAACCAGTGTTTGCGGTAGTGGAACCGGCTAGTATACCTTTGGAACCTTCAGGTACCAGTAGAAAAACAATATTGTTAGGTATTGTTTTTTTAGCCATATGTGGTGCCGGAATATGGATGCTTTTAGGCATTCCTTTTTGGAAAGAGATAAAAGAAAAAATACAATAATTTTCAACATTAAGCTATTATTTAATAAAATGAACATAACATTTATAATTCAAGCTCGATTAGGATCAACTCGATTACCAAAAAAAATTTTAAGACCTTTTTATCAAGAGAAATCTATATTAGATTTATTGATAGAAAAACTTAAACAAATTCCTCATACACAAATTATCCTAGCAACATCAACAAATCCCATAAACGACCCTTTAGAACAAATAGCTAGTAAAAACAATATAAATTGCTTTAGAGGCTCAGAGAACGATGTTCTTCAACGTTTTATTGATGCTGCTATATTCTATAAAAGTGAACATATTATACGAATCTGCTCAGACAATCCTTTTTTAGAATTAAATTCAATCCAAGAGTTAATTGATTTTGCAAAAGAACATCAACAATACGACTATATAAGTTTTAATATAAATGGTACTCCATCTATAAAAACTCATTATGGTTTTTGGACTGAATATGTAAAGTTATCCGCACTAAAAAAAATTGCAACCTTGACCGATATTCCTTTATATCATGAACATGTAACAAATTTTATCTATACACATCCTGAAATTTTCCTATTTCATTTATTAAAAACCTCTCCTCAATTATTAGACCATAACAAAATCCGTCTAACAATAGACACAGAAGCAGATTTTAAAAATGCTCAAAAAATATATAGCGATTTAGTTCAAACAACTCCGTATCCTACAATAGAAAATATTATTCAATATCTGGACTCACACCCCAGTTATTATGAAACAATGGAACAAGAAATTCTTAAAAACTCAAAAAAATGAAAGAAACGTACATTATCGGTGAAATTGGCCAAAACCACAATGGCTCAGTTGATATAGCGAAGCTCATTGTTGAACTCGTTTCACGACCCGTGAAAGAAGAAGATTTCGGACTTAATTTAAAGCCCATGAATGCCGTAAAAATGACCAAGCGTGATTTGTCCGAAGAACTTACGACTTCACAAATGAACCGCATTTACAACACTCCAAATTCTTTCGGGCGAACTTATGGAGAACACAGAGCGTTTTTGGAACTTTCAGATGAAGAGCATTTTGAAGTCTATAAATATGCAAAATCTTTAGGATTGGATTTTATAGAAACATTATGTGCTATCGGTTGCCTTTCACTATTAAAATTATTTACACCAGACTATTTAAAAGTAGCCAGTCGAGATTTAACCAACCTTCCATTACTTGAAAGACTTGCTGAAACCAAAATTCCTATCATCTTATCTACTGGTATGGCTGGTAAAAAAGAACTAGATGATGCTCTTGAAGTTATCAACCATTATCACTCAAACATTTCTATACTACATTGCGTTTCACAATATCCGACCCATCCAGACAATTTAAATTTACGTACCATAACGTATCTAAAAAAGCACTATCCACAATACAAAATTGGATTTTCAGACCATACAATTGGTATATCAGCACCTATCGTAGCAATTGGAATGGGAGCAGAAATTATAGAAAAACATGTCACAATAGACCGACATATGAAAGGAACAGATCAGGCCGGTTCTTTAGGACCAGATGGAGTCAATAGAATGATTAGAGACATCCGTATCGCTGAAAGATGGATGGGAAAAGAAGATATTTATATTGACCCTAATGTAGCAAGTGCTAAAGAAAAGCTAGAAAGATCTATAGCTTCCAAACATGAGCTAAAAATAGGTGATGTCATTACAGAAAATGATTTACACTTGCTAAGTCCTGGTGATGGATATAAATGGAGCGAGATAAATAATGTAGTAGGAAAAACAGTAATCCAAGACATTCCTGCAAACGAAATTATTTATTCTAATTATATAAAATAAAGATTACCGGGTATGTTTACAATTAACATACCCGAAAATTTTACGCATTATGAATTTACCAAGACTCATATTAACTGATATTGACGGAGTTTGGACTGATGGAGGTATGTATTACGATCAAACAGGTAATGAATGGAAGAAATTTCATACATACGATAGTGCAGGAGTTCTACTTGCTCACCGTTTTCATATACCTGTTGGTATTATAACTGGAGAACAAACAGAAATAGTTCGCAGAAGAGCTGAAAAATTAAAAGTTGATTTTCTTTATCAAGGAATCAATAATAAATTCATAGTAGTTAAAGAATTGGCAGCAAAACTACAAATACAACTAAAAGACATTGCATATATAGGAGATGACATCAATGACATAGAAGTCTTACAAAATGTAGGCTTTTGTGGAGTGCCTGCGAATGCCCCCATATATATCAAACAATTCTCTACATTTCCCCTATCTAAAAAAGGAGGAGAAGGAGTCTTTAGAGAATTTGTCGAAACTTTATTAATTAAGAACTTAAACATAAATACAATCCTAAAAATTTATGCAGGAGATGATTACAAACAATAATTTTATATCTTATAACACACATTATCGTAAAAGAACCACTAACATTATCTAAAACTTTATTCAGCAAAATACCGACTAATTCCAACAACTATATATTACAATGAATATTAATTTACAGTCTTTATTTAACAGCCTATGGCCACTAAATAGAAGTCTTACAGGTGATGGCAATCGAGAAACATTGAGAATATTATCCGAAGTGATTCCATTAAAAATATACGAAATACCTTGTGGAACAAAATGCTTTGATTGGGAAATTCCTTCTGAATGGAATGTAAAAGAAGCATGGATAAAAAATTCAAAAGGTGAAAAAATTATAGACTTCAGTATCAACAATCTTCATTTATTAGGATACTCTGAACCTATACATAAAATAATATCATACGACGAACTCAAAAAACATCTCTATACGTTACCAGAACAACCAGATGCAATTCCATACAGGACCTCATATTACCAAAAAAGATGGGGCTTCTGTATGTCTTATACTCAATATTTAACTTTGTCTCCTGAAGAAAAATATGAAGTTTATATTGACGCTTCACACAATACTGCCGGAAGCATGACTGTAGCTGAAGCTGAAATTAAAGGCAATACGAATAAAACTATATATATAACAACTTATATCTGTCATCCTTCAATGGCAAACAATGAGTTATCAGGTCCTTTAGTTATTTGCAAATTATTCCATCTTATTAAAGAAAAAATATTAAACCCTCAATATACTTATAAATTCCTATTCATGCCTGAAACTATAGGAAGCATATGGTATTTATCTACGCATAAAGATGAAATAATAAAAAATTGTCTATCGGGTATCGTTGTAACATGTATTGGCGATGAAGCTCCTTTTACTCTAAAAAAATCGAGAATAGGAAATGGAATCTTAGAAAAATGCATAGAATATTTACTAGAAACCTCTCATAAGCCATATAAACTATATGACTTTTTTCCTCTTGGCAGCGATGAAAGGCAATATTGTTCTCCAGGATTCAACCTACCTTTTTGTTCACTAACAAGATCAATGTATGGTCAATATAAAGAATATCATACCTCGTTAGATAATAAAGATTTCATATCATTCGAAGCAATGAATAAATCATCGGAATTTCTCTTTCAATGCATTCAAACAGTCGAATACAATGCTACTTATATAAACACATATCCATACTGTGAATTACAACTAGGGAAAAGGGGATTATATCCAACACTAAGTGCTCCCAATGCCAGAACAAAAACTATAGATGCAATAATGTGGATTTTAAATTACTCAGACGGAGAGCATGACTTATTATGGATTGCTCAAAAATCTAAAATTGAATTTACAGTAATAAAAGAGGCTACAGAATTATTGTTACAACATAAAATTCTAATAAAAAAATGAAAAAAGAAAGTAAAGAAACACTTATAAAAACTTGTTTTGAATTAAATGACTTTATATTCTCAGAACACTTTAAATCATTAGAATATCCCCATCACACCATTTATAATATATGCAGATTTTATTGTAGATTTATAATAGGACTAATCTTAAATATAATAAGAAATAAATTTCAATTTAAAAGATTCTCCTATTACAATAAGATATACTTCAAAAAAAATATATTCTTTTCACCGACACTTAATAATAAAAGAGCAGTAGAAGGAATATTTACTACAACAAATAATACATTTCACATAACTAATATCAAGAACGTTAATCAATATCCTATCTTCCACGTTTATTTATACAGTTGCTCACTGATAATTCCCATTATACTAGAATATCTAAAAATGCCTAAAGGTATAGAAAAAAATATTGTTGGAAATACATTATCAAGATATGTGTTAACCTTAGGTCACTATATAGTAACTGATAAAATTTGTAAAAATTCAAATATCAGTTCTCTAATTCTATCTAACGATCATACATCCTTTAACAGAGCTTTTATATTATCAGCAAAAAAAAATAATATCATAAGCTTATACACACAACATGCTTCTGTTGCAGACTATTATCCGCAACTATCATGTACGTACTCAGTATTAGATGGTATAGAAACTATGAAAAAATACGCATCAAATGGCAAAAATATAAAACAATCCACAATACTGCTTTTAGGAGCCTCTCGATATGACTCCCTTGTATCCCAGAAGAATCATACAACAGAAAATAAGAATGTAATAGGACTTGGTATCAATGCATTAGATAGTTATTCATATATTTTAAGCACATGTAAAAAACTTATTACAGATTTTCCTAATCACAAAATAATCATAAGAGCACATCCAAACTGGAAGAGTAAAAGTATAAAACTCCCCAATATTATATGGTCTTCTGCGTATGAAGAACCTATTAATTCTTTCTTTGAAAAAATTGATATTCTAATATCAAATGACTCATGCATACATTTTGATGCTGTCAAATATGGTCTACCAACTATAATGTATACACTAAATAACGATGGATTCTCTGATCAATATGGCTTTGTATCTTCTGGATTTGTGAAGTATATACCGAACTACAATTCACTAGTTATATATCTGAAAAATAATAACTACTATAAACCAAGTATAGATTTAGTCCGTACATATGACAACTCATACCAAAAAAGTTATGAAGGTAAAACAGCTCAAATCATCTCATCTTTTATAAACTATCACTTTGACATTAATTTTATGAAACAAAAATACAAACTAGAAAAAATAGAATCAGAAATAGGAAACTATTATCAAATTCCCTAAATTCATTGACAACATGAAACTACTAAACTTTTTGAATAAAAGAAAAACATTAAGGAATGGAATAATTTTTTCATTCTTCTCTATGTTGAATAATGGAATTAGTTTCATCTTACTATTATACATAGCTAAATATATATCTCCTAGCGGATACGGACAAGTAAATCTTTTTAACACATTTACTATGCTTTTTAGTTTCTTGATATGCTTAAACTCTCGAGGAATAATTGCAATTGATTTTTTTAAATATACAAAAAAAGAAACTATACAAAATATAAACTGCATATCTCTAATAACTATTTTTATTTATCTATTTTTTTTATGTATTGAATTTTCACCATTCAATAATCTCGAAAAATATATTGGTCTATCTACTGATTTACAACTAATAGCATTATCCGTTTGTTTCTGCCAAGTCTTTTTCAATATTACACTTGATATATGGAGACTAGAAGAAAAGCCATTTAAATATGGCTTATATACTACCTTATTTGCTATTTTAAATTTTGTTATAACAATCATTTTTGTTATAGGATTACAATTAGATTGGAAAGGTAGAATCTATGCCCAAATTCTAATATCAATTCTTTTTTTTATTTCAAGCCTTTATATACTATTCCATAAAGGATATATTACTAATATACTCCCCAATATAAAAACACTTAAGGCTATTTTAAACTTTGGAATACCACTTATACCACATAATGCTACTATATGGATAAGGCAAGGACTAGATCGATATTTTATTAATTACTATTATACTAGCTCTCTTGTTGGATTATTTAGTTTCTCTTTAAATTTTGCCAATATTATACAAATTTTCGGCATTGCCTTCAATGCTACAAATTCAGTATTTATTTACAAAATATTGTCTAATCCTCCAGAAAATGCAAAAGAGCTGTTAAGAAAACAAACTCTCACTATCGCAATATTATTTATATCAATAACAATAATAACAATAGTAAGTACAATATTCTTTATTCCCATTTTATTTCCACAATATAGTGAATCCATCAAATACATAGTTCCTCAATGTTTAGGAGCTTTATTTCAATGTATATATCTATTATTTGTTGATTATATATTTTTTTACAAGAAAAACAGAATGTTAATGAATATAACTTTCTGTGTATCCATCATACATGCGTTTTTTTCTTTCCTATTAACACAATATTCTATTTTTTTTACAGTATATATAGGAATGATAAGCAACTTTATGATTGCTATGTGTGTCTATCTATATTCAAGAAAATTATACAAAATAATTTAAATAAGCATATATGATAAAAAAATTAATCTCATTAGTATTAAATAAAAGATATGAACTTTTAAAAAAACTATGGCTTATCAAAGCCAAATACACAGGTATTAGTTCATATGGAAAAGGATTATACATTGGAGGAAAATGTGACTTTGAAGCCAATATAAAAGTTGGTGATAATGTTAATTTTAATGGTATAAAAATAGTGGGTAAAGGTTATGTAAATATTGGAAATAATTTTCACTCGGGTATTGAATGTATGATTATTACTGATAACCATAATTATGAAGGAAAAGAAATACCGTATGACGATACTTACATCTATAAGACTATAAACATTGAAGACAATGTATGGATTGGTAATAGAGTTCTTATTTGTGGAAATACAACTATAGGTGAAGGTGCCATCATTGCAGCAGGAAGCGTTGTTACTAAAAATATTCCACCATTTGCCATTGTTGGAGGAAATCCTGCAAAAATTATAAAGTATCGTGACATTGAGCACTATCAAAAGTTAAAAGAACAAAAGAAATTTCACTAATCAACACTAGCCACATAAGCGGACCATGAAAATTTTAATCTGTAACGAATTATATGCTCCCTATTTCTTAGGTGGAGCAGAACGATCTGTAACCATTCTAGCTGAAGCTTTAGCTCAAAAAGGACATCAAATATACATTTACACAACTGCTCCTGAAGACAAAAATAAAGAATCAAACAATGTTAAAATATTCTATCGAAAATGCAAAAATATTTATTGGATATATTCTCCAAACAATCCCAATAAAATAAAAAAAACAATCTGGCACTTGGTTGATATTTACAATATTTCAGTAAGAAAACAATTTCAAACATTAATAGAACAGATAAAACCTGACATCATACACACCCATGTATTATCTAGTTTCTCTGTATGCCTATGGAGTGTCGCAAAAAAGTATAACATTCCCATCGTTCAGACTTTACGTGACTATTATCTACTCTGTAGTAAATCAACAATGTTCAAAGACGAACATGTTTGTCAGAAGCAATGTTTACTATGCAAAACGTCTACTTATCCCAAGAAAATACTTTCCTCATCAGTTTCAGCAGTAGTAGGCATCAGTCAATTTATTTTAGATACTCATATAAAAAATGGATATTTTGCAAAAACACCATTACGACAAGTTATCTTCAATTCTGTTTCTCAAAAGCAAGTTTCAACCAATAGTTCTGTTAGAGAAAAGGCCATCGGATACATCGGACGAATACACCCCAGCAAAGGAACGGAAATTCTTATTAAAAGCTTCCTACAAATAAAAAATCCACAATACAAACTCTATATTGCTGGAAATAATACAACTGAGTATGCACAATATCTACAAGAAAAATACAACCACCCTAACATATTATTTCTCGGCTTACAGAACAGCGAAGAGTTTCTTGCCAAAATATCTCTATTAGTTGTTCCATCTATTTGGAACGAGCCTTTCGGGAGAGTCATTGTAGAAGCATTCAACTGCCATTGTCCTGTAATAACATCAGACAGAGGTGGAATGCCTGAATTAATCACTCCAAAAGTAAATGGAGACATTTTTCAAATAGAAAATCCAACCTCATTAAATATTCTGTTACAAAATTTCAATGATGGGAAAACAACTTATACCATAGATGATATTCCATCCCAATACAGTATCGAAAACATGGTCTTACAATACGAGACTTTATACAAGAAAGTAATATATAAATAGAACATTGTATCAATGCTTAAAACAAATTGCATACGATTAAATTATAGATTATTCCAACTCATTGCTATCTTCATTTTTTTTGATGGAATAAGATCTAACCTTATAGGTGGAAATATATTAACATTATTTAGAGAAGGTTCTATATTCTATCTTTTTGGATATGCTGTATTCAAACAGAAATGTAGTTTAAAAAAAATCATACCAATAAGTATTTTATGTTACTTTTTTTACCATACAATTGTAAGCTTAGTATCTATTAGTTTCCAAACTAATATAACAATGTCTTTCATTATTAAACCATATGAATTTCTTATTGCCATCTATTTATTCAGTCATTTCCAAAAGCTTACTCATCAAACATATGACAAATATATTCTTTTTATAATAAAAACCGGTATTGTTTTTACAATACTCAATACATTATTATATTTCATATATATACCTATTTGGATAAACTATCAAAAATGGTGGGGAAGGATTAGCTGTGGTTATCCAACAATGGATGTTATCACACTAGCTTACACATTACTAATTTTGCTCTTTTATCATAAACTAAAACTAAATTCATTTACTCGAATTTTTTTCACAATCGTTATTCTAATCGGTTATCTTTTACAATTTACAGGTACTGGTATTGTTATTTTAGGTATTATAATTCCTTTTACACTGATATACTATTTATTCGCACCTAAAAAACAACCTTTAAAACGAGAAATACTTGTCACATTTGGAATTCTTATTTTAATAGCCGGAAGTACAATTTCTTTTGCTAAACTACAGTTTCCACAAGAATACGCACAAGGTGAGTTTCTTATTCTCAATAAAATAGACATTCTCACTGGGAATGTAGATGAAGGAGATATCAATACGATGGCAATCAGGGAAGAACAATTCAACAAAGTTAAAGAAAGACAAAACTACCTATTTGAGAAAGTATTTGGAATTGGCTTAGGTGACGCTACAAATGATACGGATAAATTAGCATCCATTAAGTCATCTTTTATGATTGAAGATCAATACTCATTAGCCCAAGTGTGTTATGGATATATAGGATTAATCTTTTATATTTTAATACCATGTTGTTTTGCGCTTAATGTATTCTTAAGAAAAAAACTGCCCCAAAACATGAAATTCTTATTTTGGGGTGCTACAATAATATTTTTAGCCAATAGTAAGACATTAATGCCTTTAATACTTTATCCAAACTATATCTATTTTGCTTTTTTTATTGCATTATTTAAACAAAAGCTATATGACACAAGTCACCAATAAACTACATCTATTATACAATTAGCGTCAAAAAGATAAACAACACATATGTAACCAACAAAACAAGATAAAAACAATAATACTCATGTCATTAATCAAAAATCTTAAAAACATAAAATCAAGAAATGGCTTTCATGCCATAATTACCCTGACCTTACTCTATATGAAGAAAGCATTTTATTTCAAATTTCCATTCAAGATTCTAAGAAAACTCATCATTCAGGGGTTATATTCCAGCGAAATACATCCAGATTCTTTTAGGAACAAAGAAGCAATAGCAACTTGCAGACTGCCACACCCTTATCTTATTATCATCCACCGAACTGCTTCTATTGGAATCAACTCTACCATCTTCCATAATGTAACAATTGGAGTTATTGAAGGAAATAATAGAAAACTACAAGCAAGTTACCTAGGTGATAATATATACATAGGATGCGATAGTGCTATCCTAGGTAATCTAACTATAGGAAAAAATGTAAAAATAGGAGCTAAAAGTTTAATTCTGAAAGAAATCAAAGATAATCAGACCGTTGTTGGTCTATACAAATAATAATTATGCATATAACTATCGACTGCCGCATGTGGGGAGAAAAGTTTGGAGGAATAGGAAGATATACTAAAGAAATTGTACTATACCTAATCACTCATAAAAAATGGAAATTTACCCTTCTCTACTCTCCTCAGGCATTTAAAGATTTACAATCCTTACAAAATAAAAATATCGAACTTATTCCATGCAATGCCAAGATTTTTTCACTAAAAGAGCAATGGGAAGTTTGGAAAAAAATTCCACGATGCGATTTGTTTTGGAGTCCTTATATGAATATTCCTTTTATACGGACAAAAGCAAAAAAGCAAGTTGTTACTTTACATGATGTCTTTCATGTAGCTAATCCACAATACTACAGTAAGCTAAGACAAATTGCTATTGCACCTTATTACTTCTTTTCAACAAGAAACAGCAGCCTTATATTAACTGTTTCTCAATTCTCAAAATCGGAAATATTCAAATACTTCGGTAAAAGAATTGCAGATAAAGTATCTGTTATATATAATGGTTGTGAAATACAAGAAGATAATATCGCTGCCAAAAACATTGGAAAAAAATATTTCTTGTTTGTCGGTAGCATAAAGCCACATAAAAATTTAAAGAATGCATTATTGGGCTTTAAACAATTAGATAATAACGATTATCGCTTTATCATCGTTGGTAAAAAAGAAGGTTTCATCACAGGAGATAGTGAAGTTTTCAATTTAGTGAATCAAATAAATAAAGAGAGGGAAAAGGTTTTATTTACTGGAAATATTGATGACCAAGAATTGTATGCCTGGTACAAAGGTGCAAGTGCACTCGTTATGCCATCCCTTTATGAAGGATTTGGTTTACCCATTGTAGAAGCGATGCATTTTAATATTCCAATCATAGCCTCAAATATTCCTGTATTAAAAGAAATAGGAAAAAATTATATCTCATATTTCAATCCATATGACCCGAACAGTATAAAAGAAAAAATGAATTTTATTATTCAGCAAAACCAACCCGTAATGTTCCCCAAATGGAGAACATGGGCTGAAACAGCTGAAGATATTGCTAAATTATTCGAACAAACTACAAAAATATAACAACTTATCTTATGAAAGTAGCAATCATTCAAGAATGGCTGGTAACAGTTGGAGGCTCTGACAAAGTAGTAAAAGCAATCGCTGATGTTTTTCCAGATGCAGACATCTATACATTAGTAGCCAAAAAAGAAGTCTGCGATGAACTTGGTATTAATTGGAATAAAGTACATACATCTTTTATACAAAAAATGCCACTAGGTACCAAGAAACATAGAGCTTATCTACCATTATTTCCATTTGCCATAGAACAATTTGATTTGAGAGGATACGATGTTATAATATCTTCTTCACACTGTGTCGCAAAAGGAGTATTAACAAAAGCAGACCAATTGCATATTTGCTATTGCCACTCTCCTATCAGATATGTATGGGATATGTACAATGAATATCTGGAAGAATCCAACCTGACAAAAGGCCCAAAGAGTTGGTTAGTAAGATACTTACTTCACAGAATCAGAAAATGGGATATGCTTTCAAGCTTCCGGGTAGATCATTATATCAGTAATTCCGATTATGTAGGACAAAGAATAAAAGAAACTTACAGGAGAGAATCTACGACCATCCATCCCAATATTGATATTTCTAACTTTGAATACTATGGACAGAAAGAAGACTTCTATCTGGCAAGTAGCCGTTTAGTTGCTTACAAAAAAATCGATATCATAATTGAAGCGTTTAACCGTATGCCTGAGAAAAAACTAGTAGTTATTGGCGGTGGTCCAAACCTAAAGAAATATCAGGAAATGGCTAAAGAAAACGTGACCGTTATGGGCTATCAGCCATTTAATGTTCTGAAAGAAAAAATGCAAAAAGCTAAAGCTTTCGTTTTTGCAGCAGACGAAGATTTTGGAATGATTCCTATAGAAGCTGAAGCTTGTGGAACTCCTGTTATTGCTTATGGTCACGGTGGATCATTGGAAACAGTATCTGATGGAGAAACCGGATTATTTTTTCATGAACAAACTCCAGAGAGTATCATAGAAGCTGTTAAGCATTTTGAATCTTTAGGAGAAGCTCCTTTCAGCTATGAAAAGTGCAGAAAGTGGGCTGAATCTTTCTCTGAAGAACGATTCAAAAAAGAAATCAAAGAATTTGTTGAAACCAAATACAAAGAATTTAAAAATCCCAACAGATGAATTACTTCATTACTGGAGGTACCGGATTCATCGGTACCCATCTTACCAAATTACTGAATGAGCTTCATCCTGAAGCTAAGGTATATAATCTGGATATTGTAAAACCAGGAACTCCACTTCCAACTGTAAAAGATTACAAATCGCCCTTGAAAGAAGGAGAAACCGTAAAAGCTGAATTTATTTATTGTGACATACGTAAACCAATAGAACTGAACGTACCCGTATCAAGTGAGGATATCATCTTCAATTTTGCAGCTGTACACCGCACTCCTGGGCATCCTGATTATGAATATTTTGAGACTAATATTCGTGGAGCGGAAAATGTTTGTGCATTCGCAGAGAAACATGGTATAAAGAAAATAGTCTTCACCAGTTCCATAGCTCCATACGGTGCAGCAGAAGAACTGAAAGAAGAAACAACACTTCCTACTCCTAATACTCCATATGGCATATCAAAACTAGTCGCAGAAAAGATACATACTATTTGGCAAGCTAAAAACGAAAAAGAAAGACAGCTTACCATCGTACGCCCAGGAGTTGTTTTCGGTAAGGGAGAAAATGGAAATTTTACACGCTTGTATTGGGCCATAAGGGGACATAAATTTGCTTACCCAGGGCGTAAAGATACCATTAAAGCATGTATCTATGTAAAAGAATTAGTACGCTTCATGGTATATAGACTTGAAAACCATGCAGAAGGTATAGAACTTTACAACTGTTGTTTTGAACCAGCCTACACCATTCAACATATAGTAGAGGCTATGAAAAAAGTAACAGGATTAACCTCAACTGTATTTGATATTCCTAATTGGGTAATTATGCCGGCAGCAACAATCATCGGTGCTTTAGGAGCACCTATGGGTATCTGCCCTGCCCGAGTAAAAAAGCTACAAATTTCGACTAATATTTGTGGCAAGAAACTGAAAAACTCAGGCTATCAATTTAAATGGACTTTTGAAGAGGCACTTAATGACTGGTTTAAGGATAATAACCGAAAATGGTTAAAATAAGTACAATACGATGAAAAAAAGCCAAAATTTAAATATCGCTGTAGCAGGTACAGGCTATGTAGGTCTGTCCATCGCTACCCTGCTGGCACAGCATCACCATGTGGTAGCCGTAGATGTTATTCCTGAAAAGGTAGAGAAGATTAACAACCGTATCAGTCCGATACAGGACGAATATATTGAGAAGTATCTGGCAGAAAAGGAGCTGAACCTGACGGCTACACTGGATGGAGCCTCAGCGTATAGAAGTGCGGACTTTGTGGTGATTGCGGCTCCTACGAACTACGATCCGGTAAAGAACTATTTCGATACGTCGCATGTAGAGGAGGTTATCGACCTGGTGCTGGAAATGAACCCGGACGCGGTAATGGTCATCAAGAGTACCATTCCCGTAGGTTACTGCCGTAGTCTGTACGTGAAGTATGCGGAAAAGTTCAAGAATACTCCTGCCCTCACCGGAAAGAAATTCAACTTACTGTTTTCACCGGAGTTTCTGCGTGAGAGTAAGGCTCTGTACGACAATCTTTATCCGAGCCGTATCATCGTGGGATTCCCGAAACTGATAGAGGGACGCGATGAGGAAAATGAAGCTATCAAAGCCATTGCAGGCGAACACCTGGAAGAGAAAGCGCACGAGTTTGCAGCGTTGCTTCAGGAAGGTGCTATCAAGCCGGATGTAGATACGCTGTTCATGGGACTGAAAGAAGCAGAAGCGGTGAAGCTGTTTGCCAATACGTATCTGGCTCTGCGTGTAAGTTATTTCAACGAACTGGATACATATGCGGAAGTAAAGGGACTGGATACACAGGCTATCATTCAGGGTATTTGTCTGGATCCACGTATCGGCACGCATTACAATAATCCGTCGTTCGGCTACGGGGGCTACTGTCTGCCTAAAGATACCAAACAGCTGCTGGCAAACTATCAGGATGTACCGGAGAATCTGATTGAGGCGATTGTAGAAAGTAACCGTACACGCAAGGATTTCATTGCCGACAGAGTGCTGCACAAGGCAGGATATTATGATTACTTCAATCGTGGGGACTATAATCCGGCTGAGGAAAAAGAATGTGTTATCGGGGTATATCGCCTCACCATGAAATCGAACAGTGATAATTTCCGCCAGAGTTCCATTCAGGGTGTGATGAAGCGCATCAAAGCGAAAGGTGCACAGATTATCATTTACGAACCTACACTGGAGGATGGAAGTACATTCTTTGGTTCAAAGGTCGTAAACAATCTGGATGAGTTCAAGGCTCAGGCACATGCCATCATTGCCAACCGCTATGACGCGTGTCTGGATAATGTGAAAGACAAAGTATATACGCGTGACATTTTCCGCAGGGACTAAAAAGCAAAAAACAATACAAAAACCAGCATGCAAAATCATATAGTTATCATGGCAGGCGGCATTTTTAATGAAAAAGCATCACGCATATTACTTTTTTTAAAATAATCCTTAACTTTGGTGAAGTAAATGTTATAGAAAATGCAAAATTATTGGTTTGAATCTCTTCCTGAATCCTGCCCTCCGGCAGATTCAGAAAAATGCCAAGGCATCTATTATCGAGTCGCAATCGGTAATCCGGCACAGTCTGAAGATTTCTTCTCTCAAAAGAAATTAGCTCCAGACAAAACTTTTACAGGTGAAGGAATAGATGAATGCATTGTACGAGCCGTATCTGTTTTTTCAGAACTCACGGATGCAAAGCGTCTGCTAAAACTCCCAAAGTTCCGAAAGGCTAACATTGCAGAAGTAAGTCTTTCCCCACAAGACGGAAACATAAAGAAGACATTCAGAAATTCACACTATTCATGGTGGAGAAGCCGTTTATTTGATGTTTCACAAGCTAAAATCATATCGCTATGACCAGAAATATTCCTATTCGGATAGAAAGAATTTTGGATTTTTATGATGTGCCACAGTTGTTTATCGCCCGGGATGCATTCGAAACCTTGTATCTTTGTCTGTTGTACACCGACGAGCAGGAATGCAGATATACGGCCATACGCATCTCAGGGAAAAGAATTGAAGAGTTTTTGTCCGGAAAAACAGATTTGCGGGAGTTGTTTCTCTCTCCTGAAACCGGAGCGGAATATTTTGATGTGGCATTGACCAACAACGAATATCAGATTACATCATCCGTTCCTGCTCCTCTATCAGAAGACAGACTTCCGGAAAAAGGGTATACGGCATGTACCCCTGAGGAAAATGAAAACGTAATCGTAAAGATTCCGGTATCGGACAGATACTTACTGAAAGAAATTGTCCGAAAATTCGGATGGGCCTGCATGTGACATTTTCCGCAGGAAGTAAACAATTCTAAATCTATTAAAACCAGCATGCAAAATCATATAGTTATTATGGCAGGCGGCATAGGAAGCCGTTTCTGGCCCATGAGTACATCCGAATATCCCAAACAGTTTATCGACGTAATGGGGGTAGGAAAATCGTTGATTCAGCTCACGGTGGAGCGTTTCAAGGATATCTGCCCGAAAGAGAATTTCTGGGTGGTGACATCGGAAAGGTATGTCGACATAGTAAAGGAACAGCTTCCGCAGATTCCGGCTCAGCATATTCTGGCGGAACCGGAAGCCAGGAATACGGCGCCGTGTATCGCGTATGCGTGCTGGAAGATCCGAAAGGAGTTTCCGCAGGCGAAGATCGTGGTGACGCCTTCGGATGCGCTGGTGATTGATACGGCGGAGTTTGCGCGCTGCATTGCCGTGGCGCTGGAGAAAACAGCGGACTCGCAGGCTATCGTGACCTTGGGGATGATGCCTACCCGACCGGAAACGGGCTACGGGTACATAGCGGCTCTGGGAGAAGCGGACGCAAAGGGGATCTGCAAGGTGGAGGCGTTCAGGGAGAAACCGGACGTGGAAACGGCAAAGGGGTATCTGGCTGCGGGAAATTATTTCTGGAACGCGGGGATTTTTGTGTGGAACGCGGACACGATTACGAATGCCATACGCAGGTATGCGCCGCAGATTGCGGGAGTGATGGACGAGCTGGAGCCTGCCTTGTTTACGGACAAAGAGGCGGAGGAGCTGAAGCGGCTCTTCCCTACTTGCGAGAAGATTTCCATCGACTATGCGGTGATGGAGAAGGCGGAGGATATCTTTGTGCTGCCGGCGGAGTTCGGATGGAGTGACCTGGGTAGCTGGGGTTCGCTGCGCACCTTGCTTCCGCAGGATGAAGCGGGCAATGCCAAGGTAGGCGGCCGGGTGGATATGTACAACTGCCGGAACTGTGTGGTGCATGCGGCGGAGCACAGACAGGTGGTGCTGGAAGGTCTGGAGGGCTACATCGTAGCGGAGAAGGACAGACGTCTGCTGGTGTGCCGCCTGAGTGAGGAGCAGCGCATCAAGGACTTTGCGGCGGGGAAGTAAACGGGAATCGCCACGATTCCTGCTACTGAAAGATTTTGATTCTCCATTGTTTTTTTAATCCTTTTATCTTATTCATTAGGAAATAAAGAAAAAAATTTGTTCTTTTGTATTAGAACCAAATCCAAATATATGAATACTACAGTTTTTAATCCGGCTCAATTGCAAGTGCTTGAAATGATGTCGTTTGTGGATAGTCCTGAAGCATTAGCAGAACTTAAAAAGGCTATTTCTGACTATTTCGCCAAGCAAGCGCAAAAAGAAATTGACCGTTTGTGGGAGAATGGAGAATTAAATGAGGAAAAAGTCGATAAATTCTACCAACTACATGAACGTACTCCCTATAAATGAATATGAGAAACATTGTATTGGATACAAACTCACTGATTATTGCAATTTCAGCGAAGAATGACTGCCATAAAGTGTGGCAATCATTCTTGAATGGAGACTATACGTTATGTATAAGCAATGAAATCGTAGAAGAGTATCTGGAAGTCATGACTCGCAACATTAATAAGTATGTAGCCGAAACGATTATCTACACGATTCTTACTCGTGAAAATGTAAAGAAATTAACTCCTCACTACCGTTTTCATCTAATTACAGCAGACCAGGATGACAATAAGTTCGTAGACTGTGCCATAACAGCCAATGCGGAATATATCGTGACGGAGGATCACCATTTCAATGAACTTAAAAATATATCTTTCCCATCAGTTGCCATAATTAATTTGAAGGACTTCGCAAAAACATTGTAAGTCTAATGGTTGATTGTCGACGAATATATCAACTTGCATATTACTGATGATCGGCAGAACAGAATCTATCGGTAGTAGCGTAGTACTGAGTGAGGAGCAGCGCATCAAGGACTTTGCGGCGGGGAAGTAAACGGGAATCACCACGGTACTCTATACGGAGGGTAGCGTGGCGATTTTTTTTGTTTCTACAGTGAGCTTTGTATAAAAAATGTTATAGAGAATGAGATTTTGTTCCTAAAAAACTCTCTATTTAAAATTAATTATATAATTTAGATGATATATAAAAATACAAGAACTATACAAATAATATAAACTATATCAAAATACAAACACAAACGGGACAGTTGACTGACTACAAGGAAATACACTAATTGATAACGAGAATATATACAATATATTTTAACCTTAAAATCGAAAATAGAGTATTAACCTTAATAGTTTAACTATGCAAAAACGATCATTTCTAGTAGTCACAATGTTCCTGGTAGGAATGTTTCTGACTGGGATTTATGCTCAGACAATTACTGTAAGCGGAAGTGTTACCAGTAAAGAAATGAGCGATCCTCTAATCGGAGTAAACGTATTGGTAAAGGGAACTACCAATGGTACGGTAACCGACCTGAACGGTCATTATTCTATTACTGTGGGACCGGACGATGTGCTGGTATTTTCGTATATCAGCATGCAAACGGTGGAAGAAGCAGTGAAGGGAAGAAAGGTTATCGATGTTTCTATGGTTTCGGATACCGAAAGTCTGGGTGAAGTCGTGGTAACGGCTATGGGTATCCAGCGCCAGTCGGAAACGTTGACGTATTCTGCACAGACTGTGGGAGGTAGTGATGTGAACGACATCAAGAGTGTGAACATGATCAACTCACTGCAGGGTAAAAGTGCCGGTCTGATGATTACACCAAACTCTACCGGAGCCGGAGGTTCTTCTAAAATCCTGTTCCGCGGTAACAAGTCTATCAGTGGTAGCAACCAGCCGCTGATCGTAGTGGACGGTGTGCCGGTAATGAACAGTGTTTCGGGTGCTCAGGTAAGCAGCAACTATGGTGGCGAACGTGACGGTGGCGACGTGATGTCGACTATCAACCCGGATGATATCGCTTCTATTACATTGCTGAAAGGTGCATCGGCTGCCGCATTGTATGGTGCCGTGGCTGCCAATGGTGCTATCATGATCACAACCAAGTCGGCTCAGTCGGGCAAAGTTTCAATCAACGTGTCCAGCAATACCACTATGGAAACTCCAATGGTTCTTCCGGAATTCCAGAATACATATGGAGTCAGCGACAACGGTACATACAGCTGGGGCGAAAAACTGGCTTCGGAAGCACCTAACTATGCGAAAGAATTCTATCGCACCGGATTTACAACAAACAACTCTATCTCGCTGGCCGGTGGTAATGAAAATATCCAGGCGTACTTCTCTTATGGTAACGTGTACTCGGAAGGTATGACTCCAAGCAATACCTACCGCAGCCATAACCTGAATTCGAAAGTGGGATTTAATGTCCTGAAGAATATTCACATTGATTTCAGCGCCAAGTATACCAACCAGTATGTGAAGAATCAGGCTGCTGCCGGATTCCTGTTCAACCCGCTGACTGGTGTATACCTGTTCCCGAGAGGTGAAGACTGGAACTACTATAAAAACAACTTCGAGGTGTATGATGAATCGAGAGGATGTAATATCCAGAACTGGACAAACACCGGACTGCAGCAGTACAGTAACCCTTACTGGACACTGAACCGACAGACTCCGATCACCGACCGTCACCGTTATGAATTTGGAGGAAGCATCAAGTGGGATATTACCCAAGACTTGAATATCCAGGGACGTATGCGTTACGAAAGAGGTGAAGAACGCTGGCAGCATAATCTGTATGCTTCAAGTATCGCCAACTTATACCCGATGGGACGTATGAAGGATAACCGTTACTTCAGCGATCAGCTGTATGGTGACGTTTTGCTGAGCTACAGCCATACATTCAATGATTTCCTTGTTTCGGCAACTGCCGGTTCAAGCTTCACTAAGAGCAAGACTGCACATGTTGACTTATGGGCTGAAGGTACTCAGTTTACTTCACCCGGAAACGGTAACATATATTACCCGAACATCTTCACTCCGAACAACTACTACGGAAACATGTCTGTTGTAGGCAAGAATGATAACTGGAATACAGAAAAACGTCTGAACGCTGTATTCGCTACAGCTCAGTTCGGCTACAAGGATGGTTTGTTCGTCGACGTATCTGTACGTAACGACTGGTCGTCTGCACTGGCTTACACGGAAAGCTGCTCGTTCTTCTATCCGTCTATCGGAGGTAGCTTCCTGCTCGACAGATTTGTTGATATGGGCAAGAACGTGAATTTGCTCAAGGTACGTGCCAGCTACTCTATCGTAGGTAATGACGTGCCGGTATTTATGAGTAACCTGCTGTACTCACTGCAATCGCAGGGTGCTATCACTCCACCGGAAAATGCTCCGTTCCGTACATTGAAGCCGGAAAAGACTCATTCTATCGAAGTGGGATTCGACGGTACATTCTTCCAGAACCGACTGACTATGGGACTGACATACTATAAGACAAATACCAAGAATCAGTTCTTCTCTGTAGCTGCTCCGTATGAATCGGGATTGCGCAACCGTTATGTAAACGCCGGTAACGTACAGAACCAGGGATTCGAATTCAGCGCAGGATGGTATCAGCAGTTTAATGATGATTTCAGCTGGAGTACAGACCTGAACCTGTCGTACAACGACAACAAAATCGTAGAACTTGTAGATGACCTGCCAAACGGACTGACACTGACAGACTTCGGCGGTGCCAAGATTATCCTGAAGAAGGACGGATCGTACGGTGACTTGTATGTACGCCATATCATGCGCGACGAAAACGGCAGACCGATGAAGGATGAAACTACCGGTAACCCGATAGTAAGCGGTGACACAACCGAGGATATGATTTATGCCGGCAACATGAATGCGAAGTTCAACGCCGGATGGTCGAATACATTCCATTATAAGGACTTTACTCTATCGTTCCTGATTGACGGTAAGTTCGGAGGCAAAGTATTGTCAATGACAGAAGCAACACTGGATGGCTGGGGCGTTTCAAAACGTACCGGAGATGCACGTAACGCAGGTAAGGTAGTGGTAGACGGCGTGGAATTTGATCCGAAAGCATGGTATACTACAACGGGAGCTAGTAACTTCAACAGTCCGTATGCCAATGAATTCTATGTTTACGATGCTACAAACGTACGTCTGCGTGAATTGAGCCTGGGATATACGTTCCGTAACCTGTTCGGCGTAGGAAAGAACCTGACAGCTGCTATCATCGGACGTAACCTGTTCTTCTTCTACAAAGATGCTCCGATGGATCCGGATGTATCTGCAGGTACTGGAAATGGTGTGCAGGGTGTAGACATGTTCGCACTGCCTACTTCTCGCAGCTTTGGTCTGAATCTGAAACTTAACTTCTAAAAAAGCCTGATTATGAAACGAAATAAATTTTATCAATATGCCATTCTGCTGGCTCTCCCGTGGTTAGGAAGCAACTTGATGACTTCTTGTACCGACAGTTTTGAAGATCTGAACACAAACAGTGTGCAGGTAGACCCGAATGATCTGCCATTCTCTGCACAGTGTACCGAACCGATGCAATATTGCTATCCGCCTCAGCAGAACATGTTCCAGTTCTGGACAAACCTGTCAATCGACTTGTACAGCGGTTATTTCATGACTCCGAACGGTAACTTTACCAATGGAGATATGGGGGAAAACCGCGGACACAGTGGAGGTATGTACGAAAACTATTACCTGCATATATTCAACAATACACGACGGATCATCGCCGATTGTGACCAAAAGGGTACACTGGGACTTTCCGGCGTAATGAGAGTCGTACAGGCATATGGTACACTCATGACTACCGATGCTTACGGTCCGCTGGCTTACAGCTCGATCTTGTCGGGAGAATATGAATCGTACTATCCATTCGACAGCCAGCAACAGCTGTTCGTAGCTATGCTGAAGGATCTGGAGAAGGCTATCACCGATATCAAAGGAATGAGTGAAGGCGAAAAGGTTACTCTCGCTACTTTCGACTGCTGGTGTAATGCTGATACTGAACTGTGGGTAAAGGTGGCCAATACGTTGAGATTGCGCATGGCACTCCGTCTGTCTAAACGTGAGGCTGAAATGAAGGAAGCCGGCATAGACCTGAAACAGGTGGCTACAGAAGCGGCTGCCAATACGCTGGCAACCGTAAATACGGATATTGTCATCGACAAGAGTCTGGAAAACGAAATGTGGCTGATGTTCAACTGGGGTGACTGCGGATTCAACGCGAATCTGGTTACGCTGATGACAGGTATGAAAGACCCGCGCCAGCCGTTGTACATGACAAAGAATATCAAGGATGTTACCAACCTGGAAGGTAAGGTGGTAGTACCGGCCAATACACAGTATCTGGGTATCCGATTTGCCAGTGGTCTGCCGGGAAAACCGAACAACTGGGCTAACTTCTCTCAGTGGATCGACCCGCAAAATACAATCGGAGTATACTCTATGCCACTGCCTATCTTCAAGGCTGCTGAATCTTATTTCTTGCTGGCTGAAGCTAAATTGCGCTGGGACATCGGTTCTGCAAGCGTACAGAGTCTGTATGAAGACGGTATCCGCGTATCTATGACAAACGAGCTGAGCTATCGCGGAAAATATGCCGGCGTAGATGCTTATGCTGCAGGAGCTGTGGATGAATACATCAACGGTACGACAACTCAGGTTGATTTTGAAGATCCGGTAGATCCGAAACTGAACACACCGGCTGTAAATAAACTTTGTGTAAAATGGGACGAAGGAGCCAGCAACGAGGAAAAACTGGAACGTATCATTACACAGAAGTATTTCGCTCTGTTCCCGCTTTCTATCGAAGCATGGGCTGAACAAAGACGTACCGGTTATCCGCACTTATTCCCTGCTTACGTAGACGAAAGTAACGGTGGAGTAAACAAGGAAGAAGGTGTACGCCGAGTTATCTACAGCAGCAACGCATATGATACAAATGCACAGGGTGTCGCCATGGGTCTGGAACTGTTGAATAAGGAAAATTCAAGCAAAAACGGTATTTCGGGCGATAAGGGTGGTACACACCTCTGGTGGGATAATGCCAATAAAGGAAATTTCTGATACATAAGTTTTTCTAATGAAACGGGTGGGCTTTACGGCCTGCCCGTTTTTTTATATTGTCTGCCAATACAACTGGTAAGTAAGGGTACTCCAGACAGAGGGTATCGTGGCGATTTTTTTGTATTGGCTTGGCACTTTAAGGTTTATTTGTTTACTTTGTAAGTATCAACTACTAAATGCACTCAGTATGGAAAGCTATATTCGTTTTGACTGGGCTATGAAGCGCCTGTTGCGCAACAAGGCTAATTATGCGGTGCTGGAGGGACTGCTTACCACACTGCTGGAGGAAAAGGTGACCATCCAGAAGCTGCTGGAGAGTGAAAGCAACCAGGAGGATGAATTCGACAAGTATAACCGTGTGGATATGCTGGCGGAAAACTCGAAGGGAGAACTGGTGCTCATCGAGATTCAGAACAATAATGAGTATGCGTATTTCCAGCGGATGCTGTTTGGCGCTTCGAAGCTGGTAACAGAGTACATCAACCGCGGACAGGGATACGACAAGGTACGTAAGGTGTACAGCATCAACATCGTGTATTTCTCTCTGGGACACGGCAAGGATTTTGTATATCACGGAAAGACGGAGTTCGTGGGAATTCATGAAGGGGATGTGCTGGAACTGAGTCCGTTTCAGAAACAGACATTCAAAGTGGACAAAGTGAGCCAGCTTTATCCGGAATATTATATACTGAAAGTAAATGATTTTAACCGGGTGGCAAAGACGCCGCTGGAAGAATGGATTTATTACCTGAATACGGGAAATGTGCCGGAGAATGCTACGGCGCCGGGACTGAATGCGGTGAAGGAACGGCTGAAGCTGGATCGCATGAGCCGGGAGGAGCTGAACGCGTATTACAAACACTTGGATAATATCGTGATTTTACGGGACAATATAGAAACGGAACGTGCAGAAGGTCGTGCAGAAGGTCGTGCAGAAGGTCGTGCAGAAGGTCGTGCAGAAACACAAACCGCTATTGCACGTAACCTGAAGTCGCTGGGCATGAGCAACGAACAGATTGCAGCAGCTACGGGACTGGCAGAGGAGGAAATAAACAAGCTGTAAACAAGTGCAAAAGTTATTTCATTTTTACATTAAAGAAAGCAGATGCGACTGAATATTACCCATATCAACAAAATAAAGAAAGCTGACATTATTCTAAATGGTTTGACTGTCATTGCCGGAAACAATGATTCGGGAAAGAGCACAGTAGGAAAGCTATTGTTTTCAGTCATTAAGTCACTCAGTAATGCTGACAGACTGAGCTCACAATCGCAGGACAGAATCATGAGATTGAACTGCGCAGCACTTTATATGTATGTAAAGCATACCGAGACAGAGTCGGGAGAAAAAATCAAAGGGGTGATTCTGCCGTCTACTGCTGCCGCTTTCCTGAAAGAGGTGGAATCTTTTGCGAATGACAAACGATGGGTCAGTCAGCTGAAAGATAAACTGGAAAAAATAAACATTGTACCGCAGCAAAGGGCTAAAATTATAAGAAGCATAGACCAACTGGTACAATTGGCTACCGAAAGCAGCAACTCCGAAAAAATGCTGGAACGGGCTTTCCAAAGTATCATAGGAGCCGAATTTCTTAATTCTATCTGTACATACAATACTGAAATGTCTGAAATTTGTTTTTCTGAAGAACAGGGGAAAGATATAACCATACAGATAAAAGAGAATAAGGTAACGGAGTTTAAATGTAAAACGGAAACTTTTGTCAAAGACGCTACGCTGGTAGAATCGCCACTGTATATTCATCTGATAGATATCCTGGCAAATGCACAAATGCCGGGAGGACATTATTTCAATATTGCCGGAAAGGATGTATTACGCCCGCTGATAAATTATCACATAAAGGATATGGCACAGAAACTGGATGCTTTCCGTTTCTCGCTGCCTGATAACGTCTACTCTCCTTTTATACAAAAGGCACAGACACTTACTGATAACATCACTGGCGGACATTTCTATTTTGACAATGCAAAACGAAACATGTACTGGAAAAAGGGAGAACAGAATTATGCACCGGTTAATGTTGCTTCCGGAATAAAGGCTTTCGGTGTCTTGCAGATGTTACTGGAAACGCAAGCGCTGGATGAAAGTAAAATTCTGATATGGGATGAACCGGAAAATCATCTGCATCCGGAATGGCAGATCAAATTCGCGTCTGTGCTGGTAGAACTTGCCAAAGCGGGAATCCCTATCTTAATAAGTTCACACAGTCCTTATTTCATACAGGCCGTGAGATATTTCGCTGATAAATTGTCGATGAATGACTTTGTAAATTATTATCTGGCAGAGGAAACAGAAGACGAACTGTGTGTGCTGGAAGATGTTACGGACGATTTGAACCGGATTTTTATGAAACTGGCACAGCCTATGAATGAAATTGTAAACCTTGGCTTGTAACTGCAATGAATATGACTCCTGAACATATTTACAAGCAGGTAATGACAAAAACAGGTGTCACACCATGCAGTCTATGTCAGTTGCATGTTCCTTGCCAGCACACACCTTCTTGCCTCTCTTTACAACAAACGCCTGTTATCAATCTGGATGAAGTGGAAACACAATGGCACAGTGCGCAGGGATGTGCTTCTTCTCCTTCGTCTGATGCTCTTTCGTATACGGAAAAGGTATTGTGCTTTGTTGAACTGAAAGGGTGGAAAGAGTTTTTGTCACATCAGCCAATTGCTCAAAAACCATTGGCTTCCGAAAAGGAAAAACAAGTACTTGAAAAAAGGATAACCAGACAGGCAGGAAAATATGACTTGCAACGCAAACTGCTGGAGAGTATAAAGTTATGTGAAGATATTACAACCTGTAACCTGAACACAGGGCAAATTCAGATTGCTTTTATTCTGATAACGGATGTAAATGTGGCAAGTAATCCTCTAAATGTACTAACACAGCAACTGAATATGCTGGCATTCACGACATCAAGCTGGGAAAAGGTTTGTACTTCGGCATTAAAAAAGCAACTGGATACACAGATTCGGGAACACAGAACTTATTTTATCGGTTGCAGAGATTTCGATGCGCTGATGTCGCAACTATAAAGTAGAATTTCATTTGACTTGTCTGATATTTTATATTAGCTTTGTAACAAAAGAGCATTTCCATGATGAAAAACTATACAATCGCTGTAGCGGGTACGGGCTATGTAGGTCTGTCTATCGCTACGTTGCTGGCGCAGCATCACCGGGTGGTGGCTGTGGACGTGATTCCTGAAAAGGTGGAGAAGATCAACAACCGTATCAGCCCGATTCAGGATGAGTATATCGAGAAGTATCTGGCGGAAAAGGAACTGAACCTGACGGCTACGCTCGACGGGGCTTCGGCTTACCGGGAGGCGGACTTTGTGGTGATTGCGGCTCCTACGAACTACGATCCGGTGAAGAATTATTTCGATACGTCGCACGTGGAGGAGGTGATCGACCTGGTGCTGGAGGTGAATCCGGATGCGGTGATGGTGATAAAGAGTACCATCCCTGTGGGTTACTGCCGGAGTCTGTATGTGAAGTATGCGGAGAAGTTCCGTACCTCTCCTGCCCTGGCGGGAAAGAAGTTCAACCTGCTGTTCTCGCCGGAGTTTCTGCGTGAGAGCAAGGCGCTGTACGACAATCTTTATCCGAGCCGTATCATCGTGGGATTCCCGAAGCTGATAGCGGGACTGGATGAGGAGAACAGGGCTATCAAGGAAATCGCAGGTGAGCAGCTGGAGGAGAAGGCGCACGAGTTTGCAGCATTGCTTCAGGAAGGGGCTATCAAGCCGGACGTGGACACGCTGTTCATGGGTATGAAGGAGGCGGAAGCGGTGAAGCTGTTTGCCAATACGTATCTGGCGCTGCGTGTGTCGTACTTCAACGAGCTGGATACGTATGCGGAAGTGAAGGGACTGGATACGCAGGCTATCATCCAGGGTATCTGTCTGGATCCGCGCATCGGCTCGCATTATAACAATCCGTCGTTCGGCTACGGGGGCTACTGTCTGCCTAAGGATACAAAGCAGCTGCTGGCGAACTATCAGGATGTGCCGGAGAATCTGATTCAGGCGATTGTGGAGAGCAACCGCACGCGCAAGGATTTCATTGCCGACAGGGTGCTGCACAAGGCGGGATATTATGATTACTACAACCGGGGCAGCTATAATCCGGCGGAGGAAAAGGAATGTGTCATCGGGGTGTACCGCCTCACGATGAAATCGAACAGCGACAACTTCCGCCAGAGTTCCATTCAGGGTGTGATGAAGCGCATCAAGGCGAAGGGAGCTACGATTATCATCTACGAACCGACGCTGGAGGATGGCAGTACGTTCTTCGGATCGAAGGTGGTGAACAGACTGGAGGATTTCAAGGCGCAGGCGCAGGCTATCATCGCCAACCGCTATGATGCGTGTCTGGACGATGTGAAGGAGAAGGTATATACGCGTGATATTTTCCGCAGGGACTGATAAAAAACAAAACAGAACGGTATAAATGAAAAGATATTGTCAGACGTTGGATCTCTACGACGACAAGGAGTTGATAGAGGCTTACGTGGCAGAGCATGCGCACGTATGGGAGGAAGTGAAAGCGGGCATCCGTGAAGTGGGTATCGTGGATATGCAGATTTATATTTACGGCAACCACCTGTTTATGATTATGGATACGACGGACGAGTTTGATATGGAACGTGACTATGCCCGACTTGCTACACTGCCTCGTCAGGCGGAATGGGAGGAGCATATGTCCAAGTACCAGAAGGTGCTGCCGGGACAGTCTTCTCAGGAGAAATGGAAGCTGATGGAACGGATTTTCAAGCTTTGAAAATCCGGACATACTGATAGAGAAAATGAATGGTCGTATCAACACTCAAGAACAGAGCCTGATACGACCATCATATACGGGTATCTCCGCGGCTGTCGGTGCAGGTGGGAGTACACGGCGTGGGCTATCTGCCGCGCAACCACCGTCCGTATTACAGCATCCAGCCGCACATGTCGGTGAAGTATTTTCCGGGAGAGGACTACACAGTCATTTCATGCGGGCGGCACACTCGCGGCACACGCCCTTTACCATGTAGTTGATGCTGTGCAGACGGAAGCCTTCGGGCAGGTCGACAACGGGAATGTGGATGGACGGAAAGCAGAAGGTACGGTGACAGACTTCGCAGTAGAAATGCGTGTGCATGTCGTCGACGGTACAAGTGTCTTCGTCGGGACAGACCTCGTACTTCAGTGAGCCGCTGCCGTCTTCGATGTCGTGTACCACGTGGTGCGCCAGGAAATGATTCAGCGTACGGAAGATGGTGGAGCGGTCGACAGTGCCCAGCAGTGTTTCAAGCTCGATGAGTGACAGGGCACACGGGGATTCGAGCATGGCTTTCAGCACAAGGATGCGTACGGCTGTAGGTTTTACTCCTTTCTTTTCGAGTCTGACGGCATAAATTTCATTTGTTTCCATGATGTTTTTATTGTTTTCTGCTGTTCCGTTGACGCAAAGATAGGCATCTTTTATTGCAACCCGGTTGCATCGAGCTGTCCGGAATAATGAATGGGCTGCCTGTTGCGCATGGTGACATGAATGTTTGCCGAACCGTCGTCGTACAAGTCGACCGAGAACCTGAAGTTGTCTTCGCTGGTCGTAGCCTCGAACGTTATCCGGTAGCGGTCTTTCTTGAGCTTGCTGGAGTAGTTTTCTACGGGAGCCTTGAAGCGCAACCCCTCTCCTCCTCCATAGGGTATCTGATAGGCCCTGCCGTAGTAAGGCAGATAGACATCGACAGAGTCTTTCTTCATCTGCAATCCGTAGGGTGTAGTCAGCGGAATGCTTCTGCCGCTCATAGGATATGCCATGCTTGCCTCCAGCTTGAATGTGCGGCCGTTGACCTGTTCGCTGACATAGGTCTTGAGAGCCTCTTTCTTTTCCTCACGGGTCTGTGCACCCGATGTACCTGCCACCAGCAGGAACAGTACAGCAACGATAAGATATCGGAATATTTTCATAAGTTTCTCCTTTCTGATTGGTTGACCGATGCAAGATAAACAAAAAAATCTGTTATTCATTCTCTATGCCGGAGAATGAATAACAGATTTAATTAAAATTCAGTTATTTATAATTATCGAACCTGAATAACCAGATAGCGTGATACGCTCCAGAACTGGTTAGGGTTAGTAATCTTCAAAGTAAGCTGTCCCTTGTCGTCCTTAGCAAGTTCGTACGAACCGGCAGGATGAGTAGTCAGCAGTGTAGCACGCTTAGAGTACAACTTGATTTCTTTATCCTTACGGATATCGATTTCTGTAAAGTAGTCTTTATTGAACTCATTGTCTTTCAGCACATCACCACGGTTCAGAATCTTCTGATCTTTCAGTTCCGACTTCGTACCGAATACATACCATGCAGTATTGAGAGCCTTATCCTGAGCAGCAACGGTCTTTGTCTTAGCCTCGTTTTCGGCAGTCAGCTGATCGACGTTCTTGTTCAGATCGGAAACAGCCTCATCGAGTTCGGCGATACGGATATTCTTCGAAGCCAGTTCAGCCTGAAGGGTTTCAATCTGGCGTTGTTTTTCTTCCAGCTGGGCAGTCAGGTTCTTGATAGCCTTTTTAAGCTGTGCCGACTGGTAGTTGCTGTTCTTAAGCTGTTCTTCCAGTTTGGCAATCTGTTCACGGTTTGATTTCAGTTTTTCGCTGATAAAGCGGATATCTTCCTTGATCTTGTCGGCGCTCGATTTGTTTTCGATAGCATCGCCGGTAAGATCCACACGGTTTTCAGCTTCATTGATTTCGCGGAAGCCTTCCTGAATTTCATTGAATGCTCCCATTATTTCATCCAGTTCGGCATCGCGGTTAGACAATTCGATCATCAGCGAGTCGTTCTGAAGTTTCAACGCATCTTTATTCTGGCCTGCATTATTACAAGAAGCAAGCACGGCCGCAGCACATAATGAAAATAAAACAACTTTCTTCATAGTTTTTTATCTGTTTAGAATTTATAACTTCAATCTTCTTTTCCTGCCAGTATAATGACAATTTCTCCTCTCGGCTCGGTAGCCGTGAAGTGTGCAATGACTTCCTGCAAGGTTCCCCGCACGCTTTCCTCGTGTATCTTGGATATCTCACGGCAGACAGAAACCTGACGTTCGGGACCGAATATCTCGGCAAACTGGGTAAGCGTTTTCACCAGCCGGTAGGGTGACTCGTAGAAAATCATCGTGCGCGTTTCTTCCACCAGACCGTTCAGACGGGTCATGCGTCCTTTCTTCTGAGGCAGGAAGCCTTCGAAGCAGAAACGTTCGTCGGGCAGTCCTGAAGCCACCAGCGCCGGAACGAAAGCCGTAGCTCCCGGAAGGCACTGTACCTCGATATCGTTTTTCACACATTCGCGTACCACCAGGAAGCCGGGATCGGATATGCCCGGAGTTCCCGCATCGGAAACCAGTGCAATGGTTTCGCCTGCCTTCAACCGGTTGATAATCCCCTCTACCGTCTTATGCTCATTGAACTTATGATAAGACTGCATCGCATTCTTGATTTCGAAATGTTTCAGCAAAATGCCCGACGTGCGTGTATCTTCCGCCAGAATCAGGTCGGCTTCCTTCAAGATACGGATGGCACGAAAGGTCATATCTTCCAAATTACCCACAGGAGTAGGAACAACATATAATCTTCCCATACAATATTTCAACTGTTAATATAGCAAAGATAGAAAGTTTTTAATCTCACTAGTTAATTTCATTCAATATTTAACAGTTGTTGTGTATAAAATAGCCGAAAAATGAAATTTCAGATAGAAGATAAGGCAAATTAACGACACAAATTGTATTTTTGCACCAAATTTTTGAACCAATGGTTGTTTTTTCAGAAGATCATACACATGAAACGTGCCGCAGAGGAAGAATAGAAGTTGTCTGCGGTTCGATGTTTTCGGGCAAGACAGAAGAACTGATCCGCCGCCTGAAGCGTGCTACCTTTGCCCGCCAGCGGGTAGAAATATTCAAGCCGGCCATCGATACACGCTACTCGGAAGCGGAAGTGGTTTCGCACGACAACAATTCGATTCCTTCTACTCCGGTAGACTCGTCGGCAAGCATCCTGCTGTTCAGCTCGGAAATCGATGTAGTGGGCATAGACGAAGCGCAATTCTTCGACGACGGACTGGTGAACGTATGCAACGAACTTGCCGACAGAGGGGTGAGAGTAATCATTGCCGGACTGGACATGGACTTTAAAGGTGTACCTTTCGGTCCGATGCCTGCCCTGTGTGCCATCGCCGACGAGGTGACCAAGGTACATGCCATCTGCGTGAAATGCGGAGATCTGGCCTACGTATCACACCGTACCGTAGCCAACGACAAACGGGTGTTGCTGGGAGAAAAGGAAGAATACGAGCCTCTGTGCAGATGTTGTTACCGGAAAGCGGTAGAAGAGGAAAAAAAGGCTCAGGCAAGTCATTCGTAAAGATCCGGCCGGCCAGAATGGAACGGCAGACCGGCACTCAAGAATAAATAAGGAGATAAAAAGCGGCTGCCGGCATGTAAAAAATCAGGCTGTCCGAATGTAAGAGCTCCGGCAGGAACGGGAATCTACAAGATTTCAGGAAAACCGGTTTGCAAAGGCTTATTTTTTTCGAAAGCAAAATACGCTATAAATCAGCAAGATAAAAACGCAAAGGAAAATTTATTTGAAAAAACTTGCCAAAACATTTGGCAGTTTCACTCAGAACACCTACCTTTGCACTCGCAATCAGAAAATGAATGCAACACAGGTTTGATTCGCTAGCTCAGCAGGTAGAGCACAACACTT